>Ga0247727_10000014_pt1 | contig 362914 bp, 301 predicted proteins | sample WisWelCaveWW1625_FD_202498 | JGI IMG/M metagenome (GOLD analysis project Ga0247727, IMG submission 202498) | Biofilm microbial communities from Wishing Well Cave, Virginia, United States - WW16-25 | ecosystem: Environmental > Aquatic > Deep subsurface > Groundwater > Cave microbial mat...
GAACCCGATCTCGGGATCGAGCTCGCCCGGGAAGTGGAGGGGATGAGTTAGCCACGCGTTGCCGCGCGCGTCGCTCTCCGCCCGCGACAGGGGACGGACTTCCAGTCCGCCTTCCTGCCGGAGCACGATCGTCACGCCGGCGGCGGGGTTTCCGTCGTGCCGTAGGAGACGCACTTGGATCCGGGCATCGGGTCGGAGCTCGAGACGCGCGCTCGTCGCGCCGCTTGGGATCTCGACGAATCCAAAGAGCCCGTCCTGCGAGGCCGTGACCCAGGCAACGTCCCGCGGGCACGGCACGTTCACGCGGCCGCGCCCGTCCGTTCGGAAGCCCAGGGAGTGGGTGCCGAGAGGTTGGTCCGGGTCGAGCTCGGCCGCTTCCTCGGGCAGGAGATCCGCCGTGTCGACGTAGGAGACCTGCGCGCCTTCCACCGCTCGACCGTCGACCGCTCGGAGGACCAGGACCGACGTCTTCTCGGCGGACGTGGACACGCCTTTCGACGGGGGAGCGCGGCGTCCTTCGGACACCTCCGGTGGGGGAGGCGGTGGCGCGAGCTCCGCCGCGGAATCCGGGCGGGCTCCCGCAGCCGTCTCGCCCTGCGGTGCCTCCGCATCGACGCGCGTGCTCCTCGCGCCGTTCGTGCGCTCCCGAGCGAGCCACAGGGTGAGCCCGCAGAGCGCCAGGGCGAACGCGAGGAGGATCTTCTTCATTCCTTTGGGGGGACCCCGCCGCGACCATGAGAACTCCCCGCTTCGAGCGCGTCCAGGCGCTCCGGCCAAGAGCGCAGCGGGGATCGGCGCTTCGAGGGCGCCCGACGCTTCGCCCGCGACCCGTCCGGGGACGATCCTGGCCCCGTCGTTCCGACCTCGAGGAGAGATCGATCCTGTTCCGTGCAACCCTGCTCGCGTGCCTGCTCCTCTGCCGCGCCGAGGATCCGTCGTCCTCGACTCGCGCATCACCGAGGTGACCGTGTACGGAGGCTCCGCCTCCGTCACGCGACGCGTCGAGTTCCCCGGGGGAGGCGGAGTCTTCGTCGTGCGGAGTCTCCCGGCGAGCCTCGATCGAGAGCGCGTTCGCCTGCGTTGCACGGGCGGCGAGGTCGTCTCGGTCGAAGTGCGCGACGTCCAGGTGGTGAGCCGAGGGCGGAGGCGGGAGGATTCGAACCCCCGGTGCCTTGCGGCACGGCGGTTTTCAAGACCGCTGCATTCAGCCGCTCTGCCACGCCTCCGAGGGCCGGACATTCTAAGATCTGCGCCCAGCGCGACGCGCTCGCTCCGCGAGCCCGATCGTGCGTCCATCGACCAGGAGCAGACGAACGAACGAGCGAACGGAACCCCGCGGCCCGGGCTGGCTCGCCTGGGTCGGCTTCCTGCCCATCCTCGGGTTCGCGCTCTTCGCGGACCTGTGGGCTCCCGACGAGCCGCGCTATGCCCAGGTCTCGCGGGAAGCCTGGGAACGCGGGGACTTCCTGGTCCTGCACCTCGCCGGCGAGGTCTACCCCGACAAGCCGCCGCTCGTGTTCTGGCTCGCGGGCCTCTGCGGGCGACTCGCGGGTTGGTCCGGGTTCGCGCTGCGCATCCCCACCTTGCTCGCCACGCTCGGCTCGGCCTGGCTCGCGCGCGGGCTCGCGCGGCGCTTCTGGGGCGAGCTCGAGGCCTCCTGGGTTCCCTTCTTCTACCTCTCGACGGCCTTCCTGCTCCACGTCGGCGGACGGTTGCAGCTCGATCCGGCGCTCGGCTTCCTGTGTCTCGCGAGCCTTTCCCTGGTGACGAACGAGACGCTGGGAGAGCGACAGCGCGCCCTGGGAGGGGGTCTCGCTCTCGGTCTCGCCACCCTCGTGAAGGGCCCAGTCGCCTGGCTCCACGTCCTGCTTCCCATCCTCGGATGGCGCTGGATCCTCGGGAGGAAGGAGGCCTCGGACGCTCACATCCCGGCTCGCGCCTGGATCGCGTTCGCCGTCGCGGCGATCCTGCCGGCGGCCCTGTGGGCCTGCGCCGCGGCGATCGCCGACCCGGCCCTCGCGCGCGATCTCTTCTGGGGGCAGCACGCCGGGCGCGTGATGGAGGGCCGGCAGCACGCCGAGCCGCCCTGGTTCTACCTGGCCATGCTCGTTCCGCTCTACTTGCCCTGGACCTTCGTCTGCGCGGAGTCCTTGGCACGGGCCCTCGCGGACTGGAAGGGCGCGCGGCGCGGAGGAGCCGCGGACGTCGGGCTCCTGCGCGCGGCGGTATGGTTCCTGGTCGTGCTCGCCGTGTTCTCCCTGATCCCGGTCAAGCGCAACCTGTACTTGTTGCCGGTGGTCCCTGCGCTCGCCCTGCTCGTGGCGCGCGCCGTGGCCCGAGCCCAGCGGAGCGAGGCGCTTCGAGCGTGGGTCGTCGGGTCGAGTGCCTGCACGCTCGGGGTCGTGGGCGTGCTTGCGTCGATCGCGCTCCTCTTCACCGGCTTCGCGCGCGGGCGCGTCGACGATGCGGCGCTCGAGATCGTGGAACACATCGGCTGGAAGATCCCCGCCTTCGGCCTGGTGCTCTGCGTGGCTGCGCTCGCCGCCCTCCGCTCGCGCGCGGAGCCCCGAGGCTTCGCGCTGCGACTGGGTCTGGGGTTCTCGCTCGCCTGTGGCATCTACACGACGGGATGGGTGCCCGAGATCAACCCGATCAAGTCGGCGCGCGGAGTCGCGGAGTTCCTCGGCGCGCGCGCGGAACGTCCGAGGGAGATCCCCTGCATCGGCTTCCAGCCCGAGGGCTACCGCTTCTACGGCCGAATCCCCGCGACCCGGGCCGAGGGGTTCTCCGACCTCGAACGCGTCCTCGAACTCGAGGGACAGGATTTCCTCGCCCTGGTCGACGGGAAGCGCTGGGAACGCATGACCGAGGAAGAGCGCCGGCACTTCCGCGTCCTGCTCGACCGCCCCCTGGGCGGGAAGCGTGCGCTCGTCCTGGGGGGCGCCGGACCATGAGGGCGGATGGGGTGAGCTCGACCTCCGAGACCGAACCGAGACCCGCCGAGACGCCCGAGGGGGGAGGGCTCGACCCGGGTTGGCCGGTTCCCTGGCAACCCGTGTGGGGCACCCAGGACGACTGGGGTTCGCGCCTGGTGGGGCAGCTGTTCCTCCTTCATCTTGCGGCGGTCGCGCGCGCGCCCGACGGGATGGTGAGTGCTTCGATCGAGGTCCTCGCGCGCCTCGCCAAGCTCGTCGACCGCAGACATTCGCGCGCCGCACGGGTCTTCCTGCGGCAGGCGCTGGGGGAACTCCCGGGAGACGACGTCGAGCGGCGCGTGCTCCAGGCCTACCGGCATCTCTTCCGCGTGGTGGCCGACGCGCAGCGCTTCGTGCGGCGCTTTCCGCGGGAGAAGGCGGTCGAGCGTTTCGAGGTGCGCTGGACCGATGCGGCGCGAGCCGCGCTCGAAGAGCGGCGGGGATGCCTGCTCGTCACGGGCCATGTCGGCAACTGGGAGGCGGCGCTCACCATCGCGCCCTGGCTGGGCTTCTCGCCCATGTACGTCGTGTCCCGGCCGCCCAAGAACCGTGTGATCTCTCGCGCCGTCCAGGAGGAGCGCGAGCGGCGGCGCGTGCGACTGCTCCCGCGGCGCGGAGCGATGGCACTCGCACCGGCGATCCTGCGCGCAGGGGGAGCCGTGGCTCTCATGCTCGACCAGCGCGCTCGCGGTCGCGCGCTCCGCGCCCCGTTCTTCGGGCGGCCTGCGCGCTGCGATCGGTCGGCCGGGGTCCTGATGAAGCGGCTGCGCGTGCCGGCGATCGTCGGCGCGTGTTTCGAGACCGGCGAGCCGATGCGCTACCGCGTCGAGTTCTACGACGTGCTCCAGCCCGACGAGATCCGGGCCGCCGACCTCGAGGCCATCACCTCCCGCATCAACCGGGCGTACGAGCGGATGATCCTCGATCAACCCGATCAGTACTTCTGGTTGCACGACCGCTACAAGGACACGCCCGACGTCGAGTCCGGGTCGCGCGCGTCCCGCACCTGAGGCGCGACTTTTTCCGCCTCCGGAGGCCGGAGGGTGCTAGCATCAGGCACTCCCTCTCCCTGATTCCCATCTCCCGGGCAGCGCCACCATGAAGCAGGCTTTCCTCGTCGGTCTCGGCTCCCTCCTCGCCGCCGTTCCCCTCGCCGCGCAGACCCTGCGCCGCGTGCGGGTCGACACCCCCGGAGCTCGAGAACTCGCCGCCTACCTCGAACAAACGGGCTTCGACGTGCTCGAGGGCTCGGTACGCGAGACGTCGCTCGAGCTCGTGGTCTCCGAACCGTCGATGTCGAAGCTCCTCGCGATGGGCTACATGCCCGAGGTGCTCGAGGTCGGCCGCCCCTTCCAGGAGATCCAGGGCGATGTGCCGTCCGGGTACATGAACCTGGCCGCGATCTACGCCGACATGCAGGCCTCCGCCGCGAGCTTTCCCGCGATCTGCAAGTTCGTCGACCTCACGGGGACCTACGGCACGCCGCCGACCTGGGAGGGACGCCGCCTCTTCGCGCTGAAGATCTCCGACAACGTCAACGCCGACGAAGACGAGCCGGCGACCCTCGTCGTGAGCGATCATCACGCGCGCGAGATCACGACGCCCGTCGCCGCCCTGTACGCGATCGACCAGTTGACCACGAACTACGGGAGCGACCCGACGATCACCCAGCTCGTCGATGCGAGCGAGATCTGGATCGCGCCGGTGTGGAACCCGGACGGCTACGAATACGTGTTCAACGTCGACAACCTGTGGCGCAAGAACCGCCACGTGTTCCCGGGCGGCGTCGGCGTCGACCAGAACCGGAACTATCCCTTCGGCTGGTCGGCCCCCTGTGCGGGGAGCTCGTCCGTCTCCTCCGACGACTACAAGGGCCCGAGTCCGGGCTCCGAGGCCGAGACGATGACCATGATGGCCTGGTCCCAGGCCGAGCGCTTCGCCAAGGTCATCGACTACCACTCCTTCGGGCGAGAGGTGCTGTACGAATACGCCTGCCTCAGCCACCCGCTGCTCAGCTTCTTCGCGGCCGAGGCCCTGGTCCTGTCGCAGATGTCGGGCTACGGGGCGACCCGCGCGCCCTCTGCGGAAGGCGAACACTACGAGTGGCAGCTCGCGACCTTCGGGAACCATGCCTTCCTCATCGAGATCGACACGGCCTTCCAGCCGAGCTTCGCCCAGGCTCAGACCGAGGCCGCGCGCATCTTCCCCGGCTTGACCTGGATGCTCGCCAGGGCGCTCTCCGTGACGGGGCGCGTCACCGATTACCAGACCGGGCTCTCCCTGCAGGCGAACATCACCTACAAGGGCTTCACGTTCCAGAACGGCGAGACGAACACGAGCGATCCGGATACCGGCCGCTACCACGCCTTCCTCCCCAATGGCCAGCAGACCCTGACCTTTTCCGCGCCGGGTTACCGCACGCAGAACATCGCGGCCTTCGTGTCCTCCACGACCCCGCACGTGGCCGACGTGGCGCTCCTGCCGAACGGGTTCTGCCCGACGGCCGCGGTCTTCACGCGTAACCGGGGTGCGAACCCGAACGTCTACACGGCTACCGCCCCGCGCGTCGGCCAGCTGATGACGCTCACCGTGAACACCCAGGGATACCAGTTCGCGACGATCTTCGGGGTCGCCAGTCCGGGGCTGCGCACCGTGGGCGCCTTCTGGGGTCTGATCGACCTCAACAGCACGACCCTGTTCAAGTTCGGCCCCCTCAGCGGGCCCGTGGCGCAAACCTCCGTGCTGATCCCCCCGAGCACGAGCCTGTGCGGCATGTACGCCTACAGCCAGGCGCGGCTGGACAACACGAGCGGTCCCTTCGGGCTGACGAATGCCCAGGATCTGCTGGTCGGCAACTAGTGTCCCTTCCCCGAAGTATCGCCAACAATCCGCCGCACTGAATCGCCGCTGGCGGCGTTGCGCCTCCTCCGAGTATTGCAGCGAATACGCGTCGTCGGCGCGCCTTGCCAGCGACGATCCATCACGGCGCCTTGTTGGCGCTACTTCGGGGAAGGAACACTAGCGCACGTCGCTCAAAGCTTGGCGCGGATGCGCTCGATGATGTCGAGGCTCAGGGACTCGTCCCCGAATCCGTTCCCGACCCGCACCGAGAGACGCGACACGCTCGCGCCGGCCGTCTCGGTCTGGATCACGACCTTGCGGTCGTTCGCTGTCAAGGCCTCGACGCGGCCGTCGACCGCCGTGGACTGCGAGGAAACCAGGCGCAGCCGGAGTTCGTGGACGACCTCTTCGGCGGCACCGATGGCGCGATCGGCCGGAGCGGCGACGACGGCCTCGTAGCTGCCGAAGTGGTTCGTCACGCCGACGTGCGACGTCTTGCAGGCGGCTACGAGGCACAGGCACGTCAGGAGGGACAGGAAGGAGGTTTGTGAGGACACGGGGAGCTCCTCTGGGAAAGCGGAGTTCGAAGGGAAGGGAGCTATTCCCCCTCTTCCCCTGGGTTCTCCTGCGCGGGCCGTCCCTGGGCGAGCACGGACTCCGCCACGCGGATCGGGCACCGCGCGCGGAGCGCGAGCGCGATCGCGTCGCTCGGGCGCGCGTCCACGACGGTCAATTCGTCTCCGCGATCGTTCTGGAGCACGAGGTGCGCGAAGAAGGTGTTCTTGCGCAGATCGACGATGTCGACCTGCTTCAGGTGGGCCCCGAGTGCTCGGATCGCGGAATAGGCGAGCTGGTGGGTGAGGGGGCGTTCGGGTTCGATGCCGTGGACGACGCGATGGATCTCCAGGGCCTCGTGGCTCCCGATCACGATCGGCAGCCCGCGCTTCCCGTGTTTCTCGACCAGGACGATGTACTGCTGGTCGACTCCGTCCCGGATCACGATGCGCCCGAGGGCGACGTCGAGCATCTTCTCTTCGGCCATGGTCGAAAGGACCTTCGAGCACTCTTCTAATCCGGAACGGGGGGCCTGTCCACGCCGGGCGCGACCCGGTGCCCCCGGCGCCGGCGTTCCTCGAGCACGATTCGTTCGAGGGGTCCTTCCTCTTCGGCCAAGAGCCAGGCACTCCTCTCGGCGTCCTGGAATCCGCAGCGCGAGCAGGCGACCCCGATCGTGGCGTTCGGGTCGATTCGCCCCAGGGTCTCGCCGCCGCAGCGCGGGCAGCGACGCTCGGCGCGTGCCGGCCAGAGGACGGAGATCAGGATCCAGACCAGGATCGCCGCGAAGAGGCCGCCCGACACCACGGCGTAGATCCCGAGCGGCCGTGGCCCGAGGATCACGAACGCGAGCGCGAGCGCGGCGAAGAGCGGGAACGGGACCAGGAAGGCGAGGAGCTTCGTCGGACGAGGGGTCGCCATGATTCTCTGGCCGTGGAGACTACCGAAGGGGCCTCTCCGGCCGCATCCGATCGTAGAATCTGCGCCCCCGTGAGCGCCTCTTCGAACTCCGGCTACCCCGACAACCCGGTGCTGGTCCGCGTCTGGCGCGGAGAGCACGTGGAGTCGATCCACCGCGGGGCCTGGTGCCTGGTCGACACGGCGGGGAAGGTGCTGGCGGGGGCGGGGAGTCCGGAGGTTCCGTTCTTCGTGCGCAGCTCGATCAAGCCCATTCAGGCGCTGCCCCTGCTGGAGACCGGGGCCGCCGAGCGCTTCGGGTTCTCCGACGAGGAACTCGCGCTGGCGGTCGCCTCGCACAGCGGCGAGGCGTGCCACACCGAGGGCGTTGCCGCTCTGCTCGGGCGTCTGGGGCTCTCCGAGTCGGCGCTGCGCTGCGGAGCCCACGAGCCCACCGACCCGCTCGCTCGCGCGGAACTCAGGCGCCTCGGCGCGCAGCCGAGCGCGCTCCACAACAACTGTTCGGGCAAGCACGCCGGGTTCCTGGCGCTCGCCCTGCATCTTGGGGTTCCCCTCGAGGACTACCTGGATCCCGAGGGCGAGTGCCAGAAGAGGGTGCGCGCGGCCCTCTACGACCTGACGGGCGCCGCCCCGGGGAGCCTCGAGCCAGCGATCGACGGCTGCAGCGCGCCGACCTATCGCATCGGTCTAGGGGCCCTCGCCACCGGCTTCGCGCGCGTCACGACGCCCAGCGGTCTCGGTCCCGACCGCGCGCGGCACTTCGCTCGCTTGATGGAAGCCGTGGCCAGGAATCCGGTCCTGCTCGCCGGTTCCCGCGGACGGCTCGACACCGACCTCGTGCGCGCCAGCGGCGGACGGATCCTGGCCAAGATCGGGGCCGAGGCGGTCTACGTCGTGGGCGTGCGGGGCGAGGACCGAGCTCTTGCGGTCAAGATCGACGACGGAGGAACACGCGGTCTCTATCCGCTCGTGGTCGCCCTGCTCGAGCGATTCGAGCTCCTGCGGCCCTCCGAATTGCGAGCCGTCGCGAGCTGGCGCGAGGAGATCCTCAGGAACCACGCTGGACGGGTGGTCGGGCGAGTGGATCCCGTGCTCCCGTGACGTTCATGGAGCGGATCTCGCCGTGCGCCTAGGGCTCCCCCCCGGACTCGCGCCGGACGCGCACAAGGGCGACGCCGGGCGGCTCGTGTGCGTGGCGGGGAGCGCGTCCATGCCGGGCGCCGCCATCCTCGTCGGACGCGCAGCCTACCGCGCCGGAGCCGGCCTGGTCTTCCTCGCCGCGCGCGAGCGCGTGCTGCTCGAGATCGTGCCCGCCGCCGTGCCCGAGCTCGTGTACTTGGAGCTCGATGGCGCGGATCGGGCGCGGATCCGCGCCACGGTCGAGACCTGCGCCCCCGATGCCCTGCTGGTCGGTCCGGGGCTCGGCCACGACGAGCGGACGCGTTCGATCGTCGAGGCGTTCCTCGAACTCGCGCCGGGGGTTCCGCGCGTCTTCGACGCCGACGCGTTGAACGTGCTCGCTCCGGAACCCGAACGGCTCCGGTCGGCGCGCGGACCGGCGCTGATCACGCCCCATCCGGGCGAAGCCGCGCGGTTGCTCGGACGGGCGGTTCCTGCCGATCCGGAGGGGCGCAGCGCCGCCGCGCTCGAACTCGCCCGTCGCTCGGGAGCCCTGGTCTGCCTCAAGGGCCGGGGTACGCTCGTCACCGACGGGGAACGGATCGAAGTGAATCGTACCGGCAACCCCGGGATGGCGACCGCGGGAGCGGGGGACGTCCTGGCGGGGATCCTGTGCGCCTACCTGGCGCGGGCGCGCCACGCCTCGCGCGCGTTCCCGTCGTTCGACGCCGCCTTGGCGGCCGTGGCGGTCCACGGGCTCGCCGGGGATCTCGCGGCGCGTGCGCTCGGCGAGCGAGCCCTGATCGCCTCCGATCTGATCCAATTCCTTCCCGAGGCGCAGCGCGCCTTCGAGCAGGGGGCCTGACGCATGTCGAGAGGGAACGAGCTACTCCTCGCCGCGCGCGCGCCGTAACGTGGGGCTCCATGGAAGAAGTCATGTCGGAATCGAGGAAACCCGCACCGGAAGCCCCCAAGGCTCGGACGCTCGGGATCCCCCAAGGGGCCGTTCCGACCCTCGACGACGGGATCGGCTTCATCGCGCTCGTCGATCGCATGCGCGAGGACGCGGCGCTCAAGGTGGTGAACGCCGCGCGCATCTCCTACCAGAGACGCAAGGAGGAGTTCGGCGAAGAGGACGCGAAGCTCGCCCGATTCCTGTGGGTGCACGGCCACACTTCGCCCTTTCGCCACAGCTTCTACACCTTCCACTGGAAGGCGCCGCTCTTCGTGTTCCGTCAGGCGTTCAAGTACCAGGTCGGTTCGACCTGGCGCGAGTACGAGGCGAACGGCGAGACGGTCAGCCTCGAGGTCTTCGACGTCCTGTTCGACACCGACAAGGGTTGCAGCTGGAACGAGATATCGGGTCGCTACGTGAAGTGGGTGCCGGAGTTCTACGTGCCGTCGCGCATGCGCGCGAATCCGCCGCACGGGAACAAGCAGGCCTCCGTCGATCTGCCCGCAGGTTTCGACCACGCGGGAGAACGCGCGCGTATTCGCGCCGAGTGCGAAGAGGCCTTCCGGCTCTACCAGGAGCGGCTCGAACGGGGGGTCGCCAAGGAGATCGCTCGGCTCTTGCTGCCCCAGAACGTCTACAGCCAGGCCTACTGGACGGTCTCGCTCCAGGGGGTGATCCACTTCCTCTCCCAGCGCCTCGAGCCCGATGCTCAGTACGAGATCCGCCGCTATGCCGAGGCGATCCGCGACCTCCTGCGCGAGGACTTCGAGCGGCTGGGAGTCTCCTCGATGCTGAGCGGGAGCTGAACCGACCGGTCCAGATCCCAGACGCGTCGGACAGAGCGCGAACGCAACGCTTTCCCCCGCGCGGAGAAGGAGCCTGGTATCGTGGTCCGCCGACCCCTGGCCGGCATCAAGGCAGCTCCCCCCCGAGGCATCCCATGTTCCGACGATTGTTCCTCCTGCTCCTGGCAGGCTCTTCCGCTTCCCTGTGCGCGGTCCGCTCGAATGCCCAGACCGTCACCTTCAACGTTCCCCTCGACGGCTGCCAAGAAGTCCCGGCCGTCTCCCCCGCCGGGACGGGGACGGCGACGGTCACGCTCGACGTCTCGACCCGCTTCGTGAGCGTCTCGGGGTCCTACTCCGGTATGACCTCGAACCAGAACATGGCTCACCTTCACGGCCCGGCGCCGCGCGGCATGACCACGGGCAACCTGCTCATCACCCTCGTCGGGACCGGCGGCACGTCGGGAACCTTCTCGGGTTCGGCCACGCTGAGCGTCGCGAACGTCAACAACCTGCTCGGCAACCTCACGTATCTGAACGTCCACACGGTCATGAACTCGGGCGGCGAGATCCGCGGGCAGGTCGAGAAGCCCAGTTCGAGCGCGCTCTGCAACGGTTCGGCCACGAACCCGGTGATCCTGAGCAATACTTCCGCCACGGCGCCGGCTCCCGCTCCGCCCTCGAACTCGCCCGTGATCGGCAAGAACTGGCGCGTCACGCTCGACTGCAACCCCGGGGGGACGATCGGGGGCTTCGCGATCTTTCGCGTCGGCTTCGGCCCCAAACCCGCGCCCCTCCCCTCCAAGTGGGGCGAGATCCTGGTCCCGGTCACGGCCGGGACCGGACAGAACTTCCTCGTCTCCGTTCCAGCTTCGCGCCTCGTGAACCTGGGACCGATCCTCCTGCCGAGCGGGGGGCAGTTCCTGTGCGCGAGCTACGCCGTCCAGGGCTTCTGCCCTTCGAGCCCGAACGGCTACCTCAGCAACGCCCTCGCGGAGACGGTCGGGACCCTCTAGCTCCGAGCGTGCGGACCGAGGGGCCACGGAGTCCGCCGGGCCTGCGCCCGGACGATCCGGCCCCCCGGGCTCCGCGATCCAAACCGTTGCGTCCGCCTTGCGTTGGTCTAGGAACGTCCGGATCCTCTAGACCGATGCGTCCGCAACTCGTCGCCTCGATCGTTGCCCTGGCGGGCCTTGCCGGGCCGCGCCTCCAGGAAACGGCTCAGGAAGCGGCCCAGGTCCTGAGCCAGGAACTCGAACGGGCCGGGATCCGGCTGGACCTCGAGCGGAAGCTGGTTTCGATCCCCGCGACGGTCGACATCCGCGAGGAACTGCTCGAGTACCTCCTGGTCGGGCCGCGCGGGGCGGCCCACGAGAGTCTCTTCGTCAGCGAGGTCCGCCCGAGCCTCCTGAACGTCGCGCTGCTCGCCCTGGGCGCGAAGCCCGGCCTGAACGCCCGCTGGGACACGCAAGGGACCTCGGAGAGCCTGCGGCGCATCCTTCCTCCGGAAGGCGACGGCTTCTATCTCCACGTGGCCTGGCGCGAGAAGGACGAGGTCTTCTTCTTCCGGGTCGAGGATCTGATCGCGAATCTCGCGAGCGGCCAGAGCATGCGGCGGGATCGCTGGGTCTACCTGGGCTCGAAGATCATTCGTCCCTCGCCGGACGAGGGCGAGGTCTTCGTCGCCGACCTGGAGGAGAATCTGATCAACCTAGCTTTCTTCTATCAGGGGAACACGCTCCTCACCGCGGCCCTGCCCGAGTGCGTGGAACAATCGATCTGGGTCGCGAATGCATGGCTCGTTCCGCCGCGCGAGTCCCCGGTCGTGCTCGTATTCTCCCGTTCTGCGCTCGATCGGCTGCCTGAGGGCTGGGAGGGATCCCTGCCGCAGGTCGCACCGCGGCCGGGCTTCGCGGAGACGACCGAAGGCGGCGACTAGCCCGCATGTCTCACCACCCTTCGGCTGCAACGCCGCATCTCCCCGCTGATCCGGCGCTTGGCTCGGTCGCCCTCCAGAGCGACCTCACGAGGTCGCCTCCGCTGGGTTCGGTAGCAAATCCCCGGCTGAGCGGGCATCTGCGACGTTTCGCTCGAAGCGTGGTGAGACATGCGGGCTAGGTCGCGCGGATTCCCCCTCGCGCGCCGGAACGCGAGATCGGGCTCCGGATCGCTCGCATCGCTCGTGCGCCGGACGAGACTCGCGCTGTCGGCCTTCCACACCGCCGAAGCGGTCCTCTTGGGCATCGGTGCCGGGTGCGCGATGCAGGGCGCGATCGTCCTCTCCGGCGGCGAGGTCCGTTCGATCGGCGCCTGGGTCGCTGCGGCGCTCGCGGGAGTCCTGTGCGCCTGCGCGTGGAGGCTCGAGCACCCCTCTTCGGAGGCGGGGACGGCGCGCGCCCTCGACCAGGGGCTGCGACAGCAAGGGGGACTGTTCGCGGCCTGGGAGGCGGAAAAGGACGTGCGGAGCCCCCTGCGAGCTTCCATGGCGAGGCTCCTCGGAGCTCGCGTCCTCTCCGGGATCCAGGTCAGAGAGGCCGTTCGTTCGACGATGCCCTCGGTCGCCCTCTCCGTGGCCGCGCCCCTCTTCGGAGCCGCGGCGCTCGCGCTCTCCTTCGAGATCCGAGAGGCCGGGCGGGACGCGCCCGGAGTCGAGCTCCGGGGGCTCGCGCGCGGGCTCGTGGAGAGCTCGCTCGCTCTCTCGACCGAGCTCGAGGCGGGTCTGGATCCGGAAACCCAGCAGGCGTCCGAGCTCGAGGCCCTTTCCCTCGCCGAGCGCTGCGCGAGCCGGGCTCGCGCCCTGCAGGAGGGCTTGGATCGATCGCGCGCGGGTGAAGCGGCGGGCCGGGAGGGTCTGGGCGCGGCCGGGGAGATCCAGAGGGATCTGGAGCGGCTCTCCCTGCTGCTCGGCTCTCGAGAAGGCTTGCGCGAACGGGTCGCCGAGGTCCAGAACGCCCTGGACTCCGCCCGGAGAGCGCTCCGCGCCGCGGAAGCGGCCGGGGGGCAAGGCGGGCGCGGTGTCGCGGCTCCGGATGTGACGGGCGGGCGCGAACCGGGCACAATGCCGGCCCTCGTACCCGACCGGGACACGCGCGCGCCTCGAGCCCTCGAGGAGCCTCCCGTGCCCGAGCGGGGCTCGCTGGCGGGGACGACCTGGCCGGTCGAGTACGACGGGATCGTGTCCGAGTGGGTCGAACGCGCTCGACGCCTCGCGAACGAGCCGCCCGAAGGACGACCCCTCGAACGCTGACCCGGATCACTGCCTTGGAAGGACGACTTCAAAGACCCCCGCTCGGCGTGTGGATCGTGGGAGCGCGCGGCGCCGTCGCGACCTGCGTGGCCTACGGTGCTTGGGGGCTGCGCGCCGGTCTGCTCGAACCCATCGGCCTCGCCACGGAGCGCGCGCCCTTCACGCGGCTCCCGCTGCGATCCCCCGACGATCTGATCTTCGGGGGGCACGAGATCTCGCTCGGCGATCTCTCGTCGAGCGCGAGCGAACTCGTCCGGCACGGCGTGCTGCCGATGGACCTCGTCGCGGCCTCCGCGGCGGAGGCCGCCGCGCTCGACGCACGCATCCGGCCCGGGGCGCTCGACGTGGCCGACGTGGGGCGTGCGGATCTCGATCCGGAAGTGACTGCGCTCTGCGCCGCCCATCCGCGTTCCAAGGTCGAGCGCCTGGCGGCGGACGTCACGGCCTTCCGCGTCGAGCACGGCCTCGAGCGCGTGATCGTGGTCAACCTGGCGAGCACCGAGACCTGGGCCGACGAGCGAGAATCGTGGCACGATCTCGCGGCCTTCGAACGCGCCCTGGACCGCGGGGAGGACTTCCCGGCCTCCTGCCTCTACGCGCGCGCGGCCTTCGAGAGCGGCTCGCCCTTCGTCAATTTCACGCCCAACCGGGGATCGTCGATCGCGGCCCTGCGCCAGCTCGCGCGCGAGCGGAACCTGCCGCACTGCGGCAACGACGGCAAGACGGGCGAGACCCTGGTCAAGACCGTGCTTGCTCCGATGTTCGTCGCGCGCGCCCTGCGCGTGCTCTCCTGGCAGGGCTACAACATGCTGGGGAATCGCGACGGCGCGGTGCTCTCCGACCCGATCCGGCGCGAGTCGAAGCTGCGCAACAAGGATGCGCCCCTGCACGCGATCCTGGACGACGAGAACCTGCACACCGGCGTCGGCATCGACTTCGTGCCCTCGCTCCACGACTGGAAGACCGCCATGGACTTCGTGCACTTCCAGGGGTTCCTCGGGGCGAAGATGAGCCTGCAGTTCACCTGGTCGGGCAGCGACTCGGCCCTGGCGGCACCGCTCGTGATCGACCTGGTGCGCCTGGCGGACTTCGCCTGCGCGCGCGGGGAGTCCGGCGAGATGGCGCACACCGCCTGCTTCTTCAAGTCGCCGATCGCCGGGGGTACGCACGACTTCCACGCGCAGTTCGCACGCCTGATCGAGTACGCCGAGCGACACGAGCGCGCATGAGCGCCGCCTTCGCGGCCCGGGTGCGTTCCGCCCTCGCGGAGACCCGCGCGCGCATCCGGAGCTTCTCCGGCGCGCGGGGCGGCGGATCCGAGACGCTCCTCGCCTACGACCGTCTCTTCGAGCCCCTGAACGGGCTGGAGGGGCGAGCCCGGCTCTACTCCCAGGTCCATCCCGACCCCGCCCTGCGCGCGACCTGCGAGGAATTCGAGCGCGAGCTCGCTCTCTTGCGCACGGACCTGTCGCTCGACCGGGCGGTCTTCGAGCGGCTGGCGGGGGTCGTTCGGGGGGACCTCGCGAGTCCCGAAGAACAGAGGCTCCACGCCCACGTGCTGCGCGACTTCCGCCGCAGCGGGGTGGATCGCGAGGAGAGCGTGCGCGCGCGCATCCGGCTCCTGAACCAGGAGATCGTCGAGCTCGAGCAGACCTTCGGGCGCAACATCCTGCTGGGGGGCCGCGACCACGTGGTCCGGGGGGGGCACGCGGGGTTGCGGGGGTTGCCGGCCGACTTCCTCGCGTCCCACCCCGAGCGCGAGGACGGGACGGTCCTGCTCTCGACCGACCCCAGCGACCGCATCCCGGTGCTGACCTGGGCCGAGGACGCCGCGCTGCGCCGGGACTACTTCCTGTGCTGCATGAACCGAGCGGCGCCGGAGAACCTGGCGGTGCTCGCGCGGCTCCTCGAGAAGCGTCACGAGCTCTCGCGCGCGCTCGGCTACGCCCACTGGGCCGACTACGTCACCGAGGACAAGATGACGAAGGACGCGCGCACCGCGCGTGCCTTCGTGGAACGCGTGCACGGTCTCGTGCGACGGCGCGCGGAGACGGACCGGACCGAGCTCCTGGCGGAGAAGAGGCGCGACTTCCCCGACGCGCGGCAGATCTTCGAGTGGGAGCGAGGCTACTGGGCCGAGAAGGCGAAGCTGCGCCTCCACGACTTCGATTCCCGCTCGGTGCGCGCCTACTTCCCGGTGGAGAGCGTCAAGCGGGGCGTGCTCGCCACGAGCGAGCGGCTCTTCGCTCTCGGGTTCCACCGAGCTGATGTCGAGGTCTGGCATCCCTCGGTCGAAGCCTACGACGTCGTCGACGGAGGGACGACCCTGGCGCGCCTCTACCTCGATCTCCATCCCCGGGCGGGGAAGTACAAGCACGCGGCGATGTTCCCGATCGCCGACGGCGTGGCGGGCGGGGCGTTGCCTGAAGCGGCCCTGGTGACGAACTTCACCGCGCCCGCCGAGGGTAGGCCGGCGCTGCTCGTCCACGATCAGGTGCGGACCTTCTTCCACGAGTTCGGGCACCTCCTGCACCACGTCTTCGGCGGGAGCGGGGCCTTCCAGTCCTTCTCGGGCATCGCGAACGAGCACGACTTTGTCGAGGTCCCGAGCCAGCTCTTCGAGGAATGGGCCTGGAGTCCCGAGGTGCTCGCTACCTTCGCGCGCCATTGCGAGACCGATCGAACGATTCCCGCCGAGCTCGTGCAGCGCATGCGCGCCGCCGAGGAGTACGGCAAGGGGCTCCTCGTGGCGCATCAGGCGTTCCTGGCTGCGCTCTCGCTCCACTACCACGAGCGCGATCCCGCGGGCCTCGACCCGGAGGTGGAGTACGTGGAGCTCAAGCGCGCCTGGGTCCCGCTGCCGCACGAGGAGGGCAACCGCTTCCCGGCCTCCTTCGGCCACCTGCGCGGCTACTCGGCGATGTACTACACCTACCTGTGGTCGCTCGTCATCGCCAAGGACCTCTTCGGACGCTTCGAGGGATGCGTGCTCGACCGCGAGACCGCGCGGCGCTACCGGCAGGCGGTGCTCGCGCCCGGCGGATCCAAGGACGGGGCCGAGCTCGTGCGCGACTTCCTCGGTCGCGACTTCCGTTTCGACGCCTTCGAGCGCTGGCTCGCGAGCTAGCGACCGAGGATCGGCCGGGCGACCAGGCGAAACCCGTCGTTCTCGCCCGCGCGCTTCGGTAACCCCTCGTTACGGCTCGCAGCGCGGAAGAACTGCACCGGGCCCGTGTACCAACCGCCTCCGCGCCAGGCGCGCATCCAGTTCGCCGTGGCGGAGCCCGCGAGCCACTCGTGGACGCCTCCGGCGAGATCGCGCACGCCGAAGGGGGATTCGTCTCGGGGATAGGCGAGCACCGGCTCGGGGCGCGGACGCTCGTCGCGCGACGCGTAGCCCTTGCAGAAGGTGCGGTCGAAGTCGTCGCCCCACGGGAAGAAGCGACCGTCGGCCCCGCGCGCGGCGCGCTCCCACTCTTCTTCGGTCGGCAGTGCGTAGATCCACGGTTCGCTCCGTTCCTTGGCGCGTTCGTTCCTCCAGCGCACGTAGGCGTCGGCGTCCTCGCAGGAGACGCCGTGGATCGGCCAGCGCGGATCCCAGTCCGAGCGAAAGCGGCCGTCGGCTCCCTTGGACCCATGCAGGACGGCGGGCCGTGTGGCGTCCTCGTTGGTGCGAGGCACGCGGATCCACTCGCCCCCGCGCTCGGCCTCTTCGATCTCCAGCAGGGTCGCGGGATCGTCCAGGAACTCGGCGTACTCCGCGACGGTGACCTCCGTCCGTGCGATCCAGAAGCCCGAGGTGGAGCGCTTCTCGATGCCCGTCGTTCCGTGTGGGTCGTAGGGATAGATCGCCTTGGGATCTCCGCCCTGGATCCACGGGCCGGGCGGGATCCAGACGAATCCGCTCGGCGTGCTTCCCTCGGGGAGCAGGTCCACCCGTTCCTCGACCCTGCCTTTCCGCGGGAGGAGCACGGGCAGGCGCAGGTCCTCGAAGGCTTCCGCTCGGACGACGAAGAGGTACGAGCCCGGGGGAACGTGGAGATCCGCGAGGGGCAGCGAGCCGACGCGGTCCGCCTCAACCGGGGAGAGCGGATCTCCGGGGCTCGCCTCGAAGGCACCATCGGGGCGCACCGGAACCGGAACGAGCCTCCGTTCGCCGTCCGGGAGCACGCGATCCTCGGACAGGTAGCGAAACAAGTAGACGTCGGCTCCCGCGGGCGTGCCCGAGAGCGCGAGCATTCCATGGCCACCCAGTTCCGTGCCGAACCTTCCCTCGTCGTCGAAGTCGAGCACGCGCCCTCGATAGACCTCCGCGAGCGCTTCGTTCTCGAGCGAAGAAGCCGCTCGCCAGCGCTCGAAGTAGGCCGCGGCGAATCCGCGGCGCACCTCGGGTCTCTCGGGAGTGAAGCGTTCCGCGCGGTTCAACGCATCGAAGATCTCGATCGTCGTGGCCTCCAGGCGTTCGCGCCCCCGCTCGAGCGCTTCCTCGTCCCTCCAGAGCGAGGTGAGCCCGTCCGGCAAGGCAAGACCGTGCTCGAAAGGCCCTTCGAGCTCTCGGATGCGGCTTCGGGTACGCGCGACCTCGTCCAGCAGGTCGCGGTAGGTCTCGAGCTTCGCGCGCGCCTCGGAGAGGGCCGCGTCGCTCCCTGCGCGCGCCTCGGCGCGCGCGATCGCATCATCGAGCTCGCGTGCTGCCGGATCGTCCGGCTCGATGGCGAGCACTCCCTCGATCCGGGAGCGCGCCGTGGCGAGATCGCCGGCCTCCAGGGAACTCCGCGCGATCTCGAGCCGAGAGCGCAGTTCGGCCCGCGCTTCGAAGCGACGCTTCTCTACGAAGAGGCCCATCGCCGCGCCGGCCAAGAGGAGCGCGGCCGCCGCGGCCGAGGGCCAGGGATTGCGGCGCACGAACTGGACAAGACGCCGGAGCCCACTGGGAGGGCGCGCGCGGATCGGGCGCAGGGTGAGCAGGTTCTCGAGATCCTCCGCGAGCTCGCCGGCCGAGCCATAGCGCCGCGCGGGGTCTTTCTCGAGGGCCTTCAAGCACAGGGTCTCGAGATCGCGTGGGATCGCCGGGTTGTGCTTGCGTAGCCGCACAGGTGCGCGCGTCAGCACGTCCTGGAAGACCTGCTCGACGGTCTCTCCCGCGAACGGCCGCTGCAGGGTCAGTGCCTCGTAGAGCGTGACCCCGAGGCCGTACACGTCCGTACGCGGACCGATCTCGCCGAAGGTGCTCGAGACCTGTTCGGGCGCCATGTAGCCCGGCGTGCCGGGCCGCTGTCCGGCCTGGGTCACCGTGTGCGCATCGGGTCCGCGTGCGAGACCGAAGTCGACCAGACGCGGTTCGCCAGCGAGGTCGATGAGGACGTTTCCGGGCTTGACGTCGCGGTGGACGAGGCCGGCGCGGTGGGCGTGTTCCAGGGCCTCGGCGAGCTTGAGGGCCAGGCGAACGACGCCTTCGACGTAGGAACTCCTCCCTGCGCGGTGCTCGGGTTCCAGCTCCGGGGCGGCCGGGAGGAGATCCTGAACCGAGAGCCGCGCCGGATCCGACGCGGCGATCCGGTGCAGGACGCTCTCGAGGGAGGCCCCCTGCACGAAGTCCATGGCGAAGAAGGGAAGACCCTGCTCGGTCTCGCCGGCGTCGTGGACGGCGACGATGTGCGGATGTTGGATGCTCGCCAGGGCGCGCGACTCGCGGCGGAAGCGCTCCAGAGCCGCGGGTGAATTCGTGAACATGGCCGGCAGTACCTTGAGAGCCACGACGCGGCCGAGGGCGGGATCGAAGGCGCGGTGGACGACGCCCATCCCGCCGCCGCCGATGCGCTCGAGGATCTGGAAACGTCCGATCCGCGCCTCCGCGATGGGCGCAGATGCGCCGGGCTGGATCGTCCGCAGGTTCTCGAGAGCCCGCATGGCCGAACGGATCTCTCCGGCGAGCTCGGGATGCTCGGCACAGGCGCGCTCGGCGGCTTCGTGCTCGCCGTGTTCGAAGGACTCGAGCGCAGCGGCGACGAGGCGCGCGCGCCGTTCCTCCTGCGTCGGCTCGTCGCCTCGCGGTTCCATGCCCATTCCCTCGCCGTGGGAGGTTCGGGGGTTAGACTCTACTCGCGTGGTGGAGAGCGCGCGACCTTCGCCGGAGCCCGGGGGGATCGAGCTCGGGAATCCGCCCGCGGCCGAGTTCGCGAGGACGCGCGCCGACCTCGCCGACTTCGCCCGCGGCGACCCGCTGGCCTTCGAGAACCTGTGGCGGCGCTACCGGCCCGCGCTCGAGGTCCTCGTGGCGGGCAAGGTCCGACAAGGAGTCGATTCGCTCCTGCGCGCGCGCCTGGACGCCGAGATCGAGGACGTGCTCCAGGAAGCCTCGCTCACGATCCATGCGAAGCTCGGCGGGTTCGAGTACCGCGGAGCGGGCTCCTTGCTCGCCTGGATGGCGCGCATCGCCACGCGCGTCGTGCAGGACCGCGTGGACTACTGGCGCGCGGAGAAGCGAGCGGCGGGGGAGATCGCGATTCGCTCCGACTCGAGCGACGCGGGGACCGCGCCGGTACCGGCGCTCGTCGCTCGCGAGCCCGGCCCGCGCACCGAGGTCGAGCTGGGAGATCAACGACGCCGCGTCGGGGCGGCGCTCGCCGCGCTCTCGGAACGCCACCACACGATCCTCTTCTGGCGCTTCTTCGGCGGTGCCGATTGGGACGAGATCGCGCGGGAGGTCGGATCCCCCAGCCCCGACGCCATGCGCATGGAGTGCTACGGCAAGGCGCTGCCGGCCCTCGCCGCGGCGCTGGCGAAGAGCTGAGAGTCCTACTCCCCGTGTTCGGGACAGGGTGACCCTTCGATCACCCAGGCTTCGTAGCAGCACAGGCGGTCGAACTCGCGTCCGTCGCACCAGCCATGGTCGCACGCGTCGCACCAACCGCCGTTCTGCACGAGGTAGTCGTGGTCGTGCACTGTGGTGGAAACGCAGGCGCTCGCACCCAGGAGGGCGAGGAGCGCGAACGGCCCCGAGAACTTGCGGCACTTCATGGTTGCGTTCTCTCCTGGAATTCGAGGTGGATGTGCGGCGGCGACACCTCGTCGATGATCTGGATCACGACGCGCCCCTCGGCGTCGATCATGTCCCAGGTGGTCTCCGTCTTGGGGCCCGACTTCGTCTGGACGGTTCGCTCCCTGCGTGTCACGCGCAGGTCGCCCTCGGTCTGCGCCACCGTCTTCACGAGGGAGTCCTTCTGCTCGGGGCTCATGCCTTTGCTCCGGATGTCCACGGCGCCGTCCTTCATGTGTTTCGAGAGGAAGATGCCGCGACGCTCTTTCTGATCCTCGAGGACTCGCGTCATCGCCTGGACCGCTTCTTCTTCAGTTCCGCCCGAGCGAAAGGCGGCGAGGACCTCCTCATAGGCCTCGACGTTCGTGTAGCCGCCTTTCCGCAGCTCCTCCGCGCTCTTCTCCTTCATCACGTCGTACATGGCCTTGGCCTGGCCCCTCTCGTCGCGCCTCCCGCTCGTCACGAAGAAGCCCTTGCCCGTGGCCTTCTCGAGGGCCTGTGCGTAGCCCGCCACCCGCGTCAGGAGGTCCGGGGCGATCGACTGGAATGCCTCGGGAGCGATGAAGTAGGCGTGATTCGCGACCCATGCGGCGTTCGCTTGGTAAGTCGTGTTCTCCGGCTCCAGCGACTGAGCGCGCGCGAACTCCTCGCGGGCGCGGGAGATCTCTCCCATCTGGCCCAGGGCGAGGCCGAGGTTGTTGGCCAGGGTGCTGTTGGAGGGATTCGAACGTGCTCCCCGTGCGAGCACGCGGGCGCCGCGTTCGATGTCGTCCTCCTTCAGATAGGCGAGGCCGAGTCGCGAGTGGTCGAAGCCGCCGTGGCCGGTGGGGTCACGGAGGATGGACTCGCGATACCACGTCTCCGCCGCAGCCCAATCCCCGCTCTCGAAGCAGCGATCGCCGAGGTCGGAGCACACGTTGGCGAGACCCCGGTAGGCGCCCCAGCAGTCGGGACGTAGCACGAGGGCTTGGCGGAGGCCTTCGATGGCTTCTTCGAGCCGGCCGAGATCCTGAAGACTCGAGCCGAGACCCCACCAGGCGTTCGCACCGTATCCCAGGCGAATCGCCTCTCGATAGTGGTCGAGCGCTTCCGCGTCGCGGCCCAGCCGGTCGAGCACGACGCCCGCATTGTACCAGGCCTCGGTCTGTCCGAATCCCATCGCCTGGCGGTAGCACTCGAGGGCCTCCTCGGAGCGGCCGAGAACGTCGAGAGCGTTCCCGAGATCGACGTAGACGTAGCCCTGCGGCTGGAGAGCGAGAGATTGCCGGTACTCGCTCAGAGCATCTTCGTAGCGACCGACGGCGGCGTATTCCTTGCCCCACTGCGCATGCTGCCGCGCCTCCGGGCCCGGGTCGTACGCGTACGGCTCGGAATCGTACTCCTCGTACGGATCGTAGGGCGGCTCCGATCCTCCGCCGATCACGTAGGGGCACGAGTCGGCCGGAACCCCGTGACAGGTGCAGACCCCTTGGATCTCTTGGCCCGACGTGGACCCGAGCGGCGAGAGGACCAGGGCGAACGCGAGAGAGCCGCACGCAACGAGATCCTTCATGGCCAGTTCTCCGCTCCTACGGTCCCGTCCGGACCAGGAACGCGAGCTCGGTCGTGCCGGGTTGGGAGCGTGAGCGTCGTAGAGAGGATCAGGGTGAGTGCGCTCTTCATGGCATGGACTCCGTGTTCGGTTCCCAATCCCCAAGGGGAAGCCCACCTCGGGCCGAAACGCAGCCCCCGCTGCGGGGGTGCTGACCTTCGTGCCCGACGAGCTCGGGCCCGGTTTTTCGTTCCGCTGCCGGAATCCCATTCAAGGAGCGGATGTCCGAAATCCGGATGGAGGCTCCCATGTTCCGCTGGTGGATCCAGGCATCGCTCGTTCTCTCGTTCCTCACCCTGGTCCAGGAGGGTCGGAGACCCGTCCAGGTCACGTCCCGACTCTCCTCGCCTTCGACGGGCACGGCGCAGGCTCTCGCCTTCGGGGGCGGCGTTCCTCCCGGCGCGCTGATCCTGGGTGAAACGGCCACTCCCCCTCCCGGCTACGGCGCCACAGGATGGAAGGTCTACGTCGACAACGTCTCGCCCTGGACCCAGAAGTCTTCGATGTCCGTTGCGCGTTGCTCACTCGCGGGCGTTGCCTCGGGAGGGAGGCTCTATGCCCTCGGGGGAAGGATTCCGAGCTCTCCCTACTGGCTCTCCTTGGTCGAGGAGTACGACCCCGCGACCGACACCTGGGCCACGAAGTCCTCGATGGGGACGGCGCGGGAGTACTTGGCCGCCGCCGTGGTCGGGAACAAGCTCTACGCGGTCGGTGGCTACGCCTCGGGTACATACTTCGACGCGGTCGAGGAGTACGACCCGTTCACGGACACCTGGACGACGAAGAGTCCCCTGCCGACCGCGCGTGGAGCTCCCTCTGCGGCGGTCGTCGCCGACAAGCTCTACGCGATCGGGGGGAATGTCCTGAGCCCTCCGTACTACACGTCGGCGGTCGATGAGTACGATCCGGCGACAGACGCGTGGATCGCCAGAGCCTCCATGCCGACGGCGCGCGCCGGGGCGACCGCCGTGACCGTCGGCAGCAAGGTCTACGTCATGGGAGGCTCAGCGCCGGTGGCGGGTCCTGATCAACTCGGCATCGTCGAGGAATACGACCCCGCGACCGACTCCTGGACGGCGAGGGCCTGCATGCTCGAGGCGAGAGAGGGACACGCTGCGGTCGCCGTGGGGGGCAGGGTCTATGTCCTGGGAGGCTACGACGCCTCGGGGGAGTACCTCGAAGCGGTCGATGAGTACGACCCCGCCACGGACCGCTGGTCGAGGCGCGCCTTCCTGCTCCAGAAGCGTTATTCCCTGGCCGCAGCGTCGCCGGACGACGAGACGATCCTTGCTTGCGGCGGAACCGTCAGCGGCATCGAGCTCTCGATGCTCGAGGCCTTCGATCCGACGGTCGGCGTGCTCTTCGTGCATCGCAAGAACTAGAGGCAGCGCGGCTCGAACGTCGTCCGAGCCGAGGAGACTCAGGCCGGAAAGACCTCGGCTTCCCAGCTCGCCGTGCGTTCGCCGAGCTCCTCGATCACCTGTTCCTCCGTGAGCCCGATCTTCTTCGGCACGCGGAAGGAATGGTCGGCGCCCTCGATGACGGAGAGCCGTGCGCGGCCTCCATAGGAGCGCAGGGACTCGCGCAGGAGGTCGAGGTCGCACAGGTCGTCGCGCGTCCCCTGCAGGAAGAGCGCGGGCTGTGCGATCGCGCCGAAGTGCTCCCGGCGCAGTTGGTGGGGTCGCTTGGGATGGAGCGGGTATCCGTAGAGCACGAGACCGGCGCAGGCGAAGTCCTTCGCGGCGAGGTGGGTCGCGATGCGCCCGCCGAGGGATTTTCCGGCGAGCAGGATGCGCCTCCCGGGCGAGCGCGCTCGCAGGGCCTCGAGGGCGCGGGCATGGGCGTGCTCGAGCACCTCGACCCGATCCGGCGGGCGCTCGGCGCTCTCGCGCAGGGCCCGTTCGCGATAGGGATAGTTGAACCTTAGCACGGAGAAACCGCGCGCGACGAGGCCTTGCGCGAGACGCGCCATCCAGGGCGATTCGATCCCCAACCCAGCGCCGTGGGCGAGGAGGATCGCGCTCGCGCGCCCTCCGTTCTCGGGTTCGTCGTGGATCGCCGAGACGGTCCCGAGGCCGGCGACGGCGACCGGGATCGAGAGGGAATCCGAGGGCATTCTCCCGCGCTCCGTCACTCCATCCAGCGCAGGGCCGCGGCGCGACGCTCTTCCGGCTCACCGGCCGGGTCGAAGCCGCGATCCTCGCCGAAGCGAGCGCTCAGGGCATCGATGGCGAGCGAACGCGTCGTCTCGTCGGCGGAGAAGAGGAAGTTCGCGAGGGTCCGGCGCGCCGAGTCGTCCCCGATGCGCAGGCGCGCACGGGCGGCCTGGGCGAGCAGGCGCTCGCCGGGACCCGCTTCGACGGGCAGTGCGTTCGCCGCCATCAGCGTGCGCACGCGTTGCTCGTAGCGCAGGAGCGCCCCGCGCGTCTCCGGATCGCCGACGGCTTCCAGTGCCCAGGCGGCCCAGGCCGCGACCGAGAGCACCGGGTCGCGCAGCGTGGCCGCGAGCGCCGGCGCCGCGCGCCGGTCGCCGATGCGGCCGAGGATGCGGCAGAGACTCGCGCGCTTCTCCGCGAAGCCCGGGGGATACTTGAGTCCGCGCACGAGCCCGGGAACGGCGTACTGCCTCATGGCCACGAGCTCCTCCTCGATGCTCCGGTCCTTCTCGGGCGTGGAGGCGACGAGGTCGTTGCCGCCGAGGTCGCCGACGAGCTTCCAGGCGTAGGCTTCGGCGATCGGGTCGGGGTCCTCCGGGAAGGGCAGGAGCGCGTCCGGCGAGCCCTGCTCCGACCACCAGGCCTGGAGCCGGGCGATCGCCTCGAGGCGTTCGGGCCGCGGTGCGAGCGGCTCGTAGCCGCGGTGCTGTCCGGTCGCGGCGAAGAAGAGCTCGAAGAAGCTCTCGCGCACGAGGTCGTCGGCATGGTCCAGACCCGCGAGCAGCGTCAGCATCCCGGCCGTCGATCCCAGGCGCGCGAGCGCGTGGGAGAGGTCGCGGCGCGTCTCGTCGTAGTGCGCCCGCGCGAGGGCTGCTTCGAGCTCCGGAACGGCTTCCCTGGCCCCGAGCTGGGCCAAGGCCAGGGCCGCGTTGCGCAGCACGTCGGGGTCGGGATCCGCGAGCAGGTTGCGCAGGGACCCGGCGAGCCCGCTCGCGCCCAGCTCACCGGCGGCCTGGGCCGAGCTCGAGCGATCGAGCGGCAGGCTGGAGGCGAGCCCGCGCCGGAGCGCAGCGCGGATCTCGGGGCTCCGCCACAGGACCCTGCCCAGGAACTCGCGCGCGTGCAGCCGCACGTAGAGTCGCGGATCGTCGAGCGCGGCGACGATCGCCGGCCGAGCGGGCGCGCCGATCTTCTCCAGGACCTGCATCGACTGGTTGTAGGTCTTGTTGTCCCAGGAGCCGAGTGCGTCGATCAGCGCCGGTACGGCGAGGAGTCCGATGGACGCGAGCCTCTCGCGCGCCTGACCGTTCGCCTGGGGCACCGGGAACTGCAGGAGCTCGATCAAGCGCCGGATGTCCTCCGGCGAGCTGCCGCTCGGGACGTCCACGGCCACCGTGCCGATCTCCGGTCGGTTGAAGTCGGGCAGGTTGGCGACGCTCGCCTGCTCGGGCGCGATGCCTTCCGGCAGGGCCATCTCCACCTCGGGCTCGCTCTCCACGGGCTCGTTCGAGGGGAGGATCTCGGCGAAGGGCAGCGTGCGCGACTCGAGCACGCGCGAGAGGTCGGGGTGAGCGTCGTCGATCGGGTAGTAGAGCTTGTAGAAGAGCGTGCACTCGACGCTGCCCGAGGAGACGCCGATCGGGACCCGGTGGGTGCGCGTCTCCCCGCCCGGGATCTGTGTGTTCACGGGGAGCTCCAGGCCGTAGGGCCGCTTGTAGGGGTCGCGGAAGACCATGCGCGAGCGGGCGATCTCCTGGCCTTCGAGGTCGCGCACGACGACGAGCGATTCGACCGAACGCTGCTTGAGCTCGGTCGGGAAGTTGTGCCCGGCGCCCTGGTTCTTGACGGTGACGACGACCGTGCTTCCATCGACCTGCGCATCGTAGGCGTAGGCCCGCCGGAGATGGGCTTCGTTGCGCGATCCAGGGAAGAGGTGGCTCTTCACGTCGCGCACGGGTCCGCCGAGCGCGACCGGACGCTCGACCTCGCGCATGTGGCAGTCCATGCACAGCCGGCCGGTCGCCTTTCCGGTGGGACTCTTCTCCCACTGATAAGGCGTGCCGTGGTTCCGGTGGCAGGAGGCGCAGGCCTGGACCGTGCCGACGTCGGGATGGAATGCCGTGCGGCATTCCGTGCCGCCCTGGAAGCGGGCGTAGTCGTAGCCCGGCCTCCAGTGGCAGGTCATGCAGGTGTTCCCCTCGACGAGGTCGTAGTGGCGGCGCTTGGGGTTCTGACCGACGCCGGTCTCGAAGATCGGGCGCGGCGTGTGGCAGACGATGCAGTCCTGGTGGGCGAAGCGCGCGGTCGCCAGGCGTGCCTCCTCGTCGGTGAAGGCCCGGCCGTGGGTCGACTGCTCGTGCTCGGCGTAGATGTCGGGGTGGCAACGGGCGCAGAAGGCGCTCTCCATCGCGTCGCGCTTGGCTCCGGCGTGGGCCGGTGTCGAGACCTGGACCGACGGTGTCGCGGGGAGTGGGTCTTGCGCGGGAGAGCTCTTCTCCGGAGCCCGCGCCGACTCGAGGCAAGCGAAGAAGAAGAGGGGAGTCGGGCCCAGGCCGAGGAGCGCGCGCGTAGTCCGGTTCATTCGAGTGGATGGTAGCAGCAGGGGAAGACGGGCGTGCGCGCCGGTCAAGGACCGTGCCGTACCCCTTCGATCCGGAACCCCACGCCGCGGCGGGCACACCCGTCCCTTCCGGGAGTTGTGGCTACGGGTGGGAAACGCGAGCGGTCCTCGCGCACAATGGGTGTGGACCATGCATTCCAAGCCCGCGCTACGCCTGCAGACCACGACGCTCTGGTACTACCCGTCTCAGCAGTACTCCGCAGAGCCGATGGGGGATCTGCGCTACCCGGGGCGGACGCCGGCCTATGTGATCTGGAACCTCCTCGAGCGCTACACGCGCGAGGGCGATCGCGTCGTCGATCCCTTCTGCGGCGGGGGGACGACGCTCGACGTGGCCCGCTCGATGGGGCGCAAGGCGCGCGGGTTCGACGTCGAGCCGCACCGCGACGACATCGAGCGCGCCGACGCCCGCGCGTTGCCGCTCGCCGACGGCGAGGCCGACTTCTTCTTCCTGGATCCTCCCTACTCGACGCACCTCGAGTACTCCAAGCGCGGGGAGTGCATCGGGGAGCTCGACGCCTTCGAACCCGGCTATTTCGAGGCCATGGACCGGGTCTTCGGCGAAGTCCAGCGCTGCCTCTGCGACCGGCGCTACCTCGCCGTCTACGTCTCCGACACCTTCAAGAAGAAGAAGGGCTTCGTGGCGATCGGCGCGGAGTTCTACCTGCTGCTGAAGCGCCGTTTCCGGCCCATCGATCACGTGGTGGTCGTGCGCGGCAATCGCAAGCTCGAACGCGGGCGCTTCCATCGCGTCGCCGCGGAGGAGAACTTCTTCCTGCGCGGCTTCAACCACGTCCTGATCTTCAAGAAGGAGCGGCCGGGCCCGGCTCGGCGCCGAAGCCCAGGCGCAGGAGCTGCGAGAGCACATGGTGGGTGAGGCCCCACACGACGCGTTCCTCGTAGCGCCAGCAGGGAAGCTCGAGCGAGATTCCCCGGCGTTCCACGCGGTGGATCCCGGAGAGCTCGCCCGACGCGGCACGCGCGAGCGGGAGCCAGAAGACCTCGCTCGCCTCGGCGCCGGGGGCGGGAGAGACGACCTCCCGACATACGAAGACGAAGGGCGTGACGCACAGGGGCGCGGTGCGTCCGCGGGCCTGCGCTTGCACGCGCGGCAGTCTGCCGAGGAGTCGCGCCGTGCGCTCGAGATCGACCCCGACCTCCTCGTACGCCTCGCGCACCGCGGTCCGGGCGAGATCGTTCTCCTGCGGGTCGGCGTGACCTCCAGGGAGGCTCACGTGCCCCGACCAGCGGTCCTCGGGGTGCTCGACGCGACGCATGAGCAGGACCTCGGTAGCGGTCGGCTCCGCGCGCAGGATGATGGCTACGGCGGCGGCGCGTTCCCCTTCCCGCGGCGGGGTTTCGTCGAACGGGAGACGCGCGAGGCGCCGCGAGAGCTCGTCGAGTGGAGCGAGCTTCATTCCGAGCATTCGACGGTGAGCGTGTACTCGTAGGTCCCCGCGAGGGTGGCCCGCCTCTCGACCTCGACGCTCCGGCCCTCGGAATCCTCGTCGTCCCAGGACTGAGCCCGCACGAGCGAGACGTCCGCCTCGAGGTGCGCGGAATGGACGTGGCCCGCTGCCACGTCCCAGAGTACCTCGCCCGCCACACTGCGCTCGATCTCGTGCCTCAGCGTGAGGGCCGGGCGTTCTTGTTCGGGGTCGGCCTCCATCTCGGTCTCGAACAGGGTCCGGACCTCGAACTCGACTCGCACGACGGCGAGCTCGCGTCCGTCCTCCTCCCTCGACTCGAGGAAGCGGGCGCGGCCCGACCCCTCGAGGTTTTCGAGCACTTGGTCGTAGAAGTCGTTCCCCGAGGCTTCCCCTTCCTCGCCCTCGGCGTGGAAGGCGAGGTGTCCACCCGGCCACATCCAGTAGAGATAGGCCTCGACCGGGATCTCCCACTCGTCGCCCTTCTCGACGTCGCCTTCGGGCAGGATCTGGCGCAGGTCCATGTCCTCGGTCAGGCGTTCGAGGAGTTCGGGATCGATCTCCTCGCCCTCGGCGGCTTCGACCGAGTAGCTCTCGTCGTCCGCGTCCCAGGTGAAGCGGACCGTCGAGCCCGCGAGATCGCTGGTTTGCTCGCTCTGGGCTTCCACGTCCTCCTGGTGGTCAGAGGTCTCCTGGCCGAGCTCGTCGAAGGTCCGCTGGAGCTTCGTGGGCCGGCCGTCCTCCACCTCGACGATCTGGTCGGTCACGACGATGCGTTCGGTGAACTCCGTCCCGGCGTCGATCACGTCGTCCGTCGACTCCACTTCCGTGCCGTCCTCGAGGCGGGAAAGGCTCGCGAGCGAGAGCTCGGCGTGCGCCTCGAAAGTCCGGCGCAGGGTCGTGCCGGACTCGGGGGCGAAGGCGAGGGTCACCTCGCGCGAGAGGGGGCGGGCGGAGAGCCAGAGGGCGCCGAGGACGAAGATCGTTTTCATGGCGGTCGAACGGAAGGGCGATGCGCCGGGTGCGTGCGCTCCTTTCTAGTCGCCCCGCGGGCGCGAAGACACCTTCCTGTGCGCATTCAACCGCCCCCGGCGCCTTCTTCGGTCGCGGCGCCACCCGCGCCTTCGAGGATCTCCTGGAGTTCGGGGGGGAGCTCGACAGGGGCCTCGGTCTCCTCGGCCGCCTCCGCGGGCTTCTTGAGGAGATCCTCCATGCGCTTGGCGAGGACGTCGGCCCGGTAGTCGGGGATCTCGAAGGCCCAGCCCGTGAACTTCTGGTTCAGGTCGGCGGCCTCCATCTTGATCTTCTCGGGGTCGGGAGCGGTGCTCTCGTCCGCGCTCTTGGACTCCGCCACCTCCAAGGCCGGTTCGTCCGGCTTCTCGTCGGCGGGAATGCCCTCGGCGGGCGTCGTAGCGGCGACTTCCGGGGCGGGCGCAACCTCGGGGGAAGGCGCGGGGCCGATCGGCTCCTCGTACCCGGCCGAGAGACGGACCCAGGTCTTGCCCTCGACGCGAGCGCTCTCGATGTCGATGCGCAGACCGTCGTGGCAGCGGAAGTGGGTCTGCGCACGTGGATCGACGCCGAAGTCGACCTCGGCCGCGGGGCGCACGTCCTCGAGCGAGAGGTAGGAGAGGGCGGTGCCGATGCTGTTCGCAACGCTCGCACTGCTCAGCTCGCGATCGGGCGGGAAGTTCTCGACCGTGAACTGCGTGTGGTTCTCCGGCGAACGACCGATGCGCACCTCCTCGCCGTCCTTGTGGACGATCTGGACAGACTGGACCCGGTCGCCCTCGAGTCGCAGGAGCTCGGTCTTCATCCAGCTCCTCGGGGTGGCTTCGAACGAGAGCTTGCCGGCGCACAGGTAGACCTGGTCGTCGCCCTCGCGCCGCAGGTTCAACGACGGGGAGCCGCCGCGGTACTTGAGTTCGGAGAGCACCGCGCCCGCGAGCGTCTCGCCCCCGGCGTCCTTGAGGATCACGCGCTTCGAAGTCGTGTCGTCCCCGGCGGGATCCTCGACGCCGAGCGCGGCGTATTGCTCCTTCTTCTTCGTCTTGGGTTCCTCGATCTCGAGGCGCGCGAGGCCCACGATCGTCTCCTTCACCTGCTCGAGATTGGCCGGGAAGTTCCCGCGCTCGGCGATACTCCAAGCGGAGTCGCTGCGCCTCAGCGTGACCGTGTCCTTGCCGTCCGTGATCGAGATCTCGGCCACGTCGTTCGCTCGTTCCAGGAGTCCGGCGAAGACGAGGCCGCCGGTGGAGGGCCCCGACGCCGAACTCGCGCGTTGGCGAACCGCCCAGCCGGCCGCCACGATCGCGGCGACGGTGATGCCCGACAAGAGGAACAGACCATTCTTCTGCATCGCGGATCTCCTTCTCGTCTCAGCCCTTGCCGCGCCGCTGGACGCGCCAGGCGAAGAGCGCGCAGGCCGCGACGGACATGACGAGGGGAATGAGTCCGATGTTGAGGAACTTGAGCTTCGTCCCGAATCCCTCGATCTCCTGGTTCAATCCGTGGCGGACTTCGCGCAGGCGTCGGTTCGTGTTGGCGAGCTCGTCCTGCTTGCGGTCGAGGTCCGCCAGTTGCTCGGGCGTGAGGATCACTTTCTCCTCCGTGGAGCCGCGCGCGATCTCGTCGATGCTCCTCAGGATCTCCGTGCGCTGGCGTTCGAGCTCGTCCTTCTCGGACTGATAGCGCTGGCTGGCGACCTTGCGCATCTCGTTCACCTTCTCGAAGGGCCGCTGGAACCGACCGCGGGCGCGGATCGAGGTGAGTTCCTCGCCGCCGAGCAGGTTCTCGATCGCGCCGATCAGGAAGTCGGCGTTGTCGGAGAGCTTGGTGAAGCCCAGGTTGATCGGGCCGAGGCGCTGCTCCTGGAGCCAGGCCGCGTCGGCGAGCATGTCGGCGTCGGCGACGGCGATCACGTGGATCGGAGCGTTCGCGGCGGCGAGATGGCCGGACGCGGCCGCGTCGGGTCCCGCCTCGGCGGTCGCCTCGGCCGTTCCTGCCTCGTCCTCGGGCGCGTCTTCGGCGGCCTCGTCCTTGGGCGGACCGTCCGGGAAGGCGCTCTTCGTCTCGCCGCTGACGCGGGCGGCGAGCGCCAGCGTCTGGTAGCCCGAGACGAACTCGCGCAGCATGCCCTGGGGGTCCGGCATGAACTGGAGCCGCCCGGCGTCGTACTCCATCGTCGTTTCGCTGGTGTGGATCAGAGGCTCGAAGGTCGTCGTCGCCCCCTCGGTCGCGCGCAGGATGCCGGCCGACTTCATCAGGATCCGCGTGAGCTGGCTCGTGATCGGGTCTTCCTTGGCGGTCGTGTCGGCGGAGAGGTCGAGCCACACGAGGTAGGGCACGACCTCGACACCCTGTCCCCGGGAGCCGGGGACCTGGACCGAGGCCGCGTAGTCGCGGTCGCCCACGACCTTGTTCGGCACAACCTCGAAGCCCCAGGCGTGGAAGAGCTCGTTCAGGTCCGAGGCCCGCGAGGCGCCGAAGCGCGACATCGGGTTCGAGGGGTCCGCCTGGCTGTCGTCGGCTTCGCAGTGCGGATCGACGAAGGCGACGAGCTTGCCTCCCCCGAGCACGTACTGGTCGATCGCGTAGAGCATCTTGCGCGAGAGATCGCGCGGATGGATCGCCACCAGCACGTCGAGGTCCTCCGGCAGCGCGTCGCCGTGGGCGTCGACCGGGGTGAGCTCGAAGAACTGGCCGATCTGGTCGAGGATCTTCCAGGGCGGACTTCCCTGCTGGCGCAGGTAGGGGTTGTCGGGCATCGATCCTTCGATCGGGAGCGAGGAGAGCACGCCGACCTTCTTCTTGTCGGGGTGGGACAGGGTATAGATCAGCCGGGCGACGTCGTACTCGAGGAAGCGTTCCTTGCTCTCGAAGTCGAGCCGCCCGCCGGCGATGTTGCCGAAGAAAGGGATCACCTCGGGCTCGTCGTTCGTCGGGCCGTTGCCGACCAGGCCGAAGTAGAGCACGTCCTTCTCGGAGAGCGGGATGCCCGCCACGCCGTCCCGCACCGCGCGCTCCTCCTCCTCGGAGAAGGGCTCGGGGTCGACCACCTGCAGCGCCAGGTTGCCGCCGGACCGAGCCTCGAACTCCTCGAGCACGTCGCGTACCCGATTCGCGTAGTCCTGGATCGAGGGATCGCGGCGCGCCGCGTCCTTGCTGACGTAGAGCTGGAGCCGGATGGGCTCCTCCAGGTTGGCGACGATCTTCTTCGAGCCATCCGAGAGGGTATAGAGCTTCTCCTCGGTGAGATCAAAGCGCAGGGCGCGCAACCCGGCCCCCGCTGCGACGTTCACGGCGAAGAAGAGCACGAGCGCGAGCAGCGCGCCGAGGAAGCCGACCTTGCGCTTGTCCATGGATCGAGTCACTCCGCCTTCTTGGCTTCCAGGATCAGGGCATTGAGGAACAGGAAGAACGCGATCACCGAGCCGAAGAAGACCAGGTCGCGTAGATCGAGCACCCCCTTCGAGATCGCGTCGAAGTGGGTCGAGAAGCTGAAGGATCCGATCGCTTCGCTGATCACTTCCGGCGCCCAGCCCTCGAAGAACTCCGTGAACCCGGGGAAGCTCGCCAGGAGGAAGGCGAAGCAGATCACGACCGAGAGCACGAAGGCGATCACCTGGTTACGCGTGATCGCCGAGGTGGCCGAGCCGATGGCCAGGAATCCACCGGCCATGAGGAAGCTCCCGAAATAACCCGCGGCGATGGCGCCGTTGTCCGGATCGCCGAGCGCGTTCACCGTGATCCAGATCGGGAAGGTCAGCACCAGGGCGACGAGCGCGAAGAGCCAGGCCGCCAGGAACTTGCCCAGGATCGCCTGGGGGAGCGTGATCGGCAGCGTCATCAGGAGCTCGATCGTCCCGGTCTTTCTCTCCTCGGCCCACAGGCGCATCGTGACTGCCGGGACCAGGAACAGGTAGAGCCAGGGATGCCAGGTGAAGAACGGGACGAGGTCCGCCTGCTCGCGCTGGTAGAAGCCTCCCACCTGGAAGGTGAGGAAACCGGCGAGCAGGAGGAAGATGACGATGAAGACGTAGGCCACCGGCGTCGCGAAATAGGAAGCGAGCTCGCGCTTGGAGAGGCTCCAGAGGTTCTTCATGCGACACCTCCCACGGCGGCGAGCCCGGGCTTCTCGGTCACTTCACTGGTCGTGAGCGAGCGGAAGACCCAGTCCATGCGGTTGCGCACCACCTCGCGCGGCGCCTTGCCATCGAGCTCGGCCGGCGTTCCGTCGAACACGAGCCGGCCCCGGTTGATGATGATCGCGCGCGTGCACACCGCCTCGACCTCCTCGAGGATGTGCGTGGAGAGCACGATCGCCTTGTCTCGGCCCATGTTCTTGATCAAGGCCCGCACTTCGTGCTTCTGATTCGGATCGAGCCCGTCCGTGGGTTCGTCCATGATCAGGACCGCCGGATCGTGGAGCAGGGCCTGCGCCAATCCCACCCGGCGCTTGTATCCCTTCGACAGCGTGTCGATCGGTTGATGCAGGACGCTCTCGATGTGGACCTTGCGCACCACCTCCTCGATCCGACGGGTCTTCTCCGCGCCGAAGAAACCGCGGATCTCGCCGATGAAGTGCAAGAAGGAGAGCGGAGTCATGTCCGGATAGGCTGGCGCGCCCTCGGGCAGGTAGCCGATGCATTCCTTGGCTGCGATGGGCTCGGTCGAGACGTCGTGACCACACACCCGGATCGTTCCGGCCGAAGGGGCCAGGAAGCCCGTGACCATCTTCATGGTGGTGGACTTGCCGGCTCCGTTGGGACCCAGGAAGCCCAGGACCTCCCCCTGGCGGACTTCGAAGTCGACACCGTCCACAGCCTTGAGGGGCCCGAAGTGCTTGGCGAGGCCCCTGATCTCGATCATGGATGTCATTCGTCCTGAACCTCCGGATTCGTTGGCTCGACCACGCTGCTCGCTCGTCGTTCCTCCGATTCCCTTCGTGCCGACGGGTTCCGCGGTCACCGGGCATGTGGGGGATTCGAAAGATCTCGGGGGCGGGGGATTTAACTCCGGATCCGCGAAAGGGCAAGAGACCCGAGGGTCGGCCCCCCCCTACGGCCCCCCCGGGAAGACCGTTGGAGGACCCATTGGGAGGATCCCCAGGGGAGTCAGATCCCCATGATGTGGTATCCCGCGTCCACGTAGATGGTGGATCCGGTGATTCCTCGCGAGAGGCTGCTCGCCAGGAATGCGCAGACATCGCCGACCTCCTCGGCGTCGATGTTCCGGCGCAGGGGGGCGCGTGAAGCGATGTGGTCGAGGATCCCCGAGAAGCCCTCGATTCCCGAGGCCGACAAGGTCCGGATCGGACCGGAGGAAATCGCATTGACCCGAATGCCCCGGGGCCCGAGGTCGTGGGCGAGGTAACGCACGCTCGCCTCGAGCGCGGCCTTGGCCACGCCCATCACGTTGTAGTTGGGGATGACGCGCACGGAACCGATGTAGGTCAACGTGATGATCGAAGCTTCGCGACCTTCCATGAGCGGGAGCGCGGGTCGCGCGACGGCCGGGAGCGAATAGGCCGACACGTCGTGAGCGAGTTGGTAGCCCTCGCGCGACGTGTCGAGGTAGGTCCCCTTCAGCTCCTCCCTGCGGGCGAAGGCCACCCCGTGGACGATGCAATCGAGGTGGCCGAAGGCGCGGCCGACGCCCTCGACCAGGGCTTCGATCTCGTCGGATCGAGTGACGTCGCAGGGGAGCACGGTCTCGACGCCGAGTTCTCGGGCGAGGTCCCTCACCGACCCTTCGAGCCGTTCGTTGGCGTAGGTCAGGGCGAGAGCCATGCCCTCGCGGTGGAGTGCACGGGCGCAGGCCCAAGCGACCGAGCGCTTGTTCGCGACCCCGAGGATCAGACCTGTCTTGCCTTCGAGGAATCCCACGCAACCTCCTGTTTCCGGGCCCATCGTCCGCGACATCCGGACAGGGACTTCGTGCGCCCCGAGGGGCCGTCGTCGCGCGGATCCTAGCGACCTCGGCCTCGGGAACAACGGGGAGGTGTGGCCCGATGCACGCTCCGCTCGTTCCGGATGGGCCGGTTCCCCCCCCGATCCCATGCAAAGGAGGGCTTCCTTTCCACAAGTTGAGGTAGCGCCGTCCGATCCCGGATCCGGGGAGCTCGAGGATCATCCTCCGAGGCCCCGGCGGGGGAGAACATCGGGCGAAGAATCTTCGTTCGAGAGAGCCGCCTATCGTTCACCGATCTCATCGCCGGCCTACGGATGGATCCGAAGGACCTCGGCGCCCCTCCCGAGCTCGTTTCTTTCCCCTGTCTCTCATCCGTCGAGACCTTTTCCGCCGCGAACATGATCCCGTTCCAGCTTCCGGATTCGGACCCTGCTCCGGTGCCTCGCATGGAGGCCCGCCCGAGGAAGCGGCGACAACGGTCTTGCACTCGGAAGAAGGCGGCTCCCTATGAGATTGCCGAGGTCGAGTTCGAGCTCTTGCGCATCGAAGCGCACCGAATCGCCTCCCTCCTCGGGCAAGCGACCGCGATCCGCGTTCGCCGAGGGGAAGTTCCGATTCCCTTCCCTATCAAACCTCCTCCCCTCTTCGTTTGGAGAGCCCGGGCATGCAGGACTCTCGAGCTCCAATCCGTCGAAGGCCGGAACCGCCCCGGCCCGCGCTTGCTCTTGGTATTGCTGGGGCGGGAACCCGAGGAATGGCCGAAGGCCCACGAGCTGGCCGAGGCCGTCGGTCACGCCGAAGAGAGCGAGTGCGCTCGCCTCCTTGTTGGCTGGACCTGGCTGCACGAGGGAGAACTAAGGCGAGCGGAGCGCACCTTCGCGGACCTCCTCCGCAAGCTGGAGCTGCTTCGATATCGATGGAGGTCGTTCGAGGGCTTGGCCCTCACGCACGCCGAGCTGGGACGCTGGCGCCTAGCTCATGCAGCCTTGGAAGCGGCCGCGGAGTCGCCGCGCTGTGGAATCGGCGTCTTCGTAGAGGCTCTTCACATGGCCCTGCGCGTCGGCGAACCCGAGCTCGTGCGGAGATCAGCGGCACGGCTCGATCTCTTGATCGATCCCTCGGGGCCCGCATTCGCGACTGCGCTCGGGCTCCTTCTTGTTCGACGCGAGCGATTCGGGAACCTGCTCTTGCCCGAAGGACGGGTTCGACAGCTCTTCCAGGACCTTCTCCGTTCGTCAGGGTCCCCTTCGGGGCGGGTGGCCAACGTCTTCGCCTTCGCCGATTCCTGAACGGTCCGATTCCGGTCGCGTCGGGCCAAGGAGGCCTGTGCCCTTTCGAAGGGACCTCAGGTGCGACCAGCGCCTGTTCTCCCCTCCCGAAGAAGGATAGGAACGTTGACGCCGGTCCCCAGAAAGTGAGAGGCGCCAGCTGTGTCCCTCGCTGGCGCCTCTCGTGTCCATCTCCCTACGCGGAGATCCCGACCCTTGACCGTGGCCCCCCCGGGCGCGGACAAAAGGTCGGGGAGCCGGACTTGGCTCCGGGGCTTATGAACGGCTGTTCCAGAAGGCAACCTCACTGAAATGCTCGGAAGAGACCCGCTCCGGTTCCTGATTCCCGCACGTGGGATTGTCGGCACTTCGCACGGGGGGCGATGATCCCTGAGAGGACCTGGCCGTCAGAGCGAGGTCGGCGCTCCTGGGCTTCGCTCCTGCTCCTGCTCGGCGGGGTGGTCCTCTTCTCGGGTCTCCGGGTGGGGGCGGCTACCCGGGTAGGGACCACGACCTGTCTGCTCGTCTCGGGATCCTTCTGGTTCCTGGCGATCGAGCGGGTCGGGCGCCGCATCCATCCTCGGAACGGTTCCGAGGATCGCGCGGCTCTCCTCTGGATCTTCCTCGGCTGGTTGGGCCTGCGAGTTCCGGTGCTACTCGGAGCAACGGAGCTCTCCGACGATGTCTACCGATATGTGTGGGAGGGGCGGCTCTTGGCCGAGGGGACGAGCCCCTATGCGTTCTCACCCTCCTCTCCCGAGCTCGAGGGATTCCGCGCGCGCTGGCCGGAACTCGCCGAGCTCGTGAACCACCCCGACGTCTCGGCCGTCTATCCGCCGCTCGCCGAGCTCGTCTTCGCCGGTACGACGAGCCTCGTCGGGCGCGATGGCGATCCTCGCGATTCGATCCGTGCCTTCCGCGGGATCTTCACGGCCTTCGATCTCGGAGTCTTGGTCCTGCTCCTCGCTTGGTTGCGTCGGAAAGAGCAGCCGCTGTTGCGCGCCGCCGTGTGGGCCTGGTGTCCGCTCGTGGCTCTCGAATTCGCTGGGTCGGCCCACTTCGACGTGCTCGCGATCGCGCTCTTCGTTGCCGGAGTGCTCCTGCTCGAAGGTCACGAGCGCGCGGAGGAACCCCGGGGGGGGCTCCGCCAGGGAGCCGCCCTCGCGCTCTTCTGCGCGGGAGCGCTGGTCAAGCTCCTTCCGGCGGCGATGGTTCCATTCGCGCTGCGAGGGAGGCGTTCGATCCGCTCGATCTCTGCCGCAATCGTCATGTTGGTGCTCCTCCTCGCTCCCCTGGCCTTCCTGCAGGGAGGCTTCTCGGGCCTGGATCGTGGTGTTTCCGAATACGCGTTCCGCTGGGAGTCGTTCAACCTCGTGCATCGCTGGATCGAGGGCATCTTGGATCCCTTCTTCGCGCGCGACGAAGGGGGGACCGATCCGCGTCGCTTGGCCAGGTCGTGCGCCATCGTGGCCTGGATCCTCGTGGCTGCGTGGGTCTGGAGGTCCAGGTTCGGCCCGGGGCGCGCCGGGCGAGGGCTCGTGGCCGGATTCCTGATCCTGACCCCCACGCTCCACCCCTGGTATCTCACCTGGATCGTGCCCTTCCTCGCCTGCCATCCCTCGCGGGCCTGGACGTTCCTCTTGGCGGTTGCCCCAGTTCTCTACTGGCCGCTCACGGAGTGGGAGGAAGAGCGGATCTGGCGTGAACCCGGGTGGATGTGGCCTGCCGTGGCTCTACCGTTCTTCATGATGTTCGCTGCGGAGACGATCCATCGGCGCAGGCGCCCGAAGGAAGGCAACGCTTGAAGCTCTCCGATTTCGAGTACGAGCTGCCCGAGGAGCTCATCGCCCAACAGCCTGCACCGTGTCGTGATGCCGCGCGCCTGTTCGTCCACGATCTCTCCCGGGATGCGAGCGAGCACGTGCACGTGCGCGACCTCACCAGGTTCCTGCGCGAAGGCGACCTCTTGGTGGTCAACGACACGCGCGTGATCCCTGCGCGTTGCATCGGGCGGCGCGCCAGCGGTGGCAAGGTCGAGATGCTCTTCCTGGAACCCCAGGAAGGTGTTCCGAGGGGATGGAAAGCGCTCGTTCATCCGGCGCGCAAGCTGCGAGCCGGAGAGAGCGTTTCTCTGGAGCAGGGCGCGTTTCGAGTTCGGATGGTCGAGCGGTTCCAGCGCGCGGACGGGAGAATCGAACCCGAGTGGGTGGTGGAGTTCCCCGAGGACTGCGCCGGCGAAATCGCCGGGCGAACCCTCCTCGAGCACTACGGGCGGATTCCGCTGCCGCCCTACATCCGTCGTGATCCCCATGGCCCGGTCGAGGAAGAGGATCGGGAGCGTTATCAGACGGTCTTCGCGCGACGTCCTGGCGCCGTCGCGGCCCCGACCGCGGGACTCCACTTCACTCCCGAGCTCTTGGCGGAACTCGAGCGGTGCGGCGTGCGACGGGCGAGCGTCACGCTGCACGTGGGCTATGGGACGTTTCGACCCCTGAAAGGCGAGCACGTCGAAGGGCATCGACTTCACGCAGAGCGGTTCGAGCTCTCAGGGGTCGTCGTGGAGGAAGTCGAGCGTGCTCGGGGGTCGGGGGGCCGGGTGATCGCCGTGGGGACGACCTCGGTGCGAGTGCTGGAGACCTGCGTGTTCGAAGGCGGCCGGGTTGCGGAGCGTTCCGGAAGGACCGACCTCTTCTTGCGCCCGGGGTCGAGCTTCCGGGTCGTGGACGCGCTCTTCACCAACTTCCACCTGCCGAGGTCGAGCCTGCTCCTGCTCGCGTGCGCCTTCGGTGGGAAGGAGCGCGTGCTCCGGATCTATCGCGAGGCCATCGAGAGGAAGTATCGCTTCTACAGCTACGGCGATGCGATGTTCCTGCACGGGAGAACACGAGAGAGCTGAAACGTCCCGCGTGCGACGAGAGACTCAACCTTCGGGTGCGAGCAACTCCGCTCGCAGGAGGCGCGCCGCGCGTTCCGGGTCCTCGGCCCCCAGGATGCCCGAGGAAACGGCCGCGCGACCGATGCGTGTCAATTCGCCAGCGTTCGTCGGGTCGATGCCGCCGATCGGGAAGACGGGCCGGAAGGACGCACGTGCTGCGATCCACGCGGCTTCCGATCCGAGCCCTCCTGCGGCGGGCTTCGTCTTCGTCGCATGAACCGGGCCGAAGCCGAGGTAGTCGACGGGTTGCGCTTCGGCGGCGACGACGTCCTGCATCGAGTGCGTCGAGAGTCCGATCAGCAGGTCCGGTCCCAGGCAGGACCGTGCCTGTGGGGGCGGGCAATCATCCGCGCCGATGTGGACCCCGGCGACACCCCGGTGTGCGAGAGCTCGCGCCACGTCGACCCGGTCGTTGAGGATCACGAGCCATTCCCGGCCGGAATGCGCCGCGAGGAGGTCGAGGATCCTCTCGGTCCAGAGGAAGGTCTCCGAGGCCGGAGAGGCCCAGCGAGGGTCGACCGGATGCTTGATGCGAACCTGGATGGCATCGATCCAGGGCAAGGACGCTTCGACGGTTTCCAGGATGGAACGACCCGGGCGACAGATGGTGGGGGTGAACACGAGGAGCAGGCGGGCTTCCTCCAGCCCTGTACGGAGTTCCAGCGCCGAGGGTGCGCGCGTGTTCATCGAGACTCCGATCCGCTGAGAACGCCCCGGCGGGGTGCTCCTCGATCGCGTCCGCGCGGATCCACCGTGCGCGGCGGCGAACGGCCTCGACGGGAAGTCAGCAGCAATCTTCGTTCGGGGCGCAGCAACTCGCTCCCGGAGCCACGTCTTCGCGCGTGATCCCGCCCTTCGTTTCCTGCGGTTCGCGACGGCGCGTGCCGCGGCACTCGAACGGTCGGGCTGCTTGCGGATCGATCTCGACGAGGGACGGGATGCCCTGGATCGACTCCCCGTAGGGTTCCCCACGCAGGATCTCGAAGGTCTTGCGGCAGACAGCCGTACGTTCCCCGCGCCGGAACACGTGTTCGTCGTCGTCGACGACCTGTTTCCACGGTCCCCTGTAGATCACGGCGTCGATGTGCTCCCAGCACGGGCCTTCCTTGCCTTTGTGGGCGACGACCGTGATCGAGCGGAACTCGATCCCCTCCACGATCGCCCAGGGTTCCGTTTGCCAGCTGGCGACCTCGATCCCGTAGAGACCGGCTTCGGAGAAGGCTTCGAGAAAACGATCCTCGCGCATCGCTCCGGAGATGCATCCCGACCACAATTCCGGATCCCGTTGGAGGTGCTCGGGGACGTCCTCGTCGCTGACGATGTCGGAGATCGCGCAGCGCGCCCCGCGTCGGAGGACGCGGTGGATTTCGCTGAAGAGCGGCCTCTTCTCGCGGTTGTCGACCAGGTTGAGGACGCAATTCGAAAGGACGAGATCGACGGAATCCGTAGGGATCATGGGGCTTTCCCGCCGTAGGCGCAGCTTCTCGGCCTCGAGACGTTCGACATCGCCCAGGGTGCGGACGGGATGGGATTCCAGCCACCGTTCGAGGTGGTCGAGGTCGAGGGACAAGTCCTGGATCTTCCCGTGCCGGAACTCGACGTTCTGCCATCCGATCCGCTTGCCGACCTCCTCGCGCCACCCTCGCGCGACCGCGAGCATCTCCGAGGTGGCGTCGACTCCGATCACTCGTCCCCGCGGGCCGACGATCTGGCTCGCCATGAAACAGATCTTCCCGGCGCCCGAGCCGAGGTCGAGAACCGTTTCTCCGGGGCGGACGAATCGGCTCGGATCCCCGCAGCCGTAGTCGCGTTCCAGGATCTCCGCCGGGAGCTTCTCGAGCAGAGACGGGTCGTAGTCGACCGGACAACAGAGTTCGGGGGCCTTCTCGCGGGCACCTCGCCCGTACCTCGAGCGGACGGCTGCCAAGACATCGAGGGTTTCGCCTTGGGGATTCATGCAGGGGACCTCGTCTGGGGGGCGGGCCTTTCTAGCGGATGGCCAGCAAGCTTTCGAGCGCGGCCTTTCAACCCCCGATCCGAAGAAAAGGCGCCAGGACTCGAGGGCGAGCCCTGGCGAAAGGAATTCGGATGAACCTGAACCGTGCTCCCCGCTGTGCCGACGGTGGTGCGGCGAACGTTCGGGCTAGGCCGACTCCCGGTCTTGGCCTCGGCGCGGGCGCCCGCCCTTGGCTCGCCGGTCCTTCAGGGAGTCGTGAAAGGAGCACCAGTCCTGGTCCGAGAACAGGCGAACCTGCGTGCCACACTGCACGCAGTAGGAGTGTTCGAGCGACTGGAGGTAGGACACGTAGTCCAGGCATTGCGGGCAGAACTTGCGGTCGCTGTAGAAGTCGGTTTCCATGAGATTCGTTTCGCGGCTCACGCCCTCCCCGGAGCAAGGACTCGGCCAAGGGACTCAAAGCAGTCTCAACCCCTTGGTCCTTGTCGACTTGAGCGCGTCTCAGCTTCAGGAAGGGTTCGCGGCGACGTTCAGGACGCGCAACGGCTCCAAATCCTCGGAAGGCAGACGCACCGAAACTTCTCTGGAATCCCTGGGAGGTAGGATCCACAAGCCCTTGGATCACAAGGGGTTGAGTTTCAAGTCCCGGCCGTCGATGGAATCCAGCGGCGTAATGCTGGCCGTTCAGCCTTCTCGACGGTTCCTGAACGTGCCGGACCGAGACAGGTCCATGAGGGTTGCGGTCCAGGGGTCTGCTTCTCTTGCACGAGCCCGATCCAAAGCGTGGTTTACCCCCGAGTCTTCGGAGAACGTCCGGGAGAGCGCCCAGAACGCAGATTCGCGAACGACGGGGGAGGGGTCGCTATTGAGTGCAACCAAGAGGGCCGACCGACCCTCTTCGGAGGGGGAGCGAGCCAATCCCAGGGCTGCGTTCCGAGCGAGCCCGGCACGGCGTGCGCGACGGAGCGGGGAGCCTTGGAACTGGGTCGGGAATTCCTGCGACCTAGTCGAGAGCCAGTCGACCAGGTTCAATCGTTCGATGGCCGTGTGAGTACCCCATCGGGAGCTCGTGTCGGCGGCCCTGGCTCCCCAGGGGCATACCTCAGAGCACACGTCACAACCAAAGGCCCAATTCGAGACCTCAGGCCGCAGTTCGTGAGGGATCGGCCCTCGATTCTCGATGGTGTGGTAGCTGATGCACCGATTCGAATCCACGACTCCAGGCTCGAGGAGGGCCTGGGTCGGGCAAGCATCGATGCAGGCCGTGCAGGTCCCGCACGAACCAATAGGGACCTGAGTCGTCGGCTCGAGGTCGGCGTCAAGGAGGACCTCTCCGAGGAAGAACCAGGGTCCGTGCGATGGATGGAGGAGGTTCGCGGCCTTCGAAGGGAATCCCAACCCTGCTTCCGCGGCATGGGAACGTTCGAGAATGGGGCCGGCATCGACGATCGTGCGCGTGCGAGCTGCGATCCCGCCATCCGAGAGCTTCCGGGCCAGCCGCTTCAAACGCTTTCCCATCCAGTTGTGATAGTCCCGTCCTGCGGCATAGCGAGCCACCCGCGCTCCGTCGCGAAGGTTGGAGGGAGGTCGGGAATGAGCGAGTCCGACCATGAGGATGCTGCGCCCCTGGGGGAGGATCCTGCGCGGGTCCAGGATCCTCGGGCTCTGGCGAGCAAGCCATTCCATCCCCGCGTGATGGCCGGCGAGGATCCAACGCTCGAAACGCTGCCCATCTCGCGGAGGTCTGAGGGGGGCGATGCCCGCGAGGTCAAAGCCCGACTCGAGGGCGATCTCGAGAGCTCTCTTGGCGGTGTCCATGGCTTCCGGGGAACGGTTCGCGAGCCCAGAGATCTAACCACAAGCAAGGGATGGAGTTAGGTTCCTAGCCCGGAAACCGTCCCTTCCGGAGTCACCCCCTGGGTAACCAGCTTCCTGGAGACTACTACACTGGAGCCAGACCGGGTTCAGCGGCAACACTGACCCTGGGTTTTCCTCACCCCACAATGAACTCCATCGGTCGCGAGGAGGCCTGATGACGGTCCTCCAGCCTCTCCTAGGCGTCGAGGAGCGACGCGCGGTTGCGGAAGGCCGCTCGGAACGCGTGCTGGAGAGGATTCGGGAAATCGCGCGGGAGAATCCGGGGTTCGACACCTCTTCCTTGGCGGAGATCCTCGCCGACAACTCACCCGACGAGGAGGCGAAACGGGACGCGCTTTCGACGCGTCTGATGGAGATCTTCCGGCTCCACGGGAGTCGATCGGCCTTCGGGCTACTGTACGAGCTCAACGGCGAACACCTCTACCTGCAGGTCGTGGGGCGGCTCCGTAGGTACCAGAGCAAAGCGGATCCCCGCGACGTGCTGCAGGAAGTCTTCGTCAACATCTACCGTTATCCGCACCGTTTCGACTGTGAGCGACCCGACGCGTTCCGCGTGTGGACCGCAACCATCGTTCGCAACACCGTGCTGAAGCATCTGCGCTCTCTGTCTCGGAACGGGCAGGCAGAGGTCGCTTTCGAGGATCTGCCCGAGCCCGCGGGACCCAGGCTCGCTGAACCGCTGAAGGGAGTCATCGAGAGCGAGAGCGAGGAGGAATGCGGGAGGGTCTACCTTACGTATCTGTTCTTGTACTTGCGCTTCTACGGCATGCTCTCGGAGCGCGAGCAGAGAGCGATCCGCATGGTCGAGGTCGAGGGTGCGAGTTACCGCGATGCCGCCCAGAAACTAGGGATCAAGCTGGAGAACTTGAAGATGGTCATCTTTCGGGCGCGTCGGAAGATCCACCGTTCCATGCGTCGTGTATTCGAAGGCCTGATGCCCGACATGCGGCCGGCCCGGGATCCGAAGTCACCCGCCGGGCTTCCCGTTGCGGAGGTGAAGGAGCCGGGAGGAGGCTTGGTCGATGAGTCCTAGCAATTCCGCTTGGTGGGTCGATGACCTGACGGACGTTTGCGTCCCGTTCCAGGTCGATCTCTCTTGCCTGGTCGATGGCGAGCTCGACGACGCCGCGGCGGGGCGGGCCATCGCCCACCTCGAAGGCTGCGCCTCCTGCCGGGAGTTCTTCGAGGATGCGCGACAACAGGTGCGAGCCCACCGCGAGCTGGCGGACCCCGAAGCTCTCCTGAGCAAGGTGACTGCGCTGCTGGGCTCCCCTTCGGGAGAGGTCGAGCGGATCGAACTCGTCCAGAAGCTCGTCACGGTGTTCTACAAGCTCGGCAAGGCCTACGTGCTGTCCGCCGTGGGACCGGGAGCGAAGGTCCACGTGTTCGAGAAGGCGGTTCAGGTCGGCACGTACCAAGCCCAGGGGCGTGGGTTCGTGGATGGCGTGCTGCAACGGGGCCGTACCGACGTCGGTGGCCTGGATTGGGCCGATGCGCGAGGGATGCTGAACGGGAAGCTCGAACGCATCGCCGATCCCATGGAGAAGGGGCGAAGGCTGCTCGAGGAGGCGCTCGCCGTCGATCCCACGCACGAGGAAGCCCGGTTCTACCTCGCCTACGTGGACAAGCACGAGGGCAAGATCCTCCGCGCGGCCCAGAGGTTCCGGCAGTTGTTCCGCACTGCGATCGATCCCGTGAACCGGGCGCACGCGGCGGTCCAGCTCGGGAAGCTCCACTCCGACCAGGGCGATCACAAACGAGCCATCGCCTGCTATCGCTGGGTGACCATGTCGGGGCTGGCGGACGAGGACGAACGCTTCTTCGTCGTGCGTTTCAACGTCGGGATCAATTACGCCCACCTCCACGATAGCGAGCGCTCCCTGCGCGCTTTCCGCGAGCTTCTCGATCGCCATCCCGGGCGTGTCAGCGAGGTCGCACGGCTCTTCGAGCAATCCCCCGCGACCCGCAGCGTGATCAATCATCAATCCGGCTTCGCCGAGGCCCTCCTCCGGGCATGTCCTGAACTGTTCGACGTTCCGGCCGAGGACTCGAACGCGCCGGATTGGAACGAGGAAGAAAGATGAAACGGCAGCACTATTGGATTCCCAGTTTCACCGCGCGGCTGCTCGCTTGCCTGGCGGTCGCGGCACCGGCATCGTTCGCTGGGGGGTCCGGCTCCGGCGCTGGCAGTCCCGGTCCCAGCGCCCCCGGGGCCACCGGGGGTGACGACGTCGAGACTGTTCCGATCCTCCGCGGCGAGAACCAGAGCGGCTTCGTCTTGGAAGGGTCCTGGAAGGACGTCATCTCGGTGCTGAGCGAGACTTCCGGCCGAGGGACGGTCCGGGTCTTCCACAAGGCGGACGGCAAAGTTCAGGTCTTCTATCGCGGACGTTTCGAAGTCCATCTCCAGCGAGAACTCCTCGGGCAGGGCTCGGTACGCCTCACGCCGCTTGGCCGCGGACTCTCCGTACGATACCGGGATGGAAGCCTGATCGTCCGGAGTTGACGAACTTCTCGGCACTTCCCGCGAGCCCCGGCCACCCCGCGTGAATCCGGGGCTCGTTCGCTTGGTGGGGATTCGGCTCCCGTAGGGGCCGCGGTAGGCTTCTGGGCGCCAGGAGACTCCTTGACCACGGTGATCGGTCTCGACGCCGGCACGACCGGCGTGACGGGCGTGCTGTTCGATCGAGAACTTCGCCCGCTTGCCCGCAGCTACCGGGAGTTCGACCAGCTCTTCCCTAGGCCCGGCTGGGTCGAACACGAGGCTCGCACCATCCTCGCCGCCGTCGATGCCGTCCTGGGCGAGGTACTCTCCCATCCGCAGGCGAACGCGTGCTCGGGGATCGGTATCACGAATCAGCGCGAGACGATCTTCGCCCTCGAGCGGTCCACGGGACGAGCGTTCCGGCCTGGGATCGTCTGGCAGGATCGACGGACGGCCGAACGATGTGCGCAGCTGAGAGCGACGGATTGGGCCGCACGGATCCGCGCTCGGACCGGGCTCGTGCTCGACCCCTACTTCAGCGCAACGAAGATCGAGTGGATGCTGCGGAACGACGTCGACCTCGAACGTCGCTCCAAGAGGGGAGAGGTCCTCTTCGGGACCGTGGACACGCTGATCGTGGACCATCTCACCCGACAGAGCGTGCGGGCCACCGACCCCACCAACGCCTCGCGCACCCTGCTCTTCGACATCGAGTCGAAGGCGTGGGATGCCGAGCTCTGCGCTCTCTTCGGCATCGAGACGTCGTGGCTCCCAGAGGTGCGCCCATCCGCCGGGAGTTTCGGACGCACGACGCCCGAACGGACGGCGGGGCGTTCGCTCCCGATCCTCGCGGTGGCCGGGGACCAGCAGGCCGCGCTCTTCGGACAGGGTGGGTGCGAGAAGGGGGCCTTCAAGGCGACCTATGGAACCGGTTCCTTCCTGCTCCTGCACACGGGTGAAGTGCGCAAGGACTCCAGGACGGGTTGGCTCACGACGCTCGCCGTTGGCAGTGCCGGCGAGCCGGCCTTTGCGCTCGAGGGCAGCGTCTTCATCTGCGGCGCCGTCGTGCAGTGGCTCAGGGACCAGATGGGGTTCTTTGAGCGCTCGAGCGAGATCGAAGCGCTCGCGAGCTCGGTCGTGGATACCGGAGGCGTCACCTTCGTCCCAGCCTTTGCCGGACTCGGGGCGCCCCATTGGGATCCTGACGCACGTGGCGCGATCCTCGGGCTCACGCGCGGCACGTCGCGCGCTCATATCGCGCGCGCCGCGCTCGAGTCGATCGCGTTCCAGAATGCGGAGTTGGTCGACCTCCTGCGCGGGGAAACGGGCCTCCCGATCGACGAACTGGTGGCCGATGGAGGAGCCGCCGGAAACGACTTCCTGATGCAGATCCAGGCGGACTTGGCGGGCCTGCGCGTCAAGCGAGCGCAGTACCTCGAGGCGACCGCACGCGGAGCCGCGGCTCTCGCCGGCCTCGCCTCGGGTCTCTGGAAGGACGCGCGCGCGGCCGGCGCCCTCCAGGAGGGTTGGAACACGTTCCAACCGCGCCTCGATCCCCGGGAGAGGAACCGCAAGCTCGAGTCCTGGAAAGCGGCGGTCGACCGCGTTCGTACGCGCTGACTCAGGAGCTCTCCGACTTCGGTCCCTGGCCAAGGGAATCGGAGATCCCGGGTTGCTCTCGGGCGAACCCAGCCGATGATGACTTCTGCCGGGCCCCTGGGACGCCTAGGGCCATGCTGGGAGCCGGCCGCGGTCTTCAGTCCGACGCGTGGGCCGGAAAACCGGTTCGAAAAGGAGGTGATCCCATGAGTGACTGTTCGAGAAGGCTGCACACTTAGGAACCGTGCAACCGACGGGACCTGCACGGTATGTGCAGACCCTTGGAACCGAAGCCCGGCGTCCGGGACCGCCCGCCCGCCGGGCTTCATCTTCGGTGGGGCCACGCTCAGATGGGAGGGAGGCCTACCGATAAGAACGGGGACCGGGCATGGAACCGATCGCTCCCTCCGCGGCATCCGGATCGCTCCGCCCCCTGGCCTCGCTGGCGAGCGAGCTCTCCGCGGTCCTCCGTCAGGGGCGGGTCCTGGTCGCGGAGGTCCTTTCTTCGACGGGAGATGGGAGCGTCCTCCTGGCGATTGGCCGCCAGCGGGTTCCGGCGGAGACCCAGGTGTCCCTGGATCCCGGTCAAGAGCTGCTCGTCAAGGTGGAGGGGACCCCGGACGGGATCGTCCTCGGGATCCTGGGCGACGATTCGTCCGACGTCTCGGATCTCCTGCGCGCACTGCGCGCCGTCATCGGCGAGGACGAGCCCCTGGGCACGCTCCTCGCGAAGCTCGCCCATGAGCTCGGCGCATCCCCGCAGGGTTTGGATTCCGGAGCGCTCGAACACCTCTCCAAGGCCTTGGCGCAGAGCGCCTTCTCCCCAGCGGAGGGGGCCGCCGGCTTCCTGGCGCTGTTCGAACGCGCTCCGATTCGCTTCGAGAACCTGCTTTCCGCTGCGCTCCTCGCTCCCCAGGCCGCAGCGCTCTTCCAGCGCCTGCGCTCGAATCTCAAGGGAGAGCTGCTCTCCGCTCTGGAGCGCCTGGACGCGGGCCCGCTGCGCGGATCCCTGGAGCGCATGCTCGCTTCCATCGAGGCGGAACAACTCCTGAACGTCGCCCGCGAACGCGCGGGCGAGCCCCTCTCCTGGAGCGTCCCGGTCCCCGATGGCGAAAGCTGGGCCACGGCTCGACTCGTCTTCCGCCGGGGTCGCCGCTCGAAGGAAGAACGTCGCGAGGGTGACGACGGAGGAAGGTGCGAGCCGCTGGTCGTGGGGGTGCGCTTCTCCCGGCTCGGACCCGTGCGAGCCGAACTGACGCTGGAGAAGGACCGGCTCCTCGCGCGCATCCAGGTCGCGCGTTCCGAGTTCGTCCCGCGCATCCAGGCGGACTTCGCGCAACTCGCGCGCGCGATGGGACGGGGCCGGCACTCCGTGCAGCTGCTCGTTCGCGTCGTCGAGGAGGACCAGGTCGACGTCGAGTCCGAGCGACTCGACATCCGTTTCCTGCGCGAACATCGACTGATGGACGTCTCGGGATGAAGGGGGAGACGCGCCCGAGAACGTGCGTCGTCGCCCTCCGGCACGACGAGAACGCGGCCCGTCCTCCCGACGTGGTCGCCAAGGGCCGGGGCGAGACCGCCGAGCGAATCCTCGAACTCGCGCGCAAGCACGAAATTCCCGTTCGAGAGGACCGAGACCTCTTGGAGCTCCTCGCCGCGCTCGACGTCGGCGAAGCGATCCCGACCGAGCTCTTCGCCGCGGTCGCCGAGCTGCTCGCCTATCTGTGGAGGCTCAACCAAGAGCCGTCGCCGGGGAAGGACGCCTAGACAGGCGCGCGTCCGAGAGATGGACGCGCTCCTGCGAGAAGGCCCCAGTTCCGTCCGTCCGCGCAAAGCCGATCGGTGGTTCTCGTAGGTAGCGGCCGTGCGCGCCGGAGGCCCGCGAGACGCCGGTGTTGTCGGACGAGATCGTGCCCGCAACGTTCGAGGACGTTCGGGCCGGATGTGGCGCGGAGCTCGCCGCCGCCCTCCGCTGAGGACGTCACGTGGCGCCGATCGCCCCCGTTCTTCTCCCCGGGTACGCCGGGCCCGAGGGAACCCACAGGCGATTCTGCGCTGCCGTTTCGACGCAGGTCGCGCGAAGCTCCGCGGCCAGCCCCTAGAATGTGCTCCATGTCGCGGCGTGCGCGCCTCGCTCTCACACTGGGAGATCCCGCCGGGATCGGACCGGAGATCGTCCTCGCATGCCTCTCCGACTCGAGTCTCTTCGAGCGCATGGACGTCCTGGCGATCGGTCCGGCTTCGCTGCGTCCGGCGCGGATCCCGGAGAGGAGCAGGCGTGAGTCGCCGGGTTTCGGCGCCCTATGGCGCTCGATCGAGCCCCGCGGCCCGTTCGTTCTGGGCGCCCCAGGGCGCGCGGGCGGGCTCGCGGCGCTCGCGGCGCTCCGCGCGGGCCACGAGCTCGCCCTCTGCGGCGAGGTCGACGCCCTGGTCACCGCTCCCGTCTCCAAGGAGTCGCTCCATCTGGCGGGCGAGCGCGTCGAGGGACAGACCGAGCTCCTGGCGCGCTGGGCGGGAGCAAGGGAGGCCGAGATGCTCGCCATCGCCGGCGATCTGCGCGTCCTGCTCCTCACGCGCCACATGCCGCTGCGCCAGGCGCTCGCGGCGATCACCCCCGACAGAGTTCTCGGCCATCTGCGCATGCTCGCTGCCGGGCTGCGGCGATTCGGATTCGAGCGGCCGCGCTTGGCTCTCGCCGGATTGAATCCGCACGCCGGAGAGAACGGCCTCCTCGGGCGGGAGGAGATCGAGCTCCTCGCGCCGGCCCTCGCCCGCGCGCGTGACGAGGAGATTGACGTCACGGGCCCGGTCTCCCCGGACACGGTCTTCCTGCGCGCCGCGCGGGGTGACTTCGACGCGGTGCTCGCCCTGTACCACGACCAGGCGTTCATTCCGGTGAAGCTTCTGGGCGCGCGGCGCGGGCTCACCGTCCTCCTCGGCATGCCCTACCTGCGCGTGAGCCCTGCGCACGGCACGGCGTTCGACCTCGCCGGACGCGGCGTGGCCGACCCGAGCAACCTGCGTTTCGCGCTCGAGCGAGCGGCGGATTGGGCCGAGCGCTACTCGTTCGCGCGTGCTCGCGCATAGCGCTCGAGTTCGAGCGCCTCCTCCAGGCCCGTCTCGCGGGCCTCGCTGAAGGCGGATTCGGCGTCCCGCAGGAGCCCGGCCTCTCCCTCGGAGTGGATCTTCGGATCGAGATCGGCCTTCGCGAGCAAGAGCATCCCGCGCAGCCAGTGGAGCCGCGCCGGCTCCGTCGCGACCTCGGCCCCGCGCCGGGTGGTCGAGAGCGCCGCCGCGAAGAACGCGCGCCGGCGTTCGAGATCGGGTTCGCGCTCGCGCGAGGCGAGGAACAGTCCGAGGTGATGGGCGAGGATCTCCCAGCCGTTCGTGTCGCGCGGGGCGAAGGCGATCGCGCTCTCGGCGAGGGCGAGCGCACGTGCTTCCTCTCCGCGGAGTTCGGCGCGCTGGAAGCGGATCCACTGCACGGCGCTGCAGAGCTCCGAGAAGGGGCCGAACCAAGCGCGCGGGCCGAGGGACCCTGGGGTCGGAGCATGCGGCTCGAGGAGCACGGCTCCGACCATCAGGAGCGCGACGAGGATCCAGCCGTGAATCGGACGGAGCTTCATGGAGAGCGTCGTGCGCGCAGACCGAAGTGCAGCAAGAGGAGACCGACGAGGACGCCGCCGGCGTGCGGAACGAGGAGGGCGGGCGATAGGGGAGGCGGGACGATTCCCTGGCCGACGAGATCCCAGGCGCCGCGCAGATCACCTCCCGGCAGGAAGGCGCGGGCCAGCTCGAGGAGCCCGGCGTGCGCGACCCCTGCCAAGGAGAGGAGCGTCGCGAGGGTCGGACGCATCCAGGCTCCGAGCCCTGCGGCGAGCGCCATCCAGGCCGCGAGCGCGAGCCAAGCCCGCAGGCCGAGTTCGAGGCTCGCCCATCGATCGGAGGAGGTCTCGACCAGGATGTCGACCGAGCGATCGGGGAAGACGAGGACCGCTCCGGGGCCCGAGCGCTCGAGCGTGAACCCGAGCGGCCCGGCGCCGCCGCGGGGGAGCGGGATCTCCAGCGTGGCGCGCCCGTGGATGCGCTTCTCGACGGAGGTGCTCCCGCCTTCCGCGTCCGACAGGCTCGCCCGCACCGAAACGGCCGGGCCGGAGCCGGGCGCCACCATGGGGCTGACGCGGATTCGCGCCCCGCTCGGGAACCCCGCGGGCGGGGGAGCCTCGAGGACGAAGGAAAAGGGAGCAGCCCCTTCGGGGAGGACGGCGGGAGGAACGCTCGTCCTTCCGACGAAGCGCAGACCGGGCGCGGTCGGGCAGGAGATCTCCGCCGCCCCGGCGGCGAGCGCCACGAGCAGGAGGGCGCCGGATCCGATGCCCGCGAGGAGCGCGAGCTCTACGACCCACGGCGAGAGCGGGCACGGCGCGAGCCACTCCGAGTCGGCGCGCTGGAAGCGCCGTGCGATTCCGGCGGCGCGACCGAGGAGCAGGGGCAGAGCGAGCAGCGCGAAGACGGCCCAGACGTTGGTGCGAACCCAGGCACCGAGCGGAGGACCGGAACCGAAGAGCTCGTCCGAACGATCGAAGGACGCCGCGGCCCGCGCGCCGCAGAACCCGAACACGAGCGCGAGGGGGATCCAGGAGCGCACGGGATTCGTGCGCTCCTGGGTGATGCGGACGAGCTTCCAGGGGAAGGTCATCGAGGCCCGCCGGGTTCCCTCGCCGAAAGACGCCGGTACAGGGCGAGGAACGCATCGTCGCTCGGACCCCGGCGCAGGACGCGACCCCCGAGGCGCGCGATGTCGTCGTCGAGCCGATCGAGATCCTCCCGCGCGAGCCCTTCGACGTCGATCCGAACGCGTCGTTCCAGCGCCACGAGCTCCTCCGGCGTTCCCCGGAACATGAGGCGGCCTTCGAGGAGGACGGCGATCTCGTCCGCCAGGCGCAGGACGTCCGAGGGATAGTGGGACGAGATCACGAGCGACGTGCCGCGCGTGCGCGCCTCCGTCACGAAAGCGTCGAGGAGGCCCTGCCCGGCCGCGTCCAGGCCTGCGGTCGGCTCGTCCAGGAGCACGAGCTCGGGTTCGTGGAAGAACGCTTGGGCGAGTCCGAAACGGCGGTGCATCCCCTGGCTGAAGCGCGCGAGGGGCTTCTTCGCCTCGCCCGCGAGTCCCACGCGTTCCAGCGCGCGCAGCGCGCGCTCGGTCGCCTCCTTGCGGCGCATCCCGAAGACCGACGCCAGGAACTCCAGCGTCTCGAGCGCGTGCAGTTCCCCGGGGAAGGGGTTCCCTTCCGACAGGTAGCCGAGCTTCGCCCGGGCGCGCTCGTCCTCGGTGCTCCGGCCGAGGATCCGGACCTCGCCGGAGGTCGGGCGCTCGATTCCGGCGAGGAGGCGCAGCAGGGTGCTCTTGCCCGACCCGTTCGGGCCCAGGAGGCCGAGCGTCCGGCCGGAGAGGAGCGCGAGGTCGATGCCGTCGAGGACCTTCCGCCGGGCGAAGCCCCATCCCACGCGGTAGCTCTGCGCGAGCCCGCGAACCTCCAGGGCGAACGTCATCCGAAGGGGTCCCATTCTCCCATCCGAGCCCGGCTCTTCCACGCGTTGTTATGGTGAGGGCATGCGCATCGGCGCCCTGTGGGCTCGCCTCGTCCGCCGCCGCGGTCCCGCGGTCCCCCTGGTGCTCTACACCCGGAAGGACTGTCCGCTGTGCGAGGAGATGAAGCACACGCTCGAGCGTGCCCGGTTGGAGCGCCCCTTCGTGCTGTCGGAGCGTGACGTCGACGCGGATCCAGAGCTGCGGGAACGCCACGGCCGTTCCGTCCCGGTCCTTGAGGTGGCGGGTCGCGTAGCATTCAAGGGCCGCATGACCTTGGAAGCCTTCGAGCGCAAGTTCGAGCGCCTCGCGCGGGAGCACGATCCAGGACGATGAGTGCCCGGCTCTTCGTGCTCGGCGGCCGCGACGTCGGTCGTTCCTTCGCCATCGAGGAGGCGGCCGTCCTGGGCCGCGGGGAGGAGTGCGACGTGAAGCTGCGCGACCGTTCCGTGAGTCGCGCGCACGCGCGCGTCTTCCGGGAGGAGGGGCGCTGGATCCTCGAGGATCTCGGCTCGCGCAACGGGATCCGCCTGCGCGGAGAGCGCGTGGAGCGCGCCCCCCTCGCCGATCACGACGAGATCCTGCTCGGCGAACTCCCGCTGCGGTTCCGGCTCGAGGATTCGTCCCTGGCCGCGGAGGAACTCGAGGCGGCTCCAGCCGAGATCGTGCTCGCGGAGGAACCTGCGGCTCCAAGCGAGGCCGACGAGCGCATCGCGCGCTCGGGTCCGCGCGCCCCCGCGCGTGCCTGCTCGCGCCAGCGGACCACGGGAAGCTTCCTCGGCTGGGACCTCGCCGAACTCCCGGGCTGGCAGCGGACCCTCTCGATCCTGTTCGTCCTGGCGTTCGCGCTCGGCCTCGGTTGGCTCGCGTTCCGCGCCATCCAGGGGTTCCGGAGTTCCTGGTAGGTCAAACTCCCGCGCCGGGGGCGCGTAGAGCTCAGGTCCGAGCCGACGATCCGAGGGCGTTCCCGCAGAGCACGCGAGCGCCGGGAATCGGTCGGGCTAGAATCCCGCTCCCCCGTGGCCCGTCGCGTGCTTTCCCGGATCCCCTTCGTCCCCCACGGCATCGCGCTCCTCGCGCTCTCCTCGGGGGCCCTGTTCGCCTGCGGCCCCTCCGATCGCGGGGACTCGCTGGCAGAGGTTCCGCCCCTGCCCTCCGACCTCACCCAGTACGACGCGCGCGTCGTGAAGCGCATCGAAGCGGCCGCGGCGGAACTCGAGGCGGATGTTTCCCAGGCGAGCTCCTGGGCGAACCTCGGCATGGTGTACGAGGTGGAGCGGATGCGAAATCTGGCGCTCGCCTGCTATCGCGAGGCCTTGGCGCGCACGCCCGAGGAGCCGCGTTGGTGGTACCGGAGCGCGCTCTGTCACTTCCGGCAAGGGGAGCTCGCGCACGCCGAACGAGCGATCGAGCGAGCGATCGAGCTCGCCCCCTCCTACGCTCCCGCGCACTACCGTCGCGGCACCTTCGCCCTCGAGACGGGCGCCCTCGACGCCGCGCAATCGGCCTTCGAACGCGCCATCGAGCTCGACGCGGACTACTTCGGTGGGTGGCTCGGGAAAGCGCGCGTCCTGCTCGCCTCGGACCGGCCGGACGAGGCGCTCGCGATCCTCGAGCGCCTGCGCCAGGCGGACCCGGAGGATCGCAGCGTGAAGAGCGTCCTCGCCGCCGCACAGCGCGAGGTCGGACGCGCCGCGGAGGAACTCTCGGCTCCTCCGTCGGGCCTCGACGAGGAAGCGGGACCCCACTGGAAGGACGCCTGGGAAGACGAAGTGCGCGAGCTCCGACGCGTTCCCGAGGAGCTGCAAGCGGGCGGAATGGTCGCCCGGGGCAAGGGGGAGGCCGCGCTCCCGATCCTGGAGCGCCTGCGGGCCGAGAAGCCCTCCGACGTCCAGACGTTGATGCAGCTTGCCGAGGCCTACCTCCAGGCGGACCGCCCGGACGACGCGCGCCGAACCTATCGCGCCGTGCTCGACGTCGATCGCACGCACATCGGGGCCCACATGGGACTCGCGCGCCTGCGCGAGCGCGAGGGAGACCGCGCGATCGCCTTGCAGATCTACGACGAGATCCTGGCCCTGGATCCTCGCCACGGACCCGCGCTCGCGGAGAAGGCGCGCATCCTGTACCAGGGCGATCAATTCGAGCCCGCGATCCCGGTCCTCGAGCGCGCGCTCGCGGTCGATCAGCGCGACCCGGAGCTGTGGAACTGGCTGGCGTGGAGCCGGCTCACCAGCGGGCTCTTTGAGGACGCGGAGGAGGCCTTCCTGGCCCTGCTCGAGCGCGCTCCGGAGCGCGCGGACGCCTGGCTCGGCCTGGCGAAGACGCGCCTGAAGCTGCAGCGTCTGGACGGGGCCGAAGAGGCCCTGCGCAAGGCCGAGGAACTGGGGGTGGAGACACCGGGTCTCCTGAGGAGCGTGCGCGAATCCCTGGATCGGGCGCGGAATCGTTCCGAGCGCGGACGGCGCGGGGAGGGAGAAGGCGGCGGATGAGGGGCGTTGAGGCGCTCCTCCCGCTGGCGCTCGCAGCGGGCTGCGGGGACCGTGGGCCCTCGTCGCCGAGCGGGGGGGCTTGGTTCACGGAGGAGGCGGGCGTGCGCGGGATCGCCTTCACCTGGCGTTCGGGGCACGCCGAACGCCACTACTTCCCCGAGATCATGGGCGGGGGCGCGGCGTTCTTCGACATGGACGAAGACGGCGACCTGGATGCGTACCTCGTCCAGGCCGGCGGCATCGAGACCCCGCGGGAAGAGCGGCCGCCGAATCAGCTCTTCGAGAACGAGGGCGCGGGCACGTTCGCGGACGCGACGGACGGGAGCGGGACGGGCGATCGCGGTTACGGGATGGGCGTCGCCGCCGGCGACGTCGACGGCGACGGGCGCACGGATCTCTACGTGACGAACGTCGGGCCGAACGTACTCCTGCTCAACCTGGGGGACGGCCGGTTCGCGGACGAGACGGAGGTTCGCGGGGGTGGCGAGCCCGGATGGAGCACGAGCGCCGGGTTCTTCGACTACGACCGCGACGGCGATCTCGACCTCTACGTGGCGAACTACATTGTGTGGTCGAGAGAGAACGAGATCACCTGCTACTCCAAGCCCCATCCCGAGGACTACTGCAGTCCGAAGAGCTACGGCGCACCGGCCCCGGACACGCTCTATCGCAACGAGGACGGACGCCTGCGCGACGTCTCGGTCGAGAGCGGACTGCGCGCGGCCTTCGGCAATGGCCTGGGCATCGTGTGCGCCGACTTCGACGGCGACGGTTTCGAGGACGTCTTCGTCGCCAACGACGGCGTCGAGAACCAGCTCTGGATGAACCAGCACGGCGAGCGCTTCCTGGACCGAGCTCAGGAGCTCGGCTGCGCGGTCGACCAGGACGGACACGAGAAGGCCGGCATGGGGACCGCTGCCTGCGACCTCGACGACGATGGTGACGAGGACCTGCTCGTGGTCAACCTGACGGGCGAGACCGACACGCTCTTCCGCAACGACCGTGCGCGCTTCAGCGACCGCACCGCTCCCTCGGGGATCGCCGCCGTGAGCCGCCCGTTCACGCGTTTCGGCCTGGGTTTCGCCGACTTCGACCACGACGGTCTGATGGATATCTACCAGGCGAACGGGCGCGTGACGCGCGACCCCGAGGGGACCTCGGCGCGCCCCTTCGATCAGGCGAACCTGCTCTTCCGCGGGACCGGGTCGATGCGCTTCGCGGAGGTCCTACCGCGCGGAGGCACCGACGTGCTCCTCTCTGCGACGAGCCGCGCGGCAGCCTTCGGCGACGTCGACGGGGACGGGGGCGTCGACGTGCTCGTGGTCAACCGGGACGGGCCGGCGCACTTGCTCCGGAACCGTGTCTCCGCGCGCGGTCATTGGATCGCCTTCCGCGTACGCGAGGCTTCCGGACGGGATGCGCTGGGTGCGCAAGTGCGGCTGCGGATCGGGGAGCGCACGAGCGTGCGCACGGTGCGCAGCGCGTACAGCTACTGCGCGGCGAGCGATCCGAAGGTGAACGTCGGCCTCGGCCAGGAGGAGCACGTGCGCGAGGTCGTCGTCACCTGGGTCGGCGGCGAACGGGAAGCCTTCGGCGACTTCGGGGCGGGGAAGGTGGTCGACCTCGTGCGCGGGCGCGGGAAGCCGCTCGGGAACTGACGCGCCGCCTCGCGCTGCTTCGCGCCAGGATCCGGCGATTCCCCGGTAGTCCCTGCGGATTCGACACCCAGCCCGGTCCTTCCACGAGTTCGGCGAGGCCCCGACCGATTCGAGCCTGTCCGGGCGACGAGCTCGACGGGGAGCCGCGGGCCTTGGGGGCTCACCACTCTCCGTCTGCAACGCCACGACTGCCCGTTGATCCAGCGCCTTCGCAAGGATCCGCTCGATCGCCGCCGTCGGCTTCGTCGGAGTCTCTCCGCGCCGAATGAGGCGGGCCCGCACTCGCGCGCAAGGGACAAGGCGACATCGGCAAGGACGGCCGCCCCAGGCCTGCATCGTCGATGGGGGGCGCGGAGGGGGGGTGTCCCAAGTTGACTTGGGACACCGTCCGCGGAGGAGAGGGTGAGAGTCATTCTGGGATCGCCTGTGCGAGGGGACTTCCGCTCGGCGCCTCGTCGCCTCCGATGAGCCCGTGACGACGCCAGCCGAGGCGCTGGAGCCAGGTCGAAGGAGCCGAGACCGGAGTTGCGATGGCGCGAGGCGGAGCGTCAGGTGCTCCTCTCCAGCCGTCGAACCAGGCGCCCGAGGAGAAGGGATCGACGAACGCCGCGTGCACGGCACAAGAGACGCGGCTCGCGCCGTGTCGGCACGCGTTCCGGAGGACGTACAAGAGCGCGCGTCGGACCTCGAGCGGGGTCCGAGGCACGTGCTCGTGGAAGCGCTCGAACAAGACCGCACCCTTACGCCCCCAGAGGCGGTTCAATGCCTTCGCGATCCGGATCGCGATTCCTCCAAGGCCTCGGGTCAAGGACCCTCGGTCGTCCGCTTCAATGATCAGGTGCAGGTGGTTCCCCATCACCACGAAGTGGTTCAGTCGGAATCCGAAGCGTTCCTTGCCTGCGTCGAACGCAGGCAGGAGGACGTGCAGCGTCTTCCTGTTGCGCAGGCTGGGAAGGCCTCGCTTCAACTTCAGCGTGACATGCACGGGATGATGCCTCGACAGCGGCGGACGTCGCGCGTGCGGTACCGTCTCGCTGCTCTTCCTCTTCCGTCCCGCTCCCTCTCGCGCGCCGCCCCAGTGCGGGAACGGAAGCTCCGTCGGTTCGGTCCTCTTGGCCATGCATCCCGAAGACCGAGGTCGTCCATCTCGGTTTCACTCCGAGAACCAGAAGCGCTCTCCTCCTTGAGGGCGTCCTCTTCCGAGAACCTGTTCCTGGGGAACGATGCTCCAGAGAGCGGCGGCCAACCTCCTGAAACTTTCCCAATCGTTCTCGCCTGCGAGCACGCGATCGGCGAAGCCAAGGAGGTCGATGAAGGCAACGTGGCGTTCCCAATAGTGCAAGTTCTCATGTCCGGTCATGTTAGGGCATCGGTGGGACACCGCTCGTTCCAAGGGTTATCTAGGGGCATAAGAAGAGTCTGGAAGTTCGCGAGGATAGCGGTCACGCGCCCTCCATGCACTCGGACCAAGTCGCTACCAAACGCTCCGCGCTCTCGTCCCAGTTGAAGCGCTCCACGACCCTCCGCGCGCGCTCCACGAGGACCTCGCGCGGCGTCGCGAGCGCAGCGCGGATCGCGCGTGCCGCGGCGGCGGGATCGCACGGGTCGAAGCGCGGGACGCCCGGACCCGCGACCTCGGGCAGCGCGCCGGCGTCGGCCACGGCGAGCGGCGCCCCCGCGTGCTCGGCCTCCACGACCGCGAGTCCAAAGCCCTCGTGGAACGAGGGCACGACGACGCACGCGGCCTCGGCGTAGAGCTCGCAGAGGCGCGCGTCCTCCACGGGCCCGAGGAAATGCACGTGCGAGGCGATCCCGAGCTCCTTCGCGAGCCGTTCGAGGCGCGTGTCCTCGCCCCGCTTCGGCGCTCCCGCCACGACGAGGACAGGAAGACCGGGATCGGCCGCGAGGGCGCGCAGCAGGAGCCCCAGGTTCTTCGCGGGCTCGACATGACCCACGGCGAGCAGCGCGCCGCCTCGCGTTTCCCGGCGCGAGCGGAGCGGGAGGTGGTCGGCGCCGTTCGGGACCACTCGCAGACGTCCGCGCACGAACGGGCGGACGGCACGCGCGACCGACTCGCTCACGGGGATCACGCAGGCCGCGTGGCGTCCGGCGCTCGCCAGGGCCGCGCGCGCGAGGGCCCGTCGCCAGGCGGAGACGCCGGGCGTCTCGAGCCATCGGAGGCCATGCACGGCGAGCGTGAAGGGCGTCCCGCCGAGTTCGGGGACCGGGAGGTGCGCCGTGTGGACCAGGTCGAAGGGTCGGCCGTTCCTGCGAGCCTCCTCGAGGGCGCGCGCGAGCGCGCTTCGCTCGGAGAGGAAGCGGCGCCAGGCCGGCCCGGCAGGGACGCCACTCCGGATCCGCCCGACGCTCGCGGGAAGCTCGAAGGGGATCGGCTGCCGGCCCTCGAGCACGGCGAGCGCGCCGCCGCGTTCCTCGAGCAGCCGCGCGACGCGCGGCAGGAGCTCCACGTTGTGCCGCCGCACGCCGCCCATGGGCTGACCGAGGAGGACGCCCGACACGAGCACGCGCGGAGCGCGCGAGCGCCCCGCGCGATCTCCGGGCCTTGCGGGCTCGCCCGGGGTCCGATCTCCGGGGCTCATGCAAGCTCCTGCCAGAGCGCTTCGGCGAGCTCCGCCGAGCGCGTCCAGGAGAAGCACGCGCCGCGCGCGACGCGCTCCGCGCGCCGCTCGTCGCGCTCCTCGAGCGCCCGTTCGATCCCGTCGGCGACGGAGGGGGGCGCGCCGGGATCCACGCGGATCCCCGCTCCTCCGGCCAGTTCCGCCTGGGCGGAGTCCGGCGGCACGAGGACGGGGGTGCCCGAGGCCAGGGCCTCGGCGACCACGAAGCCGAAACCCTCGGAGGCCGAGAGCACCGCTACGAGCGCGGAGAGCCGGTAGAGCGCCGGGAGGTCGCGCTCCTCGATCTCCTCGAACGTCGTGACCCAACCCGAGAGCCCGAGGCGCGAAGCGAGCCCGAGCGATCGGCGCAGCGCGTTCGTCTCGCGCCCCGCGATCACGATCTCGAGGCGCGGGCGGCGAAGCCGCTTCCATTCCGCCACCCCGGAGAGCAGGCGATCGACGTTCTTCTTCTCGCGGCCGCCGTCGAGCACGAGCAGCAGCGGATCGCTCCCGAGGCGATAGCGCTCCAGCACGACCTCGTCGATCTCGCCCTGCGGCGGGTCCGGGTGGAAGCGCTCGTCGATTCCCCAGGGGACGACGCGGATCTTCCCTCCCGCGTAGGGAGCCACGCGCGCGAGATCGCGCGCAGCATGCTGCGAGGGGACGAGGACGCGATCGGCGAAGAGCGGCCCGAGCTTCGTCCAGAACCGGTGCCCTGGGTCGGAGCCCTCCCGCACGCCGTGTCGCCAGGGGACCTCGTGGATCGTCTGCACGCGCCGCCCGGGACCGAGCACCGGAAACGCCGAGGTGAAGGAGTGGATCCCAGCGAGGCCGAGCTCGCGCACCGCGCGCGGGAGGACGCGCTGGCGCCAGGCCCGCAGGGCCTGTCCGTCCTCCGGAGCCAGTCGCACGACCTCGAGCCTCCCGCGCCGCTCCAGGGCGCGCGTGAGTCCCTCCGTTGCGCGTGCGACGCCGCGCGAATGGGGGCGCACGAGCGCCGAGACGTCGAAGCCGACCCGCATGACATCCGCCCGCATGGCATCCGTAGGGTAGCGAGCCTCGGTTACGATTCCTCGCGTGAGCGCTGCGCGCGTCCTCTTCCCGAGCAGCGGCGAGAGCCGCAGTCGGATGGCCGAGCGACGCTGATGTCGCGAGCGCTCCGCGTCGGCTTCCTCGTCGATCGGTGGGACCCGCAGCGTGGGGGCGCGGAGACCTGCCTCGCGCGACTCGCCGCGCACCTCGAGGCGTGCGGCTGCGAGGTCGGGGTCTGCGCCCGCGAGGCCTCCCCGCAGGCACCCGGTCGCTTCGTCCGCGTGCGTTCGCCCTCTCCCCGGGCTCTCGGAGGTCTCTTGCGCGCGCGCGCCGAGGCGTACCTCGCGCGCGCCCTCCCCGAGGCTGCGCGCCGCGCGGGCTGCGACGTCACGATCGGGATCCGTCACCTCTCCGAGGTCGATCTCTACTGGCCCCACGGCGGGGCGCACCTCGCCTCGGTGCAGGCCAAGGATCGCTCGCGAGGTCGGCGGGTTCGCGAGCGCGGTGAGCTCCCGAGGCACCACCGGCTCTTCCTCGACCTCGAGCACGAGCTCCTCGATCGCGGCGGAGCCCGCTCGGTCGTGTGTGTCTCGAGGTCCGCTGCCGAGGAGCTCCTCGCGCTGCACCCCGCCTGCCGCGAACGGGCGGTCGTCGTTCCCAATGCCGTCGATCTCGCCGCGTTCCGTCCGGAGAACCGGGCCGCGCTCGGCCGCGACCTGCGAGAGGAGCTCGCGCTCCCCGAGCGCGAGCTCCTGATCCTCTTCGCGGCGCGCGATCCCTACCTCAAGGGGCTACCGCTCCTGCTCGAGGCCTGCGCCGGGCTGCGCGCGCTCCCCTTCCGGCTCCTGGTGGCGGGGGTCGCTCCCGGCCGCTGGCGCAGGGAGTGCGGGCGCCTGGGGCTCGCCGAGCGGGTCGTATTCCTGCCGCGCGGCGATGCCCGCGCCCTGTCGTCCGCGGCCGACCTCGTCTGTCTGCCCACCTGGCGCGATCATTCGCCGCTCCTCTTGCTCGAGGCGCTGGCGAGCGGAACGCCCGTGATCACGACCACGTGCTCGGGAGAGCCCGAGCTCGTCGTGGAGGGACGGTCGGGCTCGATCGTCTCGCCGGGAGACCCCGGAGAACTGCGAGTGCGTCTGGCCGATTGGATCGCTCGCCTCGGAAGTGGCGATCCGATCGACCGCCAGGAGATCCGCGCCCGCGTCGCCGATCGCGGCGAGCCTGCCTGGCTCGCGCGCCTCGAGGGGCTCGTGCGCGCGCTCGCGCCTTCACAACGACCGGCGTAGCTTGGGCGCGTCGTCCGCCTCGGGTTCGGTCGCGTTGCGGTAGGCGAGCAGGGTGTGCTTGGCGGTCTGCTTCCAGGTGAAGCGTCGCGCCCGGGCGCGGCCCCTCTGGACGAACTCCGCGCGCAGGTCCGGTTCGGCGAGCAGCCGGCGCGCCCCCTCGAAGATGCGCTCGACGTCGGTCGGCTCGACGAAGAAGGCGGCGTCGCCGCAGACCTCGGGCAGGGAGGAGACGGAGCTCGTGAGCACCGCCGTGCCGGCCACCATGGCCTCGAGCGGCGGGAGCCCGAAGCCCTCGTGCAGACTCGCGAAGAGCAGGAGATCGGCCTCGCCGTAGAGCCGCGGGAGCTCGCGCTCGGGGACCTGTCGCCGCCATTCGACGCGCTCGCGCGCGCTGGAGCGCTCGAGCGCGCGCTCGAAGTGCTCGCAGCCGTGGCCCGGCGGGCCGGCCACGATCCAGCGGTGGGGGAAGCCTTCGCGCACGAGGCATTCGAAGGCCTGCAGCATGCGCACGTGGTTCTTGCGGTTGTCGACGCGCGACACGCTGAGCACGTAGGGCGGGTCGCGCTTCTGGAAGCCTTCGGGCGGCAGCGCGCGCGCGATGTGGTCGCAGCCGAGCTCGACCACGGAGACCCGGTTCGGCCAGGCGCCGAAGTGCAGCACGGCCTCGGCGCCGACGTATTCGCTGGGGACGAGGATGCGTCGCGCGTGCGCCACGAGCTCGCGCGCCCCGCGCGCCATGCGCTCGGCCGTGCTTGGGTCGACGTAGTCCGCGTCCAGGAGGTAGGCGCAGTCGAAGATCGTCGCGACCTCGACGGCGCGCCGCACCGGCAGGCGCGCGTACTGGGTGTGGTGGAAGACCTCGCAGCCCCCGACGAGGTCGTCGACGCCCTTCCCCAGGCGCCGCAGGAGCCCGGGGAGCCAGCGCGAGGGGAAGCGCAGGCGCACGAGCTCTGCGCGGCTGCGCGCCAGGCCGAGCTCCTCGCGCGAGAAGCGCGCGGCGGCGAGCGTGTAGCCGAAGAGGCCGAGGTGCTGGTCGAAGGCGTGCTCGACGAGTGCGCGCACGAGCTCGCGCGCGTAGCGCCCGATGCCCTCGCGGTTCACGAGCGCCGGCCGGTAGTCGATGCCCACTCGCATCGGCATCAGGCTAACGAAGCCGCGAACGATGTGAGCCCGGCCGTCGCCACGAAGAGCACCGGCCCGGCGAGCCAGGCCGGGTGCAAGAGAGCGCGGGCTCCGGCGGCGAGGAGCGTCGCGACCGAGAGGAGCGCGACCAGCGCTTCCGTGAGGAAGGTCGCGAGGGCCGCGCCCTCGATCCCCCGTTCGGGGACGAGCGCGAGGTTCAGGAGCACGTTCAGGGCGAGCCCGGCGAGCGTGATCGCGAGCACGGCGCGCATGCGCCCCGTGGCGAGGACCCCGGTGAGCAGGCCACTCCCGGCGTGGACCACCGCGGCCGCCGCGAGGAGCCAGCGCAGCGCGCTCGCCGCGGAGGCGAAGTCCGGTCCGAAGACGAGGCGCAGGAGCGGGCCGGCGAAGGGGAAGACGCCTCCGAGAACGGTGCAGGCGCCGAGCGTCAGCGGGAGCGAAAGCCGCAGCGTGGCGCGCCCGAGCTCGGCCGGTCCGCCCGCCTCGCGCCGGCGTACGAGCCAGGGGAACGCGCTCGAGGAGACGTAGGAGGCGACGAGGACCGCGAAGGAGAAGAGCTTGACGCAGGCGTTGTAACGCCCGAGCTCCTCGTCTCCGGCGAGCGGGCGGACGAACAGGTTGTCGACGTAGAAGTAGGCCTGCTGGAGGATCCCGGTCGCGGCGAGGGGCAGGGCGCGCGCGAGGAAGGCGCTCAGCGCCAGGGGCTCGGCGTGCGCCGATGGACCGCGCGGGGGATCGCGCGGGGGACCGCGCTGGGGGGGGGCGGGCGCGTGGAGCTCGCGCCGCGCGGCGAGGTGGACGAGCACGTTCCCGAGCGCTCCGCCGGCAGCGTGGGCGAGGAGGAAGGGGCCGAAGCTCCGCGCGCCGAGACTCCAGGCGAGGAGCGCGAATCCGAGCCGCAGGAAGGCCGCGAAAGTGCGCCAGAAGACGGGCTTCGTCCAGGCGATCCGGTTCTGGAAGACGATCGAGGAGAGCTCGAGCGGACGGGTGAGGAAGACGAGCGCGGCGCCGAGGATCCAAGCCAGGTCCTCCTCGCGCGCGAGGAACACGCCGAGGGCGACGCCGAGCACGGAGAGGAGCGCGGTCCCGGTTCGCACGCGGCGCCCGGCGGAGAGCGCCCGTCGGAACTCCGTGCCGCCGCTCGCGCCGCGCTCGAGCGCCGCCGTCGCGCTGCCGAAGTCGGTGAAGACGTCGAGGAAGAGGAAGAGCGCCAGGTAGAACGTGAGCCGGCCGAATTCGGCGGCCTCGAGGCGGCGCGCGAGGAGGAGCAGGACCGCGAGCTGACACAGGCTCGCGCCCACGCGGCCGAGGATCTGGACGAAGGTCGAGCTCCACACGGCGCACGGAATGGCCGTGCTCTCGGCGGAGAGGGTGGAGGTCGAGGAAGGCGTCATGGGCGCTTGCCGCCAACCTGCGGATGGCGGGGGCGGGCCGTCCGTGGTACCACGAACCGGCCGTGGACGATTCGGATTCCGTTCTCCTCCTCTCGTGCCGGAATCAGGTCGAGGCCGATCTGGCGCGCAACCTGCTCGAGAAGGCGGGGATCCCTTGCTACCTCGCCGGCCCCGACTTCGACTTCGTCGAGCTCGGACGCTCCGTTCACTCGATGCTGCGCGGAGCGGATGTCCGAGTGCTCGCCGCGGACGTGTCTCGGGCGCGTGCGGTGCTCGAGGAGGCCTGGGGGCGGCCGGTCTGATCACGCCGCCGCGAGCGCCGCCGCGAGCCGGCGCGCCACGGCCTCGGTGAACTCGCGCGTGCCGAGCGAGCCCCCGATGTCGGCGGTCTTCTCGCCCGCGGCGATCGCCGAACGGACCGCTTCGCGCAGCGTCGTCACCGGCCGGTGGATCCCGGAGAAGTCGCAGAACTCCCGCAGGACCCTGTTGGCGCTCTCCTCCGCCGTGACCGTCGGGTACTTGATCGCGACGCGCAGCTCCGCGAGCGCCTTCTTGGCGTCGGCGTAGCTCGCGTCCGGGTTCCGCGTGCGGTGTTCCAGCGACAGGTCGACCTGGCGGAAGTCCACGCGGAAGGGGAGGGCGCGTTCGACCCGCTGGACGCTCGCCGAGAGCTCGGCGGAGATGCCGTCCCCCAGGATCTCGGCCACGGCGTAGGTCTTCATGGATTCGGACCGCCCGCGGGGCGGGAGCACGAGAAAACGAGCGAAAGAGGATACGCGGGCGGCTGCCGAGCGGCCACACTCGCCCTCGATGCCCTCGATGAACGAACGGCGCCTCGCCTGGGTCCACCTGGAGGGCGAGAAGGTCCTCCTGCGCCCCGCGACGTCGCAGGACGCCGGGCCGGCCTTCGATGCCCTCCACGGACGGGACGCGATCCTGCGCTGGCTCCTGTGGGACGGTCCCCGGGACGTGGCCGAGCTCGAGCGCTATTACGCGGACTGGGTGCACGCGCTTGAGCGCGGGGCCGACTACCAGCTCGCGATCGTCGAGCGCGAGAGCGCGGAGCTCGCCGGGATGATCGGCCTCTCTTTCGCCGGCCATCCCGAGATCGGAGATCTCGGCTACTGGGTCGCGGAGCGCCACTGGGGACGGGGACTGGCGAGCGAGGCGATCGCCCTCTCCGCGCATCTCGCCTTCGGCCACCTCTCGGCCGAGAGCCTGTGCGCCTGGGTGTTCGTGGGGAACGAGCCCTCGCGCCGCGCTCTCGAGAGGAACGGCTTCACCCGGGCCTACACCCGCCCGCGGGCGGCGCGCAAGGGCGGGAAGGAGATCGACGAGTGGTACTACGTCCTCTTGCGCGAGGAATGGCGCGGGCGCGGAGAGCCCCGCCCCCTGCGCCGGGAAGAAGTGCACTTCGTCTGAAGTCCATCCGGGTGACCGCCCGAGCTCCGCCGACTAAGCTCCGACCCTGCGATGCCGCGCGATTCGAACTCTCGCCTGCTCTGGTTCTCCGCGGCCCTGCTGCTGCTCTTCGGCGCCGTCTTCCTGTGGATCCTGAACGGGGGAGGGGAGCGCGTAGAGGAGAACGAGCTCGGGAGTCCCGGCCGGGACGAACCGCCCCCGACGGCGCCGGCGCCGGAGACCGAGCTCTTGCCGCCGGCGCGGATCGTGGTCTCCCAGGAAGCCCTGGCGCGGACCACCGTGTTGTGGCCGCTGCGCGTCGAGCTCGACCTGCTCCAGGCGCGCCATCTACCCGCGGAGGATGGCGTGCCTCCCATCGGCTCGGGCGCCGCCGCGCGGATGGAAGGACGCATCCTCGGAGTCGACGATCGCGGCGCGCGCGCCGAGCTGCGATTCGTCGAGGGCGCGAACCGCGGGCGCGTCCTCACCACCGACGTCGCCGGACACTTCGGGGCGAACGACCTCTATCCCGGTCTCTCGATCGTCGAGGTGAGCGGTGCGGGGCTGCTCGGTTCGCGGCGCGAAGTGCGCCTGCGGCAGGATCAGGAGACCCTGCTCAACATCCCCTACGGTCGCCCGGGTTCGGTCGCGGGACGCGTGCAGGATCCATCGGGAGCCGGCATCGAGGGCGCCGAGGTGCGCGTGGACGGCATCCGGGCTCTCACCGGCCCCGACGGAGGCTTCGCGATCGCCTCGGTCGCAGGGGGCCAGGTGCTGGTCGAGGTGTCGCACCCGGACTACGCGAGCACCCAGGAGCTCGTCTGGCTCACCTCGGGCCGCGAGCACAGCGGGGAGCGCGTGACCTTCACTCTGGAGCGGGGCACGACGCTGCGCATCGCAGTGGCGAACAACGTCGGCGGGCCGGGCCCGGTCGAGGTCTATCTCTTCGCGGGGCAGCCGGGCCAGCGGGCGCGTCCCGACTCGATCCAGCGCAACGCGCGCTTTCCCTACTACCACCTGCATCCGATCGAGGTGTGGCCGGGGAGGCCGGAGACGATCCCCGGGCTCCCCATGGAAGCGGTGCACCTCTACGCCTTCCGTCCGGGAGCGAAGACGCTCGAGCGCGTGGTCAATCTGCGGGCCGATCACGAGCTCTCGCTCGCGCTCGAACCCTCGCCGTCGATCACCGGACGGGTGCACCACGGCGGCGAGCCCGTCACGGGCGCGAAGGTCAGCCTGGAGGCGCCCAATCAAGTGCGCGCGACCCTCGACTTCTTCCGGCAGGAGAGCTTCTTCCTGGAGACCGACGTCCTGCCGCGACTCCCGCCGGCGGTGCAGGTGGTGGAGAGCGACGAGCGCGGGCGTTTCGTGCTGACCTCCTTCGACGGACTGGCCGCGACCCGTTACCTCGAGGCGCGCGGCCCCGACGGCAAGACCTGGGGCGGGCGCTTCGTCCACGCCGGAGAGGAGAACGTCGACCTCGAGCTCACGGGGGTGACGCTCGGCGATTCCACGCTCTCGATCGAACTCCCGGGGCGCTGGCAGGGCCTGCCGGTCGAGGTGCTCGTCGAGGGCGCGCCGCTCGATCCCTGGATCCTCCCTCCGGACGCCTCGCTCGAGGTGCGGGAGCTCGTGCCCGGGCGCTGGCGCGTGTGCGTCACCTGGCACGGCGACCCGGTGCACGAAGAGGAGCTCGTGATCGACGGCGAGGCCTTGCTCACCTTCCCGCTTCCGCCCGAGTGCGTCGACGGGCAGGAAGCGGAATCGTGGAGGCGCGCGGGACGGGAGTATCCGGGCACGAACTGAGCCCTGCGGGTCGCTAGAATCCTGCGCCCCCGCCATGAAGACCCTGCGGCTCGACGGCACCTCGCTCGGGGTGGAAGACCTCGCGCCGCTGTTCCGCGGGGAGGACCTGCGGCTCGAGCTCGACGCGCGCGCCCTGGAGCGCGTGCACGCCGCGCGCGCGCTCGTGGACGAGATCGTACGCGGGGGCACGCCCGTCTACGGCATCACGACCGGCTTCGGGAAGCTCAAGAACGTCGCCATCGCCAGGTCCGACCTGCGCTCGCTCCAGCAGAACCTCGTGCTCTCCCATTGCTGCGGCATCGGAGAACCCCTGGCGACGGGGGAGGTGCGCGCCGTGCAGGTCCTGCGCCTCAACGGTCTCCTGCGCGGCCACTCGGGAGTGCGCGTCGAGCTCGTGGAGAAGCTCGCGCGGATCTTCGACAAGGGCTTCGTGCCGGTCGTGCCCGGACAGGGCTCGGTGGGGGCGAGCGGCGACCTCGCGCCGCTGGCGCACATGGCGGCGGCCTACATGGGGCACGGCCGGGCGCGCGTGAAGGGCCGGGAGCTCCCGGCCGCCGAAGCGCTGCGCGCCGTGGACGAAGCGCCGCTCGAGCTAGAGGCGAAGGAAGGGCTCGCGCTGATCAACGGCACCGAGGTCATGGCGGGCGTCGGCGCGGGCGCGTACCTGCGCGCGGCGACGATCTCGAAGTGCGCCGACGCGATCGCCGCGCTCACGATCGAGGCGCTCTTCGGCAGCCAGAAGCCCTTCGATGCGCGCCTGGCCGATCTCAAGGGCCTCGCGGGTCACGCGCGGGCGGCGGACAACGTGCGGCGCTGCCTCTCCGAGTCGCGCGTCATGGAGAGCCACGCCGACTGCGATCGGGTGCAGGACCCCTATTCGCTGCGCTGCGTCCCGCAGGTGCACGGCGCCTTCAAGGATGCGCTCGCCCACGTGGGCGGGATCCTCGCGGCCGAGATGAACAGCGTCACGGACAACCCGGTGCTCTTCCCGGAGACGGGCGAGGTGATCTCGGCCGGGCAGTTCCACGGCCAGCCGATCTCGATGGCGCTCGACTACCTGGCGCTCGCCTTGACGACGGTGGGGAACATCTCCGAGCGCCGCACCGAGCAGCTCGTGAATCCCGACCTCTCGCACCTCCCGGGCTTCCTCGTGGCCAAGCCCGGCTTGCACTCCGGGATGATGATGGCGCAGGTCGCGGCCGCCTCGCTCGCGAGCGAGAACAAGATCCTGGCGCATCCCGCTTCGGTCGATTCGATCCCGACCAGCGCCAACCAGGAGGACCACGTGTCGATGGGCCTGACCGCGGCGCGCAAGGCGCGCGAGGTGTGCGCGAACGTCGAGCACATCCTGGCGATCGAGTACCTGTGCGCGGCCCAGGCGCGCGAGTTCCATCCGGACCTGCGGCCGGGAAAGGGCGCGCTGGCGGCCTACGAGCTCCTGCGTTCACGGATCCCGCCGCTCGACCGCGACCGCTACCTGAAGGACGACATCGACGTCGCCCACGAGCTGATCCTCTCGGGCGCGCTGCTCGGTGCGGTCGAGGGCGCGGTGGGGCCGCTCGCGGCGTAGGCGCTCCTCGGGGATCCGTCACCGATCCCGGATCGAGCGCGGGAATCCTCCGCTCCTCGGGTCGTCCGGCCGTCCTGGAAACCTGGCCACGCGCCGGGATAGGTTAGGAGAGGACGGGCGGGATGGAGACGAAACGCGCTGGCTGGCTCGTGACCCTGCTGGGGATCGGTGGGGGCCTCGTCCTCCTCCTTGGGAGCGAACGCGATGCCTCGTCCGTTGCGTGGATGCGTGGCTCCGAGCCGGCCTCCGGCGCGCGGCGGGGCCCTGGACTCGACGAGGCCCGGGCTTCCCCGGCAGGCGAGACTCCACCGAGCCTCGTCGCGAGGGAGCCGATTCTCGCCAAGCCCGTGGCGCCCTCGAAACTCGCCGTCCTGGAGGTCGCCTGTCGCTCCGCGTACGGCGACGAGGGGACGCCCGTCGCCGGCGTCGAGCTCGCCGCGGGGGTCCTCCGCAGCGCGAAGGAGGGGCCGGCCGAGGAGGTCACGCTCGCGCGGGGGGAGAGCGACGGCGTGGGGCGCGTACGCTTCGAGCTCGCCCTGCCGGAGGAGAACGCGCCGTCCGCGGCGACCGTGCTCTTCGCGCGCGTCGTCGAGGAGGGCTTCCAGGAGCGCGAGTCGACGCACACCCTCCAGCGCGCCATCCCGGGCGTGGATCCACTCGTGGTCGTCGCGGCTCGGGGAGGCACGGCACGGGGCCTCGTGAGGGCCGCGGCAGGCAAGCCTGCACCGCGTGCGGAGCTCGTCCTCTTGGAGGAGGAGCCGAGCGGTTCCGGCCACCATGCGCACCGGATGTCGGGCGTCGCGAAGGCGGACGGGCGCTTCGAGCTGCACGTTTCGCGCTCGGGGCACTACTCGGTCCAGGCGCGGGCGAGCGGGCTCGGATCGGGCTGTCGGCGCGACGTCGGGCTCGATGTCGCGCGCCTTCCGCAGGATCTCCGGATCACGATCGACGGCGAGGGCGTGCTCGAGGGCCTGCTCGCCGATCCCCAGGGCGCACCGATCAAGGAGACGCGCCTGAAGGCGGTGCCCGCGGATCTCGGAAGGACGCCCACCTACGCCGAGCGATACGACCGCGAGCTCGAGCCGGGACTTTGCTGCGACTCGACGAGGACGGACCTCGCCGGGCGGTTCCGGTTCACCGGGCTCCGGCCGGGGGACTACGTCCTGACGCAGGGAGAGGGAACGGTCGAGAAACCGATCGGCGGGCCGTTCTCGACGGGCCTCGAGGCGCTCGCGATCGTGCCCGCGCCTCGGCTCGAGATCCGGGTCCTGCAGGAGGACGGCAGTCCGGTCGTGCTCGCGAAGAAGATGGAGCGCGGGGGTGATGACTTCCTCGTGGACGAACGGCTCTTCTGCCTGCTGGATCCTCCACGGACCACGGAGGAGCGCATGATGCAGGAGTTTCGGAGGTCGCTCTTGGGCGGCCGCGTGCTCTCCGACGGGACCGCGGTCTTCCCGCTCGAGGCGGAGCGCTCGTATGCGGCGGGGTTCCTCTCCCCGTCGGCTCCCCTGCACGTCGTCCAGTTCGAGACGTCCCTGCGGGCCTGCCTCGTCCGGCGCGAGATCCGGCTCGGCCCCTCGACCGAGCCCGGTGAGCTCCGCCTGACGATCCTCGAGCCCGGCGGACGTCCGCTCGACGAGCTCGAATCGAACCAGGTGTACATCCGCGAGGCGGAGTCGGGTCGCGAGGTCGTGCGGTGCAAGCAAGCCTTCCGTCGCGGCGGGAACATGGGCCCTTCCTATCGCTGTCCCCTCGCCCCGGGACGCTACGACGTGCGCGTGGAAGCGGAGCCCTTCGAGGGATGTGTGCGCATGCCGGGCGAGCCGTCCGTGGCGGAGTTCTCGCCGAAGGAGCGTCGCATCGAGGTCCTCGCCGGCCGCACGACCGAGGCCGAGGTCGTGCTCGGGGGCAGCGGACGACTCGAGCTGACGGTGACGGGATGGACCGGTACCCCGAGCCCCCTCGTCAAGTTCAGCGACTCCGGGCTCGAGTGGGATGCCTGGATGGAGGAGATCCGCTCTCGAGCTCAGGGCCTCCGTGTTCACCTGACGGACGCGCGCAGCGGCCGCGACCTCCCGACCCTGTTCTTCGTCGGATTGCCCTGGTCCCTGACGATCGTCGGCGACCATCCCGAGTTCGACGAGGTCCTGGATCACCACCAGCTTCCATGGATCCTGCCAGGTTTGCCGCATCGCTCGTCGTCGCCGATTCCGCCAGGCGAGTACGCCGTCCGGGTCGAGCTCCCCGACGGGCACGTCCTGGATGGCCGCGTGGGGATCGAGCACGGAAGGACGATGTCCCTCGTGCTCGCACCCTGAGCTGAGTGCGAGCTCGCGAGCGAGGGCAGAGTTCTCGCGCACCGGCTGCCGTGGACTCGATCCCGACCACGAGCCGGGAGGCCGCATGTCCGATGGGGCTCAGCGCGGGCGCGCTGGTGCGCTTTCGTGCGCCAAGAGTCGAGCGGTCCCCGGGAAGCGCGTCGGACGTCGTACGTCACCCGTGCTCGAGACCCGGGCGTCGTGCCGGACTAGGGGAAGGTAGCTGCTGGCCGGATGGACGATGGTTCGACGATGAGGCAATCCCGCGCGATGGCCATGCTTCTCCTCGCCATGTCCGGGCTCGTCCTCGTGCTGGCCCCTGATGGGGAGCGCGAGGGGCCCGGGGTGGTGCGCGAGACGCGACCCGTCCCGCCGGAGGCGGAACGAACGTCCTCCGCTCTGCTCCGGCCTGCTTCCGACGTCCCCGGGTCTGCGGCCCTCGGATCTCGCGCGCCCATGCCCTCGACGATCCGGAGCACCGGAACGGAGCACGCTCCCAGCGCGGACGGAGCCTCGGCCGCGGTCGAGAGGACCGAGGGCACGCTCGCGGGCCGGTGGACCGATCCGCAGGGAGGGTCGGTCAAGGAGATGCGCTTCCAGGTCGTGCCGGTCGACCCGTCGCTCACCCCCGGGTATGCGGAACGGGCGCAGGGCTACTTCGCGCACGGGCGGACGTCAGCCTCGGTGACGACCGACCTGGACGGTCGCTTCAGCGTCCCGGGAATGTGTCCAGGAGAGTACCTCGCGACCGAAGACGTCGAAACGGGATGGCGCGTCCTCGGTGGCCCGTTCGCGACGGATCGCGAGGCGCGCATGGTCACCGCGCCCTACCGGATCGAGCTCGTGATCCTGGATGCCGAAGGGCGCCCGCTCCCGCCGAGAGTCGAAGCCGATCTGGAGGAGGAGCACGCGTTCTGTTCGCCGCTGTCGTTCCCTGCGGCCGGGAAGCGCTCGCGGGTGCCGGCGAGCGGCTCGGTGGCCGGGCGCCCGCTGTCCGATGGAACGGTCGTCTTTCCCGTCGAGCCCGAGGGAACGTACCTGGTCGGGTATTCGTCGCGGTTCATTCCGACGCGGTTCCGCGAGGTCCACGTCCCCCGCGAGCGCTGCTGCACTCGCCTGGAGATCCAGCTCCCGGTCCCGATGGAGCCGGGCGAGCTCGACCTCACGATCCTGACGCCGGAGGGCACTCCCCTCGACGACTCCGAATGGAGTCAGGTCCACATCCACGAGGCCGAGTCGGGCCGGGCCGTCCCGTGGGGCCGCGAGGGCATCCGGCAGGGCGGGCACAGGGGCCCCTCCTTCCGCTGCGAGCTCGCTCCCGGGAGCTACGACGTGCGCGTCGAGGCGCAGCCCTACGAGGGATGCGTGCGCTGGCCTCGCGTAGCGGAGTACTCGCCCGCCGAGCGGCGCATCGAGATCCTACCTGGCGTGAGGGCCGACGTCGCGATCGCGCTCCGCGGCAGCGGACGGCTCGAGCTCACGGTGGCTCGGCCGTTCCCCGTTTCCGACTCGCTCTTCTCGGGCGGGGAGGTCGCTCTCGACCTGGATGCATGGTTGGAATCGGTCCGCCGGCACGGTGGCGGCTGCCGCGTGTCCCTGCTCGAGGCTTCGAGCGAGCGATCGCTCCCGGTCGACTTCTTTGTGCGGCTTCCCAAGCCGGGGGGCGCATCCCAGGGCGCCGGCTTCCTCCCCTGGACCGGATCCGAGTTCGCCGCGGTGCCCTGGGTGCTGCCCGGCAGGTCGTCGCGTTCGTCGACGCCGATCCCGCCGGGCGAGTACGTCGTGGAGGTCGAGCTTCCCTGCGGGAGGGTCTTCCGGGATCGAGCCACGATCGAGCACGGCAAGATGACTTCGCTCGCTTTCGCTCCGTGAGCGCAGCGGCGGGCGGGATCGTCCCGATTCACGCCCTCGTCGGGGCGGGATCGAGGGGTTGCGACTATCCTGATCACGTCTCGTTCCTCCCTCTCCACGGCCGGCCCTCACCCTCTCCATGAAGCCTGGACTCCGCCTTTCAGTCCCGATCGGGGTGTCGCTCCTCCTCGTCGGCACGGCCGCGGCCCAGCTGCGCGCGCCCGGCCGGCCGCTCTCGAGCACCGTCGAGCTCCCCGCCGACGTGCCGTTCGTGGTGCTACCGACGCCGGACCTCGCGCGCCTGCGGGTAGAGGACGAGGCGGCGCTGGCGGCGAGCGCCGCGGGCGGCGAGCTCGCGCCCTATCGCTACGGCGCGGCGATCGAGACCGCGCTCGGGCTCGACACGCACGGTCGCTGGGACGAGGCGCAGGGGAAGCTCGTGTGGCGCCTCGAGCTGCGCTCGCCGGGAGCCTACTCGATCGGCGTCTTCTTCGACGCCTTCGAGGTCCCGAGCGGCGGAGAGCTCTTCCTCTACGATCCCGCGCGCGCGGACGTGCTCGGCGCCTACGACGAGCGGAACAACAACGCCCAGGGCTCGCTCGCGATCCAACCCCTGCGCGGGGACGCCGTCGTGCTCGAGTACGTGCAGGACGCGCGCGCCGCCGCCGTTCCGAGACTCCACGTTGGCCAGGTGATCCACGACTATCGCGACGTCTTCGCGCACCTCGGCGTGCTGCAGATCCTCGCCGCCTCCTGCCTGACGGACGTGAACTGTCCGCAGGGCGCGAACTACCAGGACGTCAAGCGCTCGGTGCTCGAGTTGCTCGTCGGCGGGAGCAACTGCTCCGGCGCCCTGCTCAACAACCGAGCCGAGGACGGGACGCCGTACGTGCTCACGGCAAACCACTGCGGGAGCATGGTGAACGCAGTGTTCGTGTTCAACTTCGAGCTCTCGGGCTGCGGCTCGGGCACCTCGTCCCAGGCGCAGACGCTCTCGGGCGCGACGCTGCTCGCGTCGACCGCGACCTTCGACTCGCAGCTCTACCTCCTCGACCAGACGCCGCCCCAGGCCTACGCGCCCTACTACGCGGGCTGGTACCGCGGCGGACCTCCTCTCACCGGCCCCGCGGTCGGGATCAGTCATCCCTCGGGCTTGGAGAAGAAGATCACGACCGACGACCAGGCCCCCGTCAAGTCGACCAGCTACTGGCTCGTCGAGTGGGAGGACGGGATGCTCCAGGGCGGGAGCTCGGGCTCGCCGCTCTTCGACGGCCAGAAGCGCGTCGTCGGACCCGCCTGCTGCGTGTCCAACTTCACATGCGGGATCCAGCAGGCGTACTACGGGCGCCTGAGCGGCTTCTGGAACAACGAGCCGATCGCGCAGTACCTCGACCCGCTCGGGGCCGGCGGCACGAGCCTCGGCGGCTACGACCCCTTCGCGCCGAGCGCGACGATCTACAACGGATCGGGTCTCAACCCGACCGTGTTCACGAGCGTGACCCTGCCCGAGCTCGGGACGACCTGGACCGTCCAGGTCGACGCCAGCGCCTATCCGGGCGCGACGCTCACCTACCTCCAGGGGCGGACGGCGTCGACTGCGGGCACGCTCTTCCCCTTCGGCGAGCTCCTGATCGACCTCGCCTCGCCCTTCGTCTTCGCCAGCACCTCTCTGGTGTCGGCGGGGATCTCGACCCATTCGTTCGCCCTCCCCAGCAACCCCGCCTTCGCCGGCCTCGTCACCTACGTGCAGTCGGGCATCCTCGGCGTGATCCCCGCGGTCGCCACGAACGGACTCGAGGTCAAGGTCTACTAGGAGCCCAGCCATGTCGAACTCGAAGCGCTTCCTCGGTCTCGCGCTCGTCCTGTGCCTCTCGAGTGCGGGGAGCGCCCACGCTCAGCTGCGCTCGCCCGGCCGTCCCGCGTCCGAGTCGATCTCCCTCCCGAGCGAGGTGCCGTTCGTCGTGCTCCCTCCGCCCGACGTCGCCGCCCTGCGCGCCGAGGACGAGGCGAGCCTCTTGGCCGCGGCCGCAGGCGAGCCCAGGCCCTATCGCTACGGGGCGCTGATCGGGACCGCGCTCGGCCTCGACACCCACGGCCGCTGGGACGAGGGGCAGGGGAAGCTCGTGTGGCGGCTCGAGATCCGCTCCCCGGGAGCCCTCTCGCTCGGGATCCTGTTCGACGCCTTCGACCTCCCGGCCGGAGCGGAGCTCTACCTCTACGACCCCGCCCGCACCGAGGTGCTGGGCGCCTACACGGAGGAGAACGAGGACGCGAGCGGCGCGCTCGCGATCCAGCCGCTCGCCGGCGACGCGCTCGTGCTCGAGTACGTGCAGCCGCTCTCGATCGGCGGCACGCCGCTCCTGCGCGTCGGGCAGGTGGTCCACGACTATCGCGGCATCCTGCCCCATCTCGCGGCCGGGACGATCCAGCGTTCGCAAGCCGCGAGCTGCCTCGTCGACATCAACTGCCCCCAGGGTGCGAACTACCAGGACATCAAGCGCTCCGTGATCATGGTGCTCATCGGCGGTGGGCTGTGCTCGGCGGGTCTCCTGAACAACACCGCCGAGGACGGGACGCCGTACTTCCTGACCGCCGATCACTGCGGGGACATGACCAACGTCGTCGCGGTCTTCAACTACGAGCTCTCCGGCTGTGGCTCGGGCACCTCCTCGCAGTCGCAGACCCTCTCGGGCGCGACCCTGCTCGCGGCCTCGGGACTCTACGATTCGCAGCTCTATCGCCTGAGTCAGCCGCCGCCGCCAGCCTACCAGCCGTTCTATGCCGGTTGGCGGCGCAACAAGGCGGCGCCCGCGCCGGGGATCAGCATCAGCCACCCCTCGGGGCTCCCGAAGAAGCTCGCCATCGACGACGACGCGCCCTACGCGGCCGGAAACTTCTGGGCGGTCCAGTGGGAGGTCGGCACGCTCGAACCCGGGAGCTCGGGTTCGCCGCTCTTCGATGGGCAGGAGCGCGTCCTCGGTCCGACCTGCTGCGTCTCGGGTTTCACCTGCAACAGCCAGCTCACGAACTACGGGCGCCTCGGTCCCTTCTGGAACGCGCGCAACCTCGGGACCTACCTGGATCCGCTCGGACTCGGCGTGAACGTGCTCGACGGCTACGATCCCTTCGCGCCGAGCGCCGAGGTCTACAACGGGGCGGGGATCAATGCGGTGATCCTCTCCAGCGTGACGCCGCCGCAACTCGGGACCACGTGGGTCGCAGAGGTCGACGCCACGGGTCATCCGACCGCGACGCTCACCTACCTCCAGGGGCGCACGGCGCCGAGCGCGGGGATGCTCTTCCCCTTCGGCGAGCTCCTGATCGACCTCACGTCGACCTTCGTCTTCGCGAGCTTCGCGCCGGTCTCGGGCGGCCTATCGTCCCATTCGTTCGCGTTGCCGGCGAACCCCGCGCTCGCCGGGCTGACCGCCTACGTGCAGGCCGCCATCCTGGGGGTCATGCCCCCCGTCGCGACCAACGGCCTCGAGGTGCGCGTGAACTAGGCCGGTGCGTGGCATACTCGGTCCGGTGAAGGCGCCGAGAGCACCCGTCCTCGATTCGATCCCGATCGGTCCCCAGCGCGCTCCGCGCGGGAACGCGAAGAGCTGCCAGACCTGGGCGGCGGAGGCCGCCCTGCGCTTGCTCATGAACAACCTCGACCCCGAGGTGGCCGAGGATCCGGCGAATCTCGTCGTCTACGGCGGGAGCGGCAAGGCCGCGCGCGACTGGGACTCTTTCCGCGCCATCGTGGCGACGCTGCGGCGTCTCGAGCCGGACGAGACGCTGCTCGTCCAGTCGGGGAAACCCGTGGGCGTGTTCCGGACGAGCGAGGACGCACCGCGCGTCCTGATCGCGAACTCGAACCTGGTCGGGCGCTGGGCGACCTGGGAGCACTTCCGCGCGCTCGAGGCCGAGGGCAAGATCATGTTCGGCCAGATGACGGCCGGCTCCTGGATCTACATCGGGACCCAGGGGATCCTGCAGGGGACTTACGAGACCTTCGCGGCGGCCGCCCGGAAGCACTTCGGCGGCACGTTGAAGGGGCGCCTCGTCGTCAGCGGCGGCCTGGGAGGCATGGGAGGCGCGCAGCCCCTCGCCGCGACGATGAACGAGGGCACGTTCCTCGGGGCCGACGTGGATCGCGCGCGCGTCGAGAAGCGCATCGCGACGCGCTACTGCGACGTGCTCATGGAGGACCTGGACCGGGCGATCGACCAGGCGCTCGCCTGGAAGGAACGGGGAGACGCGAAGTCGGTCGGCGTGGTGGCGAACGCGGTCGACCTGATCGAGCGCTTGCTCGCGCGCGGCGTCGTCCCCGACGTCCTCACGGACCAGACGAGCGCCCACGACCCGCTGAACGGCTACGTGCCGAACGGGATGCCCTACGCGGCCGCGCTCGCCCTGCGCGGCTCGGATCCGGAGCGTTACCAGCGCGAATCCCTGCGCACGATGAAGGACCACGTGCGCTCGATGCTCGCGCTCCAGGCGCGCGGCGCGGACACCTTCGACTACGGGAACAACCTGCGCGGCCACGCGCAGCAGGCCGGCCTGCCGCGCGAGGAGGCCTTCGGCTTCGAGGGCTTCGTGCCGAAGTACGTGCGCCCGCTCTTCTGCGAGGGCAAGGGGCCCTTCCGCTGGGTCGCGCTCTCGGGGGACCCGCGCGACATCGCCGCGACCGACGAGATCGTGTGCGCGCTCTTCCCGGGGGATCGCTCGCTCCAGCGCTGGATCCGCATGGCGCAGGAGCGAGTCGCCTTCCAGGGCCTCCCGGCGCGCATCTGCTGGCTCGGCTACGGGGAACGCGCGCGCGCCGGGCTCGCCTTCAACGATGCCGTGCGCGGAGGCCGGATCTCCGCGCCGATCGCCATCGGCCGCGATCACCTCGACTGCGGCTCGGTCGCCTCGCCCAACCGCGAAACCGAGGCCATGAAGGACGGCACGGACGCGGTCGCCGACTGGCCGCTCCTCAACTGCATGCTCAACGTCGCGAGCGGCGCCTCCTGGGTCTCCTTCCACCACGGCGGCGGCGTGGGGATCGGCTACAGCCTGCACGCGGGGCAGGTCGTGGTCGCGGACGGCACGCCGCGCGCCGCGCGCGCGCTCGAACGCGTGCTCACGAACGATCCGGGAACGGGCGTCATGCGTCACGCCGACGCGGGTTACGCGGAGGCGATCCGCTGTGCGCGCGAGCGCGGGATCGACCTGCCGTACCTCGGCTACAAGGAGGCTAAAGGGGGCTGAGGGCGCCGGAGGATCTCACGGAACCGTCAGCTCGGCTACCGGCAGGAAGGTGCGGTCGAAGCGCTCGACGAAGTCGCCGAGCAGGACCTCGGCGCTCCGTTCCGGCGTCCGCGTGCGGCTCTTCGCGCCGGAGTCGACGCGGATCGGACCCTTCTCCGGCAGCATCGCGCTCGCGAGCAGCAGGCGGAAGCGCGCGACCCCCTTGCCGCGGGCGGTGATCCGTCCCGGAGCCTCGCGCGCGACCTCGAGGCGCGCGGTGCGCTCGTCCACCATGCGCTGGAGTTCACGGCGCTGCTCCTCGCTCGACAGGCGACTCCAGCGCGCGGCGTTCACTTCGGGCGCGAAGGTCTCGCACACCTCCTTCGAGGTCTCGAGGATCTCGGCCCAGCCCGAGCGGCCCCGTCCCGTGCCGGCCGAGCAGACGACCACGCGCGCGCGGCCCGGGTCTCGCGCCGCCCTCGCGAAGAAGGACGGCCATTCGACGGCTCCCATGTCGAAGTCGTGCCCGAGATCGGCGAACTCGAGGAGCTCGCAATCCGGCGCCTTCCAGGCCTCCAGGAGCTCGAAGGCGAGATGCAGGTTGAAGAGCAGGAGCGGGTCGTCTCCCGAGCCCTGGAGGTCGCGGATCGACAGGTGGGCGATGCCTTCCAGGTAGCTCAGGTTGTTGCGGCTCTCCGCGATCTCGAGGCGCGGACCGCCCGTCATCGGCGCGAGCGAGGCGAAGAGATCCGGGTGGCGCAGGGCGAGGTCCCAGGCGAGGTGTCCGCCGCGGCTCGAGCCGGTCAAGTGGACGCGGTTCTCGTCCACGTCGAAGTGCCGGCGCATCCAGCGCAGGGCCGCGAGCACCGAGCTCCGCTCGCGATCGGTGTAGGCGTAGCCGGCGTTCTCGCCGGCTTCGCTCGGTGCGAGGAGCAACATCCCCAGGGACTCGGCCGTGGCGACCCATGGAAGGAGCGCGTCCTCGCCGCTCCCGCCGGTGCCGTGGAGCGCGACGAGGAGCGGTGCCGGCGTTCCCGGGGCGTAAGCCGCGGGGACGTGGACCCAGAGGGACGTCGGCTCCGCCGCGGCGAGGCCGACCTCGAGCTCGACCCTCTCTTCGTGCGTGCCCGCCCCGGCGGGCGCGAAGCGCCCGAAGCCGCGCGCGGCTTCGAGCCAGCGCTCTAGGAAGACGTCCTCGCGACGGGCGAGGGCGAGCGCCGCCTGCGCCCGTGCCGCAGGATCCGGGAGGTCGACGGCACGCTCGAGGTCGTCTGCCAGGCTCGGCGCGCTGCCGGACTGGAGCAGGAAGAGCGCGAGGGTGACGAGCACGCCCTGGCCTAGATCACCCGCGGGGAGCGGTCACGCTGCCGAGCTCCCCCTGGAGCTCCCATCGGCTTCGGGGAGCGCGGCGCGAGCGCCAGGAAGCGCTCGTGGACCCGCGAGTCCTCTCCGAGCTCGGGATGGAACGTCGCGGCGAGGATCCCTGGTCCCTCGACCAGGATCGGATCCGCGCCGTCCTTCGCGAGCACGAGGACCCCGGGCCCCACGCGCCGGATGCGGGGGGCGCGAATGAAGACGCAACGGAGGTCGCCTCCGAGCTCGTCGCAGCGGGCCGTGCGCGAGAAGGAGTCGATCTGGCGCCCGTAGGCGTTGCGCTCGACGTCGACGTCGAGCAACCCCAAGGTGGGGGGGCGGCCGCCCGCGTCCTCGGCGAGCAGGATCGCGCCTGCGCAGGTGCCGAGGAGCGCGAGCTCTCCCCGGCGGCAGCGCTCGCCGATCGAGTCCCAGAGCGCGAACAGGACGAGCAGGTGATGGAGCGTCGTCGACTCGCCGCCGGGCAGGACCAGATGTGCGAGCCCCTCGAGGTCCGAGGGGTTTCGCACGAGCCTCGGCTCCGCGCCGATCGAGCGCAGGAGCTCGGCGTGGGGAGCGAAGTCCCCTTGCAGAGCGAGGACGCCGACCTTCGCGCTCACGCTCCCCTCGTCTGGAGCAGGGCCGCGGGAGCGAGCTCCTCGCGCGCGATGCCGCGCATCGGGTTCCCCATCGAGCGTGCCGCCTCGAGCAGGGCGCCGCCGTCCTCGAAGCGCGCCGTCGCGCGCACGATCGCCGCCGCCGTGCGGGCGGGGTCGTCGGAGTGGAACACCCCCGAACCGACGAAGATCGCCTCGGCCCCGAGCGCCCGGAGCAGCGCCGCGTCGGCCGGCGTGGCGACGCCGCCCGCGGCGAAGTTCGGCACCGGGAGCTTCTGCTCGTCGAGGACGCGCAGCACGAGCTCCTCGGGGACGCGCATCGCTCGCGCGACGTCCGCTAGCTCCGGTCGCGGAGTCTCGAAGAGCGCCCGGAGCTCGCGTTCCAGGACGCGCAGGTGGTGCACCGCTTCCGAGACGTCGCCCGTGCCCGCCTCGCCCTTGGTGCGCAAGAGCGCGGCGCCCTCGTGGATCCGGCGCAGCGCTTCGCCGAGCGAGCGCACCCCGCACACGAACGGGACGCGAAAGGCGTGCTTCTCGACGTGTCGTTCCGTGTCGGCCGGGGTGAGCACCTCGCTCTCGTCGATGAAGTCGACGCCGAGCTCCTCGAGGATGCGCGCCTCGACGAAGTGACCGATGCGGACCTTGGCCATGACGGGGAGCGAAACGGCCGCCTGGATCGCCGCGATCCGGTCGATCGCGGCCATGCGCGCCACGCCGCCCTCGCGGCGGATGTCGGCCGGGACCCGCTCCAGGGCCATGACCGCCGCCGCGCCGGCGTCCTCGGCGATGCGCGCCTGGTCGGGGGTCGTCACGTCGAGGATCACGCCGCCGGCGAGCATCCGGGCGAACCCGACCTTCAGTTCGAACGAGTCGCCGGGCTCGGGGCGTCCGCGGGGGGAGAGGACTTCCGGGGTGATCATGATTGTATGGCTACAAACGGGTTGTCCAGGGTTGATTGTATGGCCTACGTACTTATAGTTGGCGCTCCGCGCTCACGTCAATGCCGAGGTTGTATGTATGACAATCTGGACGCCCCAGAAGCTCTCCACGGAGGGACCGATCTATCTCGCGATCGCAGACGCCCTGGCCCTGGACATCGAGGAGGGGCGTCTCGCGCGCGGGACGCGTCTGCCCACCCATCGCGACCTCGCACGCCGACTCGGAGTCAACGTGGTCACGGTGACCCGCGCCTATGCGGAAGCCGCGCGCCGCGGGCTGGTCGAGGGTGAAGTCGGTCGCGGGACTTTCGTCCGCGCGCGCACGACGAAGGCGAGAGCGCAGCTTCCCTCGCGGACCGAGCAGGGGCTCGTCGATCTGCACTTCAATCTTCCGGCCGGACCGCCGCACGCCGATGCGGTGGCCGCGATCTTCCGGACGCTGGCGAAGGACGGCTTCGATCCGCTCTCCGTGGATTACGATCCGGCCGGGAGGGTCGAGCACCGCGAAGCCGGCGCGCGCTGGATGGAGCGCGCGAAGCTCGCGGCGGAGGCGGAGCGCGTCTTCGTGGTGAGCGGAGGCCAGCACGCGATGGCCGTGACCTTCGCGGCGCTGTGTGATCCCGGCGATGTCGTCCTCACCGAAGAGCTGACCTACCCCGGGATGAAATCCCTCGCCACCTTGCTCCATCTACGGCTCGCGCCCGTCGCCATGGAGGAGCAGGGACTCTCGCCGGAGGCCCTGGACCAGGCTTGCCGCCGGACGGGCGCACGCGCGCTCTACTGCATTCCCACGCTCCAGAATCCGACCGGGGTCGTTTGGTCCGAGGATCGCCGGCGCGCCGTGGCGGAAGTGGTGCGGCGCCATGGCCTCAGCGTGGTCGAGGACACGACGGGCTTCCTGGTGGAGGATCCGCCCACGCCGCTCGCCGAGTTCGCGCCCGAGGCGGTCTACTACGTCTCGAGCACTTCGAAGAGCCTGGGCGCCGGGCTGCGCGTCGGCTTCCTGCACCTGCCGAAGAGCGACGATGGCGCGCTGCGCGATCGCATCGCCACGGCGGCGGCCTCGATCCATTGGATGACGCCGCCGTTGATGGCCGAAGTCGTGCGCCGGTTGATCGAGACCGGGGAGGCCGATCGATTCGTCGCCGCGCGGTCCGAGGAGGCGCGGGCGCGACGCCGGCTCTTCCGGGAGCGCCTCGAGAACCCGGCCACGCCTTCGGACGAGCGCTCCGCATTCGTCTGGTTGCCGCTCCCGGAACCCTGGCGCTGCGACGACTTCGTGTCCGAGGCCCGTCGTGCGGGCGTGGCGGTCTCGGCCTCCGAGGCCTTCACGGTGGGACGGGCCGAGGCGCCGCACGCCGTTCGTATCGCCCTGGGAACCCCGCGCGAACGTGCGGAGGTGTCGCGCGCGCTGGATCGGCTGGCCGCGATCCTGAGGCGATCGAGGCGCGTCGGACGGACCCTCGTGTAGCGGCGGGCTGGTGCGGCTGGTGGCGCTCCTCCGGCCGGGCTAGGGTAGAGACGGATCCCTCCGGACGAGGGGATCCATCCACGACCGTGCGCGAAGAACCCGTGATCCAGGACTTGGGTGCACCCGAGGGGTGCGTGAGCGGCGAGCTCTCAGCGGAGCTGCGCCGGCGTTTGCCCGCGCGCGACGGGCGCGCGCTCGCCGCCTTCTTCGACTGCTACTTCGATCGGATCTACGGGTACGTGCGGCGCTTGGTCCAGGACGATTCGGAGGCCGAGGACCTCACGCAGGAGGTGTTCCTCCACGTCCAGCGCGCGATCCACACCTACGATCCCGGGCGCGAGCTGCGCCCCTGGGTGTTCACGATCGCCACGAACAAGGTGCGCGACTTCTGGCGCTCGCGGCGGATGCGAGACGCCTCCGCCGAGGACGGCGAGGACGGGCCGGGACTCGTCGCCCAAGTCGTCTCGCGCGAGCTGCGAGCCGAGGAATCCCTCTCCAGGGCCGAACTCGAACGGCGAGTGCGCGCGGCGATCGACGCGCTCCCCGAGGGCATGCGCATGACGCTCCTCTTGCGCGTCTACGAGGGGCTCCCCTTCGAGGACATCGCGCGCATCCTCGAACGGACCGAAGTAGCCGTTCGCAAGCGCTATTCGCGAGCTCTCGAGGTCCTGCGCGAGAGTCTGGGCGCCGTCTGGCGGGCCGACGCCGAGGAGAGTCGATGAGCGGACGCGGTCCTTCGGGGGGCCCGGGCGAGGACCCCGCATTCGAGTCCTGGCTCCGGCGTTTCGCCCTGGTCGTGGCCGAGCCCTCCTTTCGAGGCCGGCTGCGGTGCCTCTTCCAGGGGGAATCCGGGTTCGAACCCGGGGAGGAGTCACGCGCGGACGCCGGCGTTCGTAGGTCTTCGGCCGTGACGAAGGAAGTTGAGGACTGGCTCTCCGGGGTTCGCCCCGCGGCCCCCGCCGGGAAACGCTCCCGGGACGCGCTTCGTCGGGCGTTCCTGGGCGAGCAGGCGGCCACCGGAGGAGGTAGGCCCGGTCCGAGCCGCGCGAGGCTGGTCTGGGTCTCGCTCTCGGCGGTCGCGGCGATCCTCGTCATCACCTTCTTCCTCCCGAGGGAGACGCGCTGGAAGGTCCTCGATCTGCGGGGGAAGGGAGCACTCGAGCTCACCTCCGGGAGCCTGGATCCCGGTGAGCGGAGCCGCCTCTCCGAGGAGCTCGCGCGCGGGACGCGGCTCGTGACGGGCGAGCAGGAGCTCACGTTCTCGCTGGCCGGCGTCCTGGCCATCCGGCTCTTGCCCCACAGCAGGGTCCGCTTCGAGAGCCTCCCGGAACTGGGGACGGCCGAGCCCCTGTCCTTCGGGCTCGAGAGCGGAGAGTTGTTCCTGCGGACGAGCCGGGGCTATCCCGGCAATCCGATCCGAGTCGAGACCGGCGAAGTTCTGGTGGGCGCCTCGGGAACCGCCTTCGGCGTCCTGGTCGACGAGCGCGGTACCTGCGTGTGCGTGTGCCATGGGGAGGTGAGCGTTCGGGGCGCCGGCGGCATTCCGGAGGAGAAGCGAGTCAGCGCGGAGACGAGCTACCTCGTGTTCCGCAGCGGCGGGATGGCTCCCAAGGAGATGCCCTTCGCCGGTTCCGAGGATCCCGCCCATCGCCAGCACACGAACCTTCTCGTCGAGTTCGCGAGCGCGGGGGAGCGGTAGGAAGGCGCAATTCGTGCCCGGGAAACGGGTCGCGCAAGCCTTCGGATCGCAACGGGTCGGGTGAGCGGATTCGGGCTCGCCCGCACTGCGTCGCCCTCGTCGAGAAACTTCTCAACGCGCCCGTGGTTCGTGACGACAAGGCATTCCGAGGAGTAGGGCCCATCCCTCCCATGCTCGACGAACGCTCCATCCTCGTGACCGGCGGCACCGGTTCCTTCGGTCAGGCCCTCGCGCGCGAGATCCTGAGCCGCTCCCGGCCTCGGAGGCTCGTGATCTTCAGTCGCGACGAGCAGAAGCAGTACCGGATGGCCCAGGACCTGTCCCCGGCGGAGCACCCCGCGCTGCGCTACTTCATCGGAGACGTGCGCGACCGGGATCGACTGCGGCGCGCGATGGACGGGATCGAGATCGTGGTCCACGCCGCGGCGATGAAGCACGTCCCGATCGCGGAATACAACCCCTTCGAGTGCATTCGTACGAACATCGGCGGGGCGGAGAACGTGATCGACGCTTCCATCGATCAGGGCGTCGCAAAGGTGATCGCGCTCTCGACCGACAAGGCCGCGAACCCGATCAACCTCTACGGCGCGACCAAGCTCTGCTCGGACAAGTGTTTCGTGGCGGCAAACCACCTCGCGGCGAGCTCGGGCACGCGCTTCAGCGTGGTGCGCTACGGGAACGTGATGGGATCGCGCGGCAGCGTGGTCGAATACTTCCAGCGCCTGATCCAGTCCGGCGCGACCGAGCTGCCGATCACGCACCGGCGCATGACGCGCTTCTGGATCACCCTGCGGCAGGGCGTGGACTTCGTCCTCGATCGCCTGCAGGAGATGTCGGGGGGCGAGATCTTCGTGCCGAAGATCCCGAGCATGCGGGTCCCGGACCTCGCCCGCGCCATCGGGCCACACTGCAAGTTGAAGGAGATCGGCGTGCGTCCGGGGGAGAAGCTCCACGAAGTGCTGATCCCCTTCGATGAGGCGCGCAATACGCTCGAGTACTCCGGGCACTTCACCGTCCATCCGGCCTTCTCCTGGTGGAAACAGGAGGAGCATCGCTTCGACAAGGGCGAAGAGGGCGCCAAGGTCGGCCAGAACTTCCAGTTCCGCTCGAACACGAACTCCCACTGGCTGACCAGCGACGATCTGCGGGAGATCTTGCAGGAGGAACGGCTCGATGCCCGCGTTCACGAGCCCGCAGCCTGAATCGCTCGGCTACGGCCGCCCGTTCGTCGACCAGGACGACGTGGACGCCGTGGTCGCCGTGTTGCGCGGCGAGCGCCTGACGCAGGGGCCTGCCGTCGAGGCCTTCGAACAGGGCCTGGAGCGAGCCACGGGGGCGGGGCACGCGGTCGCCGTGGCCAACGGCACGCTGGCGCTGGAGCTCGCCTATCGCGCGCTCGACGTGGAGAGGGGCTCGGTCGTGCTCACGACGCCGAACACGTTCCTCGCGACCGCCAGCGCCGCGATCCACTGCGGCGCCGAGGTCGACTTCGTGGACATAGAGCGCCGGACGGGCAACCTGGATCTCGATCGCCTCGCCGAGCGCCTCGAATCGGGCCTGCCGGCGGACGTCGTCGCTCCGGTGCACTTCGCCGGGCTCCCCTGCGACATGCAGCGTCTGCTCGCGATGAAGCGCGCCTTCGGCTTCCGGATCGTCGAGGACGCGGCCCATGCCCTGGGCGGGGGATATCGGGCCGACGGACGCCTGTGGCGGGTCGGCGAGCATCCGGAGGTCGACGCGACCATCCTGTCGTTCCATCCGGTGAAGCACGTCACCACCGCCGAGGGCGGGGCCGTCCTGACGCACCGGCCCGAGATCGCCGCGCGCCTGCGGCGGTTGCGCGATCACGGGCTCGATCGCGAGCTCCGCTTCGGTCGCGACGGCACCTGGCCCCTCGGCTTCGCGCCCATGGTGGAGCTCGGCTGGAACGCACGGCTCTCCGACGTCCATGCCGCGCTCGGGGCGAGCCAGTTGCACAAGCTGCCGGACTTCCTGGCCGCGCGGCGCGAGATCGCCATGCGCTACATGGCGGAGCTGCGCGACCTCGAGTTCCTCGATCCGGGCGGCGCGGACCGCGAGCACGCCTGGCACCTCTTCGTCGTCCGCACGGAGGAGCGGGAACGCGATGCGCTCGCCCTCGCGCTCCGGGAGCGCGGGATCCAGGCCCAGGTGCACTACTGGCCCGTGCCGGGCCACCCCTGGTTCCAGGCCCGCTATGGGGAGCGTTCACTACCCGAAGCCGAACGCCACGGAAGGCGCGCCCTGTCGCTCCCGATCCATCCTTCGCTGAGCGAGCGCAACCAGGGGCGCGTGATCGAGGCCCTGCACCACGGCCGCCGGCCCCGGATCGCGTCATGCCCGATCGCGTCATGAGGGTGGAGACCGTCGCGGGCATCCAGGCGCGGACGAGCTCGAGCCGGCTGCCGCGCAAGGTCCTGGCCGATCTCGCCGGGAAGACCCTGATCGAGCGCGTCGTCGAGCGCGTCCGCCGGGCGGACCTCGTGGACGAGGTCGTCGTGCTCACTTCGACGGACGAGAGCGACGACGAGCTCGCCCTGCTCCTGGAGGCGCGGCGCATTCCGGTGCGGCGCGGCTCGCTCGGCGACGTCCTTTGGAGATACGGAGCCCTGCTCGAGGAGTTCGAGCCGCGCTTCGTCGTGAGGGTCACGGGAGACTGTCCGCTGGTCGAGCCCGATTTCATCGATCTCCAGCTGGGGGCCCTGTGCGCCCTGGACGGCGACTTCGTGCAGGTCGCCTCCGTGGACCCGGCTCCGATCGAAGGCACGCTGGGCGGACAGGCCGCCCTCTCGGCGCGTGCCCTGCGGCAGGCCCTCGCGAGCGACGATCCTCGCGATCGCGAGCACGCGGGGAGCTTCTTCTTCCGCGCCCATCCGGAGCGATTCCGTCACGTCGAGATCGAGGTCGATCGGCGCTACCACCAGAAGGGACTGCGCCTCTCGGTCGACGAGGCCGCCGACCTGGCGCTCGTGAGGAGGATCTACGAGGTCTTCGGGAACCGCCCGTTCTCCACCCTCGAGGCCCTCGCCTGGCTCGAGGCCGCGCCCGAGGTCCGCTCGCTGAACGGGGCCGTCCGCGAGAGCGCCGACAACCAGGCCCTGCGCGCGCTCTCCCGAGCGCGGCCCGTGAAGACGGTCGGAACGTGGCCATGAACCGGCGGGTCCTTCTGCGGGCTTCGAGCGGCGAGGGCGTGGGCATGGGCCACGCCATGCGCACGCGTGCGGTGGCCGAGGCCCTGGTTGCCGAGGGCGGCTCGCCCTGGGTCGTCGTCGACGACGCGACCACGGCGCGCTCGATCGAACTCCCGGGCGCCCTCGTGACGACGGAAGCCCAGCACCCGGAATGGACCCGCGAGCCCGCGACCCGGGCGTGGCTGGACGGTTTCCGCGACTGGTCCTCCGAGCTCGGGCTCCTGCGCGAGCGCGGGGTCCCGACGCACCTGGTCGAGAACCGTGGCCCGTCGCGCGATCGTTGCGACGAGCTCGTCTATCCCTCGCTGCACTGGGTCCCCGATTCCTGGGATCGGGAACACGCCGAGCGCGTGCTCGGCGGAGCGGCCTGGATCCCGCTCCTGCGTGCCGTGCGCGAGGTTCCTCGTTCCCTCGCGCGCGACATCGACCTCCTGATCACCTTCGGCGGGAGCGATCCCCTTGCGCTCACGGAACGGACCCTGTCCGCGCTGGATCCGCGCGCCCGGCGCGTGGTCGTCGCCGTAGGACATCACATGGCCGCGCGGCGCGAAGCGATCCTGGAGCTTGCCGAGGGCAGGGACAACGTCCTCGTCCTTCCCGCCGGCGTCCCCCTCGCGCGCTGGATGGCGCGCGCCCGCATGGCGGTCACCGCCGTCGGCACGACGCTCTACGAGCTCGCCTACCTCGGGACGCCGGCGCTCCTGGTGGCGAACCACGCCGGAGATCGCGAGGCGCTCGCCTGGTACGAAGTCCACGGTCCGCACCGACCCCTCGGGATCGCCGCGGAGCTCTCCGAGGAAGGCTTGCGTGCTTCGCTCTCGAGCGGGATCCGCGAACTCGAGCTCGGACGAGCGCCGGACGTTCCGGAACTGGGCCTGGGCGCCGAGAGGCTCGCGCGGAGGCTGCTCGGGAAGGCGGCCTGAGACCGGGCTTCAGCCGGCGACCAGGATGCAGGAGCCGAGCAGGGTCGCGAGGCAGAGGAAGAAGAGGATGCGCTTCATGGCCGTTCCTCAGCGGCTCTTCTCGATGTTCCCCGAACCGTCGATCTCGCCGCGGAGCTCTGGCGTGCCAGCATAGCGGATGTCCCCGCTGCCTTCGATCGAGTAGCGCAGCGCGTTCGTCACCTGCACGTGCATCGCGCCGCTGCCCTCGATCGAGAGGTCCGCCTCCTCGGCCGCGAGTTCCGCGAGGCGCAACTCGCCGGACCCTTCGATCGACCCGACGAGGGCCCTGGCCGTTCCCTGGGCGGAGAGCGTTCCCGAGCCCTCGATGGCGAGCTTCACCTGGTCGGCCGCGAGTCCCTGGATCATGACGTCTCCGCTCCCCGCGATGGTGAAGCGCTCGAGCGAGGGCGTGCCGATCACCACCTCCAGGCCGCTGCGGAAGGAGCAGGAGTCGCGGACGTCGAGGGTGAGGACGCCGTGCTCGACCTTCGTCTCCACCAGGGGGAGCAGGTTGTCGTCTCCGGCGAGATGCACCGAAGGAGCCTCCCCGACCCTGACCAGGACGGTGGCGCAGGTCTCGAGCTCGACCGCGCGGAACTCGCCGACCTCGCGGTCCGCCTCGGCTCGCACGCCCGAGCCGCGGACGTGGTGGTTGGAGAAGGCAAGGGAGCCGTCCCAGCTGCCGTCCCCCACGACGAAGATGCAGGAGGCCAGGGGGACGAACACGAGGGGGAACCAGCGAGCGGAGGGGATCGACATGGTCATGGGTTGGGTTTGGGTTTCCGACCGGCCCGGCATCACCCCGCCTTCACATGCGGGGGGCCGGAAAGGCCGCCATTACGACGGACCCCCGGGCTCCGTTTCCGACTGACCCTGGAGGAATCCGCCGAAGCGCTCGGCCGAATCGCCCGATAGGTGGGAGGTGGATCCCTGCGGCCGCGAAGCTCGCCCCCGGCGGCTCCTCGTGCTCGGGGCGAGCTCGGACCAGCTCTTCCTGATCCGGACCGCCCGCGCCATGGGCTTCTCGGTCCTCGCCTGCGACCAGGACCCCGCCTCGCCGGGCTTCCGGGAGGCCGACGAGCCCGTCCTGGTCAGCACGCGCGACGTTCCGGGGCTGTGCACCTTCCTCGACGGGTACCCGCAGCGCTCCGAGATCGCCGGCGTGATCACCATGGGGAGCGACATCCCCGGCGTGGTCCGCTCGGTCGCGCGGCACCTGGGGCTCCCGCATCTCGCCCGCGAGACCGTCCTGCTCGCGACCGACAAGCTGGCGATGAAGGAGCGCTTCCGCGAGGCAGGGATCCCGATCCCCTGGTTCGGCGAGGTTCGATCCGCGGCGGAGATCGAACGGGCCTTGCGGGATCATCCGCGGCTCGTCCTCAAGCCCATCGATCGCTCGGGCTCCCGCGGCGTGTTCGTGATCGACCGCGGCGCCGACCTCGGGGGCCTCCTGCGCCGCTCGAGGGAGTTCTCCTTCGCGGGGCGGACGATGGTGGAGGCCTTCCTCGAAGGCCCGCAGATCAGCACCGAATCGATCCTGTGCGGCGCGCGCGCCGCCACGCCCGGCTTCGCCGATCGCAACTACGACGGGTTCGAGCGCTTCCTGCCCCAGGTCCTCGAGAACGGCGGCTGGGTGCCCTCGCGGCTCTCGGCGGCGGAGCGCGCGGCCGTGACGCGGACGGCGGAATCGGCCGCGCGGGCGCTCTGGATCGAGCGTGGCGTCGCGAAGGGCGACCTCGTGCTCACCCGGGAAGGCCCCCAGGTGATCGAGATCGCCGCGCGGCTCTCGGGCGGGGACTTCTGCGAGAGCCTGGTGCCGCTGGGCAGCGGCGTGAACTACGTCCGCGCCGCGATCCGGCTCGCGGTGGGCGAGGAGCCCGACTTCGCCGAGCTCGAACCGCGCTTCGAGCGCGCGGTGGCGAATCGTTACTTCTTCCCCGCACCCGGCATCCTCGAGCGGGTCGAGGGACTCGAGCGGGTTCGCGCAGAGGAGTGGGTCGAGAAGCTCGAGCTCTGCTACGAACCCGGGGACGAGGTGCCCCCGACGCTCTCCCACGCCCATCGCTTCGGGGTCTTCGTGGTGACCGCGCCGGACCGCGCGACGCTCGAGGAGCGGATCGACTGGGTCTACCGCACCGTCGAGATCGTCACGCGGCCCGCGCGCCGCGCCGCGGCCTAGCTCATTTCGCTCGCGTGTACCCGATCTCCATCGAGAGCCGTTCCTTGCCGTCGGCGCCGATCTCGTAGCCCTGCGCCATTCCGTGGTCGGCGTCGATCATCTTGTCGACCCCGCGGGTCTTCACGTACTTGGCCATCGTCGCCATTTCGGGGCCTTCGCCCGTGAACGTGAACGTCTTCGCCGCGGCGTCGTAGGTCCCTTCCGCGTACATGATCCCGCTGCTCCCGTTGTCCATCCAGGTCTGCACGTACTTCTTCTTGATGTTGTCGTAGCCGGTGATCGAGGTGCCCTCGAAGGGCTGGCCCATCCACTCGCCGGTGACGGTCTCCTGGACGAAGAGGCCGTTCATGATCCACTTCGCCTCGCTCTGGAACTCGTTCGTCATAGGCTCGGGCGAGCCGGGCATGTAGAACTTGCCCTTGGCTGTCCACTTGCCGATCTTCGACTCGAGGACCTTGTGCGCCGGACCCGGCGTGCCGTAGGCCATCATCGCCGCCATCGAGTCGTCCTTCGCAGCTGCGGGGACGGCTGCCTTCTCCTGCTTCTTCTCCTGCTGCAGCGCGGCGGTGCCTGCGGCCGCGAGGACTCCGACGAAGAGCGTGGTTCCGATCCAGTGCTTGGTTTTCACGGACGTTTTCCTCCCTGGTTGGGATGTGGGTTGAACCCCCCGGTTCGAGGGTGAGATCGTGCTAGCGGAGGGCGGAATCTGTCAAGCCGGATGACTGGGCCCTTACACCACGGGCGCGTGGAGAGCTTCCCCTCGGGGAAGCTCGAACTTGCTTTTCGCTTCTCCAGCGATGCCAGACCTCAACGAACGTCCTTCCAGAAGGGTGGAAAACAAGCCCCGGAGCGGACCCCCAGAACGAGGGGAGAGCCGCTACCCTCCTCGCCGAGGAGGGGACCATGCGCCGATTGATCGAGCTCTGCGAGACGGACATCGACCTCGTCGTGAGCCGCCCCGGGTGGGCGAGCGTCGGCTTCCTGGAACAGGTCCTCGCCGTACCGTTGCCGGACTGGCCCGAGCCCGAGTTGCGCGAGCTCTGGCTCGGCCACCCCGCGGAGGCCGACCTGCACGTCCAGCGATCGCACGGCGCCGCGGACCGGTACCTCTGGTTCCTGGAGCGCTTCTACCTCAGCGCGGGCTGGACGGTGGCCGCCGAGACGCGCAAGGGCTCCGGCCGGCGATCCTGGATGCTCGTCGCTACTTGAGAGAGCGCGCGGCCGCTCGAGCTCTCGCCCAGCGACCCAGGCTCGCGATCTGCCCCAGGTGATAGGAGTTGTGGCTCGCGACGAGGAAGAGCTCGTGCAAGAGCGTCACCCCGGGGGCATGGGGAATCGGCGCGAGGAGATCGTGCTCCCGGCTCCGGGCGATCCGGACCAGGCTGCGAAGGTCCGCGAGAAAAGCGCGGACGCTTCGCCCCCAGGCCTTGGCGTCGGGTGGAGCCGAGGTCTTGGGCCAGTAGCCCTCGGGCCAGGGGGGCGAGACGGACTGCGGGTCGAAGCTCCACTCGAGGATGTCGCGCTGCGCGATGCGCAGGTGCTCGAGGAGCTCCCAGGCCGTGTGCGCAGAGCCGCGAGGCTTCCGGCCGCGCATCCCCGCGGGGAACTTGGCCAGGATCTCCGCGGGAGCCAGGTGGGCGCCGTCCGCGCCGAGGAGGCCGGCGACCTCGCTCCTCAGTTCCTCTCCGTCCTTCGGGTGGAGTCCCATCCCATCGTGATACGTCCTCCTCGCGAGCGCGACAACTCCCGTATACTCCGCCGTATATTCCAACGGGCGGCGGGCACCGCCGGTCTCTCGCGTGGCCATCTACAACGAGCGCAAGATCAAGGGCGTCCTGGCGGGGATCCCCGAGATCCCCGACAAGTACACCCGGAAGAAGAAACGGCCGCGGGAGCTGGCCCAGGTCGTCGAGCCGAACTGCACCGGCTGCGAGGTGTGCATCCCGTTCTGCCCCGTCGACTGCATCGAGGTCGAGCCGGCGGAAAAGTGGCCGGGGCGCGCGATCCCGCCGGTCCGCATCCGCTACGACGAGTGCATCGGCTGCGTGATCTGCGTGCGCGTGTGCGAGAAGCTCGCCTGGGACGCGATCGTCATGCGTCCCACGGATGCGATCGAGCGCGAGGAGAGGATCGTGATCCATGAGACCTTCACGCCGGACGGGCGCTGACAGGCATCCGTGAACGAGCCTCTGGACCTGGAACCGATCAAGACCCGACTCCTGGAGGCGGGCTACCCGCACCCCAAGTCCCGCCCGCCGTCGCCGCAGATCCGAGAAGTCAGCAGGGAGGCTCAGGAGGCACGCGCCGAGCTGCGCGAGCACATCATCGAAGACGTCTGGGCCCTCCTGGACGAAGTGGAATCGCTGCGCGCGAGGAAGCAGGGATGAAGGGAGTCCCGGAGGGAGCCTGGGCGCGAAGCCCTCCTGCTGAGGAACCTGGAAAACGCTCTCGTCGGGAGCGAGCTGGACGGCGGCGTAGGATCAGGCCGGCTTCCTATGTCGAGTGGAGGCCCCAGAGCACGAACACTGCCGATTGAACCGCCTTGATGAGGTCGATCGCGCAATGGGCCCATACGCAAGGCCAGAGGTTCCGCCCGCGTAGGACGACCCACCCGAGGCCAGCACCGAGGATGGCCGCATCCAATGCGTGCGTCCATCCCAAATCGAGATGAATGAGACCGAACGCGGCGCTGCTGATCACAAGGGCGGCAGACCGCGAGCCAGATAGCAACATGAGCCTGTCCAGGAGATAACCTCGAAACACGATCTCCTCGCAGATCCCGGCGGCCATGGCGAGCAAGATCGCCAGGGGCATCTGATTCGCGGAGGACAGGTAAAAGGGGTCATACCCAATCCCTTCGGTCGCTCCGATGTGACGCTCGATGCAAAGGATTCGTGAGCCCACCACGTACGCAAACAGCAGCAGGCACACGCCGATCATCGTTGCTCGCAGGCCAGGTTCCACCCGACGATCCGGACCCAAGAGGGGATCTCCTTCCCACTTCGCAAACGCGCCGGCGAGGAGGACCGGCAGAACCGTGGTCGCGCTTGCGAGAGCGAGCCCACCGCTCACCCGCGCGAATGGGGTCTTGGCGATCGCCTCCAGGAGACTGGTCGCCCCTGTCGCAAAGGACTTCGTCTCCCAGAAGAAGTACACGAGGGCAAGACCCAAGACGCCGAGCACGGCGCGTTTGCTCTGTCGTGAGGGTGCAGCCTCTGTTGACGACGACGGCGGGGGCCAGGGCGCCAGAACCAACCGAAGTACCGGAGCCAACAGGAAAAGAAGCACCGGGGTCAGCAAGAGGCCCGCGATCTCGATGCGCGTGTAGCGTTCCCCGCTGGGTTTGGGGTCGAAGGACCAGAGACGCCACCAGAAGAGCGAGCACAGTACGAAGGCAAAGGAGGCGAACAGAGTCCACTTCCGCTTCCACCCGTGGCCGAGATCCATGAATCCCTCTGCCCATCAGGAGTTCACCCGCCGTGCGATGCGACGGGATCGTGATGGACTTCCTCCACTACAGGATAGGATCACCTTTCCTCGCTTCACAAGAGCGAAGGGGAGACGAAGACATGGAAGCACTCGACTCCTATCGGGAGCGAATGTTCACTTGGCACGCTCGCCTCGTCGTCGTAGCGGTATCCACGGCCTTCCTCTTCGGTTCCGCCGAGCTCTGCTCCGGATTCGTGGAGACCCGGCTGGGACTCGCGGTCGAGGCGGTGATCGGATGTCTATTGATCCCCGCTGCCCTGCTTGCGTCGGGCTGCTTCGCCCTCGCGACTTGGTGGTTCCTCTATCGCTTCGCTCGAGCGGCCGCCGGCCGGCGCTATGCGCTAGGACAGCTCCTGCTCTCCGTCGTATCACCCTTGGGCGTTCTCTTCTTTCCCCTCCTGGTGGACTCGGACGTGGCCAAGGGAGTTGCCCATTGGCGTTGCACCACCGCACCTTCGTTCGTCTTGGTAATTCTCGACGCCGTCTTCGTCCTCTGCCTCTTACCGTTCTTCGTCGTCTTGTCGTTCTCGCTCGTATCGTTCTGGCCCGGTCGTGTCGCCAGCCTGGTGGCAGCGGTGACCCTGTGGGTCCTGTTCTACTCTGGGTGCAGGTGGGTCGTCGCCAGGATACTCCGGCCCTGAAGTCGACCAGGCGAGGACTGCATACCGGGGATCTCACCCCAGCCACTGCCCGCCGTTGATGGACAGCACCTGACCGGTGACGAAGGCGCTCTCGTCGGAGGCGAGGTAGACGGCCGCGCGAGCGACGTCCTCGGGCTCGCCGACGCGGCCGAGCGGGATCTGGGAGAGGATCTCGTCCTCGTTCGTGCGCGAGCGGATGGCCTCGTACATGTCCGTGCGGATGAAGCCGGGCGCGATCGCGTTGACGCGCACTCCGCATGGCGCGAGGAGGCGCGCCGTGGACTTGGTGAGCGCGATCACCGCGGCCTTGGCAGCCGAATAGTGCGGCGCCTTGGGTCCGCCGATCTGCCCGCCGATCGAGGAGAGGTTCACGATCGAGCCCGAGCGCTGGTCGCGGAAGATGCGCCCGGCTTCCTGGGTCGCCAGGAACGCGCCCTTCAGGTTGACGTCGAGCGCGAGGTCGAGCTCCTCGTCGGTGATCTCGAAGAAGTCCTTCTGCTCCAGCCAGCCGGCGTTGTTGACGAGGACGTCGAGGCGTCCGAAGTGCCCGAGCGTCTCCTCGATCGCGCGCTGGACGTCTTCGCGGCGGCGCACGTCGACCTGGAGGGCGATCGCGGAGCCGAGCTCCGAGGCCAGGCCGCGCGCTCTTTCCCTGTTCTTGCGATGAGTGAGACCGACGCTCGCTCCCTCGCGAGCGAAGGAGCGAGCGATCGCCGCGCCGATCCCGCGCGAGGCGCCGGTGACGAGCGCCACCTTGCCGGCGAGCCGCATCAGGCGAGCTCCGGCCAGCGCGCCACGATCTTCGCGAGCACCCCCTTCGTGTCGAGCCCGTAGAGGTCGCAGAGCTCGGCGTTCGAGCCGGCCTCGACGAAGGCGCAGGGGAGCCCGATGCGCAGGACGCCGCAGGCGAAGCCGCGATCGGCGACGAAGCTCGCGATCGCGCTGCCCACGCCGCCCTCGAGCACGCCCTCCTCGAGCGTGACGACGCGCGCCGCAGGTTCGATCCACTCCGCCAGCGCCTCTTCCGGCAGGGGCTTCAGGATGCGCAGGTTGACGAGTCCGGCGTCGATCTCGCGCCGGCGCAGGGTCTCCACCGCGCCGCGGGCCGAGGCGTACTTGTTCCCGACCGTGAGGAGCAGCAACTCGTTGCCGGGGAGCACGAGCTCGGGGCGCGCGAAGGCCCCGCGCTCCTCGAGCATCACGCTGGCGTCGAACTCCTCCGCCGGTCCATAGGGAAGGAAGATCACCGTCGGGCCGTCGAGCTCGCGCAGCTCGTCGCGCGTCATGCGCTCGGCTTCATGGCGGTCCTTGGGGTAGAGCAAGCGCAGGTTCGGGAGCCCGCGCAGGTAGGCGAAGTCGTAGATCCCGTGGTGCGTCGGGTTGTCGTAGCCGGCGAAGCCGCTGCGCACCGCGAAGACGAGCAGCGGGCGGTTCGTGAAGCACACGTCGTGCAGGATCTGGTCGAAGGCGCGCTGCAGGAAGGTCGACTGGTAGGCGACGACCGGCTTCAGGCCGCCGAGCGCGAGGCCCACGGCGAGCGTGAGCGCGTGCTGCTCCTCCATCCCGGGGTCGAACGAGCGCTCGGGGAAGCGCTGGAACACTCGCGCGAGCCCGGTGGCGTAGATCGTCGAGGGCGTGATGCAGGCGATGCGCTCGTCGCGCTCCATCTCCTCGAGGACCACCGAGGCGACGGCGTCGGGATAGCTGGGCTTCTGCGTCTCCGGATCGACCGCGCCCGTGAGCGGGTCGAAGGGGAACGAGAAGTGCGCCCGGTACGGGTGGGCGTCCGCCGGCGTCCAGCGGTTTCCCTTGACCGTCCTGGCGTGGACGATGGGGAGTTTTCCGGAGCGGCGCGCGCGCTCCAGTGCCTGGACCAGCGCGCCGATGTCGTGACCGTCGACCGGTCCTAGGTACTCGAGCCCGAGCGAGCGGAAGAACGCCCCGGCGCGCTCGGAGCCGGAATGCAGGGCCTCGTGCAGGGCGCCGGAGCCGGGCGAGATCGCGTAGCCGTTGTCGTTCAGCACGAGCACGAGATTCGCGCGCGCCACCGCCGCGTGGTTCAGGGCCTCGAGCGCCAGGCCCTCGGCGAGGCTGCCGTCGCCGATGACGGCCACGACCGGCGCGGGATCCCCCTGGATCCTGCGGGCGAGCGCCATCCCGAGCGCGATCGAGATCGAGGTGCCGGCGTGGGAAGCCTCGATCGGATCGTGCTCGCTCTCGGCGCTCGAGAGGAAGCGCGAGAGGCCGCGGTAGCGGTTCAGCGTGGGGAAGAGCGCCGAGCGGCCGGTGACGATCTTGTGCGTGTACCCCTGGTGGCCCGTGTCGAACACGAGCGGCTCGCGCGGCGAGTCGAACACCCGGTGCAGCGCCAGCGTGAGCTCGATCGTGCCCAGGTTCGCGCCGATGTGCCCGCCCGTGCGCGAGACCTGCGCCAGCAGGAAGCGCCGCACGTCGTCGGCGAAGCGCGTGAGCTCGGAGAGCGGGAGCGCCTTCAACTCCGCGGGCCCGCGGATCGTCTCCGGCAGGACGCGTTCCGTTCGTTCCTGGTTCAGGCGACCGATCGACATTCGACCTTGACCTCCAGGCGCGACCGGATCCGGGCCAGCCGTTCCTCGACCTCGCGTGCGTCCTTCCCCGAAGCGAAGGCGAGCGCGACCCATCCGCGTTCGTCGTCGGTCACGCGCAGTTTCGTGCCCAGCGGGAGGAGCCGCAGGATGCGCTCGCAGCCGGGAAGCGCGCGCGCGCGGTCCGCGCCCTCGATCCCGATCAGGACGCCCTCGCGGGTGGCAGGGAGCGCGAGCCAACCGGCCGAGCGCTCCGGGCGGTCCGGCATGACGTCGAAGGGGCCGCCGGCGCCGGCGAGCGCCGCGAACCAGGCCTGGAGCGGGCTCTTGCCGTAGGCAAAGGCCGTGGCATGGGCGGTGAACGGGCCGCAGTCGAAGCGCGGGGAGAGCGCCAGGAGTTCCGGCCCCTGCGGCGTGTGCCGCACGCGCGCGCACACCGGACCCGCGGCGATGCCGAGCGCCCGCGCGCCCTGCTCCACGATCTCGTACAGCGACTCGGGCCCGTGCAGCGATTCGAGCACGGCGCCGATCTCGGCCGGGATCGAGCCGCGGATTCCCGCGGGGTTCGCGGCGCTGACGTCGAAGCGCTCGCCGGCGCCGCCGGGGACGTAGACCTCGTCGTGGAAGAAGCCCTCGACCGAGAACGTGCGCGTGCCCGGGCTCGCGTGCTCGTCCTGTGCGACGGGGATCCCGCGTTCCCGCCACAGGGCGAGCGTCCTGTGCCGATCGGCGAGGATCTCGGCCGTGGCGCGGGATCTCCCGGGGAGTCCGGCGACCTCCTGGGCCACGGTCGCCGCCGCGAGCCAGGCATCGCTCGAGGGAGAGACGCCGACGAGCCGCCGTCCGAGCGAGCGCGCGACGTGCGCCACCGGGTCGAGATCCGTGCTCGTCAGGGTCTCGAAGCGATCGGCGTAGCGCCGGCCGCTCGAGTGGGGATCTTCGTCCACCACGACGACCTCGAGGCCGGCCTCGCGCGCGAAGCGCAGCGCGGCGAGTTGCAGCTCGTTCGCGCCGAAGTAGAGCAGGGCGTTCGACATGCTGGGAATGCGGAGGAGGACCGCCCCAGGGCGGGGGTCTTTCGGGCGAAGGGCCTTCCGGCTTGAGGAACTTGCATCCGCCGAGCGGCCGCCGGCGGTTCAGCCCGTTCCCGAAACGACCGAAAGACCCCCGGCGCGTTCGCGTAGCGCCCCGCCGATGTCCCTCAGCGCCTCGGTCCTCTTCCACCTGAACCTGAACTACTCTTCCATCGAGGTAGAGGAGCGCGGGCTCGTCGTCCGGCGCTGCTACTGGCCGCTCCTCGACCTCGCCGGGCGCGTGCCCGGTCTCGTGCTCTCGATCGAGGCCTCGGGGCACACCCTCGAGCGCATCGAGCGCATCGACCCGGGCTGGATCGAGCGCCTGCAGGCCCTGGTCCGGAACGGCGCAGTCGCCTTCGTCGGCTCGGGGGACAGCCAGGTCGTCGGTCCTCTGGTGCCCTGGTCGGTGAACCGCTGGAACCAGCTCCTCGGCCGCAAGACCTACGCGCGCCTCGGTCTCGGGCCGCGCGTCGCCCTGGTGAACGAGATGGCCTGGTCCCAGGGCCTGATCGAGTCCTATCTCGACGCCGGCTACGAGCTCGCCGTGATGGAGTGGAACAACCCGCGCCGCGCGCACCCGGAATGGGACGAGGAGTGGCGCTACGCGACGGTCTGGACGAGCTCTCCGCTCGGGAATCGCATGGCTCTCGCCTGGTCCGACACCGTCGCGTTCCAGGAGTTCCAGCGCGCCGTCCAGGGCGAGCTCGAGATCGAGGTGTACGCCGAGGGGATCGCCGCGCGGCGCGGCGAGCGCGAACGCCACCTGTTCCTGTATGCGAGCGACGCCGAGGTCTTCGACCACCGGCCCGGCCGCTACCGCAGCGAACCGCCGCTCGCGCGACGCGCGGGCGAGTGGGAGCGCATGGCGGAGATCCTGCAGGCGGTCCAGGAGCGCGGGATCCGCTTCACGTCGCCCGAGCGGCTGCTCGACGATCCCGCCTGCGCGCCGCGCGCGACGGTCGAGCTCTCGAGCGCGGCCGACCCGATCCCGGTCAAGAAGCAACCGAAGTACAACGTCACGCGCTGGGCGCTCTCGGGGCGCGACGACGTCGGGATCAACGCGCGCTGCTTCGATCGCTCGCGCGAGCTCGAGGAGTTCGGTCCCGCGGCGAGCGAGGGCGACTGGCGGCACCTGTGCCGCGCCTTCGCCTCCGATCTGCGCACGCACCTGACCGAGAAGCGCTGGCGCGCCTTCGCTCGTGCTCTGCCGACGCCTCGGGAACGCAACCCGCGGCCGGCCGGAATCGCGCTGCGCACCGCGCGCGTGCGCGAGGAGGGGCGGCGGCTGGTGATCGAGACCGACGGCGTGCGCGCGGTGCTGCTCCCGCGGCGGGGGCTGGCGATCGAAGCGCTCGCCTTCCCGCGGCTCAGCGCGGCGCCGCTCCTCGGCACGCTGGCCCTCGGGCACTTCGAGTCGATCGACTGGGCGGCCGACTTCTACTCCGGACACGCCGTGCTCGAGATCCCCGCGCGCCTGCGCATCACCGATCTCGAGCCCGTGGAGCCCCGCCTCGACCGGCACGCCGACGCGATCGACGTGATCGGGGAGGTGCGGACGTCGCTCGGCATCCTCGAGAAGCGCGTGCGGGTCTCCGCGGATCGGATCGCGGTCTCCTGGGGCTTCGCGCGGCTCGGAGAACGGCCGGCGGGCAGCTTGCGAACCGGCCACGCGACGCTCCTCGACGGGGGTCTCGGGGAGAGCCTGTGGATCGAGTGCGCGAACGGCGGGCCGCGCGAGCGCTTCGCTCTCGCGGGCGAGTTCGACCACGGCGCGGCGGTCTCGCCGCTCGTGTCGGCGCGCTCGGCGCTGGGCGCGACCGAGGGCCGGGTCGCGCTCGACGACGGCGAGCTCGTGCTCGAGTTCTCCTGGCCGCACGAGCGCGCCGCGGCCCTGCCGCTCCTCACGCGGCGCATCGTGGAGGGGAAGCGCTTCGTGCGCGTCGCCTTCTCGCTCTCCGAGATCGACGAGACCCATCGCCCCGGAGCGCCGCTCCACGACTTCGAGCTCGAGATCCGCGCCGCTCGCCACGCCGAGCGCGGCGCGCCCTCCCAGGAGAGGAAGACCCCATGAGGACCCGTTTCGTCGCCGAGGTGTCGAGCAACCACCAGCGCAGCCTCGAGCGCTCGCTCGAGTTCGTCGACACGGCCGCGCGCATCGGCTGCGCGGCGGTCAAGTTCCAGCAGTTCCGCGTGCGCGAGCTCTTCGCGCCCGAGGTGTTGCACCTCGCGCCGCGACTCCTGGCGCGCGAGGCCTGGGAACTGCCCGAGTCGTTCCACGCGCCGCTCTCCAAGCGCGCGCGCGCGCTCGGGATCGCCTACGCCTGCACGCCCTTCTACCGGCGTGCGGTGGAGGTGCTCGAACCCTGGGTCGACTTCTTCAAGATCGCCTCCTACCAGATGCTCTGGACCCAGCTCTTGCTCGAGGTGGGTCGGACCGCCAAGCCCATCGTGCTGGCGACGGGCATGGCGACCCTGGAGGAGATCCGCAGCGCCGTGGAGACCCTGCGCGCGGCCGGGTGCCTCGAGCTCGAGCTCCTGCACTGCGTCTCGGCCTACCCGACGCCGATCGAAGAGGCCAATCTCGCGGCGATCGCGAGCTTGCGCAGCGAGTTCGGCTGCCGGGTCGGCTGGTCGGACCACACGGTCTGTGAGGACGTCGTGCGCCGCGCCGTGCTGCGCCACGGCGCCTCGATGGTCGAGTTCCACCTGGATCTCGACGGCCTGGGCGACGAGTACGGCGGCGGGCACTGCTGGCTCCCGGCGGCGATCCAGCGCGTCATCGCGAGCTGCGCCCTCGTGCCGGGCGCGCAGGCCGCGTCCCATCCCTGCGACGGGGACGGGATCAAGGCGCCGCGTGCCTGCGAGCTCCTGGAGCGCGAGTGGCGCACCGATCCCAAGGACGGCCTGCGACCCCTCCTTCCCACGCGGGCGAAGCTCGGCGAGACTCGGGCGGCATGAATCGGACGGGCCCATGAGACCCGAGAACCGGAAGGTCCTGGCGCAGCGTTTCCCCGAGCTCCTCGTGTGGCTCGAGTCGGCGCCGCCGCTCCGGGAGGTCGGCTTCGTCGAAGGTGCGCCGCACCGGACGCTCCGGATCGACGGCGTCCAGCTCGCGGGAGCCTTCGATCCGCGCGCCGAGGCCGAGCTCCAATCGAAGCTAGTCCCCCAGGGCTCGCGCCGCGCCACGCTCTACGGGTTCGCCCAGGGCGAGCTCGCGCGGCTCCTGCTCGAGCGCCAGGTGCTCCAGCGCCTGACGGTCGTGATCCTGGATCCCGCCGTGGCTCGCGCGAGCTTCGAGGCCTTCGATCACGCCGGCTGGCTCGCGGACGAGCGCGTCGAGCTCGCCTGCGCGCGCGAGCGCGCCGAGCTCGAGACCCCCTTCGCCGTCTCGCCGGCCGACCTCGCGCTCGCCGGCGAGGAAGGCGCCCGATTGCGCGACCTCGCGCGGCTCGAGCTCGCGACGCCCTTCCTGCGCAGCCGGCTCGAGGAGCGCGAGCACGAGATCGCCGAGCGCGTCTCGCGCAACCGCGACCTGGTCCTGCGCGACGGCGACGTGGCGCAGCTCTTCGGGCTCCGCCCGGGGGGGACGCTGTGGATCGCGGCGGCGGGTCCGAGCCTCGCCGAGCACTACGCGAAGCTGCGCTCGGCCCTGCACCCGCTGGTCGCGGTCGACGCCGCCCTGCGTCCGATCCTCGCCGCGGGCGTGACGCCGGACTTCGTCCTGTGCATCGATCCCCACGCCGAGGGCGTGCGGCGCATGCTCGAGCTCCCCGCCGAACGCCTGCGCGACGCGACGCTCGTCTACTTCCCCTGCGTCGATCCCGCGGCGCTCGCGCGCTGGCCCGGACGACGGCTCGCGGCCTACGGGCGCGAGGCGCTCTACGACGAGCTGCGGGCCGCGCTCCCGCGCGGGGAGCTCTGGAGCTCGGGCTCGGTGTTCCACGCGGCGGTCGATCTCGCCGTGCAAATGGGCGCGGCGCGGATCGAGCTCCACGGCGCCGACTTCGCGACGCCGCGGGGCGCGAGCCACGTGCAGGGCGCCGCGTGGGAGACGGAGCTTCCCGAGGGCATGCTCACTTCCTGGGTGGTCGACGGCTACGGCGAGCGCATCCAGAGCGTGGCGAACCTGGTCGGCTACCTGCGCGACTTCGAGCGCTACGTGCGCTCGCACCCGGAGGTCGTGTTCGTCAACGCGAGCAAGAGCGGCGCGCGCATCGGGGGCGTCCGATACTTGGAGGAGCCGCGTGCTTCCTGAGAGCGAGCGAGCGCTAGACACGGCGCGCGCCGCGGCCCGCTGCCTGCGCCTCGGCCTCGAGACGCGCGGGCACGAGGCGATCGCGCGCCTCGCCGACGAGCTCGACCGGATCCCGTGCACGCGCGGCGCGCCGATCGACGCCGCGGTGCTCGACGCCATCCTCGCGCGCATCGTCGCCGCCCAGGAGCGCGGCGACCCACTCGGCCTCGCCGACCTGCTGGAACATGAGCTTGGGCCGGCGTTCGGGCGCCGGATCCCGGGTCGCTCGTGACGATCAGCCAAAGCCGCGGCCTTGCGAAGGCTGGGGTACGACCGCGCCGAAGCCGCCGGCGCTGTTCGGATGCAGGCGCATCATCGCCAGCGTTCGGTAGAAGAACCAACCGAACCGGCTCGGCTTGCGCACTGCGATCGCCCGTGCCTCGCCGCTCTGCGCCAGATCGACGGCGAGGACCGCGATTCCGGCCCGCTGCCAGCGCAGGAGCACGTGCGCGAGATCGTCGCGCGGCTCTCCTTCTCCGCGCTGGACGAGGACGGCCCGGCGGAGACCGCGGGCCAGCAGGAAGTTCGCCGAGGGAAGATCCTGGGGGAACACCATCCAGCGGTTGTCGAAGCAACCCGGCCGGGGGAATCCGCGCATGCGCCCTGCGTCGAGGAGGAAGGCCGGCGGCGCGTCGAGCGGCGGTCCGGCCTTCGACAGGCGGGACGCTCCGAGCGCCAGGGCGTTCCGGATGGAGTGGTTGTCGACGATCGCGGCGGGACCCGAGCACGAGTTGAACAGCGGGACCGGCCGGTAGCCCTGTTCGGCGCACTCCAGCCCCAGCGCGACCGCTTCGACGCCGGCGAGATCGAGCACGAGCGCCGCGTCGCGCTCGGGGGGAGGCGCCCAGGTCGCGGGCGAGCGCCGCTCGGTCTCGGGCCGCTCCTCGGCGGCCTCGTGCCCGACGGCCGGCGCGAACAGGACGGGCTTGGCCCAGGGCGACCAGACGCCGCCGCTCGGCGCCCAGATCTCGAAGAGATCCTGCGCGTTCATGGGCTCACCAGCACGGCGATGTCCTGGGCCCTGGCGTCGATCAGGGGGCGGCGCGCGACCCGTCCGTAGGCGCCGGCGGCGCGGCCGTCGACGACGTACATCCCGATGCAGGGGAAGCAGCGCTCGCCGTCGCATTCGAGCGGCACGGCTTCGAAACGCCGCTGCGCCGCCCAGTCGCTCGGCCACCAGCGCGCCGCGCGCGCGATCCTGCGCCATTCGCGCGCATCGACGGACCCACGCAGGCCCACGTCCTCGCCTACCCTGCCGAACGCGGGCTTGAGGACCCAATCCGGATCGGCGCGCCATCCCACCTCGCGGGGCGAGCGCGTCTCTGGCAGGAGCGAACGCCAGGTGGGGAGCTCGGTCGAGAGATCGTCCCAGACCAGCGGGAAGCGCTTGCTCTGGATCAGGAGCGACGCGCCCGGGTTGGAGATCGGCGTGCGGCTTCCGCGGAAGAAGAAGGGCCACCCGCATTCCGACGGCGTGCTCGGCAGCCATTCCCCGGGAAAGAAGCGCAGGATCATGTCGGCGGGTCCGCGGAACCAGCTCGTTTCGACGTTCGCGCGTCCGTCCCGCCAGCGCAGATCGGCCGGGCTGATCAAGCAGGTCTCGAGGCCGCGCGCCTCGAGCGCTCGCGCGAGGTGCACCATCACCTGCCGGTCGTCCGTGTAGGCGGTGGCGTGGACCAGCGCGAGGGTCGAGCCGGGGGCGACCTCGCGCAGCGCGGCGTCGGCGATCGCGCTCGTCGGATCGCCGCCGAGCTCGTGGCCGAAGAGCGACGCCGCGAGCGCGCCGAAGCTCGAAGCCTCCAGGAAGCCGCCGGGGACGTCGCTGTTGACCTCGGAGATGCGCCAGCCGTCGGTCGTCAGGTGGAAGTCGAAGCGCAGGACGCGAACGGCGCCGCGCGATCCTCCGAGCTCGCCGTCCGCGCGTAGCGCCCTGCGCACGGCTCGCGGCAGCCCGAGCGCGCCGTGGAGCTCGGGTCTCTCGGAGAGCTCGCGCTCCGCGGCGAGCGCCTCCGCGGCCAGCCGTTCGGCGAGCCGCGCGAGCTCGCGCCAGGTCGCCGGGGATACGAGCAGCGCGAAATCGGCCAGGACGCACACGTCCTCGAACTGCGGGTCCCACTTGCCGCACTCGAAGATCGTGCGGCGTCGCAGCTCCTCGAACTCTCCGCGTCCCAGGCGCGGCGTGGCCGACCAGGGCGCGATCACGCCCAGTCTCCGAGGGAAAAGACCCAGACGAGCGCGGCGAGCACGTACGCGGCGCCCGGCAGCACCCCTTGCAGCAGCGTCGAGCCTCGCGGCGAGCGCGGCGTCGGCCCGAGAGGGCGCTCGAGCGCCGCGACCAGCGCTGCGAGCGGCACGGCGGGCCAGCCCCTCGACGCCAGGTCCCGCAGCGTCGCTCCGGCCGACTGCCAGTCGCCCGCGACGGCGCGGCACAGGATGAGACCGGACGCCAGGCAGTAGGCGGCGAGCCGGATGCCCGCGGCGAGGTCGCGGTCGACGCCGACCGAATCGAGGATCGCCGAGCCGCGCGCGACGATCGCCCACAGCGCGATCCAGGCCGCCGTCGCCAGGCCCGCGCAGAAGAGCACGACCCACCAGCCGGGTCCGTCGCCGACGTTGCCGCCCCCGAAGCACAGCGCGAGCCCGCTGAGCGCGCCGAACAGGGCGACCGCGGCGGCGGAGTTGCCCCGTTCGGCGACGTCCGCGCGGGCGGAGAGGCCGAGCGCCCCGAGCGTCACCATGGCGACGCCGAGCCACGCAGCGCCGAGCGCGGTGTACTGGAAGAGATAGGGAGGGCTGTCGCGGACGTCCTGCGCCGACCCCAGCTGCAGGATGGCGTAGATCACGAGCAGCGCCGTCGGAGGAGCGAGGCCGACGAGCTTGCGCGCCCCGGCGCCGGGCCCGCGCATTCGCACGCCGGCGAGCCGCCGGTACCATAGGATCCAGGTCGCGAGCGCCAGCACGACCGACAGGACGACGACCATCTGCTCGTCGTCGGACAAGGCGACGCCGCGCAGGGGCGCGGCGATCGCAGCATGCGAGCTCGACACCTCGGCCATTCCCGTGGCCGCGATCCTACGGCTCTGGATCGCGCGCATTCAAGCCGCGTCGACATGAGCCCCGATCGGGCGCGAAGCCTCCGCCCGAGGAAGAGGGAGGGTCGCGGACGTCTCGCCTCTTGGAGGTCCGACCCCGCCGCCAGGCGGGCGCCGGCGCGCCGGGAGCCTGGGGTCGGCTGGCCATGGTCGTCGAAGGCGAGCCGTAGAATCCCTGCGTGTTCGCCGAGACTCTCGCCGTCGCCGTTCCGGCGTTCGCCTGGGGGCTGGCGCAGGAAGCGACGCGCGCGCCGGTCGCCGAGCGCCCCGGGGTCCTGCTGGAGGAGGGCCATGTGGGCTCGGAGAGTTGCCGCGAGTGCCATGCGCGCGAGTACGCCACCTGGCACGCCTCGTATCACCGAACGATGGCCCAGGTGGCGGTGAAGGGGAGCGTGCTCGCGCCCTTCGAGGGCAAGACGCCCGCCTTCGAAGGCACGGCCTGGAAGCTCGAGACGGAGGGGGAGTCGCTCTTCGCGACGCCGCTCTCCGGCGGCGGCAAGCCACTGGGAGAGCGGCGTCGCGTGTTCCTTTCCACCGGCTCGCATCACTATCAGATCTACTGGCTCGCCCCCGGCGGGAATCGTGGGGAAGACGAGGGCATGACCGCGCTGCCGCTCGTCTGGCACCGCGCCGAGGGCCGCTGGGTCCCGCGCAAGTCGATGTTCCTCATGCCGCGCACGGTCGAGACGGTCCAGGAGACCGGCCGCTGGGAGAAGACCTGCATCAAGTGCCACGCGACGAACGGCACGAGCGAGCATCCGCCCGATGGACGGACGACGGTCGCGGCATTCGGGATCGAGTGCGAGGCGTGCCACGGGCCCGGAGCCGCGCACGTCGCGCGGCATGTGCCGGGCGAAGCGGGTGGCGCCGTCCCGCCGACCGAGGGGGGAGCGCGTTCCGGAGATCTCGCGGGCGCAGGGAAGGATGTCCAGGACGGCCTGCGGAAGGACGAGGACATCGTCTATCCCGCCGATCTCCCGCACGATCGTTCCTCCGAGATCTGCGGGCAGTGCCACGGGATCCTGCCGCTCGCGACGAGCGAGGCGCGCGAGACGTGGAAGCGCGAGGGTTTCACGTATCGCCCGGGCCAGGTCCTGAGCGACACGCGGCCTCTCCTGCGCGGCCGCTACGCGGACGACCCAGCCGAGCTGCGCGCCTTCCTCGATCGCAACCCAGGGACGCTCGCGGAGCTCTTCTGGAAGGACGGCGAGGTGCGCGTCTCGGGGCGCGAGTTCAACGCGCTGGTCGAGAGCCCCTGCTACCAGCGCGGGAACCTCGCCTGCATCTCCTGCCACGAGCTCCACCCATCACGCTCGGACCCGCGCGATCTCGCGACCTGGGCGAACGATCAACTCCGGCCGGGGATGGACGGGCCCAAGGCCTGCCTCGGCTGCCACGCGGCCTACGCCGATCCGGAGCGCGCGCGCGAGCACACGCACCACGCCTCGGGATCCGCGGGGAGCGATTGCCTGAACTGCCACATGCCCTACACGACCTACGGCCTGACGAAGGCGATCCGCAGCCACCGCATCTCGAGCCCGAGCGCGGCGGCGGCGCTCGCGAGCGGGCGGCCGAACGCGTGCAACCTCTGTCATCTCGATCGGAGCCTCGGCTGGACCGCCGATCGGCTGCACGAGTGGTACGGCCACGAGCGTCCTGCGCTCGAGCCCGACCGTGAGACCGTGGCGGAGAGCGTGCTCTGGGCGCTCGAGGGCGACGCCGGGCTGCGCGCGCTCGCTGCCTCCGCGCTCGAGTGGGCTCCGGCGCGCGGGGCCTCGGGCACCGGCTGGATGCCCCCGCTCCAGAGCACGCTGCTCCTCGATGCCTACGATGCCGTGCGCTGGATCGCGCTGCGCGGCCTGCGCCTCGATCCGCGGTACGGGGAGTTCGAGCTCGACTTCACGCTGGGCCTCGAGGACCAGCGAAACCACGTGCGCGAGACCGTGCTCGCGGACTGGCTCGCGCGCAGCCTCGAGGCGGCGGTGGACCGACGCGAAGCCGTGCTCGTCCTTCCCGACGGCAAGCTCGACGAGGCGCGCTTCGGGCGGATCTTCGCGCGCCGCGACGAGCGCGAGGTGCGGCTCGGGGAGTGACGCGCCCCGACTTTCGATTGCCCAATTCCTAAATTGGGCGCCCGATACGACCTAGAGATCCAGTTCGATGATCCCAACGAGGCCCTACAATGGCGCACATCGGACGGGTTGCATCCGTGGCCCGTTTGCCATCCCAAGCAAGGAAGAAGGAGGCTGGTCATGAGAGTTCCTTGGATCCAAGCCGCCGTGTTGTGCTTCGGACTGAGCACGGGGGCCTTGAGTGCCAATTCGTTCGCGCAGCAGCCCACAGGCAATCTGAAGAGCGATCTGTCTCTCGCGAAGAGCACCTTCAGGGCGGGTGAGCCGGTGGACGTCCGTTTCACTGTCACGAACGTGACAGGCCAACCCGTGACGTTTCTGGTTTGGCACACGCCGCTCGAGGGATTCAAGGCCGACATGTTCCGCGTGACATGGAAGGGCAAACCGATCCAGTACCTGGGGGCGGTCTACAAACGAACTCCGCCGCAGCCGGGAGATTACGTGACTCTTGGACCGGGCGACTCGACGTCCGCGGCGATCGATCTATCGAAGGCCTACGACCTCTCGGTTTCCGGCCCCTACCGAGTCTCCTTGGCAACGGTGCTTCCGGACGCGGACGGTGCGGGCGGGCCATGGATGCTCACTTCGAACGAGGTCGCCTTCACGGTCACGGGCGGAGCCGCGATCCGCACCGTTTCCGCGCCGCCACCGCCGACGCAATACTCGCAGGCGCCACCGGCTCCGACGTTCATGGGCTGCAGCGCCGCCGAAGTGCAGTGCATCAAGAAAGCGCTGGGCACAGCCCGGGCTGCGTCCAAGAACTGCAAGAACTATCTCAACAACCTGCCGGTGGCCATGCGACCCACCGATCCTCAGTACATGAAGTGGTTCGGCGCTTACGGGGCGGCTTGCTACGCCACCGTGCTGGCGAATTGGTGCGCGATCGAGAACGCCCTCAACAACCAGGCTCTCACCTTCATCTGCCACGATCCGAACTGCACGGCGGGAACCTACGCCTTCGTGTATCCGTGCGATCCTTACAAGATCTACCTGTGCGACGCGTTCTTCAATGCGAGTATTTCGGGCGGCTTCGACACGAAGATGGGGACGCTGATCCACGAGATCAGCCACTTCAAGGCGGTGGCGGGCACGGACGACAACGCCTACGGAGTGGCCGCGGCCTGCATGCTCGCGGCGAACGACCCCACCATGGCGAAGGACAACGCGGACAACTACGAGTACTTCGCCGAGGCCAAGACGCTGGCTGTTCCCGCGATCACGGCCTTGGGTGGTGTCGTCCTGGCGACCGCCGTGCTGGTCGTGGGCGCTTGGGCGATCCGCGGGAGGAGGACCCGGATGGAGCATGTTCCAGCCTAGCCAGCGGAGGTCCGGACTCCTCGCGCTGGTCAGGAGCATGACGCGCCTGGCATGGCTGCTGGCGGTGGTCCTCGGCTGCGGTTCCCGAGATCCCGGCATGGAACAAACCAGCCCGGCCGACTTGGAGGCAGGAGACATGCACCCTGGGGAGACGGAAGACCGGGCGCAAGCGCCCGAGCTGTCGTGTCGGCTCGCGCTCGTCGGACCCGCCGTCGCGGGGGAGCCGATCCTCCTGCGCTTCGAGCTCACGAACTCGTCCGACCGGACCGTGCACGTGCTCAAGTGGTACACCCCACTGGAGGGCCTACGCGGCAATCTGTTCCGCGTCACCCGCGACGGAAAGGAGCTCGACTACCGCGGGCCCATGGTCAAGCGCGGCCAGCCGCAGCTCGGTGACTACGCGGCGATTCCGTCTGGGGAGTCCGTGTCGGCCGAAGTGGATCTAGCCAGGGCGTACGACCTTTCGGCGCCGGGGGAATACCAGTTGGCCTTTCGTTCGCGCCTGCGCGACTTCACCTGGGACGAGAAGGAGCTCCCGAAGCCCGTGGACACGCACGTCGGCCTGGACCTCGCCTGTAACGCGATCGCGTTGCAGGTGGTTCGCCGCTGAAGCTCGCTCAGAACACGAAGCGCACGTCGGGGTGGCGCGCGATCTCCTCGAAGAGGCGCAGGCGCTCGGCCTCGTCCTCTACGACGATCTCGAGCTCGAGCGTGCGGTAGTTCCCGCCCGAGCTCTGGTTCACGAGCTCGAGCGTGTACTCGGCGTCGCCGAGGATGTCGACCAGCGCGCGGCGCAGCGCGCCCTCGTCCGCCCCGATGATGCGATAGCACCAGGGGCAGGGATACTCGATCGCGGGGCGTCGTCCTTCGAAGGGCTGCACAGAGCCGTCATCCTAGCCCGCCGCGCGCGGGTCGTGGGCCCGCGAGCGGAGCGCCCCGAGGGCCCGGTCGAGGGGCTTGCGCAGGAAAGCACAGGCACCGCGCACGGCCTCGAAGAGCCGGCGCGAGGCGTGCAGGTTCGAGGCGAGGTCCCGCGCTCCGCGCGCCTCTTCCTGGGCTGCTGAGATCTCGCTCTGGGCGACGAGGGAGACGAAGAGCCGCAGCGGCGAGAGCGCGCTCGACAGGTCCTTCTCCGCCCGCCCGAGCTCCTCCCGGCGGCGCGCGTCGGTGAGGGCGCCGTGTGCGAGGAGGCGGCAGCGCGCGGCCCGCTCGGCGCAGAGGTCGAGCGCACCCCGTGCCCGGCCCAGGTGCTCGGCCATGCGCGCGAGGCGCGCGGGCCGATCGAGGCCCGAGACGGCCCGCTCGAGGAGCGCGCCAGCGTCGAGCGGTTCGTCCCAAAGGCGCCGCCGTGCCTCCGCGAGCGGTAGCGGCTCCATGCCGCGGATCGCCGCGCCGCCCTCGGTGCAGTTCCACAGGCGTACGGCGCCGCCGAGCGAGAGCGCCTTCGCCTCGAACCAGGCCAGGAAGGAGGCGAGCGTCGGGGTCGTCCTCACGCGGCCTCCGTAGTACCCCGCGACCTCGACCACGGCCTGGGGAACGGTGAATCCGAGGCGCCCGTCGGCGCGCAGGGTGCCCGGTCCGTTGGCGCTCCCCTCCTTGGTGAGGACGAACGAATCCCTCCCGCTCGCCTCGACGTGCGCGTCGCCGTCGAGACCTTCCTCGGCGTAGAAGCGGTCCGTGAACGAGAGGTCCTGACCGACGAACAGGATCGGGTCGCACCCGAGGTGCAGCGCCAGGCTGAACTGCGAGCAGGCGACCGAGCCTCCGGAGGGGAGCCCGGCCTCTTCGCCCAGCGCGCAGAAGAGCCAGTCGTCGATGCGACCGTTCGAGGCGAAGCCGAAGCGACGGCGCGCGGGGAGCGCGAAGAGCTCGCTCCGGCAAGTCGCACCCACGACCAGGGCGTCGACGGCGGAGAGATCGATCCGTTCGAAGTGGCGCCGCAGGTCGCCCGGGTCGGCGGCGACGATCAGATGGGGCGGCACTCCGGCCGTTTGCAAGGCATGCAACGCGTGCGTTCCGCTCACGATCAGGGCCCGATCCCGGAGCGCGGGCAGGTGCGGGAGGCTCTTCGAGAGCGAGGGACCCGGCGAGACGATCACGCAGGGGCGCCCCGTGAAGGTCCCGCGCAGGAGGGCGATCGAGGGATGTTCGGCGAGCGCGCGGGCGTTCGCGAGGCCCTGCAGGAGCCAGGTCTTGCCGGCCTTCTCGACCGTCGAGACCTGGAGGACTCGCGAGGCGACGGACTCCTTCAGGACGCGTGCGGTCGCCTCGGCGCGCTCGCGCGTGGCCCAGGGATCGCCCGTGCAACGGAGCGTGATCCTTCCGGGCGACCGCCCGGAAAGTGCGAGCACGGCTTCGAAGAGCTGCGCCTCGTTCGTGGCGACGCGCACGTGCTCCGGCAGCTCCGCCACGGAGGTCCCCGGCTCGACGAAGAGCAGGATCCGGACCTGGCCGCGCGCGCGGAGCGCATGGACGAGGGACTCGCCTCCGCGACCGAGGACGACCAGGAGGTCGCGCCCGGAATCCCAGCCCCCGTCCGTGGGGGAGCCGGCGGCCTTCGACGGGAGGGAGCCCATCCCGGACCTTCTCGGCAGGGGGGTGCGGATCCTGGAGACGCTTCTGTCTCTCCGGAGGAGCCGCTCAAGTTCCCGGGATCCCCGTCCGAAGCTCGGGTCGGGCCCCGGATCCCTCCTCCGCTTCCATGGAAGCTCCCCACCCCGCCCAAGGCCCCGCGACGGTCGATTCCGAGCTCGCGCGGCTCTCCTCGATCGAGCGCTGGCAGGACACGCAGGCGCTCCACGTCCCGCTGTGGCAGGCGCGCACCGCCTACATGGTGCGCCTCCTCAAGCGCGAGCTCGGGGCGCGTCGCGAGACGAGCCGATCCCTGACGCTCGTCGAGTTCGGCTGCGCCACGATGGAGACCGAGCGCGCGCTCCGCGCCGAAGGTCTCGGGCATTTCGAGTACCTGCCCTCGGACTGCTTCCGGCGGGACGAGCGCACGTTGGTGGGCAACCTCGAGGACGCCGCCTTCCGGCGAACGCTCCCCTGCGTGGACGTCTTCTTCCTGGCCGGCGTGCTCGAGTACCTGGAGGATCCGGTGCCGGTGCTGCGCGCGCTCGCGGGCCGTTCGCGCTACCTCTTCTTCAGCTACTGCCCGCGCATGCCGCACCACGACGAGCGCGTCCGCCTCGGCTGGAAGAACCACTACACCGAGGTCGAGATGCGCATCCTCGCTCGCTCGCTCGGCGCCGAGCTCTGCGCGGAGGGCGGCTTCGACCCGGGCGCGGAGAAGCCCGTGTTCACGTACTTCGTGGCGAGCGCGGCGTCCGCGCCTGGCGGGCGAAAGGCGGCATGAGCGACGCGGCGTGCCCCCTGTGTCGCGGGACGGACGCGGCGGTCGCCCACGTGGGCGAGTTCTCGCTCGCGGGACGGCGCATCGTGCAGGAGACGCGCGTCTGCCGCTCCTGCGGCCTGACCTTCGAGCACGCCGAGCCCGACCAGGACTGGGCCAGCCTCTACGGGACGGTGTGGCATCGCGCCGCGACGCCCTCGGCTGCCCAGCGCGCGCTCTACGCCGCGGACGGCGAGCGCCTCGGCCCCGGGCGCGCTCGGCGCGCCTTCGACATCGGCTGCGGAGCGGGGCTGCTCCTCGACGAGCTCGCGCGCCGCGGCTGGCGCACGGCGGGCTGCGACCCCGACGGCTCGGCGGTCGAGGTCGCGCGCTCGAAGGGCCACGCCGTCGTGCCCGAGCTCTTCACGCCTCGGGCGGAGTTCCGCTCCGAGCTCGTGATCCTGGGAGACGTGCTCGAGCACCAGGCCGATCCGCTCGCGCTGCTTTCCCTCGCGCGTGCGATCGTGCAGCCGGGGGGCCGCTTCTACCTGCGCGTGCCGGACCTCGAGGCGCTGGACCTCGAGACCTTCGGCGACGTCTTCGGGCTCCAGCACCGGGTGTGGTTCACCGCCGCGACCCTGCGCGAGACGCTCGGCGTCGCGGGCTTCGAGGTCGCGAGCCAGGGGACCTTCGGCCGCGGCCTCTTTGCGCTCGCGCGGCTCGCGGAGCCGCGGCCGTGGCGCCGGCCTCCGGGCGAGCCCGAGCGCTCGCTCGCGTTCGTGCGCGCGGCGTCCTGCGACCTCCACGCGCGCCGCCGGCGCCTCGCCCTGCGGCTGGTCGAGCTCGCCGGGCGCGAGGTCGCGCTCTACGGCGGAGGCGAGCACGCTTCGGAGCTGCTCGCCTTCTCGCCGCTCGGGAAGATCGCCACGCGCGTCGTCGACGGGAACCCGGCCCTGTGGGGCAGGACCTGCGGGGGGGTCGTGATCGAGGCGCCGCGCTCGCTGCGCGAGCGGCCGCCCGAGTCGGTCGTGATCGCGAGCCGGGCCTACCAGGCCGAGATCGCCGCCGAGCTCCGGGACCTGCGCGAGCGGGGCGTGGAAGTCGTGCAGCTCTACGCGGCGGCCGGATAGGACGGAGCCCCATGAAACCGGAGCGACGGGTCGTCTTCGTCGGGGCCTACGGCATCCAGAACGCCGGGGACGACGCGCCGCTCCTGGTGCTGACCGAGGGCCTGCGGCGCGCCCATCCCGAGGTCGATTACCGCTTCACGGTGCTCGCGCGCCACGCGGATCCGCTGCTTGAGCGCCTCGCGGGAGCGCGCGTCCTCCCGAACCTCGAGTACCCGAGTCGCGAGGACGCGCGCGGCAAGTGGTTCCGGGGATTCCATCCCGGCGACGACCGGGCCGACCTCGAGCGCATCGAGGAGGAGATCCGCGCGGCGGACCTCGTGGTGGCGGGCGCGGGGAACGCCCTGCTCGACCTCTCGCTCGACCTCTTCCGCGGGCCGATCCCGCTGCTCGCGACCTACGCCTTCCTGTGCGACCTCCACCGCGTCCCGCTGATGCTCTACGGGATCAGCGCCGGGCCGCTTGCCACGCAGAGGGGCCGGGACCTCTCGGCCTGGATCGCGCGGCGCAGCCGCGCGGTCACCTGTCGCGACGCGGCCTCCGCGCGGCTCCTCTCCGAGCTCGCCCCCGAGACCTCGCCCATCGTGCTGCCCGATCCCGTGCTCGGCCTCGCTCCGGCCACCGACGCAGAGCTCGCGCGGCTCTTCGAGGCCGAGGAGATCCCGCTCGAGGGCGAGCGAGCGCGCCTGGCGCTCGCGCTGCGGGACCTCTCGTTCCAGGGCATCGATCGGGGATCGATCGTCGAGGCCCTGCGCGCTCTCGAGAGCCGCTACGAGTTCCTGTTCGTGCCCCAGTGCACCGGGAGGGACTGCGACGATCGCGAGGAAGCCGAGGCCGTGGCGGCCGAGCTGCCGCGCGCGACCTGCCACCGGATCCGGAGGCGCCACGCCCCGCAGGTCCTGCGACGCGTCTACGAGACCGCGCGGGCGACGCTCGCGATCCGGCTGCACGGCGCGGCGATGAGCGCGATGGGCGGGACGCCGGTCGTGACGCTCGCCTACCTGCCCAAGGTGAGCGCGTTCCTCGAGCGTGTCGGCCTCTCCGAGTTCGGCCTCGACCCCGCGCGCGCGAACGGGCGTTCGATCGCCGCGGAGCTCGAACGAGCGGCGGACCTCGATCGCGGGAAGCTCGCGCTGCGCTGCAAGAACCTCGCGCGCGGGGTCGGGGGATACGTGCAGGCCGCGAGCGAGCTCCTGCGACTTCCGCAGCGAGCGGCGGCGTGAGGGCCCCGTGGGCCGTCAGGGCCGGCGCTCGAGGGGCTCGGTGATGCCCGCGATGCGCTGGTGGTAGCGCAGGCTGCACGCGATCCGCCGCGCGGGGGCGAGCGCCTTCGAGAAGTGCAGCGGCGCGAGCGGACGCAGGGCGCGGCCGTACTCGCCGAAGCTCTCGAGCTCGTTCGCGGCTCCCCCGGGATCGAGCCCGCTCGTCAGCACGCGGCAGGCGAAGTCGGAGGGGAGCGCGAGGGTCCAGCGCAGGTCGCCGGTCGTGGCCTCCGCCCGCGGGAGCTCGAGCTCGAGGTTCCCGAGGAAGCCGAGCGGGATCCGTCCGAGGTCGATGCGCAGCGCCACCTCGTGCCCGCCGGGGTTCGCCTGGCGCACGTCGAGCCGGATGCTCGTGCGACCTGCCTCCAGCGTGGGGCGCTCGACCTCGAGGCCGTCGACCGTCGCCGAGAGGATCTTCGCGTCGCGAGGGAGCTCGAGCTCGAAGGCGCTCTCGGCGTTCGCCGGCAGGTGATAGACGGCGAAGTGCAGCGCGGCTCCATCGGAGCCGACGACGGTGAGGTGGCGGGCCGAGACGATCCCGATCCCGTACAGGCCGGCTTCGGGCTGCTGCGACTCGCGCTTGCGGGCGGTCAGGGAGGTCGAGAGGACCTCCAGGCGATCGCCGCCCGAGGTGCCGAGCTCGTAGCGCGTCCGTCCCTCGACGCGCTCGGTCGACCACAGGCTCGCGCCCTGGAACTCGAGCCCTTCCCGCTGGCCCTCGAGGACGACCCGGCCCGCGGGAGTGCGCGCCAGGGGCACCGAGGCCGAGAGCCGCTCGCCGGAGAGCGAGAGAGGAACCCGGTAGCGCAGCCTCAACGCGCCCGAGCCGGCCTCCGAGGCGACGAGCTCGATCCCCGGTCCTGCCCCGACCAGACGCAGGAAGCTCGGGAGGTCGACGTGCTGCAGGAAGAGCGCATCGTCGAAGAGGCGCGCCGGGAGGTCGCCCGCCCGCAGCACCTGCAGGGGGACCGCGGCCTCGACGTCGACGAAGCTCGGCTCGAGACGCATGCGGTACTCGGCGATGCCGAGCGAGAGGAGCGCGGGCCGTTCTTCCGGGGCGCGCTCCTCGGCGGTCGAGCGCGCGCCAGGAGCCCGATCGACCGGGAGCACCTGGGCCTGCGCGCGCGGGGCAGGCAGCAGGAAGAGCACGGAGAGCGCCGCGATCGGGCTCGCGCGCAGGCTCCGGTTCTGGAGGTAGCTCAGCACGAAGAGCGTGACCGTGCCGATGCACAGGAGCACGAGTCCCCGGTTCCATCCGGCGAAGGCCGTCAGGGTCGGGAAGACCTGGTACACGAGCAGGCCGAGCGTTCCCCCCAGGATCCCCAGGCGGTTGCCGACGAGCAGGCGCGCATGGTTCAGGAAGAGCACGCCCGGCACGAGGGCGGCGACCGCGAGGGCCCAGGGGAACGGGAACTTCACGCTGAGGTAGAGCACGAGCGGGAAATAGAAGCCGTAGGCGACGGCGAGCCCGAAGACGTGCAGGATCCCGAGGCGCACGCGGCTCGCGGCGAGCGGGACCGCGGCCGCGAAGAAGAGCAGCGTCACGAGCGGTCCGATCTCCAGCAGCCGGCGCAGCGCCGTGTAGACGTTGCGTCCCTCGGTGATGCGCGCGCCGAAGGTCTCGCCCGGGAGGAAGTCCCGGCGCTGCCAGCGCGTCTCGAGGCCCGAAGGCGCGCGCTCCCCGTCGCGGCTCGAGAAGACCATGGGCGGCAGCTCGTCCATCGAGATCGCGACGTCGAGCTCGCGCACGGTCTCCTGCGTGCCCGGATCGACGTGATAGCCCACCGAGACGACCCGCGGGACCTCGTAGCGCAAGGAGAGCTCGAGCGACGCGCCCGCGGCGAGCTCCCCGCTCCAGAGCCACGCATCGCTCGTGTCGACCTGGGTCCCGACCGCCTCGGTCTCGAGGGCCATCCCGGCCGTCCGCGCCCGCTCTCCGTGCGGGCCGCCGGACCGTGGGTAGGGACAGCGGAAGAGGACGAAGGCCGGCTGGGCCTCCGGGTTCTCGAGCGCGTAGCACGCCGCGAAGGTGCCGTCCATGCTCTCCACGGTCCGCAACCCGCGGGCGTCCGAGTTCGCGCGCAGCTCGAAGCGCACGTCGGAACGATCGGGATGGCGGCGCGTGAAGACGGAGGTGTCGTCGCCCGTCCTGCGCAGGACGAAGGTGGGTGCGTGCTGCTCGAGCGACCCGCGCGCGAAGGCGAGCCCCTTCCCGATGAACTCGGGCCGGGCCTCCATCAGCACGTGCAGCCCGAGGAAACCGATGGCGAGCAGGAGGACGGAGACGATCGCCGCCCCCGCGGGCTTCGCCCACGACGAGCCGCGCTCGTCCCTGGGATGCCGGCCCCTCCTGGGTGCCTCGACCGCGCCCGTGACCTCGTCCTCCGCCATGATCGAAACTCCTTGCCGGGTGTGCCCGCGGGCAAGGAATGCGAGGCCGCGCGGCGCGTGACGGGCCTTCCGGTTTTTCTTCCCGACTTTTCTCTCCCGCCCTGGGATCAGCTCGCCGCGAGGAGCGCCGAGAGCCGCACCAGGGCCCGGCCGAGGAGCTGGCGCACGGCCGCATCGCTGCGCCCCATGCGCTCTCCGATCTCGGCCGCCCCGAGGCCGCTGATCCTCGAGAGGGTGATCACCTCGCGGTAGTGGGGCTCGAGCTCGTCGAAGGCCGCTTCGATGCGCCGGGCCTCTTCCGCGGCGCTTGCGATCGCGCTCGGTCCCGCGAGCGGCGCGTAGCCCAGGAGGAGCTCCTCGGCCTCGGCGATCCCGGCGACCTCGCGCCCGGGGTCGCGCTGCGCCGCGCGGTGGTAGCGCCCCTTCTCCTTCAGCTTGTTCAGGGCCACCGTGTGGAGCCAGGCACGGAAGCTCGCTTCGTCCCGGTACTCGAACCGCTCGAGGCCCGCCAGGACCTCGCGGCAGGTCGACTGCACGATGTCGGAGCGGGACTCGCGGCTGCGGAAGGCCCGATCCATGCGCAGGCGCACGAAGGCGCGCAAGAGCGGCAGGTTCTTCCCGAGGAGCTCCTCGAGGGCCGAGCGGTCGCCCCTCTGCGCGGCACGCACGAGAGCGGCGCAGTCGGTTTGCGCTTCGCTCCGCTCGTCACTCCCTTCGGCGTCCACGAGACCCTCCGGCATTCACGAGAAAAGGGTGCGCTCCGCGTGAATCGTATACTACGCCGTGGGGCGAGGCTCCCGCACGGCTCGCCGGACCGCTAGAACGATGCCTGCGCCGGACGAATCAGCGGAGGGAACAGAGCTCGACACCCTCCTGGTCCGCTGTCTCGAGCTCCCCGAGGAAGCGTGGCCGGCCGCCATCGCGCGCGCCTACGCGGAACGTCCGGACCTCGCGGCCGCCCTCGAGCGCCGGCTGGAGATCCTGCGCTCGCACGGCCTGGTCGACGTCGACGTCGAGACGCCGGTGCGCGAGCGGATCGGCGACTACCGGCTGCTCCGGCTGCTCGGGAGCGGCGGGATGGGGATCGTCTACCTGGCGTGGTCGGTCTCACGGGCGCGCCCGGTCGCCCTCAAGCTCCTGCGCCCCTCCGCGCTCCTCTCGGAGTCCGCCGCGCGCCGCTTCCGCCGCGAGATGGAGATCGCGGCCGAGCTCTCCCATCCGGCGATCTGCGAGGTCCTCGAGGTCGGCGAGGCCGAGGGCACGCTCTTCATCGCCATGCGCTTCGTGAACGGTCCGACGCTGGCGGAGGAGATCGGCGCGCGGCGGAACGCGGGAGGGATGCCGGCGAGGGGCGAGCTTCCCGCGATCCTCGCCACGTTCGAGACCCTGGCGGGCGCGCTCGCGGCCGCGCACGCGCAGGGGCTCGTGCACCGCGACGTCAAGCCGGCGAACGTCCTCCTGGACGAGCGGGATCGGCCCGTGCTGGTCGACTTCGGCCTCGCGCGGCGGCTCGAGGGTCATTCGACGATCCTGACCGAGCCCGGGGCGCGCGTCGGGACGCCCGGATACATGGCGCCCGAGACCTTCCAGGACGCCCTCGCCGCCGGGCCGCGCGCGGACCTCTACTCGCTCGGCGTCTGCCTCTTCGAGCGACTCACCCTGCGGCTTCCCTTCGAGGCTCCGACCTTCCAGGGCCTGGTGCAGAGGATCTCGACCGAGCCCGAGCCGGATCCGCGCCGCTTCAACCGGGAGCTCCCCCGGGCCCTCGGCCTGGTCGTCCGCACCGCCATGGCGAAGGACCCCGACCGGCGCTACCGCGATGCTCGGGCCTTCGCCGAGGACCTGGCCGCGCTCCGCGAAGGCAGGCCGGTCGCCGCGCGCGAGCCTCACGCGCTCGAGCGCTTGCGTCGCTGGGCGAAGAGGAACCCGTGGGCCGCGGCCCTCGGCGCCGTGCTCTTCGTCGGCTTCGTCGCGGTCGGCTGGCTCCAGCTCTCGCTCGGCGCGAGCCTGCGCGAGTCCCGTGCCTTGAACCTCGCCGAGCTCTCCGATCCCGTCGAGACGGGCGACCCCGAGCTCTCCGTGCTGCTCGCTCGCAGCGGCCTCGAGCTGCGGGAGGACCCGATCACGCTCTCGCGGCTCCACCATGTGCTGTCGGACTTCCACGCCTCGCGGATCGTGGCCGACTTCGGGAGCCCCGTGAACGTCTGTCGCTACAGCCCGAGCGGGCGTCTGCTCCTCGCGGGGAGGTCGTCGGACGAGCTACGCCTCTTCGAGGAGCGGGAGGCGGGCATGCTGGAGCTCGGTGTCTGGAGCCTCGGGGAGCGTTCCGCTTCGCTCCTCTGTCTGGCCGAGGACGGGCGCGTGCTCGCGCTCCTCGACGATTCCACCGTTCGGCTCTGGACTCCGGCGGAAGGGGAGAGGGTCCTGGGATCGGACGCGCGGGCCGCCGCCTTCGTGGAGGGCGTCGCGGCATGGGCGGGCGTGAGCGCGGAGAACGCCCTGTGGCTCGCGCTCGCTGACGAGCGGATCGAGCTCGAGGGATCGCGCGCCGAGGAGCCGTGGATCGGGGTCGCGCTCGCGGTGGAGCGAGCGCGCACCTTCGGCTGGAGGGCGTCGGGCGTGTTCGTCTGGGATCACACGGGCCGCCTCCTCGCCAGCCCGCGCGCGACCGACGGCTCGCCTCGCGCCCTGGAGTGCTCCCGCGACGGGCGCTTCGCGGTGGTCTCGACGGTTCGGGACGGAGCCGTGAGCGCGCGCGTCCTCGACGTCGACGCCGGGGAGCTCGGCCCGCCCCTCCCGCTCGACGGACGGTCCCTGCGCTCGGTGTCCTTTGCCCCCGATGGGCGGAGGTTCCTCGTCGTGGAGGCCGCGGAGGCGCTGCGCGTCTTCGACGTCGCGGGAGCCTTGCTCGATGTCGTCTCGGCCGGAGGGCAGAACGTCATCGACGCGTGCTTCGATCCGCGGTCGGAGGGAGTCCTCACCTGCAACGGAGACGGCGCCGCGCGCCTCTACGACGCGATGGGGGTCGAGGTCGCTGCGTTCCGGGGTCACACGGCCCACATCCACCACGCGGCCTTTCGCCCGGACGGTCGCGAGATCGCGACGGCGTCCTACGACGGCACGGTGAGGGTCTGGCGGGTGGCGCCGTCCAAGATGCACTTGCTCGCCGGGCACGATGCACCCGTCACGTTCGTCGACGTCGCTTCCGACGGGAGCGTCCTCTCCGGGTCGGCCTCCGGGGAGCTCCACCTGTGGAAGCCCGACCTCGAGACCTTCGCGCGGCTCGGCGATCCGGGGGCGTCCACTTACCACGCCGTCTTCGCGCTCGGCGGCGAGAAGATCCTCGCGGGTGGCCGCGACGGCCGGATCCGGCTCCTTTGGCGCGACGGGCGCATCGAGCTCGAGCTCGACGCCTTCGAGGGACGGTCGGTCGGGGCGAGCTACGAGGGGCAGGTCGCGATCGCGCCCGACGGGAACACGATCCTCGCGACGGGGCTACCTCGGCCGGGGGGAGAGCCCGACACGATCGCGCTCTGGAGGCGCGCGGGAGCGCGCTTCGAGCGCCGCGCGCTCGAGGTCCCCGGACCCGCGCTGAGCGTCGCCGTTGCTCCGGACGGAGGCGCCTTCGCCGCCGCGGGAAGGAGCGTGGACTTCGCGGGGACGGCGGGCTGGGCGAGCCTGTGGTCGATCGAAGGCGAGCCTCGACGCTTCGCCTCCGAGGGGCGCGTGCACGACGACTGGGTCCGCAGCGTGCGCTTCTCCGCCGATGGAAGGCTGCTCGTCACCGCGTCGCGCGACAACACGGCCAGGATCTGGGATCTCTCGAGCGCCGATGCGCGGCCGCCCGTCGTCCTCGGGCCCCATGCCGGCACCGTGCCCTACGCCTGCTTCTCGCCGGACGGACGCAGTCTCGCGACCGCTTCGACGGACGGCACGGTGCGCCTGTGGAGCCTGCGCGGCGAGGAGCTCGCCGTCCTGCGCGGCCACCGGGGGATGGTCTGGCAGCTCGCGTTCACGGGCGACGGCCGGCGGCTCGTCAGCGCCTCTTTCGACCGGACCGCCCGCGTGTGGTGCCTGCGCAAGGAAGACCTCCTCGAGCTGGCGCGAGAGCTCGTTCCACGGGACTTCACAGCCGCGGAGCGGCTGCGCTACGCGACGCTCGGAGTGCGGTAGGGCGAAGTCTCGGGGTCCGCGCTCAGCCCGACAGCCGGACGCGCTTGCGTTCGAGGAGCTCGAAGCCCTGCGTCCCCTCGTGGACGAGGACGAAGGAGTCGAGCGGCACGCCCGCGACGACCTGACGGAGGCCGCTCGCGGGCCAGAAGATCTCGACGCGCTCGATCGCCTCGGCGTCGCCGAGACCGATCTCCTGCTGCAGGCTGCTCGCACCGAAACTGCCGCCGCTCCCCGCGACGACGTGGATGCTCCTCTTCCCTCCCTCGGGCCGGCGGACGTCGACGCGGATGCGCGCGCCCACGCCGAAGTGGTTCGAGCGTTCCCCGCGTAACAGGATCGTCACCCAGTGATTCGTCGTGCCCGCGTTCTCGAAGAGCGCATTGTGGAAGCGATCGGCCGGGTACAGGCCTCCCATCTGCGCCAGGACGTCCTGATCCCCGTCGTTGTCGAGGTCCCCGAAGGCGACTCCGTGTCCCTTCTGCAGGTGGCCCACCCCGGCGGACGCGGTCGCGTCGACGAAGCGCCGGCCCTCGAGGTTCTTGTAGAGCACGTTCGGCACGAGGGACTCGAAGGCCGGCCCTCCGGTGGCGAGGTAGACGTCGGGCCAGCCGTCGTTGTCGACGTCCCCGTAGTTCCCGCCCATCGGAAGGCGCACGTGATCGATCCCGGTCTCCGCGCTGACGTCGGCGAAGGACCCGCCGAGGTTGCGGAAGAGGTGCAGGGGCTCGCCGCTCGCAGGCTTTCCCAGGTAGTCCGAGGCGACCATCTTCAGCAAGGCCCCGAAGCCCGCCACGAAGAGGTCGAGCTTGCCGTCGCCGTCGTAGTCGAAGAACCAGCTATTGAAGGTCCGCGCGCGCGTCGGGCTGTCCTTCATGCCGATGCCGAGGAGTTCGGCGATCTCCGTGAAGGTCCCGTCGCCTTCGTTGCGGTAGAAGCGGTTCCCGCCGCCCAGGTTCGAGACGTAGAGATCGGGGTCGCCGTCGTCGTCGTAGTCTCCCCAGGCGACGCCCTTCGTGATCGTCCCGTTCTCGACCCCGGCCTCGCGCGCGACGTCGACGAAGGTGCCGTTCCCCTCGTTGCGCCAGAGCTCGCAGGGGAAGTCCTCGTTGCCGACGTAGAGGTCGAGATCGCCGTCGAGGTCGTAGTCGGCCCAGGCGCCGGCGAGGCACGGGAAGGCGTGCTCGCCGATGCCCGATTCGAGGCTCACGTCCCGGAACGCCCCGTCGGGCTCCTGGTGCAGGAGCGAGTTGCGCTGGCGCCCGAAGACCGGTCCGAACCAGGCCCCGCGCAGGAGGAAGAGGTCGAGGCGCCCGTCGTCGTCGTAGTCGGCCTGCAAGAGGTTGAGCCCGCCGATCTGTCCCGCGAGGCCGGCGCGCTCGGTCCAGTCCGCGAAGGTCCCGTCCCCCGCGTTGTGGAAGTAGTGCATCGACCCGGCGGGATCCTGGGTGCTGGTCACGACGTCGAGGAACCCGTCGCCGTCCATGTCGTCCATGACCGCGCCGCCGGCGAGGTCGAGCACGTCGAGTCCGAGCGCGGGAGCGAGGTCGCGGAAGCGCGGGACGTCGACCGTCGAATCGATCACCTCGGGGGGGATGCGATGCTCGGGAGCGAGCCCGTCCGGATAGGTCCCCTTGACCATGTGGCAGAGGTTCAGGAGCCAGACCGCCGACAGGTTCTCGGGGTCGTCCTCCAGGAAGGTCTCGAAGAGCTCGGCGGCGCGTTCGGCGTTGGCGGGCTGGGCCCAGACTCCGCCCTTGCGGATGGGGAAGAGGCAGCTCTCGGGATTGTGGTGGGCGATGCAGTGGCTCACCTCGCCGCCGCGCATGAGCGCGATCGCGAGCTTGCGGCGGACGATCTGGAGCAATCCGTGCTCGTCGGGGGTCGTGCAGAGCTCCAGGGCCCGTTGGAGATGCTCTCGGGATTCGTCGTTCCGCCCGAACTTGAGGAGCTCGTCGGACAGCCGCATGCGGGCCACGACCCGGTCCCGCGTCCTTCCCGAGGTCTCCGCGCGCTCGAAGGCCAACTCGAGCTGGTCGATCCAGCCCTCGTAGAAGAAGCGGTTCGGCGTCGAATGCAGCCAATCGCGCAGTTCCGCGGGCTCGCGGATCACGGCCGCCTCGTGCGCGGGCCGAGCCGCGCGCCCGGGCTCCGCCTTCGCCGGCACCGTCGGCGCTCGGTGCAGGGCGTTCTTCGCCCAGCGCGCGGGGGCCGCGATCCCGAGGAGCACGAGCGCGGAAGCGAGGGCGAGCCCGGCCGTCCGGAGCTTCGCTCCGAGCACGGGCGAGCGAACCAGGAGGAAGGCTCCGGCGCATACGAGCGCAACATCGATCGAGAGGACCACCGGCAGGAACAGCGGTTGGTCGACGCGACCGTCGCGCGCGAGCAGGCTACCCGTGAACCAGGGATTCAGGAGCAGGCCCGCGGCGAGCACGAGCCCACCGATGCCGCGCGCGGAAGGCGCTTCGCCGCCCCGGTCCTGGGAGTCGTCCGAGGTCACGGCGGACATCTGGGGTGCTCCGGGGTGTCGGATCCATTCCGGAGCGAAATGCGCTTCATGGAAGAGGTCGCTGGCCTTCACGTTGGATATCCGGGTGTATCGGAGGATCGCACCCGGGAAACGTAACCCGCAGGCGGATGGGCCTTCGGTAGCGGATCCGTCCTTCTTGGAGTCGGAACCGGGCGACCGCCGGCCGCCCGCTCATTGAGGCATCGCCCGCCGGTGAGACTACGGTCAAACCGGCAGCGAGCCGCGTCCCGGATGGCGCCCCGTCACGCCCGGGTCGCTATCCTGGGGGCCTTTCCAAGGAGGTCTGCATGCCCGAGATGTCGAACCATGCGCCCGGCTCCTTCTGCTGGGCCGAAGTCGGAACCGTCGGCGCCGCCAAGTCGAAGGCCTTCTACAGCGAGCTCCTCGGCTGGAAGTTCGACGACCGCCCGGCGGGCGACTTCGGCGTGTACTCGATCGGCCAGCTCCGCGGCCGGGACATCTGCGGGATGTACGAGCTCTCGCCCGAGATGAAGAAGCAGGGCGTTCCGCCGCACTGGATGTCGTACATCGCGGTGAAGGACGCGGACGCGACCTGCAAGCGGGTGAGCGAGCTCGGCGGCACGGTGATCCAGGGCCCCTTCGACGTGATGGACGTCGGGCGCATGGCCGTGCTCGCCGATCCGACCGGCGCGCACTTCTCGATCTGGGGCGCGAAGACGCACAAGGGCTCCGGCATCCTCGGCGAGCCGGGCGCGCCCTGCTGGTTCGAGCTCGCGACGAAGGGCCTAGACAAGGCCGAGGCCTTCTACATGAAGCTCTTCGGCTGGAGCCTGAAGAAGGGGAACGACGGGGGCGTCGCCTACTACGAGATCACGAACCCCGGCGCTCCCTATCCGATGGGGGGCATGATGGAGCTCCGCAAGGAGCACGGCCCCGTGCCGCCGCACTGGACGGTCTACTTCATGACGAACGACGTCGACGGCGACGCGAGCCGCGCCAAGCGCCTCGGCGGCCAGGTCTTCGCGCCGCCGATGGACATCCCGAGGGTGGGACGCTTCTCGGTGCTCGCCGATCCGGCGGGCGCCTCCTTCGCGATCTTCAAACTCGCGGAAACGCCAACGAAGCCAGGGAAGAAGTAGGGGGGCATCCATCGGCGTGTGCCCTTTTGGCCTCGGCATCGCGCGCGGATCGGGATCCCCCAGGCCGTTTCACCGGACTACCAGCGCTAGTCGAAGATCCCCTCCTCCTCGTAGTCTTCTCGGAGCTCTCTCAGGCGTTCTTCGGGGAGCTCGGCCTCCAAGCGGCTGATCCCGAGGAAATAGATCAGCGCCACCTCGGACGTTCGCCCGAATTCCAGCCAGTCTTTGTTGCGTAGACGCTCGGCGATCCAGGTCGCCTCGCCGGGCCTCAGGAAGACCGGGAACACGTCCAGCCATTCCTTGACGTGGATTCGGATCTTCTGGTCGGAGATGGTCTCTGCCTCTGCGCTGTGCAGAAACGCTCCGACCGGCGTCGCTTCCGGGCATTGCTCGCGCAGGACTGCGAGCTGGAGAGACGCTACCTGCCCCCGCAACGTTTCGCGCTCCGCCGCGAGCGCCGCGATCTCCTCTTCGAGCTTCTGGATCCTGACGAGGTCCTCCGGATGATGGGGGGGCTCCGGGGCAGTCGCGTCTTCGCGGGCGTCCACTGCTCTGCGGGACGATCCCGCAAAGAGCGAATGCGGTTCTGCCAGGCCCTCCGATGCTTGGATACCCGCCGGACGGTTCGGGGGGAGCTCGACGTTGTCTGGCACCCGGTCCCCAACGGACAAGGATCCCCAGAGTGCGAGCCCCAGGGCGAAAAGGGCGAGGAGGAGCAGGTAGCGCATCGGTTTCATCAGGTGGACACGATGGCCGTGCTGCCCGGCGGTATGGTGACCGTCATGCCGCCCGGGCCTTTCACGGTGATGCTGGTGGAAGTGCCGTCGTTCGTCACCGTAGCGTTGACGCCGGTTCCGCTCACGTTGACGGTGCCTCCACTGCCTGTCACGGTGGCGGTGGAGTTCGAGGGCAGGTTGACGGTATCGTTCGGGTCCACCCCGGTAACCGAACCGGTCACGTCGGACCTGAAGTCTACCTGCGTGGACGAGTTCGCGTTGCCGGTCTTCGGATCCACGGTGATGTCGCCCTCCGAGTTCATGTCGTTCATGACGACGACGTCGCCGTTGTCGTGACTCATGCCGGGTTTCACCATGGCCTTGCCCTTCTTGCCAGATTGGAAGGGGATCTCCACCTTGGGCGTCACTTTGCTCTGGGTGATCGGCTGAGGTGATTCCGCCACCGAAGGGCCGGGGGGCGTAGTCTTGGTATCTCCGGCCACTGCGAAGGACTGGAGCCCAAGCACCAGGAGGGTGAGCGGGCCGCAAGAAAGGGTGGGAAGGTGTCTTCGAAGCATGGGGATGCCTGCCATCGGCTTGGTGATGAACGTGGTCATGGATCTTCTCTCCGAAATGGAATGCGGGATTAGACGGTGACCCTGGATGTCCCGCCTTTGTCATCCAGGAGTCGAGTCATGGGGGCGGGTGGCATCGATGAGGGGTTGCTGTTCGGTTCCCGTCGTGCCGGCTTTCCCGGTGCTGAACCCTGGTTTGCGGCCTCAGGTTCGGCTTCTGTGCGCTGCTCGTGCTCCGGCGTCTTCCTTCTCCTCAGGAGGCTGCTCAACCACGAGAGGTGGGCCGACAACGAGGCACGGAGTCGCATCCCGGATAGAGGGGGCCGTGTCTGGCTCGTTCCCACATCGGAGGCGCGGTTTCTCGGCTTGGCGATAAGACGGCCGACGAGCGGCTTGCCTACCTTTCGAGCGCCGGCTCCTGTGCCTCCGACGCCGAGGCGCACCGAGAAAGGCGGCCGCTCCCCCATTGTCTCCCCGGCGCAGGCCACGCAGAACCCGATGAATGGTCGAGGAGCAACGACCGACCTGGAAGAGGGAATCCCGAAACGAGTCATCGCCGTTGGCCTCTTCCTCCCATCAGACGGAGCACGATTCGAAGCTGCGGAGATGGCTCGTGTTCGGGCCGGTGAGGGATGTCCCTTCGGCTGGCCCCGCCAACGACCGATCGGAAGGCTCCAGAAGGAAGGAGGTCGCCACGCTGCGACCGTGGCGACCCTAGGGCCCCGCTTCGAGCGCACTTCGACGTCCATGCGACGAGTTGCATCCTGATCCCAGAGACGCTCTGCCCCTCCTCGCTGACCCTGCTCTTTGGGATTCTTCGAATGACGACCGCCTTCCCTGTCGGCAATCCCCAGAGAGACTGGAGAAGTGGAGAAAAGTCCAGATTCTTGCGGTCTCACCCCGGGCTCTGGACGTCTCGGATACATTCGATTCTAGACAGGAGAGACCGTCGGACTCGGCCTGGCTCGATCGTCCCAGATGGAAGAGCTCGTCCATTACGGCGAGGGCCTGAAGCGCCTTGCACTTCGTCTCGTCCACGACGAGGGCGTCGCCGAAGACGCGGTCCAGCAAGCGTACGTGGTGGCGCTCGAGCACCCGCCGCGATCCCATGCCGCCCTCGGTCCGTGGCTGCAGCGAGTCCTGCGCAGCCGGATCGTGGACCTCGGGCGCAGGAAGGCCCGCGAACGTCCTCTTGCCTCACACGAACCCTCGGATCCGAACGATTTCCCAAGGAGGCTCGAGGTCCAGGAAGAGCTCTCCCGGGCGGTGGAGAGTCTCGCCCAACCCTATCGCCAGGTGGTCGTCCTGCGCTACTACGAGGACGGGTCTCCCACAGAGATCGCAGCGCGTCTCGGAGTCCCGGTGAAGACCGTGAAGGCACGTCTCTCGCGGGCACTCGAGATGCTGCGAGTACGGCTGGACGAGCGCTACGCAAGCCGTCGGAGCTGGGCCGTTCTCCTGGCCCCGATCGCGGCGTCGCGAGCCAGCAGAGAGCTTCCAACACGAGAGACTAGTTCCGGCATCTCTCTCCTGAGCGCAGCCAAGCTCGTGATCTTGGCGATCGGTTCCGCCCTCGGAGCGTCGATCGCCTACGTGCACTTCCGACCTTTGGAACCCTCCGTAGCGGTTCCGACCCAATCGTCACTCACCAGGCCTCCGGTCTCCGAGCCGGACACGGCACGCCCGCCCGATGACCGAGCTGGAGTCAGCGTTCGACGGGAGACCGTACCGACGGACGCTCTGCGCGGCAGGGTCATCGCGGAAAACGGCAAGCCGATCGCGAACGCCACCATCTCCTGGACGAGTCTCCAAGAGGAAGACCTCGAATGGGAACCCGCCTGGCAAGAGGACGACTGGGGCCTGCTGGTGCGATCGACGGTTTGGACGACGTCCGATGCCGAGGGTCGCTACGTCTTCTCCGACGCCCCGGGGAACTTCGCTTCGGGTTCCGTGATCTGGGCCACGCATCCCGACTTCGAGGCGGGATGTCTCCTCCTGGACCGCGGACTCGATCCAGCCGTGAGCCAGGGAGCGATCTGGCTTCGCGCTTCCGCTCCCTTCCTCGTTCGAGTCGAGGATGCTCGAGGCGGACCGGTCGAGGCCGCAGAAGTCGCGCAATACGGCTTGACGCCGCGGTTCGCGCTCCCTGAAGGGAATGGCGGACTCAACGAGGAGCGCGCGCGCCGGCACCTTATCCGTACCTCCCAGACGGGGTCCGACGGCAGAGCCGGCCTACCGGTGTTCCCGGGCGAGCAAGTGATCCTGGCGAAGAAGGACTCCCACTCTTCCCTTCCCTGGCGGGGACAATACCGAGAGGAAGTAGTCCTCCGGATCCTGGATGGATTCACCGTCGGCGGCCGTGTCTTCCTGCCTGATTGGAGTCATCTGAACTATGTCGGGGAACGGCGAATCATGATCGCCGCTCAGCGCGGGAGCCTCTGGTACGGACTCGCGAGCTTGCGATCGGTTCAGGCTGGGCCGTGGGGGCCCCTGAGCATTCCTTTGCTCGAAGGGGCTCGTTACCGCATTCGACTCGAGGGTTCTCCGATCGTGCCCGCGGTAGTCGACTTCGCGGTCCCCGAGCCGGGCGCGAGTCTCGCATTCGATCTAGAGGCACAACTAGGTCATAATCTCTGGGCACTCGGGATCGACGAGCAAGAGGAACCGATCCGCAACTCGGAAGCGGTCGTTTCGTGGACTCGGGAGGGCCGCGCCAATTCCATTCGACGGCGTGCACAGCCGGATGGCTACATCAACCTTTGGAGCATTCCCGAAGCCACCGTGCTGGTGACGATCTCCGCGCCTGGGTTCGTTCCAGGAGTGAGTGACTACCTTCCGATCCCGCTGCGAGAGGACGGTACGGTGGCCCTGAAGCTCAGGCGGGGGGGCGTGCTCAGCGGTCGGTGCTTGCACGAAGGGAAGCCCGTCGAGGACTTCGAGGTCGTCGTCTGGCAAGAGGGATTGGAAGAGGACAAGCAGCTGCGAACGTTTCGCGCACGGCAGGATGGCTCGTTCGAATTCGAGGGCGTTCCTCTTGGGCAGGTGCTCGTTACCGCCGCCTCGGGATCCCTGATCGGGCGCGAAACCAGGTCGGTGTCGATCGAGGGCGAGGCCGAAGTCATCCTCGAACTCCTGGAGCCGAAGGCCGGTCGTGGGTTCGTCGTGGATGCAAATTCCGAGCAGCCAATTCCGACGGCCGAGGTCCAAGTCAATCTGATGGGGATCCGGAACCCGGTCGGTCCATGGGGCGCACCCGAGCAGGTTGCAGCAGATGGCTCCTTCGAGATCGAGGGATTCGCCATCGGTGGGAACGTCATCCAAGTACGAGCACCAGGGTATTCCGAGAAGGCAGTCCGTGCCTTCGTCGCCGCCGATCAGGATGTCGACTTTGGCCGGATTGCTCTCTCTCGTCCGCAGCCTCTCGAGATCCAGTTGGTCGCAGGTGACGGTCGATCGACGGTCGACTTCACGGGATACGAGGCATTCTCGGCAGACGAGCCTCCGCTTCCCCACACAGCTTTCTCTGCCCTAGGAATCGTTCGGTTCGAGGAAGTGGCAGCGGGGACAAGGAGTTTCATCATTCAGAAGCCTGGGCGTCCTTGGGCTGGGCTCGCACTCAGGCTTCAGCCGGGAGAGAGCTGGAGGTTCACGCATCGCATCGGAGGACCGCGCACTCTGACGATCGAAGTCCTTGCCGAGGCGGGCCGGAGCCTGGAGGACACTCCGGCAATGCTGCTCGCCTATCAGGACTCGCGGGGGATCCAAACGGAATGGGGGATCAGCATCCCTCTAGATGGAGTTGCTACGGTCGACGGCATCGATGCAGAGTCCGTGAACGTGGACGTCCTCGATCGAGATTGGCTGACGGTTGCCACGACGCAAGCCTCCTTCGACGGACGAGACGAGATGCATGTCTCGGTTCACCTGGGAGGCAAGCCTTTTCTCGTTCGAGTCCTGGGGAGCGACGGTACTCCTATCGCCGGAGTCCAGGTGAAGGTGAATGACTCTCTCCCTTCATCTCTGTTCCTGCTCGGGACAACAAGCGATTGGGGGGAGTGTCAGCTGTATGGAGTGCCGCAACGCTCGGTCTTCGTGCACCTGTCCCACCAGAGTCGCGGCACACGATATGGGATTCCATGTGATGGCACCGCTGGCGAGGTCGAGCTCGTGCTGGAGAATGACGCATCGATCGAGCTCTTGCTCCTCGATCGCGATGTCCCCTTGGACGACGTCACGTGCTCCTTCCTGAACACCTCGGGAACACAGATCACGCAGGGACGAAACTCGGATCCTGCTGGCCGCGTTTCCTGGCAAGGACTGACGGCAGGTCCCTATCGGATCTCGCTCCGGCGAGCGGACGTATGGCCATTGGACGTGGATAGCGAGGCTAGGAAAGAGGATCGCCTCCAGAGCGTTCAATTGAGGCGCATGGCCAACATCGCCTTCGACCTTCGTTCGAAGGAGGGGCTGCCGGTGTCGGGGCAGGCAATCGGCCTGCTTTCGGAGGAGTTCGGCGCGGACGTATCGGAGTGGCTCGGGGAGGAAAGAGTTCAATCCGCGGGCGGCCTCGTCTCCGACCGCAAGGGGCACATCCAGGTCGATGGACTGCCGCACGGAACCTATCGCTGGCAACTGACCACCGCGACCGGGGCCGTCCTCGCTGGCGAGCTCGAAGTCTTGCCGGGCGAGACGTCCGTTCAACCGATCTTCCTCCAGTAACCGGGTGTGGAGAGGGGCTATTCGTCGGGTTCGGAAGGCCGATCACCGGGAGTCCAAACCATGAGGGAATCGAAGACTGCGATCGTTCTCGCGATCCCGACGCTGTTCGGCGTGGCGGCGTGGGGCCAAGAAGGAACGCCGGTCTCACAGGGAGAGCCGGCTTCGCAGGGAACGCAGGCTGGGCAGGGAGAGCAGGCCGCGCAGGGAGCCTCGACTGGCGGCGCACAAGCGACCCAGACCCCGGACGAGAAGCTCCAGGCGATCGTCGCGCGTTACCAGGCGCAGCAACAGGAAGTCTACGAGGCGTATGAGAAAGCGACGAGCGACGAGGAACGCTCGAAGATCCTGGAAGGTCTGCCCGGTCCGGAGTTCGCCCCCGAGTTCCGCGCGCTGGCCGAGGAGGTGAAGGGCACCGACGCGGCCGCGCACGCCTGGATCTGGGTGCTGCGGCTCATCCAGGAGAGCGACAAGCCGGAGGCGCTGCGCGTGCTCGACACGCTGCTCGCGGAGTACCTGTCCTCGCCGGCGCTCGACGAGCTCGCGAGCGACCTGCGCTATGCCGAGTACTATTACGGCGCGGAACCCGTGGAAGGCGCCCTGCGCAAGATCGCGGAGGGCTCTCCGCACCGCAGCGTGCAAGCGGCGGCGCTCTTCACGCTGGGCGCGATCTTCACCGAGAGCAGCGACGAGTCGAAGAAGCCGCAGGGTCGCGAGCTCCTCGAGCGAGTCGCGCAGGACTACGCCGACGTCGACTACTGGGGCCGCAGCACCTACGGCAAGGAAGCCGGCGGGTATCTCTTCGAGCTCGACCATCTCCAGATCGGGATGGTCGCGCCCGACTTCGAGACCGTGGACGAGGGCGGGACGCCGTGGAAGCTCTCCGACTATCGCGGCAAGGTCGTGGTGGTCGACTTCTGGGGCTTCTGGTGAGGCCCCTGCCAGGCCATGCTGCCGCATGAGAAGACGCTCGTGGAGCGTTTGAAAGACGAGCCCTTCGCCCTGCTCGGGATCAACAGCGACGGAACCGCGGAAGAGCTGCGTCCGATCCTGCTCGAGAACCAGATCACCTGGCGCCAGGCGGTCGACGGAGGCACCGACGGGCCGCTCGCCACGCGCTGGAACGTCCGTGGCTGGCCGACGATCTACGTCCTCGACGCGAAGAGCGTGATCCGCTATCGCGACGTGCGGGACCGAGGACTCGAGAACGCGGTGATGAAGCTGCTCGAGGAAGCGCCGGCCAAGTAGGGGTTCTCGAACGAGGACGACCTTGTCCGGAAGCCTGGCCACTCCGCACGGGGCTTCGTAGGCTCTGGCCGTGAAGGGGTGCGATCGACTCCTCCTCGTTCTACCGGTCCTCGCCGCCGGATGCGCGACGGTCGCGCGACCCGCCGTGCCCGCGCAGCGAACCGGGCTCCGGCACGATTCCTACGGCTACCCCTTCGAAGAGCTCGACATCCTCGTGGGGCTGCGCACCTTCGACGACGCGGGCTTCGAGCCCCACGAACGTGCGGGGCTCGTCGGTCTCGACTTCGCCGAGGGCGCGGGTCTCGGGAACCTGTGGCTCGAGGGCGGGATCCACTACACGTTCGACGAGGAGAGCGACGTCGTGATCGGCGGCACGGAGTACGAGCTCGCCGCCGACACGCTCGAGCTCTCGGCGGGACTCGTCTACGGCCGCTGGTTCGGGCGCTGGCGTCCGTTCGTGGGCGCCGGCGGCTCGTTCCTCTTCGCCGACTTCGATCGCGTCGACCAAGGCGTCGTGGTCGAGGACGAGGACTCGACCCCCGGCGGCTACGGCAAGCTCGGGATCCTCTTCGCCGTGTCGGAGCGCACCCATGTGGGGATCGAGTACCGGCGCTTCGAGGGCGCGGACCTCACGCTCGGCGGCGTAGGCCTGGACCCGAGCTCGGGTACGTTCGCGCTCGTGTTCGGCACGAGATTCTGATCTGAGGGGGAGGGCGCGCAGGTCCGCGGTCGGGCTCCCTCCGCCCCTTCCCCGCGGGCTCACTTCCTGCGGCGCAGGAGCGCGAAGGCGAAGTCGCGGCCGAGCTTCTGGCGGTAGGCGAGGGTGATCCAGAGCATGGCGAGCGGCTCGAGCAGCCGCGCGCTGGCGAGCGGGCCCAGATCCTGCGCCTCGAAGCCCGCGTCGCGCGCGAGCGAGATCACGTCCTTCTTGCGCGTCGCGTCGTCGCCCGCCACGAACATCACCGGGTGCACCGAGTAGCCCTCCTGCGAGGCCATGTTCTCGGCGCCGGTCTGGTTGAAGGCCTTGACGACGTGCGCGCCCTTGGCCCACTTGGCGATCTCCTCGGCGCCGGACGTCGTGTGCCCGATGGTCAGGGAGGATGCGTCGCCCGAGAGCGGGTTCGTGCAGTCGACCACGGTCTTGCCGACCAGGTCCCCGCAGGCGCCGATGGCCTCCTTCGTCGCCGGCCAGGGCGTCGCGAGCACGACGATCGGCGCCGTGCGCGCGGCCTCCGCGACGGAGGCGACGTGCGCAGTCGGACCGAGCGAATGGGCGAGCGCCAGGGTGTCTGGGTCCCTGGGGTCGCGCACGCCGAAGGTCACGTGGTGCCCCGCGTGCGCCCAGCGGGTGCCGAGCGCACCGCCGACGTTGCCGGCTCCGATGATCGCGATCTTCATGGTCTCCTCCTCGATCGAGTCATGGGGCCGAGATCCTACCTCGGCGGGAAAGGCGCCGTACCAGTCGAGCGAGCGTTCGCCCGGTCGAACGGCGGAGCGCCCCGGCGTCGGGATCGTCGAGCGCCCGTTCGCTGGCGTAGCACCGTTCGAATCGCCGCCGTTCCTCGGGCGAGAAGAGCCACTCGCCGTCGGAGAGGATGCACGCGAGGTCGTAGGCCGGGCCGCGCAGCCCGCGCTGGGGTCCGCCGCGCCAGGCGTCGAGGAAGTGCAGACGGAGTGCGGCGCCCGCCCCGGTTCGTGCCCGTGATTCGTCCGTGACGAGGACGTTGCGCGCGAAGAGGTCGCGGTGCACGAAACCCAGTTCATGCAGGCGCGCCACTTCGCGCGCGAGGAGCTCGAGCGAGACCGTGCGTTCCGCGCGCGCGTCCCTTGCCAGGGCTTCCGCGAGCGTGCGCGCGGTCGGGATCGCCTGCGTGGCGAGGAACTGGAAGCGCGGCAGGCCCAGGCGCCGCAGCACGCCCGCGACGAGCGGGCGCGGGGCGCCGAAACCGTGCGAGCGCAGCCAGGCGAGGTTCGCGAACTCCTGGAGGCGCGGGATCTCGATCCCGGGCACGAGCGCGCGAGATGCATGACGCAGCGCCGGCCGGAGCTGGAGCGGGCCGTACTTCAGGTAGGCCTGGACGCGCTCGGCGCTCGTTGCCGCGTTCGTGCCGAGTTCGACGAAGCCGCGCCAGCGGGTCCGCGCTCGCGCGGCCTGTTCCAGGCGCGGCGCGAGCTCGCGGAAGAGACCCGCGTCCCCGCGCAGGACCCACGGCCCCTGAAGGCTCTTCACGCTCCGTCCTTGCGCGCCAGCACGAACGTCTGCTGCGAGAAGAAGCGCAGCGTGTGGCGCCATGCGACCACGGAGGCGCCCGCCCTGCACAGGGTCTCTCGCACGCGGCGCCTGGAATGGGAGATGCGCCCCTTGCGGCGCAGGAGGCGGCGCTCGAGCGCGGGCAGGGACGCGGCGTCGAAGAACGAGGCCACGACCCAGCGCGAGCTCACGCGCGCGAGCTCGAGGACGACGCGCTCGAAGAGCGAGGGGTCGCGCAGATGATGCAGGAGCCGGCAGCACACGACGGCCTCGAAGCTCCCGTCTCGAAACGGCAGGCATCCGACGTCGCCGCGCAGGAACACCGGGAGGGGTCCGCGGACGAGCGCTCCTTCGCCGCCCTGCGGCTCGCGTTCCGCGCTGGAAGGCTCGCCCGCCCGCACTTCCCGAGCGGGAAGGGCTTCCGACGCCGTGGACCCGCTCCGTGCGCGTTCGAGCATGGCCTGCGACACGTCGAGTCCGACGTACAGGCCGTACGGCTCCAGGACAGGCCGCAGGCGAGCGGTGCCGCATGGAACGTCGAGCACGAGCGCCGGCGACCCCGCCTGCGACGGCGTGGGGAGCGCGAGACGCTCGCGCGCGGTCGCCGCCTTCTCGAGCAGCGCGCGCACGAGAGCGAGGTCGTGGGCGCGGCGCCGCTTGTTCCGCCAGCGTTCGCTCTCGTAGCGCTCGCCTGCCCCGCTCGCGCTCCAGCCCGTCCTGGGGTCCGCCGGCGAACCGAAGTCCTCCCACCAGTCGCGATTCGGCCGCGCCGGGACGCTCGTGGGCTCGGCGGGTCGCTCGAGATCGCGCGGGACCATGGAAGAGAGTGAAGCGCGGAGCTGTCTCGCCGGCAATCCCCGCGGCAGGATGGTTCGAGGTGACCACGGACCGCGAGCGCTGGGACGAGAGATATCGAGGGGAGCTCGGGCGGCGGAGCGAGCCCGTGGATCCCTTCGTAATCCAGGCGCTCGAGCACGCGCGGGCCCTTCGACTCGCGAGTGGAGCCCGACCCGAGGCGGTCGATCTCGCGGCCGGGACGGGGCGTCACGCGCTCGGGCTCGCCCGCGCGGGTTTCCGGGTCGAGGCCTGGGACGTGAGCCCGGTCGCGCTCGGGATCCTCGCCGAGCGGGCGAAAGAGGCCGGCCTCGCCGTCGCGAGGCGCGAGGTCGACCTCGTCGATCCCGGGCTCCCCCTCGAGCCGCGCTTCGACCTCGCCGTCTCGGTCGACTTCCTCGACCGGCCCTTCTGGGGCCGGCTCCGAGAGCTCGTGCGTCCGGGGGGCTTCGTCATCGTCCGCACCTTCACGCGGGATTGGCCCGGGGCGAAGCCGCCGCCGGTCTACCGCCTCGAGCCGGGCGAGATCGCAGGCGGGCTCGCGGGCTTCGAGACGCACCTCGTGCGAGAGGACGGCGGCCGGGCGGGGCTCCTCGGGAGGCGCTCGGGACGCTAGGCTCTCCGGCCCTTCGGAATCAGGGCGGAATCCGCGGCTGGAGTCCCGGACCGGTTCCCGGGCTCCCTGGGCGAGAGAAAGGACCTTCCATGGACCAAGCGACGCTGCGTCCGATGCCCCGCATCGGCGACAAGGCCCCCGACTTCACCGCGAACACGACCCACGGACAGCTCACGCTCAGCCAGTGGCAGGAGGGCAAGTGGGTGCTGCTCTTCAGCCATCCGGCCGACTTCACGCCGGTGTGCTCGACCGAGCTCACGGAGCTCGCACGGCGCGAGGCGGAGTTCGCCAAGCGCAGCTGCAAGCTGATCGGGCTCTCGGTCGACTCGATCCACAGCCACCTCGCCTGGCGCGAGAACCTGAAGCGCATCCTGGGCGTCGAGATCGGCTACCCGATGATCGCCGACCTCGACACCAAGGTCGCGTCGCTCTACGGGATGATCCATCCGGGTGCGTCCGAGACGCTCACCGTCCGCACCGTGTTCGTGATCGATCCCAAGCTGACCATCCGGGCGCTGGTCTACTACCCGCTCAACGTCGGGCGCAACGTGGACGAGCTCGTGCGCCTGCTCGACGCGCTCCAGACCGCCGACGCCAAGGGCGTCGCCTGTCCGGTCAACTGGAAGCCCGGCGACAAGGTGATCGTGCCGCCGCCGAAGACCGTCGCGGACGTCGCCGAGCGCGAGTCCCACAAGGAGTACGAGCGCTTCGACTTCTACCTGAACAAGAAGTCGATCTAGTCCGAGCGCAGCGCGGCTGCGCTCGGACTGGTCCGGTCTTCCGCGCAGCGCGGCTGCGCTCGGACTGGTCCGGTCTTCCGCGCAGCGCGGCTGCGCTCGGACTGGTCCGGTCTTCCGCGCAGCGCGGCTGCGCTCGAGTCAGCTCCTCCGAAGGCCGGCGTCACGGGAGTACAATCACGGCGAGCGATGCCTCCTCCGGACTGGATGGACGTGAAGGAACTCTCGGCCGGGGTCGCGGAGCGATCGCCGGCCTCGCAGAGCGACGGGTCGCTCGAGGGACGGGTGCTCGCCGACCTGAACCCGCCCCAGCGCGAGGCCGTGCAGCACGGCGAGGGTCCGATGCTGATCCTGGCCGGGGCGGGGTCGGGCAAGACGCGCGTGATCACGCGGCGCATCGCCTGGCTGGTCGCCACGGGCCGGGCCTCGGCGCACGAGATCCTCGCCATCACCTTCACGAACAAGGCCGCGCGCGAGATGCGGGAGCGCGTGGACGCGCTGCTTCCGGGGAGCCCGGTCTGGGTCGCCACCTTCCATGCGACGTGCGCGCGCATCCTGCGGCGCGAGATCCAGCACCTCCAGGGCTTCACGCGCGACTTCACGATCTACGACACCCACGACCGGACGAGCCTCCTGAAGCGCATCGTGCGCGACCTCGGTTACGACCCGCAGCGCTTCCGGCCGGCGGTCGTCGGCGGCTGGATCAGCGACTGGAAGGCGCGTACGCGCGAGCGGGAGCCCGCTGGCCGTGGCGGGGAACGCGGGGGGCGGGGGATCGAGGACGAGGTCTTCGTGAAGGTCCGCGAGCGCTACCAGCGCGCGCTCGCCGGGGCGAACGCGCTCGACTTCGACGACCTGCTGGAGAAGACGCTCGAGCTCTTCGACGCCCACTCCGGCGTTCGCGACGCCTATGCCAGCCGCTTCCGGCACGTGCTCGTGGACGAGTACCAGGACACGAATCGCACCCAGTACCTGCTGACGCGCCACTTCGCCTCCTGGCACCGGAACCTCGCCGTGTGCGGCGATCCGGACCAGTCGATCTATGCCTGGCGCGGCGCGGACATCCAGAACATCCTCGACTTCGAGCGCGACTTCGGCTTCGAGTCGGGAAAGGTGGCGGTCGTCAAGCTCGAGCAGAACTACCGCTCGACGGACTGCATCCTGGCCGCCGCGACCAGCGTGATCCGCCACAACCGCGCGCGTCTGGAGAAGGGGCTGTGGACCGAGAGGAAGGCGCGCTCGAAGGTCCGGCTCCTCGAGTGCGCCGACGAGAACGGCGAGGCGAACGAGATCGCGTTGCAGATCCACGGGCTCGTCGCGCGCGGCAGGAAGCCGGACGAGATCGCGGTCTTCTATCGCGTGAACTTCATGCAGCGCGCGCTCGAGCGCGCGCTGCGCCTCTCGGGCATCCCCTACCAGATCGTGGGCGGCGTCGAGTTCTACGAGCGGCGCGAGATCCGCGATCTGGTCGCCTACCTGCACCTCTTGGTGAACCCGCGCGACGGGGTGGCGCTGCGGCGCGTGCTCAACGTGCCGGCGCGCGGAGTGGGCGAGAAGTCGCTCGAGGACCTCGAGCGCCTGGCCGCCGAGCGGGGGCTCGCGCTCTTCGACGCCCTGCGCACGCCCGAGGTCACGGCCGAGCTCAAGGGCAAGGCGCGCGTCGGCGTGCGCGAGTTCTGCGCGCTCCACGCCAGGCTCGAGCCGCTCGCGCGGGGGAGCGCCGCGGCCGCCCTGGAGGGCCTCATCGGCGAGCTCGACTGGTTCGCCTGGCTCGCCGCCAGCGCCGAGGGCGACGTGACGAGCCGCGAGGAGAACGTCGAGGAGCTCCAGGCGCACGCCGAGGCCTACGACGCCGAGAATCCCGGCGCGGGCCTGGCGGGCTTCCTCGAGGACGTGGCGCTCGTCAGCGACGTCGACGGCCTCGAGGAGCGCGCCTCCAAGGTCACCCTGATGACCCTGCACTCCTCGAAGGGCCTCGAGTTCCCCTCGGTCTTCATCGCCGGGCTGGAGGAGGAGCTCCTGCCGCACGGACTGGCGCTCGCGGACGCCGAGGACTCCGAGGCGGGCCTCGAGGAGGAGCGCCGGCTCTTCTACGTGGGCATGACGCGCGCGAAGGACGAGCTCTGCCTGACCCGCGCGCGACTGCGGCTGCACTACGGCGAGTCGAGCTGGCGGCTTCCCTCGCGCTTCCTCGCGGAGATCCCGAGCGCGCTCGTCGAGGGCCTGGACGAGGAGCCCGCGCAGCTCGCGCCCGAGGAGACCGCGTCCGCGCCCGAGGGCTTCTCGGTCGGCGATCGCGTGGAGCACGACCACTTCGGCCCCGGGCGCGTCGAGCGCCTGCAGGGCAGCGGGCCGAACACGCGCGTGACCGTGGACTTCTTCTCGGCCGGGAGCAAGGTGCTCCTCGTGCAGTACGCGAAGCTCCGCAGGCTGCCGCGATGAGCGAGCTCCCCGCGCCGGGCGACCTCGAGCGGCGGCTCGAGGAGCTCCTCCGGGAAGCGCGACGCGCGGGGCGTCTCCCCGAGCTCGTGCCCGCCCTGGAGCGTGCCCTGGGAGAAGCGACTCCGGTCCCGCTCGCGCCGGAGGCGGGCGAGTTCCCCGGACGTTTCGGCATGATCGGCGCGAGCCCCGCCATGGAGCGGGTCTTCGACCTGATCGAGCGTGTCGCGCCGAGCGACGTCCCGGTGCTCGTGCTGGGCGAGACGGGGACCGGGAAGGAGCTCGTCGCGCGGGCGCTGCACCAGGGCTCTCGCCGGCGCGGGAAGCTCTTCCTGGCCGAGAACTGCGCCGCGCTGCCCGCGACGCTGCTGGAGAGCGAGCTCTTCGGCCACAAGAAGGGCTCCTTCACCGGTGCCATCGCCGATCGACCGGGCCACTTCGTGGCGGCCGACGGGGGCACGCTCTTCCTGGACGAGGTCGGGGACATGCCGCTCGAGATGCAGGTGAAGCTCCTGCGCGTGCTCGAGCAGGGCGAGGTCCGCCCCGTGGGTTCGAACAAGACCGTCAAGGTCGACGTGCGCCTCGTCGCCGCCACGAACAAGGATCTCGCCCTCATGGCCGCGAAGAAGGGCTTCCGCGAGGACCTCTACTATCGATTGAACGTGGTGAAGATCGAGCTCCCGCCCCTGCGCGAGCGAGAGGGTGACCTCCCGCACCTCCTGCGGTATCTCGTGGCGAAGTTCGCCGCGGAGTCGAAACGCAGGATCGAGTTCGATGCGCAGGCGCAGAGTGCCCTGTGCGCGTACCCCTGGCCCGGGAACGTGCGCCAGCTCGAGAACGAGCTGCGGCGGGCCGTGGCGCTCTCCCGCGGTCGAATCGGGCTCGAGGATCTCTCCCAGGAGCTGCAAGGAACGAGGTAGGACATGACGAAGCTGTGGCTCGAAGAGGGTGGCAAGCGGCGGGTCTTCCGGCTCGGGAGCGGGCTCCTCAGCGTGGGATCCGGCGCGGGCGCGAAGCTGCGGGTCGAGTCGGGGGACGTGGCCGAGGTCCATTTCGAGCTCGAGCTCGGGGATCGCTCGGCGCGCGTCCTCCCGCGCCGCGGAGTCCTGCCTCCGCGCATCGCAGGCCGAGCGATCTCCGGACCCGCCGAGCTCGCCTTCGGGAAGGTCCTCGAGTTCGGTGCCGTGCGCCTGTGGCTCGAATCGGAAGCGCCGGCCGCGCCGGCGTCGGTTGCTCCGGGCGCGGAGCGCCTGCGTCGCGCGACTCCCGCGCACACCCCGATCCGCCGCCGCCGCGAGACGAGTTCCGCGGAACCGGCGCAGGAGGATCGTCCGCGCCGCGCGGCGCGCCGCGGTCCGCCCATGCCGCTCGCCTTCGGCGTCGCGCTCGTCGCCATCGTGGTGGTCGCCTTCGTCGTCAAGTTCGGGATGAGCCGGGCGAAGCCGGGCGTCGTCTCCGCGGCGGGGTTGATCGACGCCGCGGCGATCGACGTGAAGGAGGGGAACCTCGAGTTCGCCGAGGAGCGGCTCGCGGAAGCGGAAGCCCTGGGGGGCCTGGGCGAAGCGACGCGCGCGCGGATCGCGGGGATGCGAACGGAGATCCGGAAGCGCAAGGCCGAGGTCGATCTCCTGGTGCAGAACGACGTCGGTACGAACTACTTCGAGACGATGCTCAAGAAGTACGAGGCGAAGTTCCTCGCGGGCGAACCGGATCCCGTCAAGGCGCGTCTCTTCATCGAGCGCTGCAGGGAGTTCCGCCGGCGCTGGCCCGGCCATCCGCAGATGGACTGGGTCGAGCGCCAGGAGGCCCGTTTCCGCGGGGTCATCGACCTCTCGCAGCCCAAGACCTGGCCGGAGGTGGAGTGGGAGCTCGAGGACCTCTCCGACGAGCTCCCGCGCAACTACGTCAAGATGCTCGCGCTCCTCGACGAGTTCATCGGGCGCGCCGAGGGAAGGGAGCGGTCCGCGGCCGAGGCCGAGCGCGCGAAGCACGTGGCGGATCGGCCGGCCTACCACCTGGACCGGCTGCAGCAGGCCCGCTACGAGTTCGAGCAGAAGGAAGATCCGAGCAAGGCCGTGTGGTGGCTCGTGCACGAGATCATCTGGATCGGGGACCCGCTCCTGGCGGACGAAGCGGCGCAGGTCCTGCTGGCGTTTCCACGGCTCGAGGAGCACCTCGCGGGCTACAAGCAGAAGTACCCGGATCGCTTCGCGGCGCTGCTCGAGCACGACGCGCTGCACGAGTTCGCCCGCTCGAAGGGACTCGCGCCTTGAGGATCGCGGCCCCGCGCGATCTCGCGCTGGCGGCATCGATCGCGCTCGGCGCCGGGATCGTCTACGCGTTCACGTTCCAGACGCGCTACTACGGCGACGGACCCGGGTTGGCCACGCTGCACGTGCTGGCGCGGGAGCAAGGCTACTACAACGTGCTGTACCTGCCCGTCTGCGACCTCGTGCAGGGGCTGCTCGCTCCCTTCGGTGGGAGCGATCCTTTCCTGGCGCTGCGGCTCGTCTCGATCCTGCCAGCGGCGTTGGGGCTGGGGCTCTCCTTCGTGGTGCTGCGCGCGGCGGGCGCGGAGCGTTTCGGTGCGCTCGTGGCGACGCTCGCGCTCTCCGTCTCGCCCGCGCTGTGGTTCTTCGGGACCACCATCGAGGTGCACGCGCTGAACTACGGGACGGTCGCCGGCGTGGCGGCGCTGACGCTCTACGCGCCCTGGAGGCGACCGGCGATCGCCGTCGCGCTCGTCGCGGCAGCCTTCCCGTTCCTCTACTGGGCGCACCAGACGGCCTTCACGCTCGGCCTGGGGTGGGTGTTCCTGGTGCAGTTCGCACGCGGGCGCAGCGGGAGGATCTTCTCCCGGCCCGCGTTGCTCTTCGGCGTCGGGCCGCTCCTGCTCCTCGCGCTGGTTCTCGCGGTGCTGGCGGCCTTCCTCGTGCGCTTCGGCTCGCTCGAGCCGATCTGGGCGGAGGTTCGAGCGAACGTCGACCTCAAGAGCCTCCATGAGGCCGCGAGGTGTCCGGTGTGGAGCGAGGAGTGGGTCCTGCCGCTCGGCGCGCTCGTGCCGCTCTCCGTCGCCGGCTCCGCGCGCCTGCGGCGCGTGCCCGGGCTCGCGCCGGCCGTCGGGCTCCTCTTGGGCGTGCCGACGGCGTTCTTGCTGTGGTGGGGCGTGTGCGAGAGCGGCGGCTACTTCCTCGGCAGCGATCTCTTCCTGCTGGTTCCGGTCGCGTTCCTGTTCGGGCGCTTCAGCGTCGCGAAGGCCGCGATCGCGCTCGCGTTGCTCGTCGGCCAAGCCCTCTACGCGCGCCAGCGAATCGAGGCCTGGGACGCGGGCTTGGACCCGCGTGAGCGCGTCGCGCAGGTGCAGAGCGCAATCGGCGAATCCGGCCTCGTGATCACCGTCGGCCGATTCGCGCCCGACATCCGTTGCTACCTTCCGGGAGTCGAGGAGTTGTTGCTGACGAACTTCGTGCGCCAGGTCTGCGCGCGCGAGCCCGAGCCCGTGCCTCCCGAGCGGCTCCTGCTCCTCCTGGGACCCTATCTGGATCGGCTGCTCGAGCGCTGGGAACACGTGTGCGTCGAGTTCGGTTCCCGGCGGTTCCCCGCGGAGAGCTGGGCGGGCTATGCCGCGCTCGTGCCGCAGGCCGCCGCGATCGAGGGCTATCTGCGCGCGCACTTCGAGGTGCGCGACCTGCCGCACCCGGACTGGCCGCTGGTCGTGCTCGTGAAGCGGCGCTAGCTCGCCGTCGAGCCGAGTTCGGTCCGGAGGAAGGCCTGCTCGCCGGGGCGATCGTGGAAGGCCTCCAGGTAGGCGGCCAGGAACCCTCCCGTTCGCTCGAACCCTGCAGACGCCGCGAAACGGGAGGAACCCGCGCGCAGGGGATCGATCTCCACGAGGCGGCGCGCAGGCAAGAGGCCGAACCCGCTCGTCGTCCCGGCCGTCAGGGGCACGAGGTCCTTGGGCCCCAGCCGATCGACGTCGAGCCCTCGGTCGTGCAGGAGGCCGAGGTACCGCCCGAGGCTCTCGGCCGGGTCGCGCGGCGGGAGCGGAGCCGCCAGGGTCGCGCGCTCGAAGGTCGCGGATCCCGATCCGCCCGAGAGCTCGAGCCGGAACGGGCGCAGCACCGGCAGGCCGTGCTCCTCGAGGCGCGCGGCGTGGATCCAGCGCGCCTGCGCTTCCTTGCGCGAGAGTCCGGCGAGAACGAGGGGCTCGCCGGCGGCGGAGGCGAGCGGCTCCTTGCGCTCGATCGTGATCCCGTTCGCCGCGCGTGCGAGGCGCACCCGGCTCGAATCGCGCAGCCAGCGCCCGGAGCCGCGTTCCACGAGGAGGCGGCGTTCCCGCCGCGCGCGTTCCTCGAGCGCTGCGAGGTCCTCTGCGCTGAATCGGATCCCGGTCTCTCCCCGCCGGGTCCGCTCCCGCCGCCAGGCGACCAGGAAACGCAGCCGGCTGCGCGCGGAGAGATGCTCGCGCGCGAGGCCCGCGACGTGCACGAGGATCTCGGTCGGGTCCTTCCCGCGGCCCTTCAGGAGCTTCCAGGCCGCCTGGTGGAAGTCGATCAGCCAGGGCTTCCCCGTGGCATCGACGAGCACGTTCCCGGGATGGAGGTCGCGCCAGTCCGCGCGCGTCGTCTGGATCCGAGCCATGGCTCTCCCGAGCTCCGCCAGGAGCCGGTTCCAGCCCCCGGGGGGCTCGCGGCCTTCGCGCAGGAGCTCCTCGAGCGGCCGTGCATCGGGGACGGCGGCCATGACGACCTCCCAGCCCCGCGGACCGCGCCGGACCTCGATCGCATCGGGCACCGGGACTCCGCAGAGGCCGAGGTGGCGGAGCATGCCGAACTCGCGACGGGCGCGGTGGCGATCGCGCAGGGCGCCGAGCCAGCCGGGGTGATGGAATCGTTTGACGATCCGATTCCCCTCGGGGGCCTCCGGGGCCACGGAGCGGCGGTCGTTCGCCTTCACCCGGGCCATCCTAACCCTCGGTCGGGGCGAGGTCGGGCGCGGGCCTGTCTCGAGGAGGGCCGCGCGAGAGGAGGGCGGGAAGAGGAACGGCCCCGGGTCGTACAGTGCGCGCGCCCCGGCCACTTCCTCCCGTTCGACCCTTCTCTCGCAGGCCGAGAACCCCGAAGATCACGCCGATGCAAGGCAGGGCCTCCTTCTTCGCCACGAGCGGCCTCGTCTGTCTCTCTCTCTCGATGGCCGGCTGCCGTTCGGCGGCGGTCGAGGAGCGGGAGAGCGTCGCCTGGCTCGTCCAGCACGGACGTTTCGAGGAGGCCGTCGACCGGGCGCGCCGGGAGGCCGAGACGCGGCCGGGGGACGAAGAGGCCAAAGCGCGGTACCGGGAGGCGCGCGTGGCGCTGATCCTCGAGCTCGGACGAGAGGCCGTCTTCGCCGGGTCCCCGGAGGAGGGGTTGCGTTCCTTCGAGCAGGCCCGCGAGATCTCCCCGGAGAACCAGGTCGTCCTGCGCTGGATCGAGAAGACGAGGAACCAGCTCGCCCAGGAGTGGATGGACCGCGCCACGGAGTTCAACGCCTCGGATCGGCTCGCGAACGCCGAGGAAGCCTACGAGAAGGTCCTCGAGTACGTCCCGGATCACGCCGAGGCGCAGATCGGCCTCGCCCGCGTCCTGTTCCTGATGAACTACCGTTCCGGACTGAGCCGGTCCTACTTCGTGGAGGGCGTGCGCACGTTCCGCGACCTGCTCCTCTTCCAGTCGCGGCGCCATTTCTACGCCTCCTACGACTACGACCGCGCCAACGACCGCGCCAAGGAACGGGGAACCGAGGTCGGACAGCTGCTCGCCGAGGAGCGCCTGGCGCAAGCGCGCGGACTCGAGGACCGCGGGCTCTACCACGCGGCGCGCAACGAGTATCGGCTCACGCTGTTGATCGATCCCTCGAATGCCGCGGCCAGGGAGGGCGTCGAGCGCATGAACCGCGAGACGCGCGCCGACCGCATCCTGACCCAGGCCGACATGTTCCTGCGTCGAGGAGATCTGGAGAAGGCGAGCGAACGGGTGCGGGAGGGCGGCGGGTTGACCGAGGGGCAGACGGATCGCACCGGCCGGATCGCGGCCGAGATCGAGGAGGCTCGGCTGCGGAAGACCTACACCGAGGCGCGTGCCCTCGAGCGCGACTTCCGCTATCCCGAAGCGGTGGAGGCCTACGACGAGTTGCTCGCGGCGACGGAGTCCTACGAGGACGCGTTCGCGCGGCGCGAGAACGTCCTGGAGTTCATCCAGCTCGCCGAGCAGTACTACGAGCTGGCGCTCCAGGCGCCGACCGACGAAGGGGCCGCGGACTACCTGCGGCGGATCCCGGTCTTCTGGCCCGAGTACAAGGACGTCGAGGAGCGCCTGGCCGAGATCGAGGCCGCGGGCGACTCGGGTCCCTGAGATCAGCTCTCGGACGGAGTTCTCGTGCGATAGGCGGCGAGCGCGCCCGCGCACGAACAGAGGATCGAGATCACGAGCAGGAAAACGGGCACTTCCCGGAAGGCACCGCGCCAGACGACGAGCCCCCAGTACAGATAGGGAAGCCAGGCGCACAGGGCGAAGATCGCCCAGCGGGCGGAGGGCGGATAGGCCCAGTCGGGTCCCGAGTCGTCGGGGTTCACCGGGACTCCCGCGCGATCCAGGCGATCCAGCTCGCGCGCGACGCGATCGAGCAGCCCTTGGTTCTCTCTCAGGGCGCGGAAGCCGCCGGTCAGGGCGCAGGCGTTGGAGAGGAACGTGAGGACGCCGAGGAGCTCGTGGACGCCGGCGGGGACGCCGATGAACCGCCCGTAGCCGAGCACCGCCGTGGCCGCGGCGCTCGCGGCCCCGAGGATCGCGAGCGGATAGGCCCCGCGGCGCGCGAAGAACTGGTTGAGTTCGGCCAGGAACTCCGGCCCGAGGGGCCGCGAGCGCATCGCGACCTTGAGGACCCGCCCGGTCACGATCATGAAGAGGATCAGGACCGTGTTCGTGGCGACCGCCAGGATCGCGGACGTGAGTCCGAGCCACAGGTGGAGGTTCGGCTCTCCACGGAAGATCCCCGAGAGGATCGTGGCGACGAGGAGCGGGAGGAGGAGCCCGCCGAGCGCGCCGTAGTAGTGGATCATCCTCATCCGCTGGCCGCTGCTCTGGGAGCAGGCTAGGGACGAACGCTCGAATCGTCCAATGCGGCGAGGACCTGGCGGACGGAGATGGAGCGCATGCACACCGGCCCCTCCGCGTGGGTGCAGCGGCGAGCGAGACAGGGGGCGCAGGGCGGTGGCTCCGCGGAGCGCACGATGCGATGGGGCCCCTGTGCCGGCCAGGGACCGGTTCGAGCTCCGTCCTGGGGGCCTTCCAGGACGACGGTCGGGAGCTCGCACGCGCAAGCGAGGCGCATCGGGCCCGAATCGCAGGCGACGAGGCGCCAGGACTCCCGACCCGCCAGCGTGAAGAACGCCGCGAGTTCGCGCAGGCCGGACTGGCCGACCCAGTGTCGCAGGCCCTTTCCCTCCCCGAGGACGCGTGCGACTTCGCGCCCGACTTCCGCTTCGCCCGGGCCGGAGAGCACGAGCACGTTCGTCGCTCGATCCCCGAGCGCCCGCGCGAGCTCGATCCAGGCTCCCGTCGGGAACGAACGCACGTCCCCGGGCGCGGCGAGGTGCAGGACGGTGCAGGGGCCGTCACCGGGGCGGAAGCGTTCGAGGAGTTCTCGCCCGCGCTCGAGCTCGACCGGCGAGAGCGCCGGATCCGTGCGCCAGGGATCGGCTCCTGCGCGCGCGACGTGGCGCGCGAGGTCCTGCATGCGATCCAGCGCGTGGGGACGTTCGAATCCGACGGCGGGGGCGGGATCGTTGAGGGCCCAGGAGGCGAGAGGCTCGCGCCAGTCCCTGCGCGCGAGGCCCGCTCGCCTGGAGGCGCCCGACAGCAGGCACACGGCCGCGCTCTTGAAGTTCCCTTGCGCGTCGACCGCGAGGTCGGGCCGGAACGAGCGCAGTTCGGCGCGGAGGTCGGTCCAGGCGCGCCATCCTGTCCGGCGCCGGAAGAGGAACAACCGCGAGAGGCCCGGGATGCCCCGGAGCAGATCGGCGAACTCGGGCTGCACGGCCCAGGCGATCCCGGCCCCGGGGAAGGCCGCCCGCAGGGCGTGGAACACGCCCAGGGCGGACACGACGTCGCCCAGGTGGGAGAGCCGGACGAGCAGGATGCGCGCTGGGTCGCTCACGGACCAGAGGGTCGAGCAGGTTATCCTCGCGCGCTTCCGCGCGTGAACATGATCCGCCGCATCTCCACCAAGCTGGTCCTGGCCGTGCTCGCCGCGGTGGTCCTGCCCTTCGTCGCCTTCGCCTTCTACATCAACGACCAGATGGGACACCGGCTGACGCGCGACGTCGTGCAGCAGGCGCTGCTCGGTCTCGCGAAGAACCTGGCTGGCGAGCTCGACACCTTCGTCGGCGAGCGGCGGCAGGACCTCGAGCTGTGGGCGGAGACGCCCTTCACGCGCAGCGCGATCCGGGAGCACGTCGCCGAGCAGGACCAATTGTCCGAGCGGATCCCCGGCGCGCGCGAGGTCCAGCCGTGGGACGCCGCCGTGCTCGCGCGCTGGGCGCGCGAGGGGGCGTTCGAGGGCTACGATCGCGACTTCTGGTTGGACCGCACGCAGCTCACGCGCGAGCTCGATCGGTACATCGAGCTCCGGAGGATGTACGACGTGATGCTGCTCGTCTCGGACGAGGGGCGGCTCGTGACCTGCTGCACGCGCGGACCGAGCGGCGAACGGTTCGACGAAGACTACCTGGCGCTGCTCTTCGCAGAGGACTACTCGGGCGAGACCTGGTTCCAGGCCGCCATGCGCGGAGAGAACCACGCGGTCGACCAGCACCTCTCGCCCCTGGCTCCGCCCGGGGTGGTGGACTCGGCGCCGGTCTCCGAGCGCTACGAGCTCGGCTTCGCCGCTCCGGTGCACGACGACCGCGAGCCCGACCGACTGCGCGGCGTGCTCTATGCGCTCGTGAACTGGTCCTACGTGCAGGAGATCGTGAGCACGCCCAAGGTGCGCTCCTTCTTCCGCGGGCTCGTGCGCGAGGAGCCCTCGCCCTACGCGTGGATCTGGGCCGCCGACGCGGACACGATCCTCGGTCACCCCAAGCCGCAGCTCTACCACCAGAGCGTGACGCGGGACGTGAAGCTCCCCCAGCTCACGCAGGCCGTGCTCGAGAATCCCGACGGCGAGGGGCTCTACCCGGAATACCGCTTCGAGGGCAAGGAGAAGAACGCGGCCTTCAAGCGCTGCCTGCCGGAGGAAGAGGGCGGTTTCGGCTGGGTCGTCGGGGTGGGGATCGACAACGACGACATCTATGCCACTGCGGAGGAGCTGCAGCGGCTCCTCCTGGGGGGGACGGCCGCGGTACTCTTCATGGCGATCCTCTGGACGCTCTACATCGCGCGTCGCACGACCGGACCCATCCAGGCCCTGCAGCAGTACACGCGGCGCGTCGCCGAGGGGGACCTCGATGCGCGGATCGAGGTGCGTTCGGGGGACGAGCTCGGGGCCCTGGCCGACGACTTCAACCGCATGACGCGCGAGCTCAAGGAGGGGCGCGAGCGCCTGGTGAAGGCCGAGAAGGACGCCGCCTGGCGCGAGATGGCGCAGCAGATCGCACACGACATCAAGAACCCGCTGACGCCGGTCAGTCTCTCGCTCGATCTCCTGGAGCGGGCCCGGCACGAGAAGGCCGAGGGTTGGGAGGAGATCCTCGACCGTACGATGGAGCTCGTTCGCCGGCAGGTGGCGAACCTGCGCCAGATCGCCCACGACTTCTCCGAGTTCACGGGGGGAACGCGGCCGCACCCGGAGGAGGTCGAGGTGCGCGGCCTGCTCGCCGAGGTGCTGCACCTGCACGACGCGTGGGCCGTGAAACAGGGGGTCGACATGCACGTCGACGGAGTCGAGGCGACGGTCTTCGTCGACCGGGGCAAGCTGCGGCGGGTGTTCGTGAACCTGGTCACGAATGCGCTCCAGGCCATGCCCGAAGGGGGGGAGCTCTTCGCCGACGTGGTCGTCGAAGGCGCCGAGGTTCGCGTCGGGATCCGGGACACCGGCGAGGGTGTCTCCGGAGACGCTCGACGCCACCTCTTCGAGCCGTACTTCACGACCAAGAGCGAGGGCACGGGGCTCGGCCTCGCCATCTCCAAGCAGATGGTCGAGCAGATGGGGGGCAGGATCGAGCTCGAGTCGTCGGAGAGCGGCCGGGGAACGAGGGCGATCGTGGGACTGCCGCTCGCGGCGAGCTCGATCGACCGGAGTCGCGCGGGGAGCGCGTGAGGCCCGTTTCGGTTTTCGTCAGCGGCGCCACGGGATTCGTGGGGTCGGCCCTGGTCGAGCGGCTGGCGCGCCGCGGCGCCCGGGTCCACGCGCTCGCCCGTTCGTCGTCCCGGCGTGGCCACCTCGGCCACCTCCCGATCGAGTGGCACACGGGGGACGTGACGGATCCTGCGGCGGTGGAGCGCGCCCTTGCGGCGTTCCGGGAGGCGTCGCGAGCGCTGCGAGCGCCGTCCTGGGTCGTCCACTCCGCTGCGCTGATCAGCTATCGCAGCGCGGACCGGGACCTGTCCGCGGCGATCAACGTCGAGGGAACCCGGCACGTCCTGCGGGCGGCGGTCGAACTCGGCGTGACGCGCTTGTGTTTCGTGAGTTCGGTGGTGGCGGTCGGATCCGCCCGGGACGCGAGCACGGCGATCGACGAGGACGCTCCGTTCGCGGCGGACCACCTGCGAAGCGCGTACGTACACACCAAGCGCGCCGCGGAGGAGCTCGTGCTCTCCGCGCGGGATCGGCTCGACGTGGTCGTCGTCAATCCAGGGGCCATCTTCGGACCGGCCGCCGTTCCTTCGAACTCGGCCCGTTTGCTGGGCTCCATCTCGCGCGGGATCCTCCCGATTCCGGTGCCGCCCGGATCCCTTTCCGTGGTCGGACTCGAGGACGTCGCGGCCGGGATCGAGCTCGCCCTGGAACGCGGCGCGCGAGGGAGGCGGTACCTGTTGACCGAGTCCAGCTGGAGCCTCGTCGACCTGATCGCGCTCATCCTGCGCGAGATGAACGGCCGCCCGCGGCTCTTCCGGGCTCCGCGTTCCTTGTGGGGAGCCTGCGTGGGAATGTCGCGCTGGATCGATTCCGTTCGTCCCTTCTCGGTCTTGACTCCCGACGCACTGGAGCTGCTCGGAGAGCACTACCGCTTCGATTCCGGGCGCGCCCGTCGCGAGCTCGACTGGATCCCGCGCCCCTTCCCGGAGGTCCTGAGGGCAACCGTCGCGGCCTATCGATCCGCCGGTGTCGTCCGATGAATCGAACGCCGCCCTGTGCGAGCCCGCGAGTGATGGTCGTCATCCCCGCCTTGAACGAGGAAGAGGCGCTGCCCCTGGTGCTCGCCGAGATTCCCCGCGCGTCGGTCTCGCTCGTCGTCGTGGTCGACAATGGCTCGACCGACCGCACGGCGGAGGTGGCCCGAACCCTGGGAGCCCACGTGGTCCGGGAGCCGAGACGGGGCTATGGACAGGCTTGTCTCGCCGGAATCGCCTACGCTTGCGGGGGCGGAGAGCGGTCGCTCGAGGTCCCCCTGGAGGACGGGGACGTCGTCGTCTTCCTGGACGCGGATCACTCGGACCATCCGGAGGACCTGCCCCGGATCCTCGAGCCCGTCCTGACGGGCCGGGCGGAATTCGCCCTCGGGTCCCGGATCCTGGGCGGAGCGAGTCGCAGCGCTCTCCTGCCTCAGGCCTGGTACGGGAACCGTCTGGCGTGCTGGCTGATGCGCATCCTGTTCGGAGCGCGGTACACCGACCTCGGGCCGTTCCGGGCGATCCGAGTGGGACACCTGCGCAGGCTCGCCATGTCGGACCGGGGCTTCGGATGGACCGTGGAGATGCAGCTCAAGGCGACGGCTCTCGGCCTGCGAACCGTCGAGATCCCGGTGCGCTACCGGCCGAGGACGGGCAAGAGCAAGATCACCGGGACCCTGAGCGGAACACTGCGGGCCGGGATCAAGATCATCGGCTGGATCTTCTTCTGGCGGATCCGCTTGCTGGGTCAGAGATCCGGGCGGACCCAGGTCCCCGAGACCTTGGCATAGCGAACGCTGAAGACGTCGAGGATCCAGTCGAAGGGGCCCAGGTGGGGAATCAGGGTCTCTTCCTGGATCGTCAGCTCGCCTCGCTCCGAATCGGCCACGTTGGCGCGGGCCATCGAGAGCGCGGGTGCCGGTACATCCTTGGACAGGAACGTCAGGGCCCAAGCGCTCGAACGGAAGGTGCCGCCCTCGGGGCTCGTGCGGCGCAGATCGAGGGAAGCACAGCCCTGGCCGATCGAGAGCAGCAGGAAGAAGTCGAGGACCACGAGGGCGCGACGCATGTCGAGAATGGGGCCTCCCCTGCGTCAACCTACCATGACCTGCGGCCGTCCCGCGTCCATCCGGGTCCCCTTGTCGGGGTCCGGAGGTCCGATACCCTTGCGCCGATGCACGGCTCGCAGGACGCGCCCGGGGACGAGGCCGGGATCGTCGAGGACCTGAGGCATCGGTTCCTCGAGAGGTTCGGCGGAACCGAGGGAGTGCGGTTCTTCTTCTGTCCCGGGAGAGTGAACCTGATGGGCGCCCACCTCGACTACAACGGGGGGCCGGTCATGCCGGTCGCGCTCGACCACGGCACCTACCTGGCGCTGCGCACTCGAGACGACGACCGCGTCCGACTCGCGGCGAACCTGTCGAGCACCAGCCTGGAAGTCGGCCTGCGAGAACTGCCCGCTACCGCCACGGGATCGTGGGCGGACTATCCCCTGGGAGTGCTGCGGCATCTCGTGCTCGAGTTCGGCGGCGACGCGGGGCTGGAGGTGCTCTTCGGAGGCAACCTGCCCATCGCCGCCGGGCTCTCGTCCTCCGCGTCGATCACCGTCGGAACCGCCTTCGCGATCCTGACGGTCTGGGAGCGGGAGCGGGACCTCTTCGCTTGCATTCGGGCGGCCCTCTCCGGGGAACGGGAGTTCGTGGGAGTGAAGTGCGGCATCATGGACCCCTATGCCGTCGCGTTGACCCAGCCCGGACACCTGCTCTGGCTCGACTGCCGGGACGCTTCCTTCGAGCTCCTACCTCTGCATCGGGGAGCCTTCGAGATCGCGGTCGTCGACAGTGGCGTGTCGCGCGCGCTGGCGCGAGGCGCGTTCAACGAGCGGGTCGCGCAATGTGCCGAGGCTTTCGAACGATTGAAGCGGGCCTGTCCCGAGGCGCGCTGCCTGCGCGACGTCCCCGCGGAAGTCGTCGAGGCCGAGGCGGCCGCGCTGGGCCCGCTGCTCCTGAGGAGGGCGCGCCACGTTGCCTTGGAGGTGCGACGGACGTTCGCGGCGAAACACGCCCTGCTGCGCGGAGACTTCGAGACCCTGGGGAAGTTGATCTCGTCGACGCACGAGTCGCTGCGCGACCTCTACGAGGTCTCGACGCCCGAGCTCGACGCCATCGTGGACATCGCACGGAGCTGGCCCGGAGTCCTGGGCGCCCGGCTGACGGGTGCCGGATTCGGAGGTTGCGCCGTGATCGTCTTCCGGGCGTGCTCGAGCGAGGGGCTCGCGAGCTACGTCGAGCGCGGTTTCCAGGACCGCTTCGGCCGCAAGCCCAGTGTGTACTCCTTCCGGAGCGGGGGCGGGCCGCGGGAACTCTTTCCGCCCGGGACGGTCGGGGGATCCGAGCGAGCGACGGGCCGCTAACGCTGCGCGCTGGGCTCGGGTTCGAGGGGCAGATAGACCTGCAGGCTCTTCCCGACTCGCCGGGCATAGGGCGTGGTTCCTCGCGTCCCTTCGGGAGCGGCGCGCTCCAGGAGCTGGATCTTCCTTCGATCGAGATCCGCTGGATCCTGGAGGACGAGCGCGAGTCCGGGGCGGTCCTTGAGGGTCGTCCAGCCCTGCGGAGGGTGGGGCATGCGGTCCTTGAGGCGGACCCAGCACTGGATCGGCGTGCCTTCCGCCGACAGTTCGAAGGTGGGGACGAGATCCACCTCGATCCCCTGGGGCTCGAAGCGCGAGCGCTCTTCCTCGATGCGGGAGAGGGCGAGGGCCGTCCAATCCTCCCAGGAGCTTCCGCTCTCCAGAAGGTAGGCCTTGTAGGTGAACCCCAGGAGATCCGTGGAGACGAACGCGTCCTTGCCGACGATCTGGACGGCTCCGGCGCCACGCTCCTCGGGGGGGAGGAAGAACAGGTCGCCGTAGTTCAACCGAGTCTCGACGCTGACCAAGGTCTCGTCCCAGACGATGCGATCGTCTTGGTGGAGGGTCATCCGCTTCGGCCAGGAGCGGCCGTCCCCTTCGATCCAGGCCTCGATCGAGAGGAACTCCTGCGGGCGGCCATCCGCTCGGAGAGCCCGCACGACCCTGGGCCGGCCCTCGGGACCGATCTCCGCGATGAGCTCTCCGATCGGGCTCTCGGGGCTCGCCGGACTCCGCAGGACCGCGGCTTTCCGGGTGTCGGCGCCGGAATCCGTCCACGGAATCCCGTCCGGCCACAGGAGGACGGCGCGGCGCAGTTCGGTCTGGAGGATCAGGACGTCCCGGTCCGTTCCGAGGAGCTCGCTCGACTTCGAGGAGTTGGCTTCCAGGACCCAGGCTCGGCTCCCGAATCGCCTGGAGATCTGCCGGGGCTGGGATCCCGTGCCGGGCAACGAAATCGACCAGCGCGCGCGATCCGGAAAGACGTAGATGACCTCCAGGACTTCGGGGACGGTGTTGGCTTCGACGAAGCGCACCTCGGAGAGAGCGGCGACTCCCCCGAGCCCCTTGATCCCCGATCTCGGGGGTGCGTCCTGCGGAACGCAGGACAGGAGAAGGAGGGTCGCGAAGGACAGCATGGGTGCTCGTGCCCGTCCGGTGGGGGGACTCCCGAACGCTCGATCCGCGAGAGGGCGAGGCCTCGCGCGGGTCGGGTGTCCTGAGTCAGGAGTTCGGTGGCAGAGATCGGAGGTCCAAAGCGGTGCTGGCAAGGCGCGCCGACGACGCTTCCTCACTGTCGGATTCGGAGGAGGCGCAACGAAGCCACTAGGGTAATCGACGCGCCCATTCCTGCCATTCGGCCGGAGCTTCCCCGAGACTCTGACCGTTGAGACGCGTCAGCTCGTGGATCAGGCCGGCCCGCGAACCCTCGAGGACGTGGTCCAGGGCCCCGGCGAGCTGGCGCGCGCAGGCTCCCAGCGCCTCTCGATGGGAGAGAGCGATGGAGCCTAGGGACGCCGACGCGGCCCGCGCCACGAGGGCGACGGGGTCGACGAGCAGCTTGCCGAGCTCACCGATCGACGCGGGCTCGCCGAGAATGCCGAGCGTGCTCGCCGCTTGGGCCCGGACTCCGGGTTCCGGATCGGAGAGCGCGGCGACGAGGATCCGGTCCAGGCCCTCCATCCGGCCCCCGGCCGAGACGATCCGATGGACGGCGAACGCCGCGTTGTTCCGGGTCCAGGGATCGAGGTGCGCGAGCAGGTCGTCGGTGATCGGGGAGAGCGGCGTCTCGGGCAATCCCAGGATCCCCAGGGCCAGGTGGGTCTTCTGGACGACTTCCGGCGCGGGATCCGAGAGCGCTCCGAGGACCGGACCGAGGACGGCCGGATCTCCCGTGAACCCGAGGGCCACCACCGCCACCTCGCGATTCTTGGGGGACCCCGTGGCGAGTCCGTGGAGCAGTTCGTCTCGGCGCTCGACCGCGGCGTGTCGAAGACTCTCCTCGAGGGCCCGGAGAGTCGATTCCTCTCGCGGTCCTCGCGGCCCGAGTTTGATCTCGGACCAGCGCTGGAGACCCTTGTCGAACTGGACGAGGAAGTACCCGAAGGGATCCTGCGCTCGTGCGGGACCCGGCGTGAAGGGCTCCGCTTTCCCCTCCGTCCCCGTTCCTCCGGTCCCTTGGCATGCGCACAGGAGGACGGAGGAACCGAACGAGACGAATCTCCAGAGGGCGAAGGACGAGGGGGAGGAGAGCATGACGGATCGTCGCTCCTTGTGGCTCGAGGGCGTACGGACGTCCGGGGACCGGAGGATCTTCCTCTCGGACGTCGCCGAACCCAAGGCCCAGCGAGGGTACGGGCCTTCCGAGCCTACCGGGAACGCGAGGTCCGCTCGATCTTCCGGAGTGGAGAAGCGCCCCAACGACGCCGTTCCGGCGTCCGTAGGTGAAGAGCGTGACGGACGGAGAGGTCGATGATAGGAATGGGCGCGACCGCGATGGACGGCCGCGGTACGGAACCGATTGGATCCTCTTGCCTTGATCTTCCTCTCCCTCGCGCAGGGCTCGGGAATCCCGCCCGAAGGGGAGACCTTCACCGAGGTTCGCGAATCGTCCGAGTTCCTCTACGATCCCGGCGGGGACTGCCCCGAGCTTCGATTGCCCGGGGACGAGACGCTGGTCTATCGAGCTTCGATCGAGCTCACGTTCGTCAAGTGCTCGGTCGGCACCGTGACACAGACGTGCAAGGTCGTTCCCTATCGATCTTCGGTGTTGCTCCGGGATCCTTCGGGGCCCGCCGAAGGGCAGAACACGGCGGTCATCCGGCTGCGAGCTCGCGGCGACTACAGCCTGTACTCGATCGACTCCACGATCGAGACGCGGATCCTGCCGCAGGCTTGGCCGAGGATCCTCCATCATGTCTCCGACGAGGGAACCGAGAAGCGGTCTCGAGAGGTCATGCTGGGACTCCGCGGCGACGATCCGATGTCGAGTTACCGCAAGGACACGGACAAGGGAGCTCCCAAGGGAACGAGGATCTGGAAGGAACCCAAGCTGCGGTCCGTGCCCGAGGGGACCCTCGATCTCCTCACTGCCGTCTACCACACCCGGAAGTTGATCCGAGACGGGCTCGCTTCGGTCTCGTTCCCGCTGCTCGACAAGGACTGCTTGTGGGAGATGACGCTGCTCCGGGGCGAGAGGCGGACGATGGAGACCCCGGCCGGATCCTTCCACGTCGTCGAGGTGAGCTTGCAACCCAAGCCCTATCCAGGGGAATCGATCTCCGCGAAGAAGGTGCAGAAGTTCGAGGGAATCCTGGGGCTCAACGGAGCCATCCACCTCTGGGTGGAAGCCCGCACGGGCATTCCCGTGCGGATCGAGGGGGACCTGCCGGTGGGCCCGATCACTCTGGGGATCGACGTCGTTCTCTCCGATTTCGCGGGGACGCCCGCGCGATTCAGGCCTCTCCCGGAGCAGGAGCGGAAGTGACTCGACCCGCTCGCCCGCGAACGGGTAGGGGAACGATCGTGGCTCGACCTCGGTCGCCGGACAGGAGGAACACGGTTCCCGGATCCTGGTGACGTCGCTTGACGTACGCGAGGACCATTGCCGAATCCAGGGCGAAGGAATAGGCCCAGGTCGTGACCATTCCGAGATCGCCCCCCGTCTCGGAAGGCTCCCAAAGGAGCCGAGTACCGCGTGGAACCGGCTCCTCGTGGTCCACGCGCAACGCCATCAGGCGCTTGTTCAGCCCTCCGTAGGTATCGATCTTGGCGACGACTTCCTGGCCGACGAAGCAGCCCTTGTCGTCGGCCAGGACTTCTTCGAGTCCGGCCTCCTGCGGATACACGTTCTCGTCCACGTCCACCCCGGACAGGGCGCATCCGTTCTCGACGCGCAGGGAATCGCGGACGACGAGGCCGGCGGGAAGGGCGCCGAGCGCGATCAGGCGTTCGCGAACCTCCAAGGTCTTGCCGGGCTCGGCCTCGATCCGGAATCCGGGGGAGCCGAAGACCGGGAGCGCAGCCAGGGCCACACCCCCGTACTCGAAACGTGCTCGCGGCATGGAGGTCGGTCGCGCGCCGAGGAGGGCCTCCAGGACCTCCGGCGCGCGCGGTCCGACCACGTCCAAGGGAGCATGGGTTTCGTCCTCGACCGACAGGGAGACCTGCTCCTGGAACAGGTAGTGATCGAGCGCTGAGCGAAGGGCCTCTGAGCGGCCGGGAGGCGTCGAGAGCGCGATCGATCCCTCCTGGACCATGAGGTCGAGGTCGAAGAGGACCTTGCCCTTGGGAGAGAGCAGGAGGTTCCGGTTCCCCCGAGCGACCTCGAGCCGGCGAACGTGGTTCGACAGCATCCGGTGGAGGAAGTCCTGCGCGTCCGCTCCGGACACGCGCAGCGAACCGCGATCGGTTTGGTCGAAGAAAGCACATCCCTCCCGGGCAGCCGCGTATTCCGCCGGAATGTCGGCGAAGCCGAGTGGAGCCAAGGATTCCGGGGCCTCCGGCCGGGGAGCGACCCGCACACCCAGGCTCCGATACAGATCGAGGAAGAGGGATTCCTTCACGGTAGGACCGGGGGGTGGGTACGGAGGGGGGCTCGTCGCATCGGGCCGTGATGGTACGGGGCCGGGAGGAGGGGCGGGAAATCCTTCGCAAGCTCTTTCACGCGGAGTCCCGCCGGGCATCCACGGCGGAGGAGTCCCGGAATTCCCGACCTTGGACACGAGCGATCGCGACCTCCTCTCCAGGGTTCGTGCGGGGGACCGACAGGGCCTGCATGACCTCGTTCGCCGTCATTCCGAACCGATCTGGGGAACCCTGCGCCGGCAGTTCCACGACCTCGAAGACGTTCGTGACGTCTTCCAGGAGACCTGGCTCCGAGCCTTCGAATGCTTGGACGGCGTCCGGGAGCCCGAACGATTCCGCGCCTGGCTCCTGTCGATCGCATTCAACCTGGTGCGGCGACATCGCCGGAAGAACGGCAGTCGGAGGGAAGTGCCCGGCGACGATGCCGGACTCGCGGACCCGCGCGAGGAAGTCGGAGAGTCCCTGTCGCGCCAGGAAACCGTCTCCCGGATCCGCGAGCTCCTGGAGGCCCTTCCTCCGCGCCAGCGAGAGGTCGTGGACTTGCGCTTGAACCACGAGCTCTCGCATGCCGAGATCGCGGATCTCCTCGGGATCGCCGAGGAGAGCTCGCGGGCGAACTACTACCAAGCCCTGCGCAGGCTGCGATCGGCATTCCGTGAGGAGAGGGCCGGAGAGGAACGAGAATGAGATCGAGAATGGGATGCGAGCGCGTCCGCGGCCGGTTGGATCGATTCGCCGATCGCGCCCTCGATCCGGTCGAGGAGGCGCTCGACCGCGGGCACCTCGAGGCTTGCGGGCCCTGTCGCGTCGAATCCGAGCGCCGGCTCGAGTTCCAGGGCCAGATACGCGATTCCTTGCGAGGAGAGGAAGCGGGTCTCGAGCGCGCGATCGAGGACCTGCTCGCCGGAGGCCGTGGAGTCTCGAGTGCCCGTCGCTTCCGAGGAATGCGAGGCCAGAGCTCCCTCTCCCTCGCCACCGCCGCGGCGGCGATCGTGATCCTGATCGGGATCGCCGATCGCGTCGGAGGCCTCCCTCGATTCGGGCCGCGGGGGGCCTGCGTGCCGCATCTCGAGTTCGCGCTTCCCCAGGAACTCCAGGGGGTCTCGGGCTGGCTCGGGACGGAGGCTGATCCAAGATGAGACGGATGCGGGCGTTCCTCGCCGGATTGATGCCAGGGGGGTTGATCGGTGGCTTCTTCGTCCTGACGTTCCTGCGAGTCGTGGACCCCTCCGGGGCCTCCCGGCTGGCGGCCTTCCTCCTCGGATGGCTCTACGGAGTGGGCGTCCTCGGGCTGCTGCGGTTGTTCCGCGTTTCGCCGGGCGTCTATCCCCTGGTCGGACTCGTGTGCGGGCCCGTTCCGGTGGCGTTGCTCCTGAAGTCGGACACTCCCGACGATCAACGCGGCACGCTCTGGCTCCTCGCGGCGGTTCTCGGCCTCCTCATCGGGGCGGTCGAGTGGGCCCGGATCCGCCAGCGCGCAGCGGCGGGCGCCTGAGTTCCGTCCTTCTCGCGCGCGCCGCGCCCTCCGGTCGTCCCGCTCGGGGTGGGGGAGGGGGCCGTCGCGGCTTGACTTGCAGATCCGGGCCGTCACACTGCGCCGCAAACCCCTGCCCCCCCGCGAGACCCTCATGGCGGGGACGACTCGAATCCGAAGCGTCCGCCTCGGTCGAGCCGCCTTCGAGCCATCCTCTTCCTCAGCACGCATGCGATGAGCCGGTACTCAAGCCTCGCCGTCCTCGGGACGGCCCTGCTCGCTCTTTCTGCCGCCTGTCGTTTCGAGCCGCCCCGTCCCATCCTGCGTTATTCGCTGAACTCCAAGGAGATCGCGAAGAACGCCGACATGGCCGGCAACTCGGCGCACCAGGAGCACCTGCTCGGCGCCCTCGAGTTCCTGTTCGGAACGCCCCAGCACCCGAACTTCCTGGTGCTGCCCGACTGGACGGACGAAGAGCCCGAATTCGATCCGAACTACTGGAGCCTCGACGGACTCTCCGAAGCCGAGAAGGCCGCGATGCGCGCGAGCAACGCCCGCGCCTACGCCGGCCAGATCGCGGCCATCCGAGCAGGAGACTTCGATTCCGTCGAAAAGCCGCGCTACGCCGACGACCTGTGGGAGGACTGGCTCCGGCTGGTCGAGGAGCGGCGCGCGAATCCGGGCGCCGATCGCAACTGGATCGAGGAAGGAGCGGAGCTCTTCGAGAGCTATTACCCTGAGCTCACGGTCTCCGCCGAGCTCTACCGCCAGCAGTGCTTCCACTGCCACGGGTCCGAAGGTGGCGGCGACGGCTCCACCTCGCAATTCCTGGATCCTCTGCCGCGCGACTACCGTCCGGGGATCTTCAAGTTCACGGCGGAACAGAACAAGGCTCACCCGCGGAACGCGGACCTCTTCCGGATCCTGAAGGAAGGGATCTACACCACCGCGATGCCTTCCTTCCGCCGCTTCACCGACGCGCAGCTCCACGGGCTCACCGACTACGTGAAGCTGCTCTCGATCCGGGGCGAGACGGAGATCCTGATGATCGCCGACTACGACCCCTACGCCGGGATCCAGCCCGAAACCCTGATCGAGAACTACCGGCTCGTGGTCGACCGCTGGCGCAACGCGGCGAACGACTTCTTCGCCTACGAGGGCGAGATCCCCGAGTCCACGCCCGAGCGCGTCGCCCACGGGCGCGACCTGTACACGAGCGAACAGGGAGCGAACTGCGTGAAGTGTCACGGAGCGACGGGTCGCGGCGACGGTGAGTCGGTCAAGAACAACCCCAAGGACGCGATCGACGAATGGGGGAACCCGATCCTGCCCCGCGACCTCACGCGCGGAGTCTTCCGCCTCGGTAGACGGCCGATCGACCTCTATCGGCGCGTCTACGCCGGGATCAACGGGACTCCCATGCCGGCCCACTTCGGCATGCAGATCACCGAGAAGGACGGCACGAAGCGCATGCTCGACGAGAACGACGTCTGGGACCTCGTGTTCTTCGTGCGCTCGCTCTCGGCGCGTTCCCCGCGGGCCGAGCCCGCGCATCCCGCGCAAGAACACCCCTAGGAAGAAGCCATGCAAGCCCTGAAGCACTTCCTCCTGCGTGCCTTCTTCACGCTGCTGTTCCTGGCCGTCCCGGTCCTGGGGGTCTGGACCTTCGTCAAGGCCCCGGCGTGGCACGTCTGGTTCCCCGAGAACGTCTCGAGCTACGGCGGCGAGATCGATCGCCTGTTCTGGCTCATCACCTACATGGTGACGGTCGTCTTCCTGATCACCGAAGGACTGCTGATCTACTTCTTCTTCCGCTACTCCCGGCGCGATTCGAGCCGAGCCCTCTACACCCACGGGCACCACACTCTGGAGATGGTGTGGACGGCCATTCCCGCGATCCTCCTGCTCGTCGTGGCGTTCTCGCAGATGGGGACCTGGGCCAAGATCAAGATCGACCTGCCCGAGGACAGTCCCTACTCCGCCGCGCACCCGATGATGGAGGTGTACGGGAGCCAGTTCGACTGGCGTGCGCGCTACCCCGACCGCGAGGGGAACTTCCAGGGCGAGGACGTGATCGAGACGCCCTACGACATCTATGTACCCGTCGACACGAAGGTCGTCTTCCTGCTTCGTTCGCGCGACGTGCTGCACAGCTTCTTCGTGCCGGCGTTCCGCTTGAAACAGGACGCGGTGCCCGGAATGGAGATCCCCATGTGGTTCGAGGCCACGAAAGTCGGTGACTACGACCTCGTGTGCGCCGAGCTGTGCGGCTGGGGCCACTACAAGATGGCAGGCAAGGTCCACGTCCTCCCCGGGGAGGACTACGAGGCCTGGCTCGAAGGCCAACGGAACGCTCTCTACAGCAACGGGTCCGAGGACTAGGAAACCATGACCACGACCGCTCTGGAAGCCAAGCCCCTCGGCATCGACCCGCCGGGGACGGTGCACACGCACCACGAGCACCACGAGCTCGGGTTCATTCGCAAGTACATCTTCTCCACCGACCACAAGGTGATCGGGCTCCAGTTCCTGTTCACCGGGCTCGTGATGCTCCTGTTCGGTGGCCTCATGGCCATGGGCATCCGCTGGCAGCTCGCGTTCCCCTGGACCGAGATGCCCGTGCTGGGGAAGGTGCTCTTTCCAGAGACCGGCGGCGTCGTGACGCCCGAGGGATACACCATGCTCTTCACGATGCATGGGACCCTGATGGTGTTCTTCGTGATCATCCCGCTGCTCACGGGGACCTTCGGGAACTTCCTGATCCCGCTGATGCTCGGCGCGCCGGACATGGCTTTCCCGCGCCTGAACATGCTCGGGTACTGGTTCTGGTGGCCGGGGATCTTCCTGATCCTGCTCTCCTTCGGAGCGGAAGGGGGTGGACCGGCGGCCGGCTGGACCTCCTATCCGCCGCTCTCGACCGTGGCGAGCGCCGCTCCAGGCAGCCTCACGGGTCAGAACTTCTGGCTGCTCTCGCTCACCTTCGTGGGCGTCTCCTCGATGATGGGAGCGGTCAACTACGTCACCACCATCGTCAAGATGCGAGCGCCGGGGATGACCTTCTTCCGGATGCCGCTCTCGATCTGGGGGCTCATGATCGCGGCGCTGCTGCAGCTCTTCGCCCTCCCCGTGCTCACTGCTGCCGGCTTCATGCAGCTCTTCGATCGCGTGTTCCACTCCGGCTTCTTCACGCCCGCCGACACGATCGTCAACAGCGCGAGCCCCGAAGCGATCGGCGCTGCGGCCGGCGGACACCCGCTCTTGTGGCAGCACCTCTTCTGGTTCTACAGCCATCCGGCGGTCTACATCCTGGTCATCCCGGCGATGGGCTTCGTCTCGGACATCATCAGCGTCCACGCCCGCAAGCCGATCTTCGGCTACAAGCCCATGGCCTACTCGATGTCCGCCATCGCCGGGCTCGGGTTCGTCGTGTGGGGCCACCACATGTTCATGTCCGGCATGAACCCGAGCGTCGGCCTGGTGTTCATGACCGCGACGATCATGATCGCGCTGCCCTCGGCGGTGAAGGTGTTCAACTGGCTCGGAACGCTGTGGGGCGCGCGCATCCACATCAACACGGCCATGCTCTTCGCGTGCGCCTTCGTGGCGATGTTCATCATCGGCGGGCTGTCCGGCATCTGGATGGCTTCGACTCCGCCCGACATCTACATCCACGACACCTACCTCATCGTGGCGCACTTCCACTACGTCGTGTTCGCGGGTTCGGTGATGGCGATCTTCGGCGCCCTCCACCACTGGTTCCCGAAGATGTTCGGCCGGATGATGAACGAGAAGCTCGGCATCATCCACTTCGTGGGCACGTTCGTGTTCACCAACGGCGTCTTCTACATGATGCACCAGCTCGGCCTTGCGGGCCTGATGCGGCGCACCGCCGATCCCTACGCCTACGAGGTCTACGCGCGCCTGCAGCCGATGAACCAGTTCATCAGCTACTGCGCCTTCGGGCTCCTGTTCTGGCAGATCTTCTTCGTGATCAACTTCTTCGGGAGCCTCTTCTTCGGCAAGCGCGTGGGCCGGAATCCGTGGAAGGCCTGCAGCCTCGAGTGGGAAGCTCCCTCGCCTCCGGGCCACGGCAACTTCGACCGGCAGATCGTGGTCCACCACGGACCCTACGAGTACGGAGTGCCGGGTGCGCCGGAGGACTACGTGCCGCAGACGCAGAAGCTTCCGAGCGGAGTCGGCGCTCACTGACGGAGATGCGCGACCTCGTACCGAACGGGAACGAGGGGACGTCCACCTGGGCGTTTCGCCTCGCGGTGGCGGCCGCCCTGTCGGCCGTTCCGCTGGTCCTGTTCGGAGGGTCCGTGACCACGCTCGGCGCCGGGATGGCGGTCGACGGCTGGTGGGTCGCCGAGGGGCACTTCCTGCTCCTCTTCCCGGTCGAGGAGTGGTTCCGCGACACGGCGACGTTCGTCGAGCACACGCACCGCTTGTTCGGCGTGCTGGTGGGCGCGTTCTCGATCGGCGCCCTCGTCCTGACCCTGCGCGGGGAGCCTCGTCGATCCGCGCGCTTCGTCTCCACCCTTGCACTCCTCCTGGTCGCCCTCCAGGGGACGCTCGGCGGACTGCGCGTGCTGGAGCGAGACCCGCGTCTGGCGTTCCTGCACGGAGCCCTGGCGCAGGCCGTCTTCGCGTGCCTGTGCGCGAGCGCGTTCCTGCTCTCCCCGAGCTTCAGGCGGAGTCTCCCGCCGACGGGTGCGTCCGTTCGGGACGGCGACCGGCGGGCCGCCGGGGTCGCGACCCTCGCCGTCTATGCCGGGATCGTCGCCGGTGCCTGGTACCGGCACGGGATCCGACCGACGGAGTCGGCCTCGGCCTCGGCCTCGGGGCGCTTCGCGCTCCATGTCCTCAGCGCGTCGATCGCCGTGGCGTGCCTCGGTCGTCTGATGATCCGGCTGCAAGAGACCCGCGATCCGATCGTGGCGCGCGCGCGCAGGCGGACCGGGATCCTGATCGGGATCCAGGTCCTGCTCGGCCTGTGTGCCTGGACGAGCCGGCGCCCCGACGCCGTGGGACCCGTCGAATGGGGACTCACGATCGCCCACGTCCTGTGCGGCGGGTTGCTCCTCTCCCAGACTGCGATGATCTGGATGTGGCTCGGTCGCTCCCGCGCGGACGCCAGCGAGGGGACGTCGGAGGCCTGGATGTCCGCGCCGGGATCGGGGGGAGCGGAGCGAGCATGAGCGGAACGAACCGCAGGGTTCCGGAGCTCGCCGCTCTCCTTCCCGCACGCAGCGCGCTGCGGGTGGTGGGCGACTGGATCGAGCTCACCAAGCCGCGCATCGCCGCCTTCGTCGTGTTGGCCGCCTTCACCGGAGCCGTGGTCGAGTCGGGAAACGGGGCGGATTCCTCGCGGGCCCTCCTGGCCGCCCTCTTCGTCGGCGCCGTCGCCGCGAGCGCCGGGGCCTTCAACCAGATCCTCGAGCGCGATCTCGATCGGCTCATGGCACGGACCGCCGACCGCCCCCTGCCCGCGGGGCGGATCCGTGTCCGGGATGCCATCCTCTTCGCCGCCGCCGCCTGCACCGTGGGCGTCGTGGGGCTCGCGACGACGTTCAATCTCCTCTCGGCCCTCCTGGCGCTCGCCACCGTGCTCGGCTACGCGCTGGTCTACACGCCCCTCAAGCGCGTCTCGACCTTCAACACGGTGGCCGGGGCGATTCCGGGTGCGATGCCGCCCCTGATCGGCGCGGCCGCCCTGACGGGCGGCGTGGGCCCCTGGGGCTGGATGCTCTTCGCGCTCGTTTTCGCCTGGCAGTTCCCGCACTTCCTGGCGATCGCCTGGCTCTACCGCGAGGACTACGCTCGGGCCGGGATGAAGATGCTCCCCGCGCTCCCGGCGAGCCGTGGCCTCGCCGGCCGCCAGGCCCTCGCCTACAGCCTCCTCTTGCTGCCGGTCTCGATGCTCCCGGCCTCTCGCGGCCACGCAGGGCTCGTCTACGGGGCCTCCGCGCTCGTCCTGGGTCTCGCCTACACCTCCGCCGCGGCGGGTTTCGCCTGGCAGGAGAACGCGCGAACCGCGCGAGCGCTCCTCTACGCATCGCTCGTCTACCTTCCTGTCCTCTTCCTGGTCGCGCTCGTCGACGTCGGCGCGACCCCGATCCCTGGATCCTGATCGCATGAGCCATACCCTCGCAGCCTACGACCCCGCGGTGGACGCTCCGACGCACCACCACCCGGTCTACGACTACGACAGCGGCCCGCCGGTCGAACGGGGGAAGTTCGCCATCTGGCTCTTCCTCGCGACCGAGGTCATGTTCTTCAGCGGCCTCATCGGAGCCTACATCGTGCTCCGCTCGGCGGCCGCGAGCTGGCCGAACCCGGCGGACCGGCTGGCCGTCGGGATCACCGCCTTCAACACCTTCGTGCTGATCACCAGCTCGTGGCTGATGGTGAGGGCGCTCTTCGCCTCCAAGCGCGGGGATCGCAACGGGATCCTGTTCTGGCTCGGGCTCACGATCCTCGGGGGCAGCCTGTTCGTGGGCATCCAGGCCTACGAGTACGTCCAGCTCGTCCACGAGGGGGCGATCCCGAGGGGCGACATCTTCTGGTCGACTTTCTACATCATGACCGGGTTCCACGGCTCCCACGTCGTGGTCGGGGTGGTGTGGCTGATCTGCGTGTGGTTCAGGGCCCTGCGCGGACGCTACACGGCGAAGAACCACCTGGGCGTCGAGCTCGCGGGCCTCTACTGGCACTTCGTCGACCTCGTCTGGGTGCTGCTCTTCACGATCGTCTATCTCTTCTAGGCCGCGGAGGAATCCCATGTCCGGCGACGCGCACGCGCACGACGACCCTCACTTCAGCGCCGAGAAGGTCTTCCTGGCGCTGTTCGTCCTCACCGCTCTCGAGGTCACCTGGGGCTTCGTCGCCCGGGACCTGGGCAAGCTCATGCTCTGGGGCGGCCTGCTCTTCTTCGCCTTCTGGAAGGGTTGGTTCATCGCCGTCTACTTCATGCACCTCAAGTTCGAGGGCTGGGTGGTGAAGAGCCTGATCCTGCCCACGCCCTTCCTGATCATGGTGATCATGGGCTACGTGGGGAACGACGTGGCGGACAAGGAAGCCCCGCTGCTGCACCCGATCGGCTCGATGCTCGATCCGAACACCGGAGTCGTCCACGAGCGCCTCGAGGAGATCTGGAAGCCGGCTCACGAAGGAACCGCGAGCGAGGGGGCCTCGGAGGAGACCCACTCCGGAGGATGAACCGCGCTCCGAGCGGCTGGCTGTTCGTGGCGGCTCTCGGCCTCGGGGGCTGCTCGGACTCCCGGGCGGGCTTCGGGGGCGCGCTCGGGGAAACGGGCGGGACGAGCGTCGCCGCGGAGGATCCGAGCGACTTCGGGGTCGTTCCTGGGTTCGAGCTCGTCTCGGAGACCGGATCGACCGTGCACCTGGCGGACCTCACCGGTCGGCCGTTCGTGGCTGCCGCCATCTTCACGACCTGCTACGGCCCCTGTCCGCGGATCACGAGCGGGATGCACCGGCTCCAAGAAGAGCTCGCCGACACCGACGTGCGCTTCGTGTCCGTCAGCGTCGACCCGGAGCACGACACGCCCGAGGTCCTTGGCGCCTACGCGAAAGAGGCCGGTGCGGATCCCGAGCGCTGGCTCTTCCTGACCGGCGAGCGCGGATCGGTCGAGCGCTTCCTCTGCGAGGGGCTTTGGCTGGGAGTCGAGCGCGCGAAGAGCGGCGAGGCCGTTCTCGGGGACTCGATCACGCACTCGACGCGGCTCGTCGCGGTCGATCGCGAGGGCCGGCTGCGCGGATGGTACGACGGGGAGGACCCGCTGGAGCTCGAGCGGCTCCGCGATCGGATGCGGTTCCTCTCGCGCGAGGGGCGCTAGAGCCGTGTCGGGGAGGGATCTCCCGACCCTGAACGCGTTCCTGAATGCGTTCGCCTTCGTGCTCCTCTGTCTCGGTCTCTTCCTGATCCAGCGCGGAGCCCGGCGGGCCCACGCGTTCGTCATGGTCCTCGCCAGCCTCGTCAGTGCGGCCTTCCTCGCGTCCTACCTCGTCTACCACTTCGGGGTCGTTCCCGAGGTGGGGCCCACCCCGTTCCGCGGGCGGGGCCCGGTCCGTTACGCCTACTACGGCATGCTCCTGTCGCACGTGATCCTGGCGGTCGTGCAGGTCCCCCTGATCCTGCTCACTCTATGGAGGGCTGCGCGCAAGGACTGGGCGCGCCACCGTCGCATCGCTCGTCTCACCTGGCCGATCTGGGCCTACGTCTCGGTCACGGGCGTGCTGGTCTACCTCGCCCTGTACACCTGGAACCCCCCGGGGGTGTAGGCTTCCCTGCATGAAGTCCCTTTCCTCGGCGCTGGGAGCGCTCACCCTGCTCGCGAACGCGCCCTTTGCCTGAGACAGCTGCAAGGCGGCGGTCGCCGCCAACGGAGGCGGGCTCGCGCACGGCTTCAACCGCAGCATCCTGTTCCTGCTCGCGATGATGTGCGCGGTGTCGGCCGGTTTCGGATTCCTGATCTTCCGTGCCTACCGCCAGGCGCACTCCCGCGCCGAGTCCGGAGAGCCCTTCGCGCCGGCGGGGAAGATGCGCTGGTCGTCCGGGTCGAAGACCGAGGATTAGGGAGACCCGGCGGCGCCAGCGCGGTCAGGGAGTCTTGCCCTGCCCCATGAAGCTCACGTGGCGCTTCCAGGTCCTCTCGCTCGGCGTCGGAGCCGCTACCGCCGCCTTCGGCGCACTTGCCGGGAGCCCTGGGCGAGGAGCCCCGGTCCTCTGGGTTTCCGACACCGATGCGGATCGGGTCTTCCTGCTCGGAGAGGGGCTTCGTCCCCTCGTGGAAATCGAGGTCGCGCGTCCGCTGCGGCTCGAGGCGGCGACGAGGGGCGGAGTCTGGATCCTACGCCAGGAGGCCGGTCGTCGAGGGCCCTCGGCCGAGATCCTCCACGCCGCAGCCGATGGAACCTGCACGAGCGCCCTCTCTTGCCGGGAAGTGCTCGATCTGGATGCAGACCCCGAGGGCCGGCTCTATCTCCTCGTGCGCGAAGCGGTGGATCCCGTCCGTCTCCTCGAACTGGAGCCCCCTGGACGGATCGGGCGCTTCCTGGCTCCTTTCCCCGGCGCGCAGGCCGTCGCGGCGGGCGAAGGATGCGTTCTCGTCGCGACCCGAGAGGAGCTCTTCGTGATCGATGTCGGTGTGCCTCCCGCCGTGATCGCGCGGAGCGCTCACGCGGCCTCCGTGGTCGCCGTGGCCTCCACCGAGCGTGGGTTCTGGACCCTCGAGCGCCGCGCCGGCGAGTCCATCGCGCGTCTTCTCTCGCCCGCGCTCCACACGCTCGATCTTCGCCGAGTCGGGGACGCGACGGTCCTGAAGGGAGGCCGCACGACCGTGCCGTCGATCGACCTCGCACTCGAAGGGGAAAGGGCGTGGGCCCTCTCCGAGGAACCGAGCTCTCGGCTCGACCCCGGGTTTCCCCTGCCCTCGGCACTCGTCGACCTCCTGGCGCGAGGGCGGCGGCTCTTTGCGGCGGAGCTCGGGGCCGTTCTCGAGCTCGGCGAACGGGGCGAAATCGTGAACCTGCGTGGGGGCTTCCGGGGTCTCTCGAGTCTCGCCCCGGCGCGTTAGGGTTGCCGGAGGGCGAAGAGCCGCACCCAAGCCGCGGCGAGGAGCGTCTTGGCGTCGTGCACCTCGCCGCCCGAGAGGATCTCCTCGGGGCGGCGTCGGAGGAGCTCGAACTCCTCGTCGGGATCGGGCGCGCGCGGAACCGCGACCGGTTCCGCGTCCCGGGCGAGGAAGAGGGTCATGAGCTCCGAGGAGAATCCCGGCGCGGGCAAGAACCGCAGGAGTACCTCCCAGTTCTTCGCCCGGTGTCCCGTCTCCTCCTCGAGCTCGCGCACGGCGGCTGCGAGGGGATCCTCGTTCTCCTCCAGTCGGCCCGCGGGGATCTCGAGCAGCCAGTCCTCCGCGGCGTGTCGATATTGGCGAACGAGCAGGAGTTCTCCCGATCCCAGGAGCGGCGCGATCGCCACGGCACCGGGGTGGCGCACGACGTGCAAGTTCTGCTCTCGGCCCGAGGGAAGACGCAGGTGCTCGGCTACCACGTCGAAGATCGGGCCCCGCAGGAGAACTTCGGAGGAGATGCGTTCCACCCCGTTCGGGAGGTGTGCCGAACGTTCCGAGGCGCCGCTACCCGTCGGAAGTCTCCCGGTCCTTGCGTCGGCTCTCCTCTTCGCGTTCGGAACGCAGGATCCGCTCCAGGCCCGCCACGAAAGCTGTCACCGAATTGGCGATGTCGGCGCGCTGGTGATCCATGGCCATCTGGGCGAACTTGCGCAAGCGGCGCTGGATCTTCGGGATCTCGCGCAGGACGGGATGCTCCTTCCGCTCCTTGGCGATCTGCTTGGACTTGAGATCGGCGATCTTCCTTTCGAGCGCGGCGATCTTCTCTTCGTCGGTTCGCTTGCGATAGCCTCGGCGCCCTTCATGGGTTCCGGCGGACGTATTCATCGAGAATCGTTCGAGGGAAAGGAGCGTGGTGGGAGGAATCGGGCCGGAGCCGAGATGCTACGATCTCGCCTCGCTCGGGGGCAGGACCCTGGCCGTGCAGGATTTCGGGACTTCGACCCCGGGAAGGCACAATCTAGCACGATCGACGGGCCCCTAGAAGTTCCGGGCTCGGGCCGGAAGGTCGTGACCGGGCCGGCGCGAGCGCCCTTGCTGCGGCGGGCCTGCGGCGGGGAACCGGGCCCTTTTTGATACATTCCGAGGCCCGTTTCCCCGGATCTTGGGTGCGGATCGAGGGGTCCTTGCACGACGAAATCGACCGAGTCCTCTTCTCCGAAGACGAGATCCTGCGCGAGATCCAGCGCGTGGCGGGGGAGATCACGCGTGCCTATTCCGGCCTCGAGTTCACCGTGGTTTCCGTGCTCAAGGGCTCGTGCATCTTCGCCGCCGATCTCGTACGCAAGATTCCGCTCCCGCTCTCGCTCTCCTTCGTGTCCGCGGAGAGCTACCATGCCGGGACCGTCGCGGGAGCCCTGTCCCTCCGGTGGCTGCACGCCGACGAGGAGATCTGCGGGCGGCACGTGCTCCTCGTCGACGACATCGTCGATTCGGGAAGCACGCTCTCGGCGATCCGCGACGAACTCGTGCGCCTGGGGGCCTTCGAGATCCGCACCTGCGTCTTCCTCGACAAGCCGGCGCGCCGCAAGGTGGCATTGACCATCGACTTCCGTTGCTTCGAGGTCGAGGACGTGTTCGTGGTCGGATACGGGTTGGATCACGCCGGCCGCCACCGCAACCTGCCCTTCGTGGCCTCCCTGCGATCGGGAACCTCGGTCGCCGCCGCACCCCGAGAGTGAACCTCCCTCCCCGACTACCGTGAACGAGACCTTCGTCGTTCCTCCCGAGCGCGCCGGCCTGGAGCTGGACGAGTTCCTGTGCCTACACTTCCCGGGCTGCCCCAAGGGCGTCCTGCGCCAGGTCATCCGCGAAGGGCGGGTGCTCGTCGACGGGACGAGCGCCCGGCCCTCCCAGCGGCTGCGGCCCGACCAGGTGTTGCTCGTCGATCTCGACGAAGCGGATCTCCCTGAAGGGCCCGGCGCGCCGGAGTGCGAGCTCGCCATCCTCCACGAGGAGGAGGACTGGATGGCGGTCGACAAGCCCGCGGGGATCGCGGTGGAGCCGGAACGCTGGGAACGTTCCCGTGCCACCATCGCCGGGGCGCTCCTGCGGGTGGCGAAGGACCGTTCGAAGGAGGGCGATGGGCTCGCGACGCGCCTGCGCCTCGTGCACAGGCTCGACAAGGAGACTTCCGGCGTGCTCGTCGTGGCGAAGGACCTCGCGGCCGAGCGCTTCCTGCGCGGCGCGTTCGAGGAGCGCGTCCTGCACAAGGAGTATCTGGCCCTCGTCGAGGGCGAACATCCGTTGCCGGAAGGGGAGTGGGACGAGATCGACCTCCCGATCGGCGCCGATCCGAGGAAGAGCGGGCGCATGGTGGTCGACGAGCATGCCGGCAAACCGTCGCTCACGCGCATCGCGGTCGAGCGGCGCTTCCGCGGGTACACGCTCCTGCGCTGCGAGCCGCGGACCGGCCGCACGCACCAGATCCGGGTCCATCTGGCCGCCGTCGGATTCCCGCTCGCCGTCGATCGGCTCTACGGCCGGCGGAACGAACTGCACCTCTCGCAGTTGAAGCTGCGCTACAAGCCCAAGCCCGGCCGGCCGGAGAGACCCTTGATCGACCGGCTCACCTTGCACTCGGCGTGCATCGCCGTGCCGCGGCCGAGCCATCCGGAGGCCCCCCCCGTGCCCATTCGCTCGCCGCTGCCGCGCGATCTCTCCCAGGTCCTCAAGCAACTCGGAAAGGTGCGCGCGTGGGCGGACTGAACATCAAACAGCGCGTCGGCGATTTCCGCGTACGGGAGCTCCTGCAGCCCGACTACCTGACCGAGAGCGGGGACCATCGGGTCTACCGGGTCACCAAGCGCAAGCTGACGACCCAGAAAGCGGTGGCCATCCTGGCGCAGGAAGCGGGCGTCGAGCGGCATGCGGTCGGGATCGCGGGCTTCAAGGACCGCCAGGCGATCTCGGTCCAGTACATGAGCGTGGCGGGGGGACGACCCGTGCGCCTCCAGACGAGCGAGATCCGCATCGACTTCGTGGGCTTCGCGCGCGAGCCGCTCTCCAGCGAGAAGAGCTCCGGGAACGCCTTCGAGATCACCGCGCGCGGCCTGGATCGCCCGGACGTGGCGCGCCTGCGCACGAACCTCCCGATCGTGCGCGAGCACGGCTTGATCGATTACTTCGACGATCAGCGCTTCGGCAACCTCAGCCATGGACAGGGGTGGGTGGCAAAGGAGCTCATGCTCGGGCGCCCCGAGGGGGCCCTGAAGATGCTGCTCGCGTCGCGCAATCCCGCCGACGACGACGCGCATCGCCGCTTCAAGGACGAAGTGCTGCGCGCCTGGGGCGACTGGCGGACCTGTCGCGACGCGGCCGGTCGCTTCGGGGAGCACCATTCGGTCTTCGAGCACCTGGCGAAGAACCAGGCCGACTTCTCGGGCGCCTTCTCGCGCGTCGCCACGCGTCTGCGCCTGATCCATCTCTACGCCTGGCAGTCCCACCTGTGGAACCGCGCGGTCTCCGACCACCTGCGCTCGCTCCTCCCGCTCGAGGAGCGCGTCCTGCTCGACAGCGTCGAGGGCGTGCTCGTGACCCATGCCGCGGCTCCGCCGCGCGCGTTCCTGGAGCGAGCGGACTTCCCCTTGCCCGGCGAGCGGCTCGCGGGGGTGGAGGACCCGCGCGAGGTCGCGCTCTACACGGAGGTGCTCTCGCGCGAGGGCATGGGCGTGCACGAGCTGTGCGTTTCTCCCGAGATCCCGGGCTTCCTCCTCAAGCCGGAGTCGCGCGATCTCGTCGTCCGACCCCGGCACCTGCGCGTGCGGCCCGCGGAGGAGGACGCGCTCCAGCGGGGCGCCTGGCAGGTGCGCGTCCGCTTCGAACTGCCGCGCGGTTCCTACGCCTCGCTCGTCGTCAAGCGCCTGTTCGCGTCGGCCAACGGGGCGGAACCGCGCCGAGGAGTCCCGGAGCGCGGGCGCGAGACGCGCGGGCCGCGCGGGGCCGGCGGGAGGCGACGATGAGCGAGGAACGCGTGGTGGGGGTCATCGGCGGGTCCGGTCTGTACGAGATCGAGGGCTTCGAGGGGATGGAGGAGGTCCGCCTCTCGACGCCCTTCGGCGAACCCTCCGACGCCTTCGTGACGGGCCGGCTGGCGGGGGTGCGCACGGTCTTCCTGCCGCGGCACGGACGCGGCCACCGCTTGCTCCCGACCGAGATCAATTCGCGCGCGAACCTCTGGGGCCTCAAGCGTCTGGGAGCGACGCGCATCCTCTCGATCTCCGCCGTCGGCTCCATGCGCGAGGACATCGCGCCCGGGGACTTCGTGCTGGTCGACCAGTTCTTCGACCGCACGCGTCACCGGACCGACAGCTTCTTCGGCAGCGGCGTCGCGGCTCACGTTCTCTTCGCCGACCCGACGTGTTCGGACCTGCGTTCGATCCTGCTCGCCGCTGCGCGGCGCATCCCCGTCCGCGTCCATTCCGGCGGAACCTACCTGAACATGGAAGGACCCCAGTTCTCCACGCGCGCCGAAGCGCGCATCTATCGGCAATGGGGCGTCGACGTGATCGGGATGACGAACCTCCAAGAGGCGCGCCTGGCGCGCGAGGCGGAGCTGTGCTACGCCACGGTGGCGATGGCGACCGACTACGACTGCTGGCACGCCTCCGCGGGAGACGTGACGGTCGAGGCCATCCTGGAGGTGATGCGCAAGAACACGGCCCATGCGAAGGAGCTCGTCCGGTCGGTGCTGCCCCTCCTGCCGGCGACCCGTAGCTGCCCTTGCCAGAATGCTCTGCGGTACGCGATATTGACCGACCCGGCGCGCATCCCCCCCGAGGCCCGGGACCGGCTGGAGCTCTTGATCGGCAAGTACCTCCCCGGTTGAAGGTGTCCACTCCAGGAGGAGCCATGAACTTTCGCGCGCTGATGCTCTTCGCGAGTTCCTTGATGGTGGCGTGGTCCGCCTGTTCGACTCCCCCGGGACTGGGAGGCGTGCTGGCCGAGGTCGCGACCACGCCCCCGGCGCAGGAGTGGCACGTCGGACCCGAGGTGGACCTGAGCAAGACCGGGCCGGCGCGTTTCGTGCCGCCGCTCTACGCGGCCTTCCAGCCCGAACGGGCGATGCAGCTCGTGAACTTCATCGACGGCTTCTATCGCGCCCCCGCCAATCGCGGCTATGACACGGTGCTCGAACGGCTGGTGCAGGAGCTGCGGGCCGCCGGTTTCGGAGGCGAGGACTCCCGGCTGAGCCTCGAGACGATCCAGGGGCCCGTCGAGGAGGCCTGGACTCCGCTCTCCGCCGAGCTCGTGCTCCTGGCGGACGGGGAGAAGCCGCGCGAGCTGCACGCCTTCGACCAACCGGAGGACGTCGACCGCGTGATGCTCCCCGTCTACGCGCCTTCCTGCGAGCTCGAGGGCGAGGTCGCGCTGAGTCTCGACGAGCTCAAGAAGGGCATGATCCTCGTCACGGACGTCTCCGCCACGCAGGTGAAGCAGCGCGCCGAGTTCGCGGGCGCCGCGGCGGTGGTCTCGGCTTCGCTCGAGTCCTTCAACGAGGATCCTTCGGGCCGGAACCGCCACATGGAGGCGATCCAGTACCGAGAACTCTCGGGGGGCAACACCCTGCCCGTGTTCCAGATCTCGAAGAAGAGCCTGATCGCGATCGAGGAGGCCGTGGACCGGGCCCGGGTCCGGAAGCGCAAGGTCAGGCTGGCGCTCTCGGCCCAGGTCGAGGTCGAACCGCGTCCGCTGCGGACGCTGGTCGCCACGATCAAGGGATCCAGCCGGCCCATGGAGGCCATCGCCATGGTGAGCCACGTCCAGGAGCCCGGGGCGTGCGACAACGCCACCGGAGTCGCGAGCCTGGTCGAGAGCGCGCGCGCGCTCGCCGAACTCCTGCGCCAGGGGAAGCTCGCCTGGCCCGATCGGAGCCTGGTCTTCATCTGGGGCGACGAGTTCCGCCAGACCGAATCCTGGCTCGGCCACACGGACATGCAGCCGGTGGTCGGGATCTCCTCCGACATGACCGGGCAGAACCTGGAGGAGACCGGCGCCATCGCGCGTCTCGAACGCATGCCCGATCCCGGAGCGCTGACCACCCTGCCGCCCGACGATCACACCCCCTGGGGCGCCGGCGAGGTCAAGGTCGAGGAGCTCAAGCCGAACGGCTTCGCCGTGATCGCGCGCTGCGCGATGGTCGACGTCGGGCTGCAGGACGGATCGTGGCGCTGCGCCGATCATCCCTGGGAGGGCGGGAGCGACCACGACATCTTCATCCGCCGCGGCATCCCGGCCGTGCTCTTCTGGCACTTCACCGACTTCACCTACCACACGAGCCTCGACCGGCTCTCCTTCGTGGATTCCAAGGAGATGCGGCGTACGGGCGTGGCCATCCTCGCCTCGGCGCTCGCGGTGGCCGATCCGGAGCCGGGCGATCTCGAGCGCTACCTGAAGAGCCTCGACATGGAGCGCGAAGTACGATTGGGGGCCGCGATCGAAGCCGAATCTCCCGAGCTGGAAGCCCTGTGGGGGATGTGGTGCGACGGCGCCCGCGACTGGCTGCGGAAGCTGTGCCTGGGGATCGACGAGGATCTGCCCGGGACGGGACACTAGCGCCATGTCGAACGACCCCTTGCTGCGACCCTCGCGACGCGCCCTGCTCGGGGCGGCGAGCGCGATCTCCTTCCTGCCGCTCGCTCGCGCGCCGTCCCAGGCGAAGCGACCCGTGATGGTCGGGAGCTCGAATGCCCTCGCCGGCATGAAGCTCACCTATCCGGAGCTCCTCGAAGGCGCCGCTCCGCTCGACGCAGCGATCGAGACGGTGAAGATCGTCGAGGCCGATCCGACCGATCACAGCGTCGGACTGGGAGGGCTCCCGAACGAGGACGGGGTCGTGTCCCTGGATGCCGCGTGCATGGATGCCGTGCGGCACAAGTCGGGCGCCGTCGCGGCGATCGAGAACATCCTGCACCCGAGCGAGGTGGCGCGCCTGGTGATGGAGCGCACGGACCACTGCCTGATCGTCGGCCGAGGTGCCTACGATTTCGCGCGCGCACACGGACATCCACACGTCGAGCTCCTGACCGACGAGGCGCGCGAGATCTGGCTGAAGTGGAAGGAGACGATGAGCGCGGAGGACGACTGGCTCCCGCCGCTCCCGACGCCCGAATCCGAGAAGCACGGCGCCCGGGTCCCGACCCGCTTCGAGCGCCACGGTACGGTGCATTGTTCCGTGCTCTCGCGTTCGGGCGAGATCGCCTGCACGACCACCACTTCCGGGCTCGCCTTCAAGATCCCCGGGCGGGTCGGCGACTCGCCGATCCTCGGCGCGGGTCTCTACTGCGACCAGGAATCGGGCAGCGCGGGCGCCACGGGGAGGGGCGAAGCCTCGATCCTCGCCAACGGGAGCTTCCTCCTGGTGGAGCTCATGCGCACCGGCATGCACCCGCTCGACGCGGGTCTCGAGGTCCTGAAGCGCATCGTGAAGCAGGTGAGACGCCAGGCGACCGTTCAGCCCGATCTCATGGGGCCGGACGGGAACCCGACCTTCGGGATCCACTACTACGCGCTCGATGCCCTGGGCCGCTTCGCCGGGGTCACGCTGCGCGGACAGGCCACCTTTGCCGTCGCGGATCCGGCCGGAGGTCCGCGGCTCGAGCGGCTCGTGCCGCTCCTGGCGTAGGAGCCCGCGGGCCTAGCGCCTCAGGCGCTCGAACGAGCGCGTCACCCTCGTCCAGGTCTTCCCGTCGACCTCGACGTAGGGATAGACGACGAAGTTCAGTTTCCCGATCGCCGGTGCGGGGTCGAGCAGCAGGTCCCGGCCTTCGGTCATCGTCACGCGGTCGTAGTCGAGCGTCCCGAAGAAGTAGTCGGCTTTCTCGGGGTGCTTGTCGGCCTCGGAGATGTCCACCGGGATCCAGCCGTGATCGTCGGTCCAGAAGAAGGCCCAGCAGTGGTAGCCGCTGACGTCCTTCTCGGGCTCGTCGCCTCCGGGCACCGAGAAGCCGATCTCGAAGCGCGCCGGGATGCCCTTCGTGCGCGCCAGGCCCATGAAGTAGCTGTGGAAGTCGGTGCAGTTCCCGTAGCGGCTGTCGCAAGCCCACTCGGCGTCCCCGCGGCCCCATCGTCCACCCTCCGGCTTGTCGTACTTCATCCGATCGAGCACGTGTCTGTAGAGCTCGTGCCCGGTCCCCAGGGCGTCCTCCTCCGACCGTAGCTCCGTGGCGATCTGCGAGACCTTGCCGTCGAGCGGGATCAAGGTGTTCGGCGCGAGGTCCATCTGGAGTTGCTTGGCGCTCGCCTTGCCGCCGCCGCGCGTCTCGTAGCGCGTCACGTCGAAGGTCATCTCGAGCTCGATCGGCCCCCGACTCGTCACGCACAGGGAGCGGCCGTTGCCGGAGTGGAAGTTGCGCACGCTCCAGCGGACCCCGCCCTTCGCTCCTTCCACGTCGTCGCCCTCGAGCTCGGCGGAGCCGAGCTCGAAGTTCGTGTTGCCCGAGAACCCGACGACCCGCACCCCCTCGATCGTCTGGTCGAGGGTGTCGATCGGGATCGGGATCCACGTGCGCACTTCCTCCGCCCCCTCGGGAAGCTCGGTGACCGCCGCCTTGTAGACGAAACCGAAGGTGCGCGAGGGGCGCGACAGGTCGAGCTCCGGCCGCGTCTCCGTGGACCGGCAGGAGAACAGGACGAGGCCGAGGACGAGGAGCGGACGCGAGTTCATGCACGTTCCTTGGACTGGGGCTGGAAAAGGGCCGGGAGCATATCCTCCTCGCTCAGGGGGACTGCAAGGCCCACGTGAATTCGAGGCTCGAGAGCCGGCCGTCCCCATCCCGGTCCAGCGCGGCGAGCAGCGCTCCCGTCCGGATCGGGAGCTCGACCTCGGGCAGGAGTCGCACCAGGTCCTCCCGCCCGACGAAGGAGTCGCCGTCCAGGTCGAGTCGGCGGAAGACCAGGGGTGCGGAGCGCGAAGCGGGATGCAAGGACGCGCGTTCGGAGGTCCGGCCGAAGTGCCGGCGCGCGAAGAGGTGCTTCGTCAAGAGCCGCGCGAAGGGCGAGATCTCGCCGAGCTCGAGGGCTTCCGATCGGTCGAGGTCCTGCTCCTGGAGCAAGGAGTCGGCCGAAAGAGGGAGCTCGAGATGGCGGAGGCAGCGCTCGATCTCGCTCTCGTCGAGCCCGCCACTGGCGTTCCCGTCGTAGAGCTCGAGGGTCTGCTGGTTCGAGGGGCCGGCCTCGGGCGAGAAGAGCGGGCGGGGAGTCTCCTCGGGCGCGAGCTCGACCTCTCCCTCGCGCGGCAGGCTGCGCGGCGGCAAGGGACCGGGGAGCACCCCGAGCTTCGCCAAGAGCCCCTCGGCGCGCTTCTGGAACTCCGCGGGGTCGAGGCGTCCGTCCCGGTCCAGGTCGACCTGAAGGAACTCGGTCTTCTCCATGCCGAGGACGGAGCGGGCCTCGCGCAGCGAGATCCAGCCGTTCCCGTCGAGGTCGCACAGGCTGAAGAACGCCCCGACGCTGGTCGGCATCGAAGCCTTGGGCTTCGCGGCGAGGGGACGATCCGGGATCGGGCTCTCCTGGAGGAGACCCGATCCGAGGGACGCGAACACGAGCGCGCTCTTCAGGGCCAGGCGCACGGCGCCTCTGAGCTTCCCGTATCGCGTGGGGTGCCGCAAGTTCCGGCCTTTCCCTGGGCCGGCCCTCAGGCGACGTCCCGCGAGCGCCGCGCCGTAGGGGTGCGCTTCTGGCCCGGGCGCGGGAGGGCGGCCACCTCGCTCGCGGCCGAGAGCCCGATCTCGATCGCACGCTCGGCGTGCTCCACCCGGTGGATGACGAGCCCCGCGCGGATCTCGGCGGAGAGGCGATCCACGTCCCGCCCGTTGCGCGCGGGAACGATCACCTCCTGGATCCCGCTGCGCTTGGCGGCGAGCAGCTTCTCGCGCAGTCCGCCGACGGGCAGGAGGTCTCCGGAGAGCGACATCTCCCCGGTCATGGCCACGTCGTGACGAGCGGGCCGGCGCGTGAGGAGCGAGATCAAGGCCGTGGCGATCGCCACGCCCGCCGAAGGTCCGTCCTTGGGGATCGCGGCCGCCGGGAAGTGCAGGTGCAGGTCGATCTGGTCCAGGAGATCGTGCTGGATCCCCAGTCGTTCGAAGCGCGTGCGCACGAAGGAGATCGCGGCCTGCACCGACTCGCGCAGGATCTCCCCCAGATGGCCGGTCAGGTAGAGGCGCCCCGACCCGGGCATCGCCAGGGCCTCGATGGGGAGCAGCGTCCCTCCGGCCGAGCTCCAGGCGAGTCCGGTGGCCACCCCGATCGCCGGGCGGCGCTGCCGCGGGTCCACCTCGACGAGGCGCGGGCCGAGCAGCCAGTCGAGATCGGCCTGGCCGACGTGCAGGCCCGGACGCGTGCCGGCCACGCGCACTGCGGCCTTGCGGGCGAGTGCCTCGATGCCGCGCTGGAGCTGGCGCACGCCGGCTTCCTCGGTGTATCCGCGCACGAGGGAGCGCAAGGCCGCGGGAGTCATGCGCAGGTCGTCGTCCTCGAGCCCGGCGTGGGCGCGCGCCCGCGGCAGGAGGTGGGCGCGAGCGATCGCGAGCTTCTCCGACTCGGTGTATCCGTCGAAGGCGAGGACCTCCATCCGATCGAGCAGCGCCGCGGGGATCGAGTCGGGCTCCGTCGCCGTGGCGAGGAACAGGCAGCGCGAGAGGTCGAAGGGAACGCCCAGGTACTGGTCGAGGAACTCGGCGTTGTGCTCGGGATCGAGCAGGGAGAGGAGCGCTCCGGCGGCGGTCCCGCCGCCTCCCAGGCTCACCTTGTCGATCTCGTCGAGCAAGACGACCGGGTCAGGCGTCCTGGAGCGATGCAGGCCCGAGAGGATCGCCCCGCTGGTCGCGCCCTCGCGCGAGCTCGGGACCCCGACGATCTCGCGCTCGTGCGTGATCGCTCCGAGCGGGATGGGCAGGAAGCGGCGCGCGAGGACGTTCGCCACGGCGCGGGCCATGCTCGACTTGCCCGTTCCCGGCGGGCCGACGAAGCACAGGACCGTTCCGCGCCCCTCGCCTCCGAGCCGATGGACGGCCAGGATCTCGGCGATCCGCTCCTTGACCTCGGTGAGCCCGATGTGGCTCCGCGCCAGGGCCCGGGCGACGCGCCCGAAGGGGATCGGGGCGAGCTCCGCCGGCGCCCTCCAGGGGAGCTCGAGGGCCCACGTCGCATGGGTCCGGATGCGCCGCGCCTCGGCCGATTCGGGCGGGAGCCTGCGTAGCTCGTCCAGGTGCCGCTCGACGAGCTCGCGCGCCGCGCTCGAGAGCTCGGCCTCCCGGGCGCGCCGTTCGAGTTCGTCGAGCTCGGTCGAACCGGCGCCGGGCTCGCCGAGCTCGCGGCGCAGGGCTTCCAGGCGCTCCTCGAGGACCGCGCGCCGCAGGCGGCGGGCGACGTCCTCGTCCACCGAACGCCCGGCACGGGCGTGGGCGAGGCGCTCTTCGACGTGGGTCCGCAAGCGCAACAGGCGTTCGCGCGGGTCGGCGCGCAAGAGGAGCGCGGCGCGTTCCGCGAGATCGAGCCCCGTCTCGGCGGCGAGCAGGTCCGCGGCCCGCCCCGGGTCGCCGCGGTGCATGGCCGCCCGGCCCGCGAGTTCGCTCGGGAAGGAAGGGTCGAGCTCGGAGAGACTACGGCAACTCTCGACCAGCGAATCGAGCAGGAGCCCGGCGTCGGCTGGCACCGGCAGCGTGTCCGGTGCGGAGGAGCGCGCGAAGAAACAGCCCTCCGAGAGCTCGATCTCCTGGAGGCGCGTACGGCGGATCCCCTGCAAGACGAGGCGCGCTCCTCCGTCGGGGAGGCGCGTGACCTGCACCAGTCGTGCGAGCGTGCCGATCGACGGCAGGTCGTCGGGGCGAGCCGGGGCCTTCGGTTCGCGCAGCGGGACGACGATCAGACGCGGATCGAGGGCGTGAACGCGCTCCAGGGTCGCCGCCTCCGATCCGGGGCGCACTTCCACCGTGGCGACCTCGTGGGGGAAGAGCACGTAGGTCGCGAGGGAGAGGACGGGGTGGCGCGTCACTTCGGCTCCGGAACCTTGCTTATCGGCCTTCCGGCGCGGTCCGCCTGGAGCCCTACGGCCCCTTTGATGCGCGCGAGGCGTGCTCAGCGACCTGCGGCGAGGTCGCGGACCGCCGCGATCACCCGCTCCTGGTCCTCGAAGGACAGGAAGGGGTGGATGGGCAGGCACAGGACCTGGCGCGCGAGCCGCTCGGCGATCGGGAAGTCGCCCGGTCCGTATCCCCATCCCCGCGCGGCCTCCTGCAGGTGGACCGGTAGCGGGTAGTGGACCGCGGCCAGGATCCCGCGTTCCTTGAGGCCGAAGAGGACCGCATCCCGACCGATCCGTCCGACGATCCGCACCGTGTACTGGTGATACACGTGCGTGGCCTCGGGGGCGCGGACGAGGGGCCGCACCTCCGAGAGGGAGGCGAAGGCCCGGTCGTAACGCCGCGCGAGCTCCGCCCTGCGCGCGTTCCAGGCCGGGAGGTGGGGGAACTTCACGTTGAGCACCGCTCCCTGGAACGCGTGCAGCCGCGAGTTGGTGCCGACGAACGCGTGGCGGTACTTCTCGGGACTCCCGTGATCACGCAGTCGCCGGACCTTCTCCGCCACGTCGGCGTGCGAGGTGGCCACTAGGCCTCCCTCGCCGGCCGCTCCCAGGTTCTTCGTCGGATAGAAGGAGTAGGCGCACGCATCGCCGAGCTCGCCGCAGGCGACCCCGTCGCGCGCGGCACCGTGGGACTGCGCCGCGTCCTCGAAGAGCACGATCCCGCGCGAATCGGCCAGGGCGCGGAAGGCCCGCATGTCGACCATCTGCCCGTAGAGATGGACGGGCAGGATGCAGCGCGTGCTCGGGGTGATCGCGCGCTCGGCCGTGCGCGGGTCGAGCAGGCCCGTCCCCTCCTCCACGTCGGCGAGGCGCGGGATCGCCCCGATCCAGGCGATCGCGCCGGCGCTGGCGAAGAAGGTGAAGGGGCTCGTGACCACCTCGTCCCCGCGCTGGACGCCGAGCGCGAGCAATCCCAGCACCAGGGCGTCCGTGCCCGAGCCGACGCCGATCCCGTGCTTCGCCCGCGAGAGCTCGGCCATGGAGCGTTCGATGCGCTCCACTTCGGGACCGAGGACGAACTGGCCGCTCGCGAGCACGCGGGCGAGCGCACCCTCGAGCGCCGGCCCGAGGAAGGCACGCTCGGCCGCGAGATCGAGCGGCGCGATCGGCTTCGCGCGGGACGAGCTCGTTCCGCCCTGGCTCACGCGCTGTGGAAGTCCTTGACCGGCTTGGGAGGCTCTTCCTGGGTGCCCAGCACCCTGGAGAAGCACCAGAGCGTGAGAAGGGTCACGAAGGAGACCGAGACGAGCATGAAGATCCAACCGAGAGCGTCGAGAGGCATCGTGGTTCTCCCGGGTCAGTCTGCGGGGGGGTGCTGACCATCGACATCGAGCCCTTGCGCACGCCAGCGGCGCTCGCCGATGAAGACCAGCGCGAGGAGCCCGAGCGTGGTCGCGACGAGCACGAGCCAGGCGAGCTGCACGGTCGAATTGTCCATGGCTTTCGAGATGTAGCCAGCCTTGATCGTTCCGTCGGGATTCTGCTCGTCCGGCAGCTCCTGCCAGCAGAACCCGCCGATCACGATCGCGAGATAGAGGGGTGAGACGTACTTCATCACGAACTGGATGAGCCGCGGGATGCGCATCTGGGCGCCCTCGTGGGCCTCGGCGATGCCGCGCCCCATGCCGAAGATCCACCCGAAGCAGAAGATCTGCGCCAAGCCGATCACGAGGATGAAGAACGAGCCGACCCAGAAGTCGATCGTGTCGAGCGCGTCGAGGCCGCCGCTGTAGTACATCACGAACGCGGTACCGGCGAGAGCCCAGACGGTGACGAGGGCCGTCGCGCGGCGACGGGTGCAGCCGAGCGATTCCTGCACGAAGGCCTGCGTCGGTTGGAGCATCGAGAGCGAGCTCGTGATCGCCGCCAGGAAGAGCATCAGGAACCAGATCGTTCCGAAGAAGTTCCCGAGCGGCATGTGGGCGAACACGACGGGTAGGGTGTTGAATCCCAGGTTGAAGGACGACCCCGTGGCCTTCTGGGTCTCCGCGATGCCGAGGAAGGCGACCGCGGCCGTGACGGTGATCAGACCTCCGAGCGCGACCTCGAAGAACTCGTTCGTGGCCGATGCCGTGAGGCCCGACAGAACGACGTCGTCCTTCTTCTTCATGTAGGATGCGTAGTTGATGATGACGCCGAAGCCGACCGAGAGGCTGAAGAAGATCTGGCCGGCGGCGGCGACCCAGGTCTTGAAGTCCTTGAGCGCCTCGAACTTCGGGTTCCAGAGGAAGCCGAGCCCGTTGTTGACGTTCTGTTCGGGGAGCGCGGGGTCCGGTGTGCCCAGGGTGAGGACGCGCGCCAGCACGATGAGGCCGATCGCGGCCATGGTGGGCATCGCCCACTTGCAAACCCATTCGACGCCCTTGGAGAGACCGCGATGCACGAACCAGACGTTCAGGACCATCGTGATCCCGAAGAAGATCAGGAGTCCGTGCTTGTCGTCTTGGAACAGGGCTCCGTTCGCTGTCGATCCGGTGACTTCGGTGAAGAACGTCTTCGATGCGTTCACCTGCGCCGCGATTGCCTGGTCGCCGAGCCCGATGCCGCCGGTCAGGAACTTCCAGCAGTAGAGCAAGCACCACGACTCGATCAGGACGTAGTAGAAGTACACCGCGAGGGGAATGAGCACGGTGCACACGCCCACGTAGCGAGCCCACGATCCCTTGCCGAAGAGGCCCATGATCGCCGGGCCGCTGTGGAAGCCCTTGCGACCCCCGTAGCGGCCCATGGTCCACTCGGCCCAGCCGATGGGTATGCCCAGGAAGAGCAGCGCGCAGAAGTAGGGGATCATGAACGCGCCGCCGCCGTTCTCGGCGGCGTTCCCCGGGAAACGCAGGAAGTTCCCCAGGCCCACCGCCGACCCCGCGACGGCGAGGATGACCCCCAAACGGCTGCTCCAGCCTTGCTTCTCTTGCATCGGGACGTCTTCGCGACGAGAGGGACGGCCTCGCCGGTCCGGGATGGAGGACCGGTTCGAGGGCCCCGGAACTCGCGGGAGGCTACTTGGAAGCCCAGGGGGGTGCAACGGAGGATCCCTTCGAGAGGGCTTTTTCTTCCGCGGGAAGAAGCCCAACTCGCCGCACCGGGAGACGTAGGACAACGCCCCCAGATGCGCGGCGCGCTTCGAAACGGGGCTATGATTCGGTTCGCCCTCCTCGCCGACCTTCCATGATCCATCCCTTGCTCGTCGGCGCGCTCCTCTTCTCCCTGTGCCAGGACCAGGACCCCAAGGTCGCCGGCCTCCTCAAGGGACGCGCCAAGGGCAAGCCGCTCGATGCGACCGAGCTCAACGAGGTGGCGAAGAAGATCCGGCCGGAGATCGAGCAGCTCCGCGGCGAGACCTTCCAGCGCGAGGTCGTCCTCGAAGTGCTGGACGAGGCGGGCTTCGCGGCTCGCACGCGGGAGCGCGTCGCGGCCCGGATGACTCCGGAGGAGCGCTCGGCCGAGGGAACGGTGGCCCAACTCCTCGGCCTCATCCCGGTCTCGATGGACTGGGAATCGACGGCGACTGCCGCCCTCGAGCGACGCTCGAACGGCTTCTACGACCTCCGCACCGACCACCTGTACTTGAGGGCCGGCCAATCTCCGGGAACCTCGCGCGTCCTCTTGGCACGCGGGCTCGGTCAAGCGCTAGACGATCAGGTCTTCGACCTCGTGGGACTCGCGGCGCGGGAGGTCGGGAACGCCGACGAGCGCTTCGCGCTCGAAGCCTTGATGGAGGGCTCGAGCATGAGCGTGATGCGCGCGTGGGCCATGCAGAGCATCGGCGCGGTGATGCCGGAGGACATGCAGGACGCGACGACCCAAGGGCTGAAGGAGCTGGAGGACGCGCCGCCGTTCCTGTGGAAGCGGGAATACGCCACGGGGCTCCTGGGCGCCGCGTTCCTCCTGCGATTGGAGGATTTTCGCAAGGCGGGGGACAAGCCGCTCAAGGGCGCCGACGCTTCGGCGGCCTTCCGGGATCCGCCGCGTTCGAGCGAGCAGATCCTCCACCCTCAGAAATACTGGGACCCCTCCACGCGCGACGATCCCGTGCCGGTGCGCTTCGAGATCGGAGAGCTGCCCGCCGGATGGACGGTAGTGTCCGAGGACACGCTCGGAGAGTTCGGCTGGGGACTCGTCGTCCAGCCCAAGGATGCACGTTCGGGGCTGAACGCCAAGACTCTCGGGCGGGTCAAGTTCACCTTCAAGTCCTCCGCCGGCTGGGGAGGAGACCGGATCCTTCTCCTCGGTCGCGGAGAGGCACGTGTGCTCCATTGCCAGACTCTCTGGGACACGCCCGAGGACGCGGCGGAGTTCGCGGCCGCGATCGCGACGCTCGAGGAGTCCCTGCGCGGAGCGGCGAGTGGCTTCGCCGCGGAGAAGGGGCTCGCCGCCGGTGACGCGGGGGTCGAGATCGTCCGGCGCGACGAGAAGGGCCTCGCGCTCGTCGTGTGGGCGGGCGTGGGAGTGGAGGAACGCACGCGGATTCGCGCTGCGATCCATCCCACGGTCGTGCTGCCCCCGCAGGAACAGCGCTGACCCGACGCCTGGGGGCTAGGGGTCGCCGGCTCAGCCGCGCCTCGGGACGCCTCCTGCGATGCGTCCGGTGAAGAGGAAGGTTCCTTCGATCCTCCCGCCCGGGCGCGGCCGTTCGAGTCCCTCGCTCGAGAGCTGCCAGCGAGAGAGGAAGAGATCCAAGGGACGTCCGGGAGCATCGGCCTCGATCACCTCGATGCCCTCCTGGGTCAGCGGGTTGACGAGGTGCCGGATCGTGCGGATGCGGAGCGAGACGTCCATGCATCCTCCCGGCCGACCTTCCCCGGCGAGCGGTTGCAACTCGGCGCCGTGGGGCTGCTCGAGGATCGCCGGATTCCGCGACCCTCGGTCGGGGCCGACGTAGGAGACGTCGAGCGCGAATCCGGCGATGCTGACGGCGAGGACGTGTCCCACCGGGATGCGCCGGGGGAGGCGGCGCGAGTCGGACAGGTAGGTGGAGATCGGGTACGCCATCCGGCCCGTCTCCCTCCAGGGGTCGTCGGGTAGGGGAGGATTGGCGATCCCGTGCAGCAGCACGTCGTAGGGTGAGTCGGGCAGGGGAACCAGCTCCTGCAGGGCGACCCGCAACCTCCTCGGCGATTCGAAGTGGGGCCAGAGCGACCAGGGCCCCCCTTCCCCATCGCGGTCGAGACGGACGTCGATCCCCCCTGGGAACGGGTAGCGAAGGTGGATGCCCTTCGGTCCGCGCCAGGCCACGGTTTCACCGTGCTCTCGGATCGTGCGCACGAGATCCGAGAGATCGTAGTCGGGGGGGAAGCCGATGCACTCCAGCAGGAAATCCACGCCGATTGAGCATACGACTTCGATCCCAGAGGTCCTTCGCTCCGATCGCATCGGTTGGGTACGATCGCGCGGCCTCGTGCGGTCCTGCGCGGAGCGCGGGACGTGCTCGCACTCCGCGTCGCATCCGTCAACATTCTTTCGATCGAAGATGGACCATCGAATTCGTTCCTTGTGCTGCTTCTCCTGGGTCCCCGTTCTGGGCCTGGTCGTCGGATGCAAGGGCCTCCCTCCCCATCCGGAAGGGACCCTCGCCTCGAGCGAGAGGACCGCCGATCGCGGCTGCGACATCGAGCACTACGCCATCGAGCTCGAGATCCGGCCCGCGCGCCGGGAGATCGAAGGTTCGTGCCGGATCCAGTTCGCCTCCACGGTGGAGGGTCTGCGCGCGGTCGCGCTCGACCTAGCGGGCCTCGAGGTGCGCGGCGTGCGTGATCCCGAGGGCCGCGAGCTCGCCTTCACGCGCGAAGGAACGAACCTGCGCGTGCTCTTGCCCACCCCCCTCGGGCGCGGAGCGAACGGCGACTTCACGGTGCTCTATGGCGGCCGGCCGGTGGACGGTCTCTGGTTCTCCGGTGGCCGAGGCGCGGAGGATCTCCCCACGCAGGTCTTCACGCAGGGGCAGGCGGACCATGCTCGGGGATGGTTCCCTTGCGTCGACCAGCCCGCGGAACGAGCGACGTCCGAGGTGCGCGTGACGATCCCGGAGAACTGGGTCGCCTTCGCCCCCGGCGAGCGCATCGAAGCGACGGAGACGGGGGGACGACGGATCGAGCATTGGACGATGTCCACGCCGCACTCGACCTACCTGGAGAGCCTCGTGGCAGGCGAGTTCGTGGTCCAGGAAGGCGAATGGGACGGGATCCCTCTCAGCTTCGCGGCCGAGCCTCGTTACGCCGAGTGGATCCCCGCAGCCTTCGAGGAGACGGACGAGATCCTGGGCTGGCTCTCGGAGACCACGGGCATCCGCTACCCATACCCCAAGTACAGCCAGACCGCCGTGGCGAACTTTCCCTGGGGAGGTATGGAGAACATTTCGGCCACGACGCTGACTCCGCTCGCCCTGGGAGATGCACTGTGCCAGCGCGATCATCCGGCGACCGATCTCATCGCGCACGAGGCCGCGCACCAGTGGTTCGGCGATCTCCTGACCTGTCGCGATTGGTCCGAGCTGTGGCTGAACGAGGGGTTCGCGACCTACTTCGCCCTGCTCTACTTCGAGAGCACGCGCGGTGTGGACGAGTTCCGCGCGCGGCTGCGCGATGCCCAGCAGGAGTACCTCGAGCAGGATCGAGGCGCTGCTCGCCGTCCGACGGTCTGGACCGGTTGGAAGGAGGGCGAGGACATGCTGGACGCACGCATCTACGAAGGTGCGGCCGCGCGCCTGCACCTCCTGCGCTTCCTCCTGGGAGACGAGCGCTTCTTCGCGGGGATTCGGACCTATGCTGCGGAGAACGCGGGACGGGCCGTCGCCACCGAAGACCTCGAGCGAGTCTTCGAGAAGGTCTCCGGCCGGCACCTCGACGTCTTCTTCGATCAGTGGATCTCCGGGCGTGGCTACCCGGAGTTCGAGATCGAATGGAGCTGGGATCGGAGCGCGCGTCAGGTGGTTCTCGACGTGCGTCAGACCCAGTCGACCGGCGATGGCACTCCCATCTTCCTCCTGCCGGTCGACATCGAGGTCCTGGACGAGGGAGGCAGGCACATGCACCGGGTCGAACTCACCCGGCGCAACGAGCGCTTCTCCCTGCCCGCCGATGGTCAGCCCTTCTACGTGCAGTTCGACAAGTACGGCTGGATCCCCAAGGCGATCACCTGGAAGCGGACCGGGGCCGAATGGCTCGCCATCGCGCACTCCGACGACGACGTCAACGGCCGCCGGGATGCGCTCCATGCCCTCGGGGAGCTCGCGAGCAGCACGCTGCGCCCCGATCCGGCGGGGCACGAGACGTACGTGGGCGAGATCGTGCACGGCCTCCTGCGCGACACGAGTTCCTGGGTGCGAGCGACGGCGGCGGAGGCGTTGGGGCGTGCCCAGGGCCTCGAAGCCCGCAAACGGCTCGTCCAGGCGGTGCAGAGCGACTCCTGCGCGAAGGTGCGCGTGGCCTCCCTGCGGGCCCTGGGCGCTTTCGGTCCGAACGAGGACCTCGCTTCGTTGGCCGAACAGGCATTCGCCGAGCGGTTCAGCTGGGCCACCATGGGTGCGGCAGCGGGTCTCTACGTCTCCTCCGATCCTGGCCGAGCACTGGAGTGGATCCGGGAGAAGCTCGCGATCTCCTCGCCGCACGACGAACTGAGGGGATACCTGTTCGAGCACCTCGGAAGCCTGGCGGGCCGTCCCGCGGGGGACGAGTTGCGCCGGTGGGCCGGCGATGAATCCGTCGATTCGAGCGCCCGAGCGGTCGCGATCCGGGTCCTCGCCGGAAGAACGGCCGAGGTCATCGAGAACTCGAAGTGCCTCGCGCGCTTCCTGTCCTCCGAAGACTTCCGCCTGCGCAAGGCGGCGGTCCTCGCCCTGGCCACCCTCGCCGACGATTCGGCTCGACGTGCCCTCCGGGCCTACTATCCGACGTCCAAGGTCTCGGGTGAAAGACGCGCGATCGAAGCCTGTCTCTCCGGGCCGAGCTTCTAGGCTCCCGACGCGCGGACATGGCCTGGATCCGGACGATCGAACCGAGCGAGGCTCGCGGGAGACTCGCGGAGCTCTACCAGGCCGCCGTCCGCCGCGCCGGTCGTGTGTACCAGATCGTGCGCGCGATGAGCCTCTCCCCCGCGATCCTCGAGGCGTCCATCGGGCTCTACCGGACCATTCTCTACGCTCCCGAAGGGCTCTCGCGGGCGCGCCGCGAGATGCTCGCCGTGGTCACGAGCCACGCCAACCGGTGTCACTACTGAATCGAGGCGCACACCGCGGACCTCCGTGCCGAGGTCGTCGGCGTTCCCGAGCCCGAGCGTGAAGCCTGGCTCGCGGCGCTCGCCGAGGACTGGCGTTCGGCTCGGCTCGAACCCATCGACCGCGCGCTGTGCGCCTTCGCGGAGAAGTTGACCCTGTCGCCGGCCGAGATGACCGCTGGCGACATCGAGTCTCTGCGCGCAGCCGGCCTCGACGACCTCGAGATCCACGACGCGGTCCAAGTGATCGCCTATTTCAACTACATCAATCGGCTCGCGGAAGCGGTGCACGTCGACCTCGAACCCGAGATGCCTCCCTATCCCCCCCAGGCTTCCGGACGCTGACCCGAATCGCGTGCTCGTCGCCGCCCGCGCTGCTCGAGCTCAGAACTTGAGGTCGCGGATATCGTCGACCGAGAAATCGAGGGAGACCTCGTCATCCACGTTGATGAGCCTTCCCGTCCCCTTGAACTGGTTGAACACCAAGGCGCCGCGCATGATGCGGCCATCCTTGAACTGAACGGTGCAAACCTCCGCAGTGCGAGCGCTCAACAGGAGGTCGTAGATTCGCTCGGGATCCACTCCCCGGGTCTTCTTGATGGTCGTTGACATGGATGTGCGTCAGTCTGGGATGGGTCTAGAGAGGGGCGGGCTGGGGCGGGAAGACGAACTCGTCGAGGTGTTCGATGAGGATGGACGACCAGGTCTCGAAATCCTCGCCGCGCAGGCGAAGGTCTTCCAAGTCCATCGGACGGACGAGTCGGCCTTCGAGAACATCCCGTTCACGAATAGCGACGGAGCCTTGCACTTCGGCCACTTGGACGATCCCTACGTGCACGGCCCCGACGGGGTTGGAATCGTCGTTGAGGAAACCCACGGTCCGGAGCGCGTAAGAACCCCGCATGTCGATCTCCTCCTCGATCTCTCGGCGGGCAGCACGCTCGACCGGGCTCAGGCCCTCGAGGTGGTCTTCCGGGTTGATGTGTCCACCGACGCCGATCGAGAGTTTGCCGTGGAGCCGGCGTTCTCCTCCGCGCGGCAATCGTTGCAGGAGGAGGACGCGCTCCCCCGAGACCACCACCGTGTAGGGGATGATCTGCTTGAGGAGAGGCGTGCGCTCGGCATAGGAACGCTCCACGAAGAAGCCATGTTCGCGGATCCGGGCTTCGAGCGACTCGCGCTCGCCCTGCTGGCGGAAGAAGGCCAAGCCCTGCGGGTAACACTCCGGGAAGAGCTTGTCCCTGGGGATGACGTACACGAACTCCATGGCGCTGGGCCTGGGTTGCGGGGGCCTTTCGAGGCCAATCCGCCGCTTCTCCTCCTGGAAAAGCGAGCGGGGGATTCTCTCTGAAACCCCCCGGCTGTCAATATGCAGGAGGGGGAAAGGGATGTCCATACAAGATATTGTAGTTCATGGCCCCGCCGACGGCACCCGGAGGGGGGGCGCGAGAGGTCCGATAAGCCGGGTTCTGTCCCCCCGTCGCCGGGGAGGACGGCCATTTCTCTAGGACCGGGTTCGCACCCGATCTCGAACGATCTACCCGAAAGCGAATGGCGCGGGTCGTCGTCGGCGCTTTCCTATTCGACCTTTCTCCGAGTGGGGTTTGCCCTGCCAGCTCTGTCACCAGAGCCGCGGTGCGCTCTTACCGCACCCTTTCACCCTTACCTCCGCCCCAGGAGCCCTGGAGCGAAGGCGGTCTACTCTCTGTGGCACTTTCCCTAGCCTCACGGCCGGTTGCCGTTAGCAACCACCCTGACCCGAGGAGCCCGGACTTTCCTCTCGCAACCTCCGTGAGGAGACCGCGAGCGGCCGTCTGGACCTCTCGCGCCCGAGAGCATAGCACAGAGGGCACGGTCCGGCCCTGGAGGAACGAGGTTCAGCGAGGTTCACCGGATCGAACCCAGTCCTCCAGAAGGACTAGGGCGCTCCAGCTGTCCTTGTGAGCGGCCGCCCGCCTGCCCCGCAGACCGCGCTCCGCCAGGCGGGATTCCGCTTCCTTCGTCGTGAGCCGTTCGTCGAACAGGACGACCTCCAGCGCCGGGAAGCGAACGCGGAGCCGATCCGAGAAGGCCCGCACCGCCCGCGCTCGGTCTCCTTCCTTGCCGTCGTGGAGCAGGGGCATGCCCAGGAGGAACGTGGTGACGTTGCGCTCCTCGAGGATCCGAGCGAGTCGAGCGAAGAGGATCTCCTCTCGACCGTTCGTTCGCACCCCTTCGAGCGGGGAGAGGGCGATCCGAAGCGCATCTGCGCTGGCCAACCCGGTGGAACGCTCCCCGAAATCGATGGCGATGACTCCTCCCACGGCCAGTCATGCTAGCGGAAAGAGCCGGAGCGACCCCTTCTAGGTCCAGTCCCCGCCCCGTTCGCGCATGCGCTCGACGATCTTCTTCACATCTTCCGCCCGGTCCCTCGGGCAGACGAGGGTGGCGTTTCCGGCGCGGACCACGATCAGGTCTCGGACGCCGATCAAGGCGATGAGCTCCCGGTCCTCTCCGAATACCACGCAATTCGTGGCATCGAGGGCGACGAACTCCGCGCCTCCGCTGAGGGAGGGGCAGTTGCCGGAGGCATCGGATGGAAGGACCTCGGGAAGCGCGTTCCAAGAGCCGACGTCGCTCCAGGAGAAGTCGATCGGGAACACCCGCACGTTCGGGGCTCGCTCGAGGATGGCGACGTCCACGGGCACGGCAGGGAGGCGCGCGTAAGCATCCGGCAGCGTTCCACCAGCTCGAGCGCGCTCCAGGGAAGCGAGCAGGGCGGCTTCGAAGACGCGAAGAGCCTCCAGGATGGTGCGCGTCCTCCACGCGAACATCCCGGAGTTCCAGAGGAAGCGCCCCGAGGCCAAGAAGGCTTCCGCTCGAGGGCGATCGGGTTTCTCCACGAAGCGCCGCACGGTGTGGACGGGGACTCCCGAGCGACGCCCGACCTCGTTCCCGACCTCGATGTAGCCATACCCCGTAGCGGGGTACGAAGGCCGGACCCCGAAGGTCATGAGGTGGTCCCCCGCGGCGACCTCCTCGGCGGCGAGCGCGAGCGCGCGCCGCAGCGAGGCTTCGGGGTCCACGAAATGGTCGGCCGGGAGAACGAGCTGGATCGAATCGGGTTGGCGCTCGGCGAGGACCAACGACGCCAGAGCCACGCAAGCCGCCGTGTTGCGTCCCTGGGGCTCGAGCACGAGGTTCTCGGCCGGTAGCCCGGGGAGGGCCTGTCGCAAGAGCTCGGCTTGCGAGCGGGCGGCCACGACGAGGATCCGCTCCCAGGGGACGAGACCCTCGAGCCGCGAGCAGGTCCGCTCGATCATCGGCTTCCCGCCCGTGAGGCTCAGGAACTGCTTGGGGCGTTCCGATCGACTCGCCGGCCAAAAGCGGGTGCCCGAACCTCCGGCGAGGACCACGGCGAAGAGCGGCAGGCTCGACATGCTCGGAAGGTAGCGGGAGGGCTCTTCCCTGACTAGAACCGCGGCGGGAGGGGAGAGAGTGGCGGAAGGGGCAGGAGCTTCCTCGACGGTTCTTCGGAACCCCGGAAGAACCCGAGCAGGGAAGTGCGGATGATCACCTGCGGCCGCGACACGTTGCCCCGCACGGCCACACGCCAGATCTTTCGGTTCATCCAGTAGAGGATCCGGTTCAGGAACCCCAGTCGATCCAGGAGGCCGTAGCGCACGTCGAGGTCGAAGTGCACGCGGCCGTCGAGGTCGATCCATCCGTTGCCCACCAGGTTCACCAGGGGGCTCTTGATCTCGAGGAGTGGCGTGAGGAGCACGCCTTCACGGAGCTCGAAGCGTGCCTGGAATTCGTCGAAGGAGAGCGTCTGGTCGAACCCCAGTTGGCTGAACAACTCGCGGATCACGGGGATCGACCAGAGCTTCCCTTCCGTCAGGTGCAGCCTTCCCCTCCCGTGGAGACCAAGGACGTCGTCGGGGGTCCCCGCGATCTGGAGGCTCGCGTCGAGGAAACCCTCGTCCGCGATGCTCGAGGGGAATACGCCGCGCAAGAGACGATCGACGGGAACGGACTGCAGTTCCAGGGCGACGTCGAACCGGAACGGGTCGGCGAGGTCGACGCCCAGGGCTTTTCGGGCGCCGGTCTCCTGGCCGAGCGAGGCGAGCCGGCCCTTGGCTCCCTCGCGTTCGAAGTCACCCGAGAGGGCGTCGAGGGTCAATCGTCCGTCCACGTAACCCACGATCATGCTCGCATCGGAGAGCGATCGTCCGGCGATCAAGGCATCGAGATCGTCGACCCGCGCCCATCCGCGGAAGCGCTGTTCCTCGAACGCGAACTCCTCGAGCTCCCCCTTGGCCGAGAGGATCGTGATCGGGAGGCCCAGGCGCAGCGAGAGATCCTGGAGTTCGAGGGGACCCCGCACGAGCAGGATCCCGGCGCGTTCCTTCGGGCCCGTCAGCAGGATGCGCGCGCCGAGCACGTCGATCCGGCCGCGCCGTTCCGAGCCGGTCTGGGCTCCGCGAAGGAATTCGGGGTCCACGAAGCTCCGCAAGTGGGCTTCGTCGAGGGGGAGGTCGCGAGTATGAAGCTCCGCCTGGAGGGCGAGGCCCGCGAGATCTGGCGGGTAGCCGGCACGGCGGAGCAGGGGATCGACGCCAGGCGTGCGCTCGGCTTCCTGGAGCGGGAACACGAGCACGTTCCGGAGCTCGACCGGGTGGCCGGCGAGCGCCGCGGTCACGAGCGGGCTCTCGAGCACGCTTCCGGACTGCTCGAGGACGCCATGCATGCGCCCGAGCTCCAGGCTCCCGTGTCCGAGCGTGTTGTCCCGGAGGAACACGCGCACCACGGTCAACCGCGCGTCCTCCGCCTCGGACTCGTACTTCGACCGGACGCCGAAGTCGATGCGCCCCGCGAGCCGGCTCTGGGTCAGGTCGAGGCGCACTCCACTTCGATTCTCGTCCCTCGAGAGGACGTTCACGAGCGCGCCCTGGAAAGCGTTGTTCGTCGGATCGATCCCGGCTCCGAAGACTTGCATCTCGGCCGTGCCCTGGGATGGAAGGATCCCATGGATGGCGAGCTCCACGTCTCCGGGCCACCGGCCGGAGAGATCGAGCCTCGTCTCCACGGACTCCTTGGGTCCGCCGCTCTCGCCGTGGACCAGGATGCGGCCCCGGATGTCTTCCGTGTTTCGCTGGAAGAAGCGGGGCTGGATCTGGAGCAAGCCGGGGACAGCCTCGACGTCCGAGGCCCAGGCGTCATCGGGATCGGGCCGCACGCCGCGGAAGACGACGCGCATGCTCCCGCTGACCTTCTGTTCGTCGCGCTGGATGCGGAGCTCGGGAAAGCGCTCTCCCAGGTTGTCGAAATCGCGTCCCCGCAGCCGGAGCTCGGGGATCTCGAGCTCGATCGCCTGGATCATGTGGCCGGGGATGTCGCTCGCCATCACGGTCGCGGGCAAGCTCACCTGGCGCGCGAACCCCCGCACCCGTGCACGCGTTCCCGGATGCTCCGGGCCTCCCCCGTCGTTCTGGAACGAATAGGTGATGCCGAAGGGGCGGTGCTTTCGTTGCGCTTGATCACTGACGAAGGAGGCCCGCCGGGCCCAGAGCAGATTCAGCTCTCCCGACGTGCCTTCCATGGGGATCGGGATCTCCTTCCATTGCAGGGTGGTTTCCTGGACCTCCACCCGCCCGGCGGCGGAGAAGCCGCTCGTCTCGGGTCCCTCCCGGAAGCGCCACGTGGCGTGGGCGGTCCCCCCACGCGGATCGTAGGTGGAGACGACGTTGCTCGTGAGCGGGCTCTTCTCGAGGACGCTGCGCAGCCGGTCGTCGATCGCCACGTCGGGTGCGTCGAAGACGAGGTCGAACTCGGAGATCTTGAGCTCGCCGCCGCGATCGGCGGCGGTCAACTGCGCCCAGCCGTGCACGATTCCGCTCGGATGATCGGCCTTGAAGTTCACGAACGCCAGGCGCAGGGGCACGGCCAGCCGGTCGTCCCGGACGAAGAGCACCTGGCCGTTCAGGGCCGAGCAGGGAACGGGCAGCCCGATCCGCTCCCCTGTGACGCTCCGGAAGCCCTGGAAGGTCATCCACGACCGTCCGATGTGGCGCATGTGGACGGCGAAGGAAGGTTTCCATTCGGGGACCCCGCCGTGGAGCTCGCGCCGCAGCGAGAGATCGACCGAAGCGTCGGCGATCCCCCGGGGCTCGAGGGCCTCGAAGGGCTCGCGAAGCTGCTGCGATCCCCCCAGGGCCTCCAGGGTCGACACGTCGAGGGCCAGTTCTTCGACACGGGCAAAGACCCGCAGCGTCGGATCCCCACCGGAGCCCGGCTCGAAGAGCCCCCAGGCTTCCACCGGCTTCTCGATCCACTTCGCGTGCGTGCAGGAACGAGCCGTCCAGGACTCGAGCCGGGCGAGACCGTCCAGGCTGGCGGCTCGTCCCCGGGCTTCGAGCTCGACCGAGAGATCCCGCAGCGGCGGGCGATCCGCGCGCCACAGCACCGAACCGGAATCCACCGACGCTCGCAGGCTGCCCCGTGGCTCGGAGCGACCCTGCGGGTCGAAGTGGAGGCTCGCGTCGAAGGAGAGTCGGCCTTCCCAGGCGGCGACCGGAAGAGGCGGGAGATCGAAGGGGAGCTCGAGATCCCCGCTGGCGAGGCGGATGGAGTCAGCGGCCACTCGCACCACGATCCCATCGGGGTCGCGGTGTCCTTCGACCTCGATGTCGCTCGAGGGGTCCGCAGCCTGGACCCACTCGGGCCGGATCGATCCACGGAAGTGGAAGGCTCCTTCGGGCGCACCCTCCGCTGTCATGCGGATCTTCCCGGCGTGGAGCGGTCCCTTCTCCAGTTCGACCACGATCTCGATCCCCTCCGCCAGGATGGGAGGTGGGGGCGCCGGGCGCCCCGCGCCCCCGGTGCTCCATCGCTCCCGGATCCGATCGATGGTCTGGAAGAGCTCGGAGGAAACACGGATCCGACCGTCCTGGGCGCGGATCGAGCGGATCCCCGGACTGCGGTAGCCCGTGAAGCCGACGTGCAGCGAGGACAGATGCAGGAGCTCGGTCTCCTCCTCGACCTCTCCGCGCAGGGTCAATCCCTCGATGAGCAGTCCGGGCTCGAACCACTTCAAGCGCACGTTCTCGACGCCGACGTCTCCCGACAGGGGGCCCAGACGCTTGCGGAGCTCGCCGCGGACCACTTCGGTCAACCAGCCCGTCTCCTCGAAGGCGAACAAGCCGGCGGCGCACAGGAAGACGAGCCAGGCAACCGCCTGGAGCAGGACTCCCACCACGCCGAGGAAGCGACGAGACAAGGGACTCACCCCGAGACCGCGGCCGGAAGGCGCGCAATCTGGCAGTTGGCGCCTCCGCAGTACGTCCGCGCGACGCGCCGACCGATCGTGCAGGTGATCTCGTAGGGAATCGTCCCGATGAGCTCGGCGAGCTCCTCGACTCGGATGCGCCGGCCGGCGTCCTCGCCGATGATCGTGACGGTGTCTCCGAGCCCCAAGCCGGGAACGTCGGTCACGTCCACGGTGGTGTAGTCCATCGAGATGCGCCCCACCATCGGCACGCGCCTTCCGCGGATGAGCACGGCTCCGTGGTTCCCGAGCCTCCAGTCGATCCCGTCGTGATAGCCCATCGGAAGGACGGCGATACGCGTCGGGCGGGTCGCGCTCCACGTTCCTCCGTAGCCGACGCGATCGCCCGTCCGCAGGGTCCGAAGATGGACGATCCGCGTTCGCACGGAGAGGATCGGACGGAACTCCTCGCTCCGGAGCCCGGGATCCGCCGAGACGCCGTAGGCCGCGATGCCGACGCGCACGGCATCGTAGAGCGGGTCGATTCCCGAGAGCACTGCGGCGGAGTTGGCCGCGTGGATCCACACGTCCCTGCCGGAGAGGAGGCTGCGCTTCTTGGCTTCCTCGAGCAACCCCTGGAAGCGCAGCACCTGCTCCTGGAGGGCGGCCGATGAGGCGCCCTCCGTGGCCGCGAAATGGGTCATGACCCCGGCGAGCTCGAGCCCCGGTGAACTCCGCACCGTTTCCAGGAGCTCGAGCGCCTCGTCGGGAGGCACGCCGAGCCTGCCCATGCCCGTATCCACCTTGACGTGGACGCGCGCCGGTTTGCCGACGGCGAAGGCCGCGCGCTCGACGCCGCGTCCGAGCTCCTGCGAGGGCACGCACAGTTCGATCCCGGCGCGAATGGCCGGCGGCGCTTCCTCGCTGAAGACCGGACCGAGGATCACGGTCCTCGTGCGGATGCCCGCTTGTCGGAGCTCGAGCGCCTCGGCGCAGGTCGTCACTCCCAGGGCATCGACGCCGCAACGTTGCGCGTGGTGAGCGATGGCGATCGCACCGTGCCCGTAGGCGTCGGCCTTGGCGACGAGCAGGAGGGCGGTGCGCACGTCGATCCTCCTGCGGATCGACGCCAGGTTGGACGTCATCGCGTCGAGGTCGATCTCCGCCCAAGCTCGCGAGGAATCCACGCCGTCGGTAGAAGATACTCACGCGCGAGCGCGCTTCAACGAGGAGTTCGTTCCGGATTCGCCGTGTCGGGGAGGTCCGATGGCGGCGCGAGCCCCCCGGGTCTCGCGGGCGGCGCCATCAGGTAGAGCGGCTCGAGTTCGAGCGATCCCGCAGCCCCGAGTTCCATTCGCCTTCGACCGAGCGCGAGCAAGGCCCGTGCTCGGGGAACCACGATCCGCAGTCGATCCCTCCAGTGCGGCGAGTGGCCGAGCTCCTCGACCGCCACGCCTCCCCCGAGGACAAGTCCGCGAGGGGGGAGCCGCTCCTCGATCTCGGTGGCGGTGACGGCGCACGGAGGCACGAGGGGAGTGAGGTCGCGCTCTTCGCGCCGATAACGCGCGAAGTAGAAGAGGTTCGCCCGCGCGTCGAGCAGGATCGACGCTTCTTCGCCGGGGGAGAGCTCCTCGAAGGCCAGGGCCTCGATCGAGGGCAAGCCGAGGAGTCGGGCCCCCGTGGCGCGGGCGAGTCCGAGCGCCGTGGCCATCCCGACCCGCAGGCCCGTGTAGCTCCCCGGTCCCGTCCCCACCACGATGGACTCGAAAGAACCCCCTCCCTTTCCGGGAGGGGGGATTCCCGCCAGGGCGGAGAGGCGCTCGAGCTCCGGCAGGAGATCCGCGGCGTGCGAGCGGCCTTCGGCCAGATCGGCTTCGAACACGGCTCTTCCGGTCCCGAGGGCCACCGAGCCGCGGCGCGTCGAGGTTTCGAGCGCCACGACGACCGCTCCCGAGCCCCGGGCCGATCCTCCGCGCACGTCCCTACCCCTCGCCGATCTCGCGCGCCACGAGCCGGGCGATTTCTTGGGCCTGGCTGCGGATGCAAGCCTCGTCGGGACCTTCGACCATGATGCGCGCCAGGGGCTCCGTGCCGGAGTAGCGCAGCAGGATCCGGCCCTCGCCGCCGAAGGTCGATTCGATGCGTTGGACCGCGTCCGCGACGGCGGGGATCTCCGCCAGGTTCGGCTTGCGCGCGACCCGGACGTTCACCAGGACCTGAGGGAAGGCGACGAAGGCGCCGGCGAGTTCGGAGAGATGCCGGCCCTCGCTCTGCAGGACCGACAGGACGCGCAGTGCCGTGAAGATGCCGTCGCCGATGAAGTGGTTGTCGCTGCCGAACACGATGTGTCCGGACTGTTCGCCCCCCAGAGCGAGGCCTTCGCTCTTCAGGGCTTCGACCACCCGGCGATCTCCCACGCCGACCGTGACGACGTCCACGCCCACCTCCCGCAGGGCGCGATGGAGTCCGCGATTCGACATCACGGTTGCGACGATGCGCGACTTGGGGAGGAGTCCGCGTCGTGCGGCGTGTCGGGCGAGGAGCACGAGGATCGCGTCTCCCGTGACGAGGGTCCCGTTCTCGTCCACCAGGAGGCAACGATCGCCGTCCCCGTCGAGGGCGATCCCGAGGTCGGCGCCGTGGAGGCGGACCGCCTCCTGCAGCCCCGCAGGATGGGTCGATCCGCAGTGCAGATTGATGTTGTCCCCGTCGGGCGAGCAGGCGATGGGGATCCCGTGGGCCCCCATGCGCCCGAGGATGCGCGGCGCCACGCGGCTCCCGCCGCCGTTCGCGCAGTCCAGGACGATCGCCAGACCGTCCAACCTGAGCTCGGAGAAGGCTCCTTGCAAGTGGGCGAGGTAGGCCTCTTCCAAGCGGGGATCGAGGCCGGGGCCGGGGCCTCCTTCGACCGGCCGCGGATCGTCGCGCAACCGTCGCTCGATCTCCTCCTCGACAAGGTCGGGGATCTTGTTTCCTTCCGGACCGAAGACCTTGATGCCGTTGTCTTCCGTGGGGTTGTGCGAGGCGCTGATCATCACGCCGAAGTCGAAGTGCGAGAGCTTCGTGAGGATGGCGAGGCCCGGTGTGGTGATCAGACCAGCGCTCGTGACTTGGAAACCCGAGGCGCAGAGACCGCGCGTGATCGCGAGTTCGAGCTCGGGCCCGGAACGGCGTCCGTCGTGTCCGACGATGGCGCGCTGCGGGCCGCGTGCCCCTGCGCCGAGGACGGTTCCCAGGACCCGTCCGAGGGCCGAGACCCGGTGCGGCACGAGGAACCCCTCCCCGTAGCGGCCGCGGATGCCGTCGGTTCCGAAGAGGCGGCCCTGGGTCCCGTCGTTGCTCATCGGCTGCCCTCGACGAAGAGCGAAGGCGACCGGAGACGGGAGGCAACGTGAGGGTGGCTTGCGGGATCCACGGGGGCGCTCCAGTCCCCAAGGGTATCGTCCCTGAGCCGAAGGGCGGCCAACGATCCGTGCCGAGCCCGATGCATCGGGGATGGGGTCCTTGCCGCTCCGCGGGCTCCGCGGCGATCGAATGCGGGTCAGCCGGGAAGTCCGCGGAGTCCGCGGGCCACGGCGAGGACTCGGATCACCGATTCGGGGTCGTGCACACGATGGATGTCCGCGCCGAGAGCGGCGCCGATCGCCGTGGCGCCTAGGGTCTCCGCGTGGCGATCCGCGGGTCGCTCCGTGCCCGAGAGGGCCCCGAGGAACGACTTGCGCGAGGCCCCGAGCACGATGGGCAGGCCCAGGGAACGCAGTTCGGGGAGCGCTCGAAGCAGCGCGAGGTTGTCCTCCAGGCGCTTCCCGAAGCCGATGCCGGGGTCGATCGCGATCCTGCCGGGGTCGATTCCAGCCTCCAGACAGCGTGCAGCTCGCTCCCGGAGGAACACCACGACCTCGCGCACGACGTCGACATAGGCCGGAGAGCGCTGCATCTCGGGCGGCGTGCCACGCATGTGCATCAGCACGATCCCGGTCCCCGTCCGGGCGACCACGCCCAGGAGTTCGGGATCGTTCCGACCTGCGCTGACGTCGTTCACGAGTCGGGCGCCGCGTGCGATGCTGGCGGCAGCGACCTCGGCCTTCGAAGTGTCGATACTGATCGGCGCGTCGGTCGCTGCCGCGAGAGGGCCGATGACCGGGAGGACGCGTTCGAGCTCGATCTCCGTGGGAACGGCGGCCGCTCCCGGACGGGTCGATTCTCCGCCGACGTCGAGGATGCGAGCGCCGGCGCGCACGAGGGCGAGCCCGCGTTCGAGGGCGGCCTTCGGCTCGAGGAAGTGGCCTCCGTCGGAGAAGCTGTCGGGCGTGACATTGAGCACGCCCATGAACAGCGGGGAGCTGGGCGGAGTCGCGAAAGCCTCGTGCGCGGCGAGGAGTCGGGAGAAAACCGGTTCCTCGCGGGCGAGGCGCTCGAGGGCTTCTCGGGATCCGTCGAGGGTTGCGAGCCCGTCCGTGCCGCTCGAGGGGCGGGCGAGTCGGAGAGCCGGGGCGCGAGCGAGCGCGGCGATCTCGCCCGCGGTCAGGGCCTCGGACCGCAGCCGGAGCCGCACGACCCCTCGTTCCCATGCACAGGGCAAGAGTCCCTCCGCCCGGGCGCGCGCTTCGAGCGCGCGGGCGCGTTCTCCCAGGAGGAGCTCGGCCGCAGTGCGTGTAGGGGCCTCGAATCCGAGGCCTCCGAAGGAAAAAGCCACGGAACAGAGCTTAGCGGGCGGTCCCCGGCCTGCGGTCAGGCGGGGGAGAGTCCCGGGATCCCTCCGGCCCCCGCAGCATCGGCGGAGCGCTCGCCCTTGGCAGGTTCGCCGGGAGTCTCGGGCGTGCGCCGGCGTTTGCCCGCATCCGCCCGCAGGTCGTCCAGGGAGGCGCCTGCGAGGATGCGCGCCACTTCGTCGCCGGAGATCGTCTCGAAGCGCAGCAGGGCTTCGGCGAGGAGCCGCGTCGGCTCCTCCTTCTCGCGCAGGAGAGCCTCGGCGCGCTGGTAGCACTCGCCCAAGAGCTTGCGTACCTCCTCGTCGATGTCCCGCGCGGTTTCCTCGGAATGCACGCGACCGCGCAGGAGTTCGGTCCCGAGGAAATCGGAGCCCTGGCGTTCGGCGTAGTTGATCGGGCCGATGCGCTCGCTCATGCCGAGTTCGGTCACCATCGCGCGTGCGAGGTCCGTCGCGCGGCGGATGTCGTCGGCGGCGCCGGCCGAGATGTCCCCGCAAAAGATCGACTCGGCCACGCGGCCGCCGAAGAGCATGACGACCTGCCCGGCGAGCTTCTTCTTCTGCAGGTGATAGCTCTCTTTCTCGGGCAGCACCATGGTCGCTCCGAGCGCACGTCCGCGCGGGACGATCGTGACCTTGTGGGGGTGGTCGACCTCGGGGATCGACGCCGCGACGATGGCGTGTCCGGCCTCGTGGTAAGCGGTGATCCGGCGATCCTCCTCCTCGATCTTGCGCGACTTCTTCTGCCGTCCGTAGCGCACCTTGTCGCGCGCCTCCTCGAGGTCGGCCATCGAGACTTCGTCGCGCTTCGCGAGCACCGCCATGATCGCGGCTTCGTTGATGATCGCGGCGAGGTCGGCCCCCGAGTAGCCCGGCGTCGAACGCGCCAGCGTATAGACCTCGATGTCCGCGCCGCGCTTGACGCGCTTCAGGTGGACTTCGAGGATCGCCTTGCGGCCTTCGAGATCGGGCAGGTCGATCGTGACCTCGCGGTCGAACCGGCCGGGTCGCAGGAGCGCCGGATCGAGCACGTCGGGTCGGTTCGTCGCGGCGATGACGATGATGCCCTCGTCCGTCCCGAAGCCGTCCATCTCGACCAGGATCGCGTTCAGGGTCTGCTCCCGCTCGTCGTGACCGCCGCCCAGACCGCTGCCCCGGCGGCGGCCCACGGCGTCGATCTCGTCGAGGAAGATGATGCACGGGCTGTTCTCGCGCGCCTGCTTGAACAGGTCGCGCACCCGGCTCGCTCCGACCCCCACGAACATCTCGACGAAATCGGAACCCGAGATCGAGAAGAAGGGGACCTCCGCTTCGCCGGCGATCGCCTTGGCGAGCAGCGTCTTGCCGCACCCGGGGGACCCGACCAGCAGCACCCCGCGCGGGATCCGGCCGCCGACGCGAGTGAACCGCGTGGGGTTCTTGAGGAATTCGACCAACTCCCGCACCTCGGCCTTGGCCTCGTCGGCTCCGGCCACGTCGTCGAAGGTGAGGTTCGTGCGATTCTCCTTGGAATAGAGCTGCGCGCGCGAGCGCCCGAAGGACATGACGCCTCCGGCGCCCCCCTGAGACCGCAGCTGGCGCAGGAAGATCACGAACACGGCGAGCAGGAGGATCCAGGGGCCGAAGTAGATCAGCACGTTCGTGAAGGGCGAGGTGCTGTCCTTCCAGAAGGTGCCCCCTTGCCCCTCCTTCGACAGGTCGAAGGTCCGCTGCTGGATCGGTACGCCGCGTTGCTTGAGGGATGCGAGCAGGGAGGAGAGATCGTCACCGGACGCGATCTGCACGTCGAAGTTCACGTGCCCCGATTCCTTGGGCAGCGCCACGCCCTCGAGGGCGACGTGGGGACGGATGAGCGCCTTGACGAAGAGCCTCTCCTCGCGCTTGGCAGGAGGGGAGGCGGATGGCGTCTTGCGTCCGGATCCCTCCTGGGGCTGGGTGGGGGCGGCGCTCGGCACGCTCTTGTACGAAGTCAGGGAACGGACCTCGATCGGATCGATCGCTTCGTTCTCGATCCCCGCCAGCAGGCGTTGCGGGGCGATGTGGATGTACTCCCGGATGCTCTTCAGCTCGCGGAAGCGCTCGTCCTTGCCCTCGAGCGTCGCATAGCTGACCTCGAAGGGCTTGTTGAGTTGACCGTCGGCGTTGTAGGTGCCCTGGATCAGGTTCGTCCCCTGGGAGGTGCCGCGGAACTCCTGCGCGACGATGTCGCCCTTGTTGAGGTGCCACTCGTACTGGTCCTGGGACAGGCTGTCCCGCGGGGAGAAGGCCTCGTTGCCGACGATGGCCAGGACCACGAGCAGGACCAGGAGGACGAGCATGAACGACCCGAAGGACCGCGATCGGCGAGTCTTGTCCGGGTCGGTGGGCTGGTGATCGGTCATGGGGCCTTTTCTCGTCCGCCGATGCCTTCCTCTAAAGGGGGGAGACGACGAATACCAAGGTAACTCTTCCGGAGGACCGGGTCTCGCCTCTTGGGAGTGCCACCCCTACTTCGATTCGGAGACATCCGCCGGGGTCTCGGGAGCGTCGTTCCGCGGGGTGGGCCGGAAGAGTTCGAGTACCAGGGAGTCCGCCACGTGACGCAAGGCGCGCGCGCGGGCCGCTTGCTCGTTCGCCAGGGAGACTTCGGTCGAGTAGCCGCTCCAGACGTGGGCCTCCTTCGTGGGCACGACGATCCGCCCGGACCGCCGATCGACGAGTTCCGCAGCGGCCGCGAAATAGAGACCCGTCTCCACCAGCTGGTTCTCGGAGTTGCGAATGCCCGGCCGGCGGCGGTACTCGAGGATCCGGCCGCGCACGAGCAGATCCGCGCGAGAGGGGGATTCGAGGGGCGCGCCGATCCAATCGGTCACGGCCCGGGAGATCTCGTCGCACAGGAGCGGTTCGAGCCCTCGTTCGAGTACCTCGCGGTGCGTCTCGAAGATCTCCACCCCGACTCGGCGCGCCCCCTCGGGCAGGGCCAGGCCCGCATGCCAGCCGCATCCCGCCGTCCCGCAGAGGAGTGCCAGGATTCCGAGGAAGCGGGCCGGGTGTGCCTTCAAGGTCGTGCCTCCTTCCCGGAAGGATGATCGAAGTCCGACACGGGGAGTTCGAATCCCTCTTCCTTCGGCTCATCGTGCGGGAGAGTTTCTAGCACCCGCTTCGCCTGGGCGACCAGATCGGCGATCCCGGCTTCCTCCGCTCGCCGCAGGGCGCGTTCGGAGTGGATCCGTGCGCCGAGCGGGGAGCCGATGCGGTGGAAGTAGCGGGCCAGGATGAGGTCGTTCTCCGTCAGACGACGGTCGCAGCCCTGGGCCACGTCACGGACCCAGCCTTCGAGCTCGTGCCCGGTGTGACGTTCGATCCAGCGCGAGAGTTCCGCGCGCGCGCGCAGTAGCTCATGCCGGTCGTAGTCATCGCGTTCCAGGCGCTTCAAACGCAGAAAGGGGAGACGAGCCTCCGAGATCACGGCCTCGGGACTCAGCGGGTGGTACAAGACCAGGTCTTCGTGGCGCTCGATCGCGAGATCCAGGTCGTCGACTTCTTCGTAGTGGTCGGCGAGCGCGGCGTAGGCCGCCGGGCAATTCGAATCCAGCGGATACTGCAGCACCAGGTACTCGAGCGCGTTCACCCCGCGGCCACGATAGCTGAAGAAGATCCCGTAGTGGCCCCCGTCCCGGATCAGCGACAGACCGGTTCGGGCCACGAGGGCCCCGGCGGCAATCCGAACGGTGTGTCCCGGGAGGACCTGGTCGACCTTCTTGATCGTCTTGACGGCGGACACTCGGCTCCCTTCGGCGAGCCTGCCCTCCGCGGCGAGGACGCCGGCTCGGGCTCGCAGGTGGGCGGATAGCCCTTCCTCCTCGAAGAGCTCGTCGAAGGCATCGGGATCGCTCCCCGACGACTCGTGGCGGTCCAGGAGTCCTTCCGCAGACCGTTCGAGCAGATCCCCGCTCTGCTCCCGGAGGGAGGCTTCCAGGTCGGGGATCGCTCGCACCCGTAGCAATCGCTCCACGGACGCCGCGAACTCGCCTGCGGCACGTTCCTCTTCGGCGCGAGCCAGTTCCGCAGGGACGTCCTCGACATCGGGCTTACGCCAGGAGCTCGGATGGAGCGCGGCGCAGCTCGCGAAGAGGAACAGCGCGGTGGAGAGGGAAGAGGTGAGTCGGATTCTCATCGGATCTTCTTGCGGAGGTTGGGCCTTCCACGGACCGAGTCTCCAAAGGACCGCGGCCAGACTTCGAGATGGTATTCGAGGAAGCGGCGTACGAAGCCCCGGACTCGCTCGGCCTGCGCTGGATCGAGTCGAAGACGGGGCAGCAGATCCAAGGGCGTTTCGAGCAGGCTACGGGCGACTCGCAAGGCGCTCCAGGGAAGCGTGGCCAGCGTCACGTGGCGGGTGCGCGCTTGGCGCGCGCAAGGGGCGCAGAGTTGCCCTCCGAACGAGGGAGAGAAGACCGCCGTCGACGCACCGCTGCGGAGCGCTTCCAACTTCTGCCCGCAGGAGGCGCAAGCCTCCAGGACGGGTGTCCACCCTCGTTCCTGGAGGAAGTGCAGCTCGAAGGCGCTCTCGACGACCTGCGGCGACACCTGACCCGATTCGAGGAGATCCAGGGCCTTCTCCACGAGCAGGAAGAGCCCCACTTCCTCGTGTCCCTCCCGGGATCCGAGCCAAGCGAGTTCGAGGCATGCGAGGCCCGCCGGGTATCGGGTCAGATCGGCGCAAACGCGCTTGCGCCGGGTCTGCACTTCGGCCGAGGCGAGGAGCGAGAGGTCGGAACCGGGGTGGGTCTGGAGCGTGATGCGCAAGGTATCGAAGTAGTCCAGCACTCCGAAGTACCCACTGTGCAGTCGGTAGGCTCCCTTGGCGAGCAAGCTGACGCGGCCTAGTTGCGTGGTCAGGGCGTGCACCAGCAAAGAGGACTCGCCGTAGGGGAACCGTCGCAGGACCAAGGCTTGCTCGCGAACCCTCAAGGGAGTCCTCGTGTCATGCCGGCCCGCCCACTCCCGGAGACGGGGACCGGGGAAGCCGCAGGACCATGCTCAGGACCCGCCGGTCGCTTGCTTCGGCCACCGAGAAACGAACCCCGTCCCACTCGAAGGTCTCGCCCGGCTTCGGAAGGTGTCCGAGTTCCGAGAGTACGAAACCCGCGAGGGTTTCGAAGTCCTCTTCTTCCGGCAGGTTCAGGTGCAAGGCTTCGTTCACCGCGCTGACACGGGTGATCGCTTGGACCTCGATCCGTCCGTCCGGCATCGCACGGATCGGTTCCTGCGCGGCTTCCCCATGTTCTTCGCGCATCTCTCCCACGAGTTCGGCGACGATGTCCCCCAGGGTCACGAGTCCTGCGGTACCACCGTATTCGTCGAGGACGATCGCCACCTTCTGCCGGCTTCGTCGGAACTCGGCCAGCAAGTCGGGCACGAGTTTGGTCTCGGGAACGAAGCTGACCGGGCGTAGGAGGGAGCGGAGATCGACGGAGAGCAGGCGATCTTGCGACAGGAGTCTCAGGATTTCCTGCGCGTTGGCGATCCCGATGATGGTGTCCAGGTTCCGTTCGTAGACCGGGATCCGACTGTGCCCGCTGGCGGCGATGGCTTGCACGACTTCCATGACGCCACTTCCGACCTCGACCGCGGAGATCTCCGTGCGCGGAGTCATCACGCGTGCAACGTCGACATCGTGGGAGTCGACGACGTTCTCGATGATCTCCCGCTCGCTGGCCTGGAGGTCGCCTTCGCGCTGCGAGTCCTCGATCACGACGCGCAGGTCCTCGACGATTTGCCGAGCCGTTCTCTTTCGCTCCGGGATCCGAAACAAGCGCATGCTCACGCGGCGCGTCGCTTCGAGCCCGAGCACGAGGGAGGCCAAGGGGAGCTGAAGGATCTCGAAGGCCGGGAGTACGGTGCGCAGCAGGCGGTCCGAGAAACTCCCCCGCAGGACATTGGGCAGGAGCTCGGTCGCGAAGACGAGCAGGGGAACGGATCCAGCCAGGCCGATCCCGAGCGCCCCCAAGGTCTCGCCGAAGACCGAAACGACGAGCAGAACTGTGCAGAACGTGAAGAGGATCTGACAGGTGATGCCAAAGACGCTGGCGCTCGTGGCCAGGGACTCGGCGTTCTCCAGGAGGGGCCGGAGCCTGTCCCGCTCTTCGTCGCTCGGGCATCCTTCCAGGACTCGCGATGGAACCGAATGGAGAAGTCCTGCGCGCAGGACGGCAAAGAAGGACGCGGCCCCGAACACGTGGACGGCGATCGCAATGACCTCGAGGTCCCCTAGGGGAACATCGGCCAGAGGCGGGACGGTGGAGGCCGCCGTTAGGAGCGCTAATACCACGCTTGGGAAACCGAGGGACTGCGTCCGCCCGCTCTGAAGGCGCCATCCTACAGGCGGCGAGGAAGCCCCCCCAGGGCGAGAAAAGTGCGGGTTCGCACGGGCAGGCGCCATCGAGCAAGGCCTTGTGCGGTGTCGCTCCTTCCCGCGACTTCAAATCGAACAGACCCTTGGCAGGTCGGGGTGGACAAGGACGGATCTCTGGGGATGCAAGTCCCTTTTCCGGAGCATGTTATGGGCAGAGTCCTGGGGCCGACTCCCATGGGAACGTGCTGTGTGAAGGGAAACGCCATGGACGAAGGCATCAAGACGGAGTTTTGTGGGGTCAATGCCATCCAGGATCTGCGATCGTGGCCCAGGGTGCTGCGGGACCTGCGGAATCGGGGGGTCGATGTGGTGAGGGGTCTCACGGAGACCTCCGACGATTTCGAAAACCGAATCGGGACGTCTCTCATGACCCTGTGGCGGGACCAGCGGAGGTCGGAGTGCTTCGAGGCCCTCTACCAGTTCTCTCGTTCTTCCGTGCTCCAGTGGATCCGAGCCCTCCTACACCGAGGTCAGGCTCCCTTGGATCCCTCGGATCTCCTCCAGGACACGTTCGTGAACGTCTATCGCTATCCCACGGCCTTCCGCGAGGACCACGTTGGGAGCTTCCGAGTCTGGGTCCGGACGATTGCCGGCAACCTGATCCGGAGGGCCAATATCCTCCGCCAGCGTGTGCCGTTCATGGAGCTCAGCGAGACCTTGGCCGAGGTGGAGGAGAGGTCCGAGAACCCCTTTCACCGTGCGATCCGAGAAGAGCAAGAACTCCGCATCCGGGGCGCATGGGCTTTGTTCCTCTGTCACTACTGGAAGGCTTGGCAAGGGCTCGGTCAGAGGGATAGGCGTACCTTGCACTTGGTCGAAGTCGAGGGGCTCTCCTACGAGGAGGCTGGGGAGGTTCTCGGAGTCGGCCGGTCGAACATGAAGATGATCGTCTTTCGCTCACGGAAGCGGGTCGCCCGGCGCATGCGTCAAGCCATGAACGCCTGCTTGTTCGAGCCGAGGCTCGAGCGCACGGTCGCCTAGCACACCCACCGGGAACCCCGGGGCCGCCGAGTATCGGCCCCGAGTAGACTCTGCGACGTGCAGCAAGCTCTAGAGGGAGTCGATCTGCTCTTGATCGGGGCTTCCGAACTCGCAACGCCCACCGGAGCCACCCCGAGGGTCGGGAGTTCGTTGGGGGAGATCCAGATCCTGGAACGGGGGGCGGTAGCGGTTCGAGGGGGGAGGATCGTCGCCGTGGGACCCGAGACGGAGATCCGGGCACGGTTCGAGGGTCGAGACGAACTGGACGCACGAGGCGGGACGATCATCCCCGGCTTCGTCGACGCCCACACGCATCCCATCTTCGCCGGTACCCGGGAAGACGAGTTCGAGCTCCGCACGCGGGGGGCCACATACTTGCAGATTGCGAGAGCCGGCGGGGGGATCCTCTCGAGCGTCCGTGGAGTGAGGGAAGCCTCTTTGGAGCAATTGCTCGATCGATTCCTGGTGAGGCTGGCGCGCTTTCTCGACGGCGGTACGACGACGATCGAGGCCAAGAGCGGTTACGGACTGTCCGCGGAGGAAGAAGGGAAGTGCCTGGAAGTGATCGCTCATGCCAGGAGGATGCAGCCGGTCGAAATCGTCCCGACGTTCCTAGGAGCCCACGGCATTCCGGCGGAGTTCCTGGGAGACCGTGCGGGATACGTCGACCTCGTGACCGAGAAGATGCTCCCCAGGGTCGCCTTGGAGCACCTCGCGGAGTACTGCGATGTGTTCTTGGATTCGCACGCGTTCGGAAGGGAGGAATCCCGCCGGATCCTCGTCCGTGCCAAGGAGCTCGGCTTGGGGATTCGCCTCCACGCGGATCAGCTCAGGTCGTCCGGGGGAGCCGAGCTCGCAGCCGAACTCGGGGCGGCGAGCGCCGATCATCTCGAGCACGCGACTTCGGCAGGAATCGAGGCGTTGGCTCGGAGTGGAGTCGTCGCGGTCCTCTGTCCACTGGTGCCGCTGTATCTGCGACTCCTCCGGGAGGCACCGGCTCGTCGAATGATCGAGGCGGGTTTGGCCCTCGCGATCTCGACCGATTTCAATCCGGGTAGCTGCTACACCCAGAACATGAGAGAAGTGTTCACCTTCGCTGCATTGAGGTACTCGATGACCGCTGCCGAGTGTCTGACTGCGGCCACGCTCAATGCAGCCTGTTCCCTGGGCAGAGGAGCGGAGATCGGGAGTCTCGAGCCCGGGAAGCGAGCGGACATCGTGGTGCTCGACCACCCCAATCACAAACACCTCTGCTACGAGTTCGGGCGAAACGCTGTGACGGCGGTCATCTCGAGAGGTCAGGTCGTCCGGCCCACGAAGGTTTTCGGGTGAACCTCCTCGAATGCGTCCCCAACTTCAGCGACGGGAAGGATCCTCATGTCCTTTCCTCGATCCTGGGCGCGATCCAAAGGACGAGCACTGCGAAGATCTTGGATGCGAGCCAAGATGCGGATCACAATCGAGCCGTCGTCACGTTCGTGGCCGAGCCCGAGCATGCCGTCGTCGCCGCGTTCGAGGCCATCAGCGTCGCTCGCGATCTCATCGATCTGCGGGCCCACCAGGGCGTTCATCCTCGGATGGGTGCAACGGACGTCTGCCCCTTCGTTCCCCTGGATGGTGTCAGCATGGCCGCCTGCGTCGAGGCAGCCCGTCGCCTGGCGTCCCAGGTGGGGAGCCGACTTGGAATCCCCGTCTTCCTGTACGGAGAGGCCGCGAGGAGACCAGAACGCCGGGAGCTTCCGGCCGTGAGGCGCGGTGGATTCGAGTTTCTGAGGGAACGGATGGGTTCGGATCCTCGATACGAACCCGATGAGGGACCAGCGGCCATTCATCCTTCGGCCGGAGCAACGGCCATCGGAGCACGTCGAATCCTGATCGCATTCAACGTGAACCTCGATACGAGCGACCTCGAGGTCGCTCGCAAGATCGCAGGCGGGATTCGTGAATCGAACGCTGGACTACCCGGGGTACGAGCCCTCGGGCTCGAGCTCAAGAGTCGGGGGCGCGTTCAGGTCAGCGTGAACGTGTGTGATCCTCGGAGGACCAGCCTGATTCGAGTGTTCGACGAGGTCGACGACCGCGCCCGGGCTCTAGGGGTACGCGCCCTTTCCAGCGAATTGATCGGGCTGGCCCCTGCCTCGACGCTGGATGCGGACGTGGCGCGCCACATCCGACTCGAGGGAGGCTTCGAGCCTCGGAGAGTCCTGGAACGGGCCATGGAGTCCACCTGAACCCTGGGGACCGAGCGCCTCGCGGCGACCCGCGGAGCCCGTGGAGGACTCCGATAACCCCTGCAGGGGCCCTCCCAATCAGTCTCGGGACCGGTGCCGGGTCAAGTTCCCTGGAGATCGGGTCGAAGAAACGATTCAGCGCACCCAGGCCGGAGAGGCTCCAACGATGGACCGAGAAAAGCACTCCACAGAAGTTGCCGAACGCCGACGAGCGAACCGAGACGAACTCGACGCCACCGTTCGCATGAGGATCGAAACCCGAACCCTGGAAGGACTGAACGACAACATCTCCTCGGCGGGACTCATGTTCTTCACGGAGGTCCCCCTACGCGTTACGGTCGAAGTGTCCACTCCCAGCGGCACGCAGACGTATTCGGGCCGGCTCGTACGCGCCCAGCGGATGAGCGACACGAACACGGGTATCGCGATCGAGTTCGATTCCTAGTCGCCTTCGACAAGGCCAGAAGGGCCCGAGCTTCGTCCGGGCTCGGGACCTTGGTGCGACCCGGAGCGCCCGGGCTATGCTCTTGGCCCATGAGATCCGATCCCGAGGATTCTGGGATGGAACGAAGCCTCGTCGAGAAGCGCCAGAGCTTCATTCGGCGGATGACGCAGCTGCGGCCTGAGACGGTCGATGTTCGAGTGGCAGGGAAAACGCCGGAAGGGAGCGGCCCCCCCAATCGGCATGGCATGCCCCAGGTGCCTCCCGGACAGCGCAGGGTGAGAAACTGGCCGGTCCTCGATCTCGGGTGCACACCCGAGATCTCCCCCGCGACATGGGAGCTCGTGATCGAAGGGAACATCGAGAATCCCTGCACCCTGGATTGGGAGGGCTTCTTGGCCCTACCCCAGGTCGAAGACGTTTCTGACTTCCATTGCGTCACGGGTTGGAGTCGTCTGGACAATCACTGGAAGGGCGTTCCGTTCAGCGCCCTGGCCGAGTTCGTGGTTCCCAAGGACGACGCCCGCTTCGTCCGATTCACCGGATACGACCGCGCTCCCGGCACGCAGGTTCCCTACACCACGAGCCTTCCCCTGGCTCGTGCCCTCGACCCGGATGTGTTGCTCGTGCACTCGTGGGAGGGAAGGCCCTTGCCCCTCGAGCACGGAGGCCCCGTGCGCGTCGTCACTCCCCGGCTCTACGCCTGGAAGGGAGCGAAGTGGATTCACTGCCTGTCCTTCCTGAGCGGGGACGCCCCTGGTTTCTGGGAGGCACGGGGGTATTCGAACTCGGCCCAGCCGTGGTTCGAGGATCGGTACAGCCGGGACGAGAGTCGATGAGCGGGCCGTCCTCCACTTCGATTCCGTTTCGGATCCGCGAGGCCGAGCCGGGCGATGTCGCGACCCTGGTGGATTTCAACATCGCCATGGCGGCGGAGACGGAGCACAGGGATCTCGACCGAGAGCTCTTGACCGCCGGGGTTCGGGCCGTGCTCGAGGACTCGACCAGGGGGCGCTACTTCGTCGCGGCCGAGGAGGGCACAAGGAGAATCGTCGGCGCTCTGCTCGTCACGTATGAATGGAGCGACTGGCGGAACGGGGTGTTCTGGTGGATCCAGAGCGCATACGTACTGGTTGCAGAGCGCAGGCGCGGCGTGTTCCGCGCGCTCTACCGGTTTCTCGTCCATCGGGCGCGATCTTCGAGAAACGTGTGCGGCCTCAGACTCTACGTCGAGCAGGAGAACGAGCGAGCTCAGGCCGTCTATCAGACCTTGGGGATGATCCGGAGTCCGTACAGGATGTTCGAGGTGGACTTCGTCTTCGGCCAGGGCGGGCACTGAGGGGACGCTCGTCGGGCGCCAGCACCGGGAAGGAAGACGCCGGTCTTCGCTTTCTCGCCGTTCGAAGCGATCGTGTTGAGGCGCCCTGCGAGCATCGCTAGAGTGTCGGGCAGCCTGGCCTCAAGGACCCGGAACCCGGACACAAGAAAAGGGAATGGACGTGGCAAGCACGCGGGAGGCGGTGAAGACAGAGACCGCAAAGCTGCTCTACGACGGCAGGACCTACGAACTTCCTGTGATCGTGGGCAGCGAAGGCGAGAAGGCCATCGACATCACGAAGCTGCGCAACCAAACAGGTCTCATCACCCTCGACAACGGTTACATGAACACCGGATCGTGCCAGAGCGCGATCACGTTCATCGACGGGGAGCAGGGGATCCTCCGGTATCGGGGGTATCCGATCGAAGACCTGGCGGAGAAGAGCACGTTCCTCGAGGTCGCCTGGCTGCTGATCTTTGGCGAGCTTCCCACGCGCACACGGCTGGAGGGGTTCACCAACGAGATCACGCGGCACACGATGCTGCACGAGGACTATCGCAGGCTCTTCGACTTCATGCCGAAGAGCGCGCACCCGATGCCCGTGTCGGCCGCCGCGGTTGCCGCCCTGGGGACCTTCTACCGCGAGGCGGACACCGAGGACCGGATGCATCGTGCCATCGTGCGGCTGCTCGCCAAGATGCCCACGATCGCCGCCTATGCGTACAAGCACTCCATCGGCCAGCCTCCGATGTACCCGCGGAACGATCTGGACTACTGTGCGAACTTCCTCTACATGATGTTCGCGACGCCTTGCGAGCCCTACGTGGTCGACCCGGTCGTCGCCAAGGCCCTCGACCTGCTCTTGATCCTGCATGCCGATCACGAGCAGAACTGCTCCACGAGTACCGTCCGACTCGTCGGGAGCTCGCTGGCCAATCTCTACGCCACGATTGCCTCGGGGATCAGCGCTCTGTGGGGACCGCTGCACGGCGGCGCCAACCAGAAGGTGATCGAGATGCTCGAGCGCATCGCGATGGAGGAGGGCAACGCCGACGTCTTCATCCGCAAGGCCAAGGACAAGAACGACACCACGCGTCTGATGGGGTTCGGCCACCGTGTCTACAAGAGCTACGACCCGCGTGCCGCGATCCTGAAGCGCACCTGCAAGGAAGTCATCGAGCGCGTCGGAGCCTCGAGTCGTCTGCTCGAGATCGCCATGCGCCTCGAGGAAGTCGCGCTCTCCGATCCGTACTTCGTCGAACGCAAGCTCTACCCGAACGTCGACTTCTATTCGGGGGTGATCTACCAGGCGATCGGAATCCCCGTGAACATGTTCACGGTCATGTTCACCATGGGACGGCTCCCGGGCTGGATCGCCCAGTGGCTGGAGATGCGCAAGGATCCGAGCTTCAAGATCGGGCGTCCGCGCCAGGTCTACACCGGACCGACGAAGCGCGCCTACGTTCCCCTGGAAGGCCGGGGTTAGACCCGGGCCGGGACTTCCTGGGCGTACCCGTTCCCCCGGAGTCGACGGGCGCGCCTCAGAACACGGCGATGCGTTCGAGCTCGAATACGACGCAGTGCTGCAGGTTCTGTTCGTCGTAGGCGTAGTCTTCCGCGATCAGGCGCACGGAGAAGAACGGGCGTCCGTCGAGTCCCACGGGGAGCGGCCAGGTGCGATCGAACGGCCCTTCCGCAGGTATGGCCAGCGTGTCGACCAGGATCTCGTCGGCGTACACCTGGACCTTCACTCCGTCGATCTCCGGTCGACCGAGGCCGCGTCCGCGCAGGCCGAGCTGGGTGCCGGGTACGAGCCTCCCATCCGGCGCATTCAGCAGGGTGAACGAGGCGTAGGGAGAGACCCGACCCTGGCGGTCGAGACCTCCGTTGACCTGTGCGGCATTCCCCTCCGAGAGTTGTGCCACCTCGAAGTCCCGTCGGATTGGCTGGCGGGAGAGCCAGGCGTCGTAGCGCGGAGGTTTCTCCAGGATGCGCAGTTCGGTGTCGTGTTCCTCCTCCAGGACCTCCAGAGCCTCGTCCCATTCGGTGAGGGCCAGGGAAGGCAAGAGATCGCGCCGCTGGATGGCCCCGTAGAGCAGCTTGGCCATGCGCAGCATCCCGCTCGGGTTCCAGTGCGCGTCCTGGTCGCTGACCCAGTACGAGCGATTACCTGCGAAACCCCGGGAGTTGTAGAGCACTTCGTCATCGTCGAGGCCCTTCGTGAGATAGATCCGCGTGAAGTCCTGGAGACCGCCCCAGTGGAACCAGGCCAGATACCGGTCCCCCGAACGTTGCACGGCTTCCCGAAGTGCCAGCATGCATCGGGACCCCCGTTCGTAGCGCGAACGTCCCTCGTAATCGATGCCGAGTACGAGGTTGTTCGTCGAGCCGACGCCCAGGATGAAGCCCGGATAGTTCATCACGACCCTGCTGTCGGCGTAGGCGCGCTTCTGCGGCGAGAACGCGGCCTTGCTGCCGAAGCCTCGCACGCCGTCCGAGTCGTCGAGGTCGTTCGAGGTCGTCAAGTGGATCACCAGATCGGGCTGGAGCAGGCTGAGCTGGCGGCGCAGGAAGGCGCACTCGGCGACGATGTTCCAGCTCCCGATGCCGACGTGGAGCACCTCGATCCCGCCGCGGGCCGCGGTCGAGCGTTCTTCGAGGAACTGCCGCAGGAAGACGCCGACGCGTTCCTCCGCCGCGACTCCCTCGCCGAAGATCAACGAATCCCCGAGGAGCACGATCCGGGTCAGCCCCGCAGGCTTGGGGAGCACGAAGGGCTCCTCCCGCAGTCCCCATTCGTTGGAGCTGACCGTCGATCCCAGGGCTCGACGGTCCCGCAACCCCGGCTGGAGCAAGCGGCCCACGTCGGCATCGTTGTGGGAGTCCCACACGTTCGTGAGGCGTTCGGCGAGCTGCGCGACCACCCGCTCGCGCACGCGAGGATCGTCCAGGGCCTGCTGCAACGCCTGGCCTTCGTTCTCCCCCGGAACGCGACGGTTCAGGGCCACGGCGAGGCCGATCGCGAGGGCGATCGTCGTCCCGAGCAGGACGGCCGTCACGCGCCAGGCGACACGCAGGGAGGCCCGGGGATCGCTCGCATCCGACGACATGGCGCGGGACTCATGGCGGCGCCACCTAGGGATTCAAGGGCGAGAGGAACAGGGCCGGCAGGAGACCCGTTGCCAGGACCAAGACGGCGCACACTCCGGTCGCCAGTCCGGCCGTGAGCGGCCGCGTCGTCGCGGGGACGGGGGCGCCTTCGGCGGGAGGCTGCATCCACATCACGACCACCACGCGCAGGTAGTACGCGAGCGCCAGCACCGAGAGCAGCACGCCGGCGACGGCGACCGGGACCATCTCGGCCCGCACGACGGTGGCGAAGACGAACCACTTGCCGAGGAACCCGCCGGTGGCGGGGATGCCCCCGAGCGACAGGAGGAAGAGCGTCATCGCGCCCGCCGCAAAGGGGCGCGAGCGCGCGAGTCCGCGCAGCGAGTCGATGCGCGTGAAGCGGCTCCCGTCCGATTCGAGCAACGAGACCAGCCCGAAGGCGCCCGTGGCCGTGAAGAGGTAGGCACCCATGTAGAAGATCGCCGCGCGCTGCGTGGCTTCCGCGTCGGCGCCGGCCATGCGCGCGGAAACGAGCAGGAGCAGCGTGCCGGCGTGAGCGATGCCCGAGTAGGCGAGCATGCGCTTCAGGTCCTCCTGGGCGAGCGCGCCGAGGTTCCCGAGCGCGATCGTGACGAGGGCGAGGAGCGCCACGAGGAGCGCGCCGCGCTCCGGGAAGAGAGGCGCGGCCTGCGTCAGGAGGAAGGCCAGGGCCGCGGCTTTGGTGCCCGTGGCCATCAGCGCGGTCACGGGCGTCGGGCTCCCCTGGTACACGTCGGGAACCCAGGTGTGGAACGGGAAGGCCGAGACCTTGAAGAAGAGGCTCGCCGCCACGAGCGCCACGCCGATCCGGGAGAGGTTCGAGCCCGAGACCGCCGCTGCGAGGGCAGAGATCGAGAGGGTCCCGTGGGCGGTGTAGAGCAGCGCCGCCCCGAAGAGGAAGAGAGCGCTCGAGAACGATCCGAGCAGGAAGTACTTGATCCCGGCCTCGACCGAGGTCGAACGCCAGCGCTGGAAGGCCGCCAGCGCGTAGAGCGGGATCGAGAGCAGCTCGAGGCCCACGAAGAACACGATCAGGTCGCCGGCGCCGGCCATGAGCATCATCCCGATGGCGCACGAGAGCATCAGGGCATCGTGCTCGCCCCGGAAGGGCTCGCCCTCGGGCTGATAGCCGAGGCTGTAGGCCCAGGCGAGGAGGGTGCCGGAGAGGAAGAGCACGCCCCAGGCGGCCGTGTCGTGGCTCGCGACGAAGGTGCCGTCCAGCACCGGGCCCGGCGGGATCGCCTGCCCCAGCAGCCGGAACTCGAAGAACAGCGCCACGAGCACGGTGCCCACGAAGACGAACGGCCGCAGAGGTCGGAGGAGGTCGATGACCTCGCACAGGAGCAACGCGAGCACTCCCAGCGCCAGGGCCAGGATCGGAGCCGTGGCCGCGCCGGCGGCGGGCTCGGACAGGGCGTCGAAGACCGAGTACGGATCCTGCCTGATCATTCCTTGGCGCTCACGAGCGGGTCGGAGGAGGCGGGTTCGAGCGCTCCGAGATCCAGGGCGGCTCGCGTGCGCTCGACGCGATCCGCGATGCGGTCCAGCGAAGCGGCGGTCTTCGCCAGGAACGGGTTGGGCTGGACGCCGATCCAGAGCGCGAGGGCCACGAGCGGGAGCAAGGTCCCCACCTCGCGCTTCCCGAGGTCCGCGAGCTGCTTGTTCTCCTCGAGGATCACCGGACCGAAGAGCACGCGTCGCGTGGACGTCAGCAGGTAGATCGCTCCGAGGACCACGCCCGTGACGGCGACCGCGGCCCAGAAAGGCGCGCTCTGGAAGGTCCCCGAGAGGATCAGGTACTCGCCCACGAAGCCGTTGAGCCCCGGCAGACCCGCGCTCGAGAGGACCGTGAACACGAAGAAGAGCGCGAAGACCGGCATGACCGCGGCCAGGCCGCCGAACCGGTCGAGGAGCCGGGTGTGCCGGCGTTCGTAGAGCATGCCCACGAGGAGGAACAGGAGGCCGGTCGAGATCCCGTGGTTCACCATCTGGAGCACGGCGCCCCGCAGCGAAGAGGACGTCATGGCGAACAGGCCGAGCACGACGAACCCCAGGTGCGAGACGGAGCTGCAGGCGATCAGGCGCTTCAAGTCCGTCTGGGCCATCGCGAGCAGTGCGCCGTAGACGATCCCCAGCGCCCCCAGCGCCAGGAAGACCGGCCCGTAGCCGAGCGCGATCTCGGGGAAGGGCTGGATGCAGAAACGCAGGAGCCCGTAGGTCCCCATCTTCAGCAGCACCCCGGCGAGCAGCACCGAGCCCGACGTGGGCGCTTCGGTGTGGGCGTCCGCGAGCCAGGTATGGAACGGGACGATCGGGACCTTGACGGCGAAGGCGAGCGCGAAGGCGAGGAAGATCCAGCGCTGGTGTTCGAGCGAGAGCTCCGCTCCGCGTTCGATCAGGACGGGCAGGCTCGCCGAGCCGAGGCCGTAGATCAACGCGATGACGCCGACGAGCATCACGAGGCTGCCCGCAACCATGAACAGGAAGAACTTGATCGTGGCGTACAGGCGGCGTTCCCCGCCCCAGATCCCGACGATGAAGTACAGCGGGACGAGGCTCGCCTCAAAGAACACGTAGAAGAGCACCAGGTCGAGCGCGGCGAAGACGCCGAGCATGCCCGTCTCCATCAGGAGCAGCCAGATCAGGAACTCCTTGACGCGCTCCGTCACGTGCCCCACGGAGGACACGACCACGATCGGCATCAGGAACGTGGTGAGGAGCACGAGCAGGATCGAGATCCCGTCGACGCCCAGGGCGAAGTGCAGCGGAACGGGGGCGCCGCCCTGCGCGAAGAGCGTGAACCAGGGCACGGAGAAGAGCGCTTGCGCATCCGCCCGGGTCCCGTCGAAGCGCGTCCACAGGACGAGGGAGAGGACGGCGACCGCCAGCGTGGTCGCGACGGCGACCCCGCGCAGGAGCGACGTGCGCCGGGGAGAGAGCGGTACCAGGGCCAGGGCGCCCAGGAGGGGCAGGATCGTGATCCAGAGGAGCAGCATGGGATCCCTTCCTAGAGCGCCATCCAGACGACGGCGAACAGCGCGGCACCCGCGCCCATCCAGAGTGCGTAGGTCTTCACGCTACCGTCCACCAGCCCTCGCTGCCGGCTCGCGACCGCCTGCGCGAGGACCGCGCTACCGTTCAGGGCGCCGTCGATGCCGAGTTGATCGAGCACCGTCGCCAACAAGAAGGAGGCGAGCTTGACGGGTTGCACCACGAGGGCCGTGTAGGCCTCGTCGAGGGTCCAGGCGCGCTCCAGGAAGCGGGCGAGCGCGGGGCGTCCTGCGCGCAGGGCCTGGTCGTGCTCGGGCCCGCGAGCATAGGCGGAAAAGCCGCGCCGGGCGAAGAAGAGCGCGATCGCCGCTCCGAGGCCGAGCAGGGTCCATTCGGTACCGGCCGAGAGCTCCGGAACCTCGCGCCCGCGCGCGGTCCACAGGAGATCCGTTGCCTCCTTCGTCACCGGCTCGAGCCAGTGCGCGAGCAGGCCGTGGAACGGCAGGACGTGCGGCAGGCTCAGGATCCCGCCCACGAGCGCCAGCACGGCGAGGATCGAGAGCGGTCCGGTCATCACGGCCGGTGATTCGTGCGGATGCACGCGGTGGAAGTCGAAGCGCTCCTCGCCGAAGAAGGCCAGCGCCACCATGCGCCAGGTGTAGAAGGCGGTGAAGGCCGCCGCGATCATTCCGACGATCCACAGTCCGAGCGCGGCCCCTCCCGTTCCGAAGGCCTGCGCCAGGATCTCGTCCTTCGAGAAGTAACCGCTCGTGAGCGGCAGGCCCGAGAGCGCCGCCGCGCCCGCGAGGTAGGTCGCGAACGTGAGCGGCAGGTGCTTGCGCAGGCCGCCCATGCGCTGGAGGTCCTGTTCCCCGTGCAGGGCGTGGATCACCGAGCCCGCCCCGAGGAACAAGAGGCCCTTGAAGAAGGCGTGCGTCACGAGGTGGAAGAGCGCCGCCGACCAGGCGCCCACCGAGAGCCCGAGGAACATGAAGCCGAGCTGGCTCACGGTCGAGTAGGCGAGCACCTTCTTGATGTCGCGCTGGAAGAGCGCCGTCGAGGCGCCGAAGAGCGCCGTGAAGGTTCCCACGGCCCCGACCACGAAGAGCGCGCTGGGCGAGCTCGCGAACAAGGGCGCCAGGCGCAGGACGAGGTAGACCCCGGCCGTGACCATGGTGGCGGCGTGGATCAGGGCCGAGACCGGCGTGGGACCCGCCATCGCGTCGGGCAGCCAGGTGGAGAGCGGGCCCTGCGCGGACTTGCCGCAGGCGCCGCCGAACAGCAGGAGCGCCGCGAGGGCGAGCTCGCCCGAGCGTCCGGAGACGAGCCCGCTCGTTCCGCCGACGATGTCGGAGAGATCGAGGGTGCCGAACAGCCTGAGCAGCAGGAACGAGCCGACGAGGAAGCTCGCGTCGCCGATGCGGTTGACGACGAAGGCTTTCTGTCCCGCCTCCGCGGGCCAACCCTTCTGGTACCAGAACCCGATCAGGAGGTAGGAGCACAGCCCCACGCCCTCCCAGCCCACGAAGAGCCCGAGCAGGCTCGACGAGAGCACCAGCAAGAGCATCATGAACACGAAGAGGTTCAGGTATGCGAAGAACTTCGCGAAGCCCGGATCGCCCTGCATGTAGCCGAGCGAGTAGACGTGGATCAGGAGACCGACACCGGTGACGACCAGCAGCATGACGCTCGAGAGCCGGTCGACCACGAGCGCGATCTCGACCTGGAACGAACCGGCGTCGATCCAGTGCCAGGCCGGGCTCTCGAGCGCGAGCGCCTCGTGGGCGCGCGCGATCGTCGCGAAGGCGACGAGCGCCACGCCGAAGGAGGCCAGGATGGCCGCCGAGGCCACGAATCCCGCCAGGCGGGTCAGGGCCTGCGGCTCCCGTCCCGCCCTGCGCGCGGACAGGCAGGCGAAGTGGATCAGGGCGGCAGAGAGGCTCCCGAGCAGCGGGAACAGGAGCAGGAGCCAGAGGAACGCTCGCGTTTCCATGGGCTAGCCCTGGAGCTCGTTCGCGGCGTCGAGATCCACGGTCTGCCGCAGGCGGTAGAGTGCGATGACGAGTGCCAGTCCCACGGCAGCCTCCGCGGCCGCCACCAGGATCACGAAGAGGGCGAAGATCGGTCCCTGCAGGGGCTCGCCCCCGGGGGTGCCGGCCCAGTGCCGGCTCGCGGCCAGGAACGAGAGGTTGGCGGCGTTCAGCATGAGCTCGATCGAGGCGAGCACGAGGATCACGTTGCGCCGCACCAGGAAGCCGAGCACGCCCAGTCCGAAGAGGATCGCGGCCAGACACAGGACGTGTTCCGTGGGGACCTTCATGGCTCGACCCCCTTGCGCCAGGGCCAGCCGGCGGAGCCGTTCCGATCCGATCCCGCGCGCTGGCGCTTGGCGAGCATGAGGACCGCGATCATCGTCGCGAGCAGGAGCACCGAAGCGGCCTCGAAGGGGAGCGCGTAGCGGCTGAAGAGCGCCGTGGCCAGAGGCCCCAGGGCGTCCAGGGCCTCCTCGGACGTCGCGGGTGCCCCCGCGGGAGCCGCATCCGAGCTTGCGGCGACGATGCCTGCGAGCGCGAGCGCGCCCGCGGCGCAGGCGGCGAGCGCGAGCCTCTTCCCGGAGAGCGCCCGGCCGTCGTGCTTCTTCAGCTCCGCGGGGTTTCCCAGGTCGAGCAGCATGATCACGAACAGGAACAGCACCAGGATCGCGCCGGCGTAGACCAGGAGCTGGGTCGCGGCGAGGAAGGGGAAGCCGAGCAGGAGGTAGATCCCCGCCAGAGAGAAGAAGGCTCCGAGCAGCGAGAGCACGCTGAAGAGCGGGACACGCGCGACGACCACGCCCGCTCCGCAGGCGATCGAGGCGGCCGCTAGGACGTAGAAGAGGACTTCCGCCACCGGTCGTTCACCCCGTAGAAGTAGTCGATGCGCTTCTGGAGCGCCGCGCGCGGGCGCTTCAGCTTGTCGATGTCGTAGACCTGCGCCCGGCGCGAGAAGTCGGCCAGCTCGAGCTCGTCGCTCATGAAGATCGCGTCCTTCGGGCACGCCTCCTCGCAGAAGCCGCACAGGATGCAGCGCAGCATGTCGATCTCGAAGCGGACCGGCTCGCGCTCGATGAAGCGTGCCGTTTCACCGCCGTCGATCGTGATCGCGTAGGCCGGGCAGGCCGCTTCGCACAGCCCGCAGGACACGCAAGCCAGGTGCTCCCCGTCCTCGAGCAGGACGAGCCGCGGTTGGCCACGGGTCACCGGCGTCACGGGCAGCGGCTCCTCCGGGTAGCGCCGCGTCACCTTGGGGCGGAAGATCGCGCGCAGGGTGAGGGCGAGTCCGCGCGCGACCTCCGGCAGGTAGAGGCGTTCCCACGGCGAGAGTTCCTTGCGCTTGACGATGACCATGGCGTCAGCCGGCGAGCGAGACGTAGACGCCGGTGAGGAAGAGGTTCGCGAGCGCGAGGGGCAGCATGACCTTCCAGCCGAGCGCCATGAGCTGGTCGAAGCGGAAGCGCGGCAGGGTCCAGCGCACCCACAGGAACAGGAACAGGAAGAGCGAGGTCTTGGCCAGGAAGGCGCACAGCCCCAGGTACCAGGGGGCGTCCCTCCAGAAGGGGACGTCGGCGCCCCCGAGGAAGAAGGTCGCCGTCAACGAGGCCATGACGATCATGGCGCAGTACTCGCCCAGGAAGAACAGGGCGAATCTCATGGACGAGTACTCGGTGTGGAAGCCGCCCACGAGCTCGGGCTCGCACTCGGCGAAGTCGAACGGGTGGCGGTTCGTCTCGGCGAAGGTCGCCACGACGAAGAGCAGGAAGGCGAGCGGCTGGGAGAAGACGTTCCAGTTCCAGATCGGGCCCGCCTGGGCGTCGACGATCACGTGCAGGTTCAAGCTGCCCGCGAGCAGCGTGACCGAGAGGATGCACAGGATCAGCGCGAGCTCGTAGCTCACCATCTGCGCCGAGGCCCGTAGCCCCCCGAGCAGCGAGTACTTCGAGTTCGAGCTCCAGCCGCCCAGGATCACGCCGTAGATCGAGAGCCCGCCGATGGCGACCACGTAGAGGGCCGAGATGTCGAGGTCGGCGATCGAGAGGCGCGTCTGCACGCCGCCGATCGTGAGCTCGCCCGCGCAGGGGATCACGGCGACGGCCAGCATGGGCGGGGCGGCCGCCAGGACCGGCGCCATCCGGAAGAGGAAGCGGTTCGCGCCCGCGGGCACGAGCTCCTCCTTGAACAGGAACTTGATGCCGTCCGCGACCGGCTGGAGCGTTCCGAAGGGACCGACGCGGTCCGGGCCGATCCGATACTGGATCCAGGCCGACACCTTGCGCTCGGCGAGCGTCATCCCGGCGGCGAGCGTGAGCATCCCGCCGTAGATGAGGAGCACCTTGAGGAGCGAGACGGCGAAGACCGACATCAGCGCTCGACTCCCACGGAGGAGAGGCGCTCGAGGAGCCCTGCAAGGGAGCGCGTGAGCGCGGTGACGCCCGAGGGGGCCGCCTTGGAGGGCGCGATCCGCCGCCTTCGGCCGTCCACGTTGATCCAGGTCCCGAGGCGCTCGGCCGCGTTCGGCACGCCGATCAGGATCCGGGCCGCGGGCACGTCGACCGGCCGGGTCTCGAAGACGACCAGCCGCAATCCCGCCGGGAGCGCGGCGAGTCCCGCGTCGCCGACGTGCTCGGCCGCGCGCTCGCCTACGAGGAGCGCGCTCTCGGCTCCGGCCAGGCGTTCGAGTGCCTGCTCGGCGCTCTGCGCCTCGAACCCGAGCTCCGAGAGGCCACGCCGGTTCGGACACGGATCTCCCGTGTGCAAGAGATCGTCCTTGAGCGGGCTCTCGGGCGGCGACAGGAAGCCGGCGCGGACGCCGAGCTCCCGCGCCAGGCCCTGGACGAGCGCGCCCTCCTCGATCGTGAGCCAGGGCGAGACCATGACCACGGGCGCGGCGTGGACGCGCAAGAGGTCGGCCGCCTCGTCGAGGGCACGTTCCCCGTCGCAGGCTTCCCATCCCGCGGATCCGCGCAGGAGGCCGCCCTGCAGTCGATCCGGCGCGTTGAAGGCCCCGAAGGCGAAGCGGCCGTGGTCGCACATCCACCACTGGTTCACCTCGGGGTCGTAGCGCGGCCGGACGCGCTTCACCTCGCCCCCCCGCAGGACCTCCAGGCTGATCGCGCAGCCCCGGCTGCACTCGCCGCAGGAGGACGGCGTCTTCGTGAGGTTCCAGACGCGCGCCTGGAAGCGGAACTTCTTCAGCGTCAGCGCGCCCACGGGGCAGACGTCGGCCAGGTTCCCCTGGTAGTTGCCCTCGAGGGGACGCTCCTGGAAGGTCTCGATCGTCGAGTGCGCGCCGAGCCCCGCCACGGTGAGCTGGGGCTTCCGGGTCACGTCCTCGAAGAAGCGCACGCACCGGCTGCACAGGATGCAGCGTTCCTGGTCGAGGACGATCACGTCGCCGAGCGACTTGCGCTTCTCGAGCTTGCGCCGCGGCTCGACCGAGCGACCCTCGCCCTGGCCCTCCTGGAAGGCGAAGTCCTGCAGGTCGCACTCGCCCGCCTTGTCGCAGATCGGGCAGTCGAGCGGATGATTCTTGAGCAGGAACTCCAGGCACTGGCGGCGCGCCTCGTGGGCCCTGTGCGCGTCGGTGTTCACGATCATCCCCTCGGCGACCGGCGTGCGGCAGGCGACGACCACGCGCGGCGGCATCTCGCCCTGCTTCACCTCGACCTGGCAGATGCGACAGGATCCCACCGGGGTGAGCCCGGGGTGGTAGCAGTACATCGGGACGTTCGCGTCGTTCTGGTGGCACGCGTGGATGAGGGGCTTCTTCGGGTCCGCCTCGACCTCGCGCCCGTCGAGCAGGATGCACGTCATGCGCCGACCTCCAGGGGCTCGCTCCGCGCTGCGCGCCGGGGACAGCCGGCATGCTTCACGTGTTCCAAGAGCTCGTGCTTGAAGTGCTTGACGATGGAATGGGTGGGGATGGCCGCGGCGTCGGCGAGCGCGCAGATCGTCTTGCCCGGGGCCATGCCGTTCGCGAGCGACGTGAGCAGCTCGACGTCCTCGATCCGGCCGGCGCCGTGCTCGAGGCGCTCGAAGATCTCGTGCAACCAGTCCGTGCCCTCGCGGCACTGGCTGCACTGCCCGCAGCTCTCGTGGGCGTAGAAACGCGAGATCACCTCCATCGCGCGCACGGTGCAGGCGGTCTCGTCGAAGAGGATCATCGCGCCCGTGCCCAGCATGGACCCGGCGGTCCGCAGCGAGTCGTGATCCATGCGAGTGTCGATGGCCGAAGCGGGGAGCAGGCCGCACGAGGATCCCCCGGGGATCCAGGCCTTGAGGGCGCGCTTCTTCCACACGCCGCCCGCGCAGCGTTCGAGGATCTCGCGCGCAGGGATCCCGAGCGGGACCTCGTAGACTCCCGGTCGCTCGACGTGGCCCGAGATCCCGCACAGGAAGTTGCCCGTGCTCTTCTCGGTCCCGAGTCTCTTGTACCAGGCCGCGCCGCGCTCGACGATGAAGGGCACGTTGAACAGCGTCTCGACGTTGTTCACGGTCGTGGGCCGTCCCCACAGTCCGAACCCGGCGGGGAAGGGGGGCTTGGGCCGCGGGTGACCGCGCTTGCCCTCCAGGCTCTCCATCAGGCCCGTCTCCTCGCCGCAGATGTAGGCGCCCGCGCCCTGGTGCATCCAGATCTCGCACGAGAAGCCGCTGCCGAGCACGTTCGCTCCGACGAGGCCCGCAGCGCGCGCCTCCTCGACCGCCGCCGCGACGCGCGCGTAGGAGAACCGGTACTCCCCGCGCACGTAGACGTAGGCGACGCCGACGCGCATCGCGTAGCAGGCGAGCAGGATGCCCTCGACGAGCCCGTGGGGATCGCGCTCCATGAGCACGCGGTCCTTGCAGGTGCCGGGCTCCGATTCGTCGGCGTTGACCGCCAGATAGCGTGGGCGCGGATCCCTGGCCGGATCGGGCATGAAGCTCCACTTGAGCCCGGTGGGGAAGCCGGCGCCCCCGCGCCCGCGCAGCCCCGAGTCCATGACGATGTTCGTGACCTCCACCGGGGCGATCGGGGTCTCGAGCACGCGTTCGAGCGCGCGGTACCCGCCGGCCGCGCGGTAGGCGGCGAGCGTGTGCGAATCCTCGCGCGCGAGGACGCGTTCGAGGAGATAGGTCTCGTAGCCGCCGGCCGGGGCTCCGGCGCGGGCGGGCGTCTGGGCCCGGGCGAGCCTCGGGAGCTCGAACGAATCGGCCCGCAGGTTCTCGTGGAAGACCCCGTCTATGTCGAGCATCGGCGCGTTGGCGCAGGCGCCCTGGCATTCGACGGTCTTCACGCTGTACTCGCCGTCCGCCGACGTGCCCCCCGGTTCGGCGCCGGTGAGCGCGCACACGCGCTCGAGGACGGAGCCCGCGCCGCGCAGCTCGCAGGTGATGTTGTGGCACACGCTCACCACGCGCTTGCCGACGGGCCGCAGGTGGAACATCGGATAGAAGGAGGCGACGCCGAACACCTCCACGGGCTCGAGGCCGAGGAACCTCGCGCAGGCCTCCAGCACCTCCGGGGAGAGCCAGCCGCCGAGCTCCTCCTGGCAGCGGTGCAGGGCCGGGATCAGGGCCGCGCGGCGTTCCGGGTAGTGCGTCGCGATCTCGTCGATCTCCCGCTCGAGCGCCGCGGGCAGACTGGAGGGCCGTACGGTCTCCATCAGCGGTCCACCTCGCCCATGACGAAGTCGAGACTCCCGATGATGGCCACCATGTCCGAGAGCAGCCGTCCCTTGGCGAGCAGCGGGATGGCCTGCACGTTGTAGAGCCCCGGAGCGCGGATGTGGCAGCGCACCGGACGGCTCGTGCCGTCGGACACGACGAAGAAGCCGAGCTCGCCCTTGCTCGATTCGATCCCCTGGTAGGCCTCTCCCTTGGGCAAGCAGAGGTCGGTCACGATCTTGAACTGGAAGATGAGCTCTTCCATCGAGGTGTGGACGCGGTCCTTCCGGGGCAGCACGTAGCGTCGATCCTCGGCCAGGAACTCGCCCCCGCGCGTCTTCGCCAGGCGCTCCAGAGCCTGGCTCGCGATGCGCACCGATTGACGCATCTCCTCGACGCGCACGAGATAGCGGTCGTAGCAGTCGCCGACCGTGCCCACCGGGATCTCGAAGTCGTAGCCCTCGTATCCCGAGTAGGGCTGGGCCTTCCGCAGATCGAACTCGACCCCGGAGCCGCGCAGGTTCGGCCCCGTGAGGCACCAGGCGAGCGCCTGCTCCTTCGTCAGCGCGCCGACGCCCCGATTGCGGTCGTACCAGATGCGATTCCCCGTGAGCAGCTTCTCGAAGCCGTCGATCTCGGCCGGAAAGGTGGCCAGGAAGTCGCGCACGAGTCCCTCGACCGACTCGTCGACGTCGGCGAACACGCCGCCGATCCGGACGTAGGTGTGGTTCATCCGGTGGCCGGTATAGGCGTCGAGGATCGAGTAGATGCGCTCCCGTTCCTTGAAGGTGTAGAAGAACATCGTCACGGCGCCGAGGTCGATGGCGCTCGTCCCGAGGTAGATCAGGTGCGCGGCGATGCGCGAGATCTCCATCAGGAGCACGCGCAGGATCTGGCCTCGCTCGGGCACCTGGATCCCGGCCAGCTTCTCGAGTGCGAGCGCGTAGCCCACGTTGTTCATCAGCGGCTGCACGTAGTCCAGCCGATCCGTGTGCGGGAAGAACTTGGCCCAGCCCAGCGATTCGCAGGTCTTCTCCTTGCCGCGGTGCAGGTAGCCGACCACCGGTTCCACCGCGCGCATGGTCTCGCCGTCGAGCTCGACCCTGAGCCGCAGCACGCCGTGGGTGGCCGGGTGCTGCGGGCCCACGTTGAGCTCCATCCGCTCGCCGTGCAGCGGATCGTCGAGGTCGGCGAGCGGGGCGTACTCGAACGACCGGGTGCTCAACGCGCCCCTCCCGCGCCCGCCGCGAAAGGCGTGTCCTTCCGTCGCTTGCGATCCCACTCGCGATACAGGCGATCGGGCTCGATCCCCTGGTGCGGGAAGTCCTTGCGCAGCGGATGGTGGTCGTAGTCCTCGGGCATGAGCAGGCGCTTCAGGCCGAGATGGCCCTCGAAGACGATCCCGAACATGTCGTAGCACTCGCGCTCCATGAAGCCCGCCCCGGGCCAGAGGTCGACGCAGGAGGGAAGGCGGGCGTCGTCCGAACGCAGCGGGACCCGGACGCGCACGCGCTGGTTGTCCTGGATCGAGAGCAGCTGGTAGACGACCTCGAAGCGCGGTTCCGTGCTCTGGCTCGCCAGGTGATCGACCCCCGTGATGAAGGTCACGCTCTCGAACCCCGCGAGATCGCGCAGGCGCGAGAGGAGCGCGTGCAGGTCCTCGCGCCCCGCCACGAGGCAGGCCATGCCGCAGAGCTCGACGGAACGGTGCGGGATCCCCTCGGTGGCGGCTCGCATCGTCGCCGCGGTCTCTTGGGCTCGGTTCATCGATCGCGACTACCCGGGCAACGTCGTCTTCCTGGCCCTGGGGTCGTGGGGATGGAGGTCGAGTTCGGTGTGCGGCACGGCGGCGTTGGGCGGGTAGAGGTGGCGTTGCGTGCCGCGTTCGTCGGTCTCTCGCTCGCCGGCGAAGAGCGCGCGCAGCGGGCTCTCGCGCGCGATCTTCTTCTGCAGTTTCAGGATCGCGTCGATCATCGCGTCCGGCCGCGGAGGACAGCCGGGGACGTAGACGTCGACGGGCAGGATCGAATCGACTCCCTGGACCACCGCGTAGGAGTCGTACATGCCTCCGCTGGAGGAGCAGACGCCCATGGCGATCACCCACTTGGGCTCGGGCATCTGGTCGTAGATCAAGCGGCAGGCCTGGGCCATCTTCCAGGTCAGGGTGCCGGCCACGATCAGGAGGTCGCACTGGCGCGGGCTGAAGCGCGCGGCCTCGGCCCCGAAGCGCGCGATGTCGAACTTGGGACCGAGCATGGCCATGAGCTCGATCCCGCAGCAGGACAGGCCGAGGGGCATGGGCCAGAGGCTGTTCTTGCGGCCCCAGTTGACGAGCGCGTCGACGCGGGTCGCGAAGAACCCGCTCTCCTGGGCCTCCGGGACGGGCTTCAGCGATCCCACGAGAGCCCTCTCTTGCGCCAGACGTAGGCGAGTCCGATGGCGAGCACGCCGACGAAGCCGATCACCTCGACCAGGACGACGCCTCCCACGCCGCTCCGGGCGAATTCGCGGGCCGCGACGGCCCAGGGGACGAGCAGCAAGGCCTCCACGTCGAACAGGATGAACAGCACGGCCACGAGGTAGAAGTGGATCGAGAGGCGCAGGCGCGCGCTGCCGACCGTTCCCATCCCGCACTCGTAGGCCGTCTCCTTCCCGATGGCCCGTGTCTTCCGGCCGAGGAGCTCGCTCAGGAGCACGCTGCCGGTGGTGAAGAGGCCGACGACCGCGATCAGGATGAGGATGGGGGCGTAGTCGCTGAGCATCGGGGAGGAAGGGGCGGGTTCCCTCGGAGACGGCTCGGAGAGCTCGTGCCCGGGTCCAGCGTCCATCTAGACGGCCGTCAAACGGTCGCAGCGGGGGAGTCTAGCGGCGGGGGACCCCAGCCGTCCATCCCGGCGCGGGGTTGAGAGGCGCTCCGAGACGAGCGGGGGCGGAGAAGACGACGTCGCGCCCACTCGACCGCCGGTCGGGGCGCCCCTATGGTGGTCGGTCCGGTTCCAGGCGACGCATGACGAACGCTCCCAGATCCCGCGCTCGAACGGCCCGCGCTCGAACGGGCCTTTTCCGAGCGGCGCTCCTGCTCGGCCTCGCGGCCCTTCTTCCCGCCTGCGGCGGGAACGGCGGACGCCGCTCGTTCGTGCTGCGCAGCACGGTCGGATCCGTCTCCCAGGGGAACCTCACGGTCGCGTCGAACTGGCTCGTCTACTTCGCCGACGAAGCCCTCACCGGGGCGGGCGGGACGCGGCTCAACGGGGATCTCGACCAGGTCGACTCGATCCCCGTCGCGGTGAAGTTGAACCGGAGTCTCGAGTTCCTGCTGCCCGTCGCGGCGCGCGAGGCGGCGATCGTCGAGGGCCAGGTCTACCTCTGCGTCGACGAGTCCGAGGACGAGGTGGACTGGAACGGCACGAACGGTTTCCTGGATCCGGTGCTCCTGCACTGGTCCGAGGACACGATGCAGCTCGTCTACGTCGACACCCTGCGGATCGAGCCGGGGCTCCCCTCCCTGCGCGCGGTCGGAGGCAGCCTGTTCTACGCCGGCGCGACCCCGGCCTTGCTCCCGGACGAGACCCCGCTGCGCCGCATCGACCCCGGGAGCCCCACCACGCCGATCGCCGTGTTCGCCGTGCCCGGCACGGGGACCGTCGAGTGCGTCCTCGTCGGAGACGCAGAGGGACTGCTCTTCCTCGGGCTCGACGAGGGCCCGACGGGCCTCGACCTGAACGGCGACGGGGACTCGGGCGATGCCGTCGTGCTCGGACTCTGCGATGGGACCGTCGTCGGCGCGCCGGTCCTGAACACGGGGCTCGCGCTCTCCGACACGAGCGCGCCCGTGGCGGCAGCGTCGCTGGATCCGGGCGACTGGCTCGTCGGCTGCCTGGTGAACGAGGAGGCGCAGGGGAACGCCAGCTTGAACGATGACGATCCGGCCGCCTTCGGCGGGCCGCTCCTGCCTCTTTCCTGCAGTGCGAACGACGACGACGACGACGACGACGTGCTCTTCTACCTCGATTTCGCGGACTTCGCCCAGGGCCTCGCTGCGCCAGTGAGCACCGGGCTCGCAGGCCGCGACCGCGTGCTCGCCGGGAATGGCTTCGTCGCCACGCTCTGCGACGAGGCCGACACCACGAACCCCTGCGACCTGAACGGCGACGGAGACACGTCGGACCGCGTCCTGCGCTGGGTGAGCGCGCTCCTCCCGGTGGTTCCGCCGATCGACCCGGCCGAGCTGCACGCGCTCGCGACCGGGGTACCGGGTGGGTCCCTCGGCTGCTCGGTTCTCGAGGATCGGATCGTCGCGGTGGTCGACGAAGCAGAGGACGGGCGCGACCTCGACGGCAAGCCGGCGGCCCACGACCTCGTAGGGTGGCTCGATCCCGCGGCGGGTGCCGGGGCCCAGTGGACCTTCGCGCACCAGGACCCCCAACGCCCGGGGATCGGTACCGCGATCTTCGAGGACGTCGACGGCGATGGTCTCGGGGACCCCGGCTCGGGGGCCTCCGAGCCCTACGCCGGGGCGAGCTGGCTCGCCGAACGCGCGCAGTCGGGCCGGCTCGCGCTCGCCTTCCAGGAAGAGGTACCCGGGACGAACCCGCTCGTGCCCTCTCTGAACAACAACCTGGATTGCGGCGTCGTGGCGAAGGACGCGGACCTGGTGGACTCGCTCCCGGTCTGGGCCGACTTCGAGGTCGGCCCCGAGCTCGATTTCGACGGCGTCGGCTTCGCCCTCGATCCGATCGAGGAGGGGATCGTGATCCGGGGCAGCCAGGTCTTCTTCCGCGTCTCCGAGTCCGAGGATTCCGTCGATCACAACGGGGACGGGGACCTGGGCGACCCGGTCCTCTTCCGCAACCCGATCCTTGCCTGCGCCCCGGTCGTGCTCGGGACGGCGAGCGCGCTCGGCGGGCCCTGCGTCGTCACCGACGGCATCACCGGCGGAGCCTTCGTGAGCTCGGAGCCGTTCTCCGGCGAGGACTGGAACGAGGACGGGGACACGAACGACCTCGTCGTGCGCTACTTTCTCTACTAGTCCGCCTCGGCCGTCGGCCGTCGGCCGCGCTCACCAGTGCGGCGATCCCTGGTCGAGGGGCGGGGACTCCATCCCGGTGAGGAAGGTCTGGGAGAGCGCGCGCGACTCGTCCGAGCGGCGCTCGCCCCGGACGAAGCGTCGCAGCGAGCGCTTGCGAGTGCTCCAGGCCCGCTTCTGCGCGGAGCGGCCGTTCGTGTCGATGTGCAAGAGCGTCTCGAGCCCGCCCTCCCGCAGCGCGAGGCGGATCCGACCCACGGCCGCCTGGCGGAAGAGCTCGAGGAAGTCGATCTCCAGCGGGGCCGGGGAGAAGTCGTGCAGCCGCGCCACGCCGGTTCGCCACCGATCGCGTTCGCTGATCAAGAGCACGTGGTTGAAGAGCAGCTTGTTCGCGCGCATGGAGAGCGCCTTCTTCGGGACGGCGCGGTTCACGAGCTCGTCCAGGGGATCCAGCGAGCGGTCCGCCTTGAGCTCCTTCACGATCTTCCAGCGCGACTCGGGGACGAAGCGATCGGCCCGCATCTCCCAGTAGAGGTGGCCGAGGCCGCGGGAGCGCGCGTAGCGCGCCAGGTGGTAGGGCACGAAATGGTTGTGGGCGATCGTGTCGGCGGCGAGATGGGCCAGGTAACCCAGCACGAAGGCCTCTTCCGCCGGCGTCCGGGCGCTCCTGCGCATCTCCTCCACGATCGTCCAGCGGTGGCAGTGGTTGTAGTGGCCGCCGAAGCCCTTGAAGTTGATGATGTCGGCCGCGATGTTGCCGTAGAAGAAGGCCGAGCGCTCCTCGCGCAGGAGCTTCTGCGTGGCCGAAGGGAGCGCGCGCCGGCGGCCGCGGTAGACGCGGTAGGCGAACTCGAGGTGGTTCCCCGGTCCCCAGGAGAGGACCGAGAGGGCGAGGACCAGGAGGAGCAGGAGGAGCATGCTCTCGGACGCAGTATCCTACGCCCCGCGACGAGCCCCATGAACTCGCTGTCGGGAGCGCCCCGGGAAAGCGCCGCATGTGCGGCATAGCCGGCCTCGTCCTCGAGCGCGGTCGCTCCGCGCGCCCCGAGGAGCTCACGCGCATGGCCGCCACCCTGGCGCACCGCGGGCCGGATGGGCAGAGGACGTGGGTCTCGGGCGCGGTGGGCCTCGCCCACGCGCGCCTGGCGATCATCGACCTCGCGACCGGCGACCAGCCGCTCTCGAACGAGGACGGGACGGTCTGGGTCGCCTTCAACGGCGAGATCTACAACTACCGCGACCTGCGAGCCGAGCTCGAGCCCCGCCACGTCTTCCGCACGCGCTCGGACACCGAGGTGCTCGTCCACGGCTACGAGGAGTGGGGCACCGGCCTCCTCGGGAAACTCGCGGGCTTCTTCGCCTTCGCCCTGTGGGACGCGCGGTCGGAGAGGCTCTTCCTGGCGCGCGACCGCCTGGGCAAGAAGCCGCTCTTCTTCGCCCACGCCGGCGAGCGCTTCGTGTTCGGATCGGAGCTGCGCGCCTTGCTCGCGGCCCTTCCCGAGCGCCCCGAGCTCGACCCCGCGGCCCTGAACGACTGCCTCGCCCTGCGCCACCTGCGCGGCTCGCGCAGCGGCTTCTCGGGCGTCGAGCAGCTCCTTCCGGGCGAGTTCGCCCTGCTCGAGGGCGGGAAGCTCGTGCGCGAGCGCTTCTGGACGCCGCCGCGGCCGCGGCCCGCATCGCGCACGGAGCCGCGCGACGACGCGCGGGCGCTCGCGGAGTACCGCGCGCTCTTCGACGCGGCGGTGACGCGCCGGCTCGAATCGGACGTGCCGCTCGGACTGCTCCTCTCGGGCGGGATCGATTCGACGGCCGTCCTCGAGTCCCTGGCGCGCCAGCGCGGAAAGGGGATCCGCACCTTCAGCGTGGCCTTCACGCGCGACGAGGAGAGCGAGGCGCCCTTCGCGCGCCTCGCAGCGGCGCACTTCGGGACCGAGCACGAGGAGTTCCTGCTGTCGGAGCGAGAGCTGCTCGACTTCGTCGCTGAGCTCTTGCCGCGCCTCGACCAGCCCACCGGCGATCCGTCGATCTTGCCCACGGCGCTGATCTCGCGTTGCGCGCGCTCGCGCGTGACCGTGTGCCTCTCGGGCGACGGCGGAGACGAGCTCTTCGCGGGCTACGAGCGCTACGCGCGGCTCGCGCGCCGAGCGCCGATGCGCGCCGCGGGCCCGGCGAGCGCGCGCCTCGCGCGGGGGATGGCCCTCGCCCTCCCGCGCCACGCCTTCAAGGCCTGGAAGCTCGCGCGCGCCCTGGAGGAGCGCACGCTCTCGAGCGAGGCCTCCTACGTCCGCTCGCTCTCCTGTCTCCTCCCGCGCGAGCGCGCCGCGCTGCTCGGGGAGCGCTCGCTCGCCGCGCTCGACCTCGAGGAGCCCGAACGGGCGCTCGAGGACGAGCTCGCGGGCGCCCCCGAGCGGGGTGCGAGCGACCCAGCGCGAAGCACACATGACGAGGAAGGGCTGGTCGAGCGCGCCATGCACCTCGACCTCGTCGAGGAGCTCCCCGGCATGATCCTCACCAAGGTCGATCGCGCCAGCATGCTCGCCTCGCTCGAGGTGCGCTCGCCCTTCCTCGACCACGAGCTCGTGGAGTGGGCGCAGGCGCTGCCGCTCGGCTTCAAGGTGCGCGCCGATTCGAATGGCAACGCGGTCCGCAAGTGGATCGTGAAGCGCTCGCTCGAGGTGCGCGTGCCCGCGGAGCTCCTCCAGCGCCCGAAGAAGGGCTTCGGCACTCCCCTCGGCCGCTGGTTCCGCCGCGAGCTCGCGGGCTACCTGCACGATCACCTCGGTTCGAGCGGGCTCGCCCGCGACGGCTGGCTCCGTCAGGAAGAGCTCTCCCGCATGCTCGCCGCCCACCGCTCGCGAGATCGCAATCTCGGCGAGGCCCTGTGGGTGCTCCTCGCGCTCGAGGTGTGGTACAGGAACTGGGTGCAACCGGAGGCCTGATCGGACGGCTCGACGAGGGATCCCTCGTCCTTCCGCGTTGGGCGGCGGGGCACCCCTTGCTACCTTGAACCCCCGGAGCGCGATGCCCAAGCAGACGGACAGCCTCGAGCAGCGGATCTACCAGGCCTTCTCGCCATCGCCCCTGACCGCGGACCACCTCCTCGAGGTCGACGTAGAGGTCCGCCGGAGCGATCAAGGCCAGCCCCGATGCCCGGGAGGAGATCCGCAAGGTCCTCGATCCTGACACGAACAACTGGCTGAGAGCCGCCAACGACGTGATCGGCGAGGCCGTCCTCGAGCTCGGGAAGAAGGGCTACTCCGGGCTCGTGGTCCTCGTGGACGACCTGGACAAGATGGTCGTCCGGCCGCAGGAGGACCTGGGATGCACCACGGCCGAGTATCTCTTCGTGAACCGCGCCGCCCAGCTCACGGCCTTCCAGTGCCACGTCGTCTACACGATGCCACTCTCCCTCGCCTACTCCCATCACGAGACGACGATCAAGAACAGCTACGAGGGTCACGTACCCGTGGTCCCCATGACCAAGATCTCCAAACGGCCGCCGGAATCGGGCGCCCACCTCCCCGGCATGAAGAGGTTCCGTCAGATCATCGCGGCTCGCATCGGCAAGGCGAGGCCCGGAAAGGAGAAGGTCTTCGACTCCGAGGAGACACGGGACGAGCTGATCCGTTTGAGCGGAGGGCAGCCGACCGAGCTCATGACGCTCGTGCGCGAGGCGATCATCGCGCACGGACTGCCGATCCGCGGGGAATCGCTGCAGCGGGCAAGGATCGAGGGGAAGCGCGAGTACCGCCGGCAGCTCCGGCTCGATCACTGGCCGATCCTCGAGGAGATCCGGAGGTCGGGGGACTACACGCGCACGATCAAGAAGGAGCCCGCCGTCCGGGAGCTCCTGGACAGCCGCGCCATCCTCCAGATACGTGAACGACGAGGAGTGGTACGGTCTGAACCCGATGGTCGCCGACCTCGAACCGCCCGAGAAGCCCCCTGCTGCGACATGAACGAGCGCACGAGCGCTGCATCCGAGAACCCCGAGCTGCAGCGGCAGTCGGCGGAGCTCGCCGCCATGCGCAGGATGCTCGCGGCCTCGCGCGGCTGCTTCTCGCTGAGCTTTGCCGTCTGCAACAGCCCGGCGCTGCGTGACTTCCTGATCGAGGAGCTGCGGAGCGCCTTTCCGGCGATCGAAGTCGTGCGCCTGGAGTCGAAGGTCGTCGACGCCTTTGCGGCCGTCTCCAAGGCTGCACGCGAACCGAAGCGAGCGGCGCTCTTCTTGATCGACCTGGAGAGGTCCGTCCCTTCGGACACCGAGGACCTGCCGGTCCTGCGCTCTCTGAACGCATCGCGGGAGCTGTGGGAGTCGAAGTACGCTTGTCCAGTCGTGCTCTGGATCCCGGAGTACGCCGCGCGGTTGCTTTCGATTCATGCCCGCGACTTCTGGCGATACCGCAGCCATCGGTTCGAGTTCGTTTCGGAGCTGGCGGGTGTCAAGGCGGCGACGGCAGATGCCCTCGCGGGTGACCTGGACATGGCGAGCGGGCTCTCGAAAGAGGAGAAGCGCTTTCGAGTCGCCGAGCTCGAACAGCGGATTGCCGAAGCGGGGGAGGCACCACCGCAAGAGCTCGTTCCGCACGTCATGGCCTGGAGGAACGAACTGGCGTTCCTGTACTGGTTCCTGGGAGAGCCGAATCGGGCCGAGGACGTGCTTCACAGGTCACTCGCGTTCGCAGAGAAGCTCGGCGACCGTGCCGTGATGGCGCGCTCCTACCACCAACTGGGAGTAGTCGTCCAACTCAAGGGCGCCTACGAGGAGGCGCTCGCCTGGTACCGCAAGTCGCTCGCGATCGCGGAGGAGCTCGGGAACCGCGCTGGGATGGCGATCTCCTACCACCAGCTCGGGATGGTCGCCCAGCTCAAGGGCGCCTACGAGGAGGCGCTCGCCTGGTACCACAAGTCGCTCGAGATCAAGGAAGAGCTCGGCGACCGCGCCGGGATGGCGAGCTCCTACCACCAGCTCGGGATAGTCGCCCAACTCAAGGGCGCCTACGAGGAGGCGCTCTCCTGGTACCGCAAGTCGCTCGCGATCGCGGAGGAGCTCGGGAACCGCGCCGGGATGGCGATCTCCTACCACCAGCTCGGGATGGTCGCCCAGCTCAAGGGCGCCTACGAGGAGGCGCTCGCCTGGTACCGCAAGTCGCTCGAGATCGCGGAAGAGCTCGGCGACCGCGCCGGGATGGCGATCTCCTACCACCAGCTCGGGATCGTTGCCCAACTCACGGGGGCCTACGAGGAGGCGCTCTCCTCGTACAAGAAGTCGCTCGCGATCAAAGAGGAGCTCGGCGACCGCGCCGGGATGGGGAACACGATCGGCCAGATCGGGATCCTTCTCGCGGAAAGGGGAAAGCCCGAAGAGGCAATGCGGAACACGTTGGAGAGTCTCGGGATCCACATGGAGCTCCAGGTCCCCGAGGTCGAGATCGGCCTCGAACAGCTCCGCAGGCAGCGTGCCCTGCTGGGGGAGAAGCGCTTCGAGAAGATCCTGCGGAGCAACGTGGACGCCGAGAAGGCCAGGACGATCATGGCCCTCCTGGACGAGCAGCGAGCACCGACTCGGACCGACTCACCCCGCGGAGAGTGATCCGACCAGCTCCAGGATCCGCTCCGCGCGCGCGGTCCAGTCGTACGCCTCGGCTGCCCGCGCCGCCTCGCGGCCGATCGAGCGGGCGCGCGTGCGGTCCTCGAGCGCGCGCTCGACGGCGCGGGCGAGTTCGCGGGGGCCGTCGCCGGCCGCGACGAAGGCCGTCTTCCCGTCCTCGAGCACGCTCGTGAGCGCCGGGGTCGGCGCCGCGGCGATCGGCAGGCCCGACGCCATGGCCTCGAAGAGCTTGAGGGGGGAGGTGTAGCGGCTCCCGCGCAGCCCGCGGCCGGCGGGGAGGACGATCAGGTCCGCTTCTTCCATGTGCCTGCGCACATCGGAGGGCGGGACGAGCCCGGCGAAGCGCACGCGCTCGCCGAGCCCGGCGTCGGAGGTCGCCGTGCGCCTCAGGCGCTCGAGCTCGCTCGCGGGGTGTCCGCCGACGATCTCGAGGCGGACGTTCCGCGGCAGGAAGGCGAGCATCGCGAGCAGGTCCTCGACCCCCTTGTAGGGATGGAGGCTGCCGGCGTAGAGCAGGGTGGCCTCCGCGCGGGTGAGCGAGCGCTCGCCGGCTCCGCGGAAGGCTTCGACGTCGACGCCGTCCTGGATCACCGCCGGCGCGCGCGGCGGCGCGAAGAGCCGCGCGACGTCCTCGGCGAGCGGAGCGCTGATCGCCCACAGGCCGTCGGCCCTGGTGGAGAGTTCGCGCTCCTCCGCCGCGATCGCCAGAGCGCGCTCGGGATCGCCTGCCTCGCGTGCGAGCTCGGACTCGACGTTGTGGAACTCGTAGACGACCCGGGCGCGGGAGCGAAGACGCCTCTTCGCTCGCAGGAGCGCCAGCGTGTGCCGGCGCGAGCGGCCGAGGAAGACGGTCCGCCGGTCGCGGGGCGGGAGCAGGCGGGCGAACAGGCGCATCCGATACACGAGCCCCGCGATCCCCTTGTGCGTCGAGAGGAGGGCGTGGAGGTGCAGGGACTCGGGTGGCGTCCGTCCCAGGACCTCCGTCAAGGCTCGCCCGAGGTCGATCCGTTCCTCGAGGCGCGCCCAGGCGTGCACTTCTGCGCCCTTCCTCGCCAGGGCCTCGGCCGTGCGCAGGATCTGGAGGGCGTGGGCCTGCGGTCGGGGGAGCTCGAGGATCTCGGCGTAGATCAGGCGGCAACGCGCGGCATTCATTCGTCCTTCCACACTCCCAGCCCGATCTTGCGTTCGAACGCGTCGAAGCGGTTGACGCACACCCCCGTGTTGGGCGTGCCATAGGGAGCGAAGCCTTCGAGACCGTGCGCGAGCAAGAAGGTCTGGAACGCGTCGTTCCAGAGGATGTCATCGGAGACGATCAGCTTGCCCTCGCCCATCAGCGCCCGCGCCACCGAGTACTCGAACAGCATGTGCGTGCGCGTGTGCAGGCTGTCGTGGATGAAGACGTCGACCTGCTCTTCGAGCATCACGCGCGGCAGGAGCACCTTTGCGTCGCCCTTGCGATACTCCCAGCGTCCGCGGTACTCCTCGGGCACGAAGTACCCGATTTCGCCGTCGGAGAGGGTGAGGTTTCCCATCGTCAAGCGTCCAGCGACCGGAGGGATGTCGATCGAGACCAGGCGGCCCCGTTCGTTTTCCTCCAGCGCCGCGAGCGCGAGGGCCGTGTAGCCCCCGGCGGCCGTGCCGGTCTCGACCACGACGGCCGGAGCGATCTCGCGCAGGAGCGCGTAGTACACCGTCACGATGCCGGAGAGGCGCGCCAGACGGTCTTCCCACGATGCGTCCTCGACGGGACGACCCGCGTCCCTCGCCCGGTCGAAGGCCTTCCTCAGGGCTTCGTTCTCGAGCACCTCGCAGCGGTACTGTTCCAGCGGACGCCGGGGCTGTGCCGCGAGGTTCCGGAGCACGGTCTCGAACAGCTGCTCCTCGTCGAGGAAGACGAGACCCCCTCCGGCATACCAGGCGCCAAGGCGCGCGAGAGCGGTGTAGAGGCGCCGCCGCGGGGCATACCTCGAGCCGCCGTATCCGAACCTCTTCAGCCAGCGGAGCCTCAGGCTTGGACCTCCTGCGAACCGGTGTTTCCGGTCGCTAGCATGCCGACGTGGAGGCGCGGGTCAAGGGAAGCCAGGAGGAGCGTCACGCCTCGCTCGTGACGAAGATCCTCGTCGCGCAGGCCACGCTCGTTCTCCTGTTCGTCGCGCTGGAGGTGGGCGTGAGACTCTACGAGCGGAGCACGCGCGGGCGGCCTTTCTTCGCGCCGGACACGTTCATCAGCCCCTGGTTCCCGACCAAGGACTATCCGCCGCCGCTCGTCGACGAGCAGGGCCGCGCATTCTTCCGCCACCGCAGCGAGCCCGTCTCCGTGGCGAAGCCGCCGGGCGTCGTGCGCATCCTGGCCGTGGGCGGGTCCACGACCGCCGGCAAGCGTGCCTTCGAGCTGGCCGGGACAGACTACGCGCTCGAGCTCGAGCGCCTGCTCGACGCCCGCGGAACGGGATCGCGCTACGAGGTCCTGAACGCCGGAGCCGATTCCTTCTCGAGCGCCCACAGCCTGGTGAACCTCTACTTCCGGTTGTTCGAGTTCCAGCCCGACGTCGTGCTGCTCATGCACAACATCAACGACCTCTCCGCCAACTACTACGGGGACGGCGTGCGCTCGGACTACTCGAACAAGTACCTCGATCCCCAGTTCGTGGACCCGCGCCTGGAGTCGGGGCGCACGCTGCACGGGTTCCTGATGCGCTCGCGCCTCCTGACGAAGATCCAGTGGCTGCGGCGCCTCGGGAAGACCGAGGTGGTTCCCTGCGCCGACGTCGGGGCGGGCCGCGCCTACTTCCACCGCAACCTGCGCGAGATCGCGCGCCTGTGCCAGGACCGCGGCGTGCGGCTCGTGCTCTTGAGCCAGCCGTGCAACCTGGAGCCGAGCGAGGCCTTCTCGCTGGAACAGTTCCAGGAATACAACCGCGAGGTCGAGCGCGTCGCCCGCGAGACGGGCTCTGAGTTCGTGGACATGTTCTCGCTCCTCGGCCACGACGCCGATCTGTTCCTGGACGCCGTGCACTACACCCCCGAGGGAACCAAGGCCTTCGCGCGCATCCTGGCCGAAGCGGTGGACTTCGGGCCCTGAACGCGTCAGGAAGCCGCGCTCGATCCGCGGGGTTTCCTGCGCTCCCAATCGCGGCGCATCCGTTCCGCGCGCTCCTGGATGCGCCGCCAGGTCGGCGCGGGATCGGCCGTGCGTTCCGAGCGCGCCCAGTAGGTCTCGAAGAGCGCGCGCAGCTCGGATTCCCGGGCCTGGCACTTCTCCCCCAGGTCGAAGGTCACGATCGCCCAGTGCGCTTCGAGGAACTTCCCAGGGAACAGACCGTGCAGCCGGTGGCGCACGCTCTCGAGATCGATCAGGTACCAGGCCGCTCCGTTCCAGAGGGCGTTTTCCAGGTGGAAGTCCCCGTGGAAGATCCCGCGCACGTGCATGTCGGCCAGGAAGAGCGGGAAGGCCGCCACGGCCCGCGCATCGCGTCCCCACAGGTCGAAGAAGCGCTCGCCGGCGATGAATTCCGACACGAGCAGGCTCTGCTCGACGCGCAGGCGCACCCGTCGCTCGAGCGCGAGGTAGGGCCGCGGCGTCGCCAGCGGCAGCAGTTTCCGGTGCAGGTCGGCGCTGCGCACGGCGCGCGACGGCCGCGGGAGATCGCGCAGCCGGCGCTCGGGTTCCCCGAACTTGACCGCGTAGTCCTTCCAGCGGAAGACGCGCCCGCGCTTGAGGTCCGTGCCCTCCGCGACCCGCTCTTCGGCGAGCCAGCGCGGGACTCGCTCGAGGAGCTCGGGCTCGAGCTCGGCGTAGCGGAACCCCCGGAAGTCCCCGATGCGGATCGGATCGCGCACGTCTGGTCGAGGCTAAGCCCCTTCCGGGGGCCTTGCAAACGAGGCGCGCGCGCTATCCTCGTCTCGATGTCCGTTCCCTTCTCTCCGGTCTTCCTCCTCGGCAAGGCCCACTGCGGGTCGACCCTGCTCCTGCGCCTGCTCGGGAAGCACGCCGACGTCCTCGCCGTCGGGGAGCTCATGCGCGTGGGCGAGTCGCTCGAGCGCGGATCGCCGTGCTCCTGCGGGGCGCCGCTCCCGGAGTGTCCGTTCTGGAAGCGCTATCTCTCCTGGCTCGCGGAGCTCGATCACGACTGGCGCCGTTTCCGTCCCGGGCTCTACCGGCGCATCGGCGCGGACGCCGGTCGCGCGGTCGTGCTGGACGACTCGAAAACGCTCGCCTGGCGCGTGCGCCGGGCGGCGGACGAGCGCACGGGCTACGTTTTCATGCTGCGCGACAGCCGCGGCATTCTGGCGGCCGCCCTGCGGGCCGGCCGCGCCGTCGACTTCGCCCGCATCCTGCGCCGGCACGAGAAGTGGACCAAGCGCCTGGCGCGCCTGGCGGAGCGGCGGGCCGAGCGCACGCGCGTCCTCTTCTACGAGGACCTGTGCGCGGATCCGGAGCGCGAGATCCGCGGGCTCTCGACCTTCCTCGGCCTCCCCTTCGATCCGGCCACCCTGGAGCCGGCGCGCGAGGCCCTGCATCTGGTGGGGGCGAGCGGTTCCTCGTGGCAGAAGGGTTCGAGCGAGATCCGGCTGGACGAGCGCTGGCGGGAGGAGCTCTCCGCGGATCGCAGGGCCGAGATCGAGCGCGTGATGGCGCGGATCCCGCTCCTCTGTGCGCGCTACCTCGCGGCCGAGACGGCGCGCGCCTGACGGGCGACGCCGACGAGCACGCGCTCGAGCTTGCGCGCGAGCTTCTCCGGGTCGTGGCGTTCCTCCGCGCGGGCGCGGGCGGTCCTCCCGAGACGGGCGCGCTCCGCGGGATCGCCCAGGAGCTCCGCGATGGCGCGGGCGAGCGCGACGGGGTCGCCGGGCGGGACGATCCGGCCGCCCTCGCCGACCGTCTCGGCGAGCCCGCCGCAGTCCGTGACGACCGACGAGAGGCCCGCCGCCATGGCCCCGAGCAGGGCATGGCTCGCGCCCTCGTCGCGCACGGACGAGAGGACGAAGAGGTCGGCGCCGCGGTAGAGGTCGGCGAGGTCCTCCTGGAAGCCGAGGAAGCGCACGTTCCCGGAGAGTCCCAGGCGAGCCGCGCGCTCGCGCAGGTCCGCCTCGAGCTCGCCCTCGCCGGCGATGCACAGGACCGCGCCCGGAATCCGCGCGCACACCTCTCCCCAGGCGGAGAGCAGGTGCTCGTGGCCCTTCATCGGCGCGAGGCGGCCGATGGCGGCGGTCACGGGCGTCATGGGGGCGAGCCCGAGGGCGCGCCGGAAGCGCTCCCGATCGCCGCGCGCCGGGGCCGAGAGGTCGACTCCGTTCTCGAGCAACGCGAAGCGCTCGGGCTCGAGGTAAGGCGCGCCCCTGCGCATGGCCCGCTCGATCGCCGTGCAGTTCACCAGGATGCGCCGCACGCAGCGCCGGTAGAGGAAGCGCGTGAGCGGATCGCCCCGCGCGGCGCGCGCGATGCCGCGGCGCTGCAGCAGGGCGGCGCCCGAGCGAGCGCAGGCGAGGGCGCCCGAGCGCAGATCGCGGCCCACGTTGGCCACGAGCAGGTCGCTCCGCTCCGTGCGCATCCAGCGGCCCAGTCGCGCGGCCATGGCGAGGTTCCCGAGCGCGCCCGTGCGGGCCCCCCACGTCTCGAGCCCCAGGACCCGGGCGCGTGCGAGGAGCGCGCTGCGCTCGTCGCCGGCGATCGTCACGCGATGGCCGAGTCGGGTGAGAGAGCGCGCGGCGTCGAGGCACCACTGCTCGCCGCCCCCGAAGTTCCGGATCGTGTCCAGGAGGACGACCTGGAGTGGAGCGGGTTCCTCGCGCTCGCGCGCGACCTCGAAGAGGAGCCGCTCGGTCAGGGCGAGCTTCGCCGCCACGCCGTGGCGCAGGGCGAGCTCCCGTGCCGCCAGGCTTCCCGCGCGCCGGCGCCCGGGATCGGCCCAGAAGACGAGCTCTTCCTCCAGGGCCGCCACGCCCTCCTCGAGGGCGATCACCGATCCCTGACGGCGGTGTTCGATGAGCTCGGCGCCTCCGTTCGTCTCGGAGGTGATCACGGGGAGGCCAGATGCGAGCGCCTCGAGCGTCGAGTTGGCGAACGGGTCGTAGCGCGTCGGGAGCACGTAGAGATCCGCCGCGCCATAGCAGGCCTCCGGATCGCGGCGTCCCCCGAGGAAGCGCACGTAGGGTCGCAGGCCCGCGCGCTCGGCGCGCCGCGCGAAGCGCCTAGCGGCGGAGTCGTAGCCCACCACGAGGAGGCGCGCCTCGGGCGCGCGCGCGCGCAACGCAGGGAACGCCGAGAGCAGGTAGTCGAGTCCCTTCCGGGCGTAGCCCGTCCCGAGGAAGAGCACCACCAGGTGCTCGGGCGCGAACCCCAGGGTCGCCCGCAGCGCGGCCCCGGATCCTGCGCTCAGGCGGGGATGGAAGCGTTCCAGGTCGACCCCGTTGTGGATCGTCGCGAGCGCAACCTCGGGGATCCCGTACCGCTCCCGCACGTCGCGCCCGACCCTGTGCGAGTTCGTGATCACCCTGCGGTAGGCCCCGGGGGCGAGCGCACGCTCCTCGATCCGCTGCACGACGCGGTTGCGCAGGGTGAGCCGCGCGCGAGCGAGGGCGCGCTCGAGCGGTCCTCCCGTGGGGAAGCGCGCCAGGGTCTCGAGGTAGCGCGAGTGGAGTCCCCAGCCCAGCCTCACGACGTCGTGCGACCAGGTCTTGCCCAGTCCGAAGACGAGGTCGTAGGCGTGCCGCTCCAGGTGCGCTTCGAGGGAGCGCGCGAAGCTCCACGTGCGCCAGGCCTTGCCCAGGGCGGGGCGATGGAGCACGGCGAACCGCACGTTCGGGTGCGGGGCCCCCTCGTGCCGCCGGCAGACGATCGTGACCTCGTGGCCGCGCTGGGCCAGGAAGGAGGCGAGCTCGTTCAGGTAGCGCTCGGTCCCTCCCGTATGCGCGTGCCGCATGTGAGCCAGGGCGATCCTCATCGCGCGTTTCGAATCGTGGCGAACGGGGGAGGGCACCATATACCTTGTCTCACGATGATCAAGAAGGACCGTGCCCGGCCGGCCCGCGTGCGAGCCCTCCTGCTCGTGCTCTTCGTCGCGGCGTCGGCTTCCGCCTTCCGCGCCTGCGGCCGCGACCCGGAGCACGATTCCTGGGCGCTCTATCAGCGCTTCCTTTCCGCCGGGAGCGTGGAGTTCCACGTGCCGAGCGGTCCCCTGGAGGCGCGCGTCGCGGAGCTCGCGCGTGGCCTCTCCCTGCAGGAGGGTCTCGACGCCCGCGTGCTCGTCGGCGGGGGGGAGGGCGACGCGGAGTTGCCGCGCGTCGTCTTCGGCACGAGCGACGATCCGCGCGTCGTGGATCTGGCGCTGCGCCTCGGGATCCGGCGCCTCGAGCCGGCGGGCTTCGCCTGGCTCGGGCGCGACTATCGCTCCCCTTCCGACGCGATCCTCGCCCGCCTCGAGGATCCCGAGCGCCCCGGTCTGCCGTTCGTCTTCGTCCTGGGGAACGACGCGCGTGCCCTCTCCAAGCTCGTGCGCGAGCTCCCCGCTCCCTGGGAGGGAGGATTCGCCACCTTCAAGCACGGGGAACCGGCGCTGGAGGTCCGCGCCACGGTCGACGGGAGTCCGGTGCTCGAGACGCTCGTCGATCGCGCGAGCGAGCGCGCGCGGTTCGCGCGCGCGACCGAGGAGAGGAATCGGGGCGGGATCCGGTTCCACGTCCCGGCGGGGATTCCCGAGGAACGCTGGTGGGCCTATGCGGAGCGCTGTCTCGCCGCGCGGGACCGGGTGAGGTCCTGGCTCGGACGCGAGGGCGGGCGCGTTCCCGAGGTGTTCCTCTACGAGCATCCCGAGGATCTGGAGCGCTCGCTCGGGATCTCGGCGCTCGCCTGGGGGAATCCGCTCGGGCCCCGGGTCCATGCACTGCTCGCCGAGGGCGTGCCCGACGACGGCGGAGCCGAGATCGCGCGCGCGACGGCGCTGGAGCTCCTCGGTGACCCCGCCGAGCCCTGGATGCTCTCCGGGATCGCGGTGGCGGCCGCCGGATCGTGGTGGGGTCGGTCGCTCGAGGACTGGCTCGCGCATCTCGAACGGGCCCGCGCCCTCCCGAGCGCCGAGGAGCTCGTGTGCGAGGAGGCCGCGCGGACCCTGAGCGAGCACGTGCTCCTGCCGGCCCGGGCCGGTCGTTTCCTGGATCGACTCGAGGCCTGGGAGACGGAAGGCGTCGTCGCGGCCTGGAGAGGGCGGCCGCCCCGGGCGCCCGTTCCCATCCGAGCCCGTCCCGGCGGGCGGGACGTGCTCGCACCGAGGGCGACCGGCGGGCCTCCCACCTGGCGCGGAGTGGCGCTGGTCGACGCGCCCGGGAGGAGGGGCGGGCTCGCCTCGAGCTACGCATCGCGCGCGACGGAGGGGACCCTGCGGCGCGTACGCGAGCTCGGAGCGAATGCCGTCTCCTTCTCGGTCGAGGCCACGCTCGAACCCCTCCGCCGCACGTTCGCGCGCCTCGACGAGCGCGCGGTCCACGGATCGGTCTCCGACGTCGGGCTGTTCCACGCCGCCGCCTCCGCGCGCGCTCTGGGGCTCGCGAGTCTCCTCTGGGTCCAACCGCTGAACGCTCCGGGAGGCACGCGCGCGGACGCCTTCGGACTGATCGACCGCCAGGACTTCACGTTCTTCTTCCAACGCCTGGATCGCATCGGGACCCACTACGGGTGTCTGGCGGAGCTCGCGGGAGTGGAGGTGCTCTGTCTGGGAGAGGGGCTCGATACCGCCGCCGGCACGCTCGGCCTCGAGCCGCGCCAGCGTTCGGAGCAGGTCGAGGCCTGGAGGACCTCCTGGGCGCGGCTGCGCCCGCTCTACGCGGGGATCTGGACCTACGCCGCCGGCAGTCTCTCCCAGGCGGGGCTGGTGGAGTTCTGGGACGCGCTCGACCTCGTCGCGCTCCAATCGTGGCCCAGCTTCGCCGGGCCCATCGTGGCGAGCGAGCTCTCCGAGATCGCCGCGGTCTTGCGCGCGGAGATCGAGGGCGCGCGCGAGCTGGGCGCGAGCACGGGTCGGGACGTGCTCTTCGTCCAGTCGGGTTTCCCCGCCTGCGACGGCGCCTGGCCGCGGACGAACGTCCCGCGCGGCGAGCCGGACCTGGAGAGCCAGCGACGATTCTACGCGGCCCTCGGAAGCGCGCTGGAGGCCGGAGAGGTCGCTCCGTTCTCGGGTTTCTTCCTGTGGAGCGTCCCGGCGAACGGGAGGACGGAGGGAGCCGGCCCGTTCTCCGTGCTGGCGAGGCCCGCCGAGGCCGAGCTCCCGCGCCTCCTGCGAGGGCCATGAGTCGGCTTCCGGGTCGCGTGGAAGCCGGGGATCCGGCCCGCTCGCCGCTCTCCGAGCTCCCGGGCGTCGGTCCCGCTCGCACTCGCGCCCTCGCGCGCCTCGGACTCGGGAGCGTGCGCGATCTCCTCTTCTTCGTTCCGCGCGGGGTGGAGGAACGCGGAGAACGCGTCCCGATCCGCGCCGCGGGCGCGTCGATCGGCCGGCGGGTGTCGGTCGTCGGCCGTCTGCGGGGCGTGCGGCTCCTGCGTCGCGGCGGCCGCCGGAGCGTCCTCTCCGCCACGCTCGAAGACGGGAGCGGCTCCCTCGGCGTGCTCTACTTCAATCAACCCTGGCTCCTCGATCGCCTGCGCTCCGCGGAGCGCTCGGGGGAGGAGCTCGAGTTCCAGGGGCGCGTGGTCCGGACACGGCGCGGAGCCGCCCTCGCTTCCCCGCGCCTGGGACCGGCCGCGCCGCCGAGGACCGGCGGCGGGGGGCTCGTCTGCATCTACTCCCTGACGGAGGGCGTGGGGCAGGCGCTCCTGGCGAGGCTCGCGCGGACGGCCGTCGAGCGGTTCGCCCGGACGCTCGCCGATCCGCTCGCGCCGGAGGACCTCGCGGCCCTCGATCTCCCGCCCCTCGCGCGCGCGGTGCGCGATCTGCACGCTCCGCCGGACCTCCCGTCCTTCGAGCGCGCGCGCGCGCGGATCGGCTTCGAGCGCCTGCTCGTGCTCCAGGCGCGCCTCGAACGCTCACGCGTCGAGGCAGCGCGCGGCCGGGCGCGGGCCTTCCCCCTCGACGGGGGCGCGCGCAAGCGCTGGCGCGCCGCCCTGCCGTTCTCGCCGACCGCGGCCCAGGGGAAGGCGATCGAGGAGCTCGCCGACGATCTCGCGCGCACCCGCCCCATGCGCCGGCTCCTGCAAGGCGACGTCGGTTCGGGGAAGACGATGGTGGCGCTCTTCGCCCTCGCGGCGGTGTCGAGCGCGGGGGGACAGGCGGCCTTCCTCGCGCCGACCGAGATCCTGGCCGAGCAGCACGCGCTCTGCCTCGCGCCCTGGCTGGCGCGCTTCGACCTGGAACCCGTGCTCCTCACCGGTTCGCTCGCCTCCGCCGCGCGGAGGAGGGCCCTGGAATCGCTCGCGCGCGGCCGGCGTCGCATCGCCATCGGCACCCACGCGCTCTTCGCAGAGGAGGTGCGCTTCCAACGCCTCGACCTGGTCGTGATCGACGAGCAGCAGCGCTTCGGAGTGGCGCAGAAGCAGGCCCTGCTCGAGAAGGGCAAGGACGTCCACGCGCTCCTGATGACGGCCACGCCGATCCCGCGCACGCTCGCGCTCTGTCTCTACGGCGACCTGGAGACGAGCGTGCTCGACGAGAAGCCGCTCGGGCGCGGGCGAGTCGAGACGATCGTGCTCCCGCGTGCGCGGCGCGGCGAGGCCTTGCGTGCGCTGGCCAATCGGCTGGAACGCGGCGAGCGCGGCTTCGTCGTCTATCCGCGCATCGGAGAGACGGGGGAGCCGGGCGGGGAGGACGCGCAGGCGGCTGCGGTGGAGACGGCCGGCAGGGCGCTGGCCCGGGGAGGCTTCGAACGCTACGGCGTGGAGCTCCTGCACGGGCGCCTCTCCTCCCCCGAGCGCGTCGCGCGGCTCGAGCGCTTCCGCAGCGGCGCGAGTCGCTTGTTGGTCGGCACGTCGATGATCGAAGTCGGGATCGACGTGCCGGAAGCCACGCTCCTGATCGTGGAGGGAGCCGAGCGCTTCGGACTCGCGCAGCTCCACCAGCTGCGCGGGCGCGTCGGGCGCGGGGCGGGCGATGCCCAGTGCTTCCTGCTCGGAGGGTCGGAGGACGCCGAACGGCTGGCGATCCTGGAGCGAACGGAGGACGGCTTCGCCATCGCCGAGGAGGACCTGCGCCGGCGGGGCATGGGGGACCTCGCCGGAGCGCGTCAGGCGGGCGAGAACCTCGAGGGTCTCGCGCTCCCCTGGGTCGACGCCGAACGGGTGCTGCGGGCGCGAGCGCTCGTGCGAGCGGATCCGGCGCTCGCCGCGCGCTGTCTCGCCGGGAACGGAGCCGGCTCGGTCGCGGTCGTCTAGGCGCTCTTGGCGCGCAGGAGCGCGCCGTGGACGACCGTGCGGTTCCGGCCCAGGCTCTTCGCCCTCTCGAGACAACGGCGCGCGGCTTCGACCAGGGCCGCGCCGTCGGACCGCGCGAGCGCGTTCCCGAGGCACGCTCCGCCGATCGTGATCGTGGTCGCGACGCGTCCCAGGGGGGACTCGAGGCTCGCTTGCTCGACGCTCCTGCGCAGGCGCTCGGCGAGCCCGCGCAGGCCGAATAGGGTGGCCTCCGAGAGCATCACCGCGAAGCGGTCTCCCTCGACGCGGGCGATCAGGTCGATGCGCCGCACGAGAGGCGACAGGGTCGAACCGACGAGGCGCAGGATCTCGGTGCGCGCCTCCGCTCCGAATACCGACTCGATCTGGGCCAAACGGTCGACCTCGATCCACAGGCAGCCGAGGGGCCGGTCGAGGGCGCCGGAGAGCCGGATGTCGATTTCGCCCTCGAGGAAGGAGTGGAAGGCGCTCTGCCCCATCACGCCCGTCTCGGCGTCCAGCAGGCTCGGGTCCTGTCGCAGGCGGGTGCGATGGCCGTGGGCCACCAGGTCGTCGGTGAGGGCCTTCGCCGTGGAGAGGGTGCGCATCAGGAACTCGCCGCGCGCCTCCGCGAGGATCTGCTCGAAGAGCCTCCCGTGAGGGAGTCGCACGCTCAGCATCTCCGAGGTCTCCCGCACGCTCGATTCGAGCGACATGACGAAGGCGTGCAGCGCGTCGGCGTCGAGCCCGAAGGCCGCCTTGCCGCGCTCTTCCGCCGCCCGCAGGGATCGATGGGGATCCTCTCCGGTGAGGAGATCCGTGACGTGGGAGGCGACCGTCAGGACGTTCACGAGGGAACCGAGGTGCGGTTCCGCGTCCGCCGGGAGTCCATCGGGGTGGTGCAGCGCGCGCAGGGTCCGCGAGACGAGCGTGGGGAACTGCCAGGATTCGAGCAGCGCACCGGCCACGTCGGCGTGGTCGTAGCCGAAGACTTCGCGCTCGAGGGGTCCCGTGTTCGGGCTGCCTCCGGCGCGCTCCAGCACCACGTCGTATTCCTTGCCCAGACACTGTGCGAGGACGATCTGGCCGAACTCTCCCAATAGACCGCACAGGAACGCCTCGTCCTCGGTCATCGTGCGCGCCAGGGAGGCCAGGGTGCGAGCCGTCACGGCTCGCACGACGCTGCGCCTCCAGAAGCGGTCGTAGTCGAAGCGGTTCTTCCCGTTCTCCCGCGGCAGGCTGGAGGCGAGCGAGAAGGAGAGCGCCATCAGCTGGACGGTCTTCATCCCCAGGACGAGCGCCGCACGGTTCAGGGTGCTGACCTCGCCCCCCAGGTTGTAGAGCGAGGAGTTCGAGAAGCGCAGGAGACGGGCCGACAGGACGGGGTCGTAGGAGAGCGCCGTCGCGAGCTCTTCGAGGGTCGTCTCCTCTTCTCGGCACAGCCGGAGGACCTCCACGGCCACGGCGGGGATGCTCGGGAGATCCTCGGCCTGGAGTAGGCCCTCCGGGATCCGTCGCTCTTGTTCCGCGGGGTTCATGTTCCTAGCGGCCCGGGAACCGGACCCCGGGATGGATCTCGGTCCGGTTCCGTCCGCCGTCCTTGGCTCGATAGAGATAGTGGTCCGCCAGCTTGACGAGCGTCGCTCCCTCTTCCTTGGAGGCGAACTCGGCGATGCAGGCGCCGCCGAAACTCGCGGTGACCGAGAGGGTCTGGCCTTCGAAGACGACCGACTCCTTCGCGATCGCCTCGCGCGCCCGCTCGGCCAGGGCCTTCAGGCCGAAGGGGTTCGTGGTCGGGATGACCAGGGCGAACTCCTCTCCGCCGTAGCGCGCCGCGAAATCCTCCTTGCGCGTCTCGCGCAGGAGCACGCTCCCGACCCTGCGCAGGACCGCGTCGCCCGCGGCGTGCCCGAAGGAGTCGTTGAACTTCTTGAAACGATCGATGTCGAGCAGGATCAGCCCCAGCGAGAGCGGGCGCTTCTCCTGGATCCGCCGGGCGACGTGGCTCTCCAGGAAGTCGTCGAAGGCGGCTCGATTGGGGAGCGAGGTGAGTCGATCCGTGCTCGCCTGACTCGCCAGCTGCCGCTTCTCGGCCTCCAGCCGATCGTTCGTCCTCTTGGCCTCCACCAGGTCGATCGCCGTCCCCAGGCTGACGTCGACGATCTGCGTCCGGGCCTGGTTCATGATGTCCTCGTGCGAGGCGCCGGGAGGCAGCTCGATCGACAGCATCTTGCCGGTCTCGGCGATGCCCGCCTCGAGCCCGATGAGCATGGCGTCCACGGCCGTGGCCTCGAGCCCGAAGCGCTCGCGGATGCGCGCATGCATGGCCTGCAACGCCGGGCCCTTGTGCGCGTCGCACAGGACGACCTCGGCGAGCGACGTCAGGTGGAGGATCTCCACCAGCTCGCGCAGTTCGACGGTCGCTTCGGCCGGGAGCTCCTCGGGCCGTTCGGCGTGGGCGACCGCGTGGACCACGAGCTCGGGCAACTGCCAGGTCTCGAGCAACGTCGCGCCGACGTCCACGCTGGTGAAGCCGAGCCGGCTCTGCTCCTCGTCGAGCGTGGGCCAGCCGCGGCATTCCGCCACGACCGGCGTGTAGGCTTCCGGGAGCGCGCGCGCCAGGACCAGGCGGCCGAAGTTCCCGAGCAGGCCGCACAGGAAGGCCTCGTCCGCGTGGCGGTTCCTCATCAGGGTCGCGAACGACTTGGCGGCCACCGAGCGCACGAGACTCCGGCGCCAGTACTCGACCAGGTCGAACCCCGCTGCGCGTCCGCTCTTGGGGAGGCTGCTCGCGAGCGAGAACGAGAGCGACATCAGCTTCACGGTCTTCATCCCCAGCACCATCGTCGCCCGCTGCAGCGTGGTGATCTCCTGGCCCATGCCGAACAGGGAGGAGTTCGAGAGCTTGAGGAGCTTGGCGGCCAGGGCCGGATCGCGCGACAGGCACTGGGCCAGGTCGTCGACGGTGCTCTCCTCGTCCTGCGTGAGGCGCAGGACTTCCAGGGCGACTGCGGGGAGGCTCGGGAGGTTGTCGGCCTTCAGCAAGGCCTCGGGGAGACCCTTGTGGCGCAGGGAGATCATCGTGGGTGGCGGCAGGGAGGCGGAGGGTGGACCGCGGTTCCTCCCGCTCTTCGAACCTCCTTCCGGCCTTTCTTGAGGCGCGCTCTCGAGTTCCGTGGGGATGGAGTATCCTCGGCGATTCCTCGAGCAGGACGGAAACGATCGATGGAATCGAAGGGGATTCGGCACGCGCTCCTGGCGCTCTCTTGCCTCGGCTGGACGCGGATGGCGTCGGCGCAGCTCGAGCTCCCGCGACGCGCTCCCGCGGTCCCCGGGGCCGGAGCGGAAGGAGCCGCGGATCCGGCCCTCGATCGATCCCTGCCCGACCGCACGCGCTCCCCGGGCCCCCTCGCACCGACCCCCGAGGCCGCCGCGCGCTTCGTCTTCGAGGCGGTGGGAGAGAGGAGCGGCGCGGATCGGGGTCTCTTCGACTCGGCCTTCCGGACGCTCTCCGAGATCGGGCCGCCCGCGCTCTCCGTGGCGCGCGAGGAACTCGGGAGGGGCGAGCCGGCGCGCCTCGAACTCGCGATCCGGGTGCTCACGGGGCTGGGATCGGGCGACGATCTCGGGCTCGTCGTCGAGCGGCTGAAGAAGAAGGTGCCTCCTTCGGCGGCGGAGCGGCTGCTCGAGCTCGTGCTCAGCCGCGATCCCACCCTCGGCAGCCCGGAGTTCCTGACCGGGCTCTTCGAGCACCCCACGGGGGCCATGCGCGTCGCCGGCGAACGCTCGCTCCTCGCCCGACTGGAGCCCTCCTTCCTGCCGGCCCTCGAGAAGGTGCTCTCGTCGTCCCGAGCGAGCGCGCGTTCGGCCGCGCTCGAGGCGATCGGACGATTGGCCGTTCCCGGCCCGGTCCTTTCCGAAGCGACCGAGCTCCTGGTGAGGTGCCTCGGGGACCCCGGCGCCAGCGTGGCCTTCCGCGCCGCCGATCTCCTGGCCGATGGGCGGGACGAGGTCGAGACGCGGCTCGAGGAGGTGGCGTTCTCGCGCACGCTCCTCGGGGCCGAGCCGGCCTTCGATCGCCGGGCTGCCTATGCGCTCCTCTCTCTCGAGGAGCGCGAGGATCGCCTGGGGAAGGTGATCCTGGGAGAGGATCGAGTCCCGGCGCTGCTCGCGGGGCTCGAGGATCGAGACCCGCTCGCGTCCGGGGCCTGCGCGGCGGCGCTCGCGGGCATCGGGTATCGCAGCCGCGAGGCCGGAGCGCTTCCCTGGCTCGACCGAGACGTGCCGCACTCCATCGTGAAGTACGCCACGGGGGACGTCTTCCACGCCGACTTCACCGCGCTGCAGGGTCCCTGCCTGCGTCGGCTCGCGCGCATCACGGGTCAGGATTTCGGGAAGTCGGGAGCTCTCTGGCAGGCCTGGTGGTCGGAGCACGCCGGATCCTTCCATGCGCAGCGTGCGGTCCTCCCCGTAGAACGCGCCGACGCCGAGCGCCTGCTGGTTCGCCTCGTCTCCGCCGGGCGCGTGACCCTGCTCGCGGGGCGAGAAGCGGGTGAGCTCTCCGGGGACGATTCGGTGCGGGCGCTGGCGCTCTCCACCCGGCAGGCGGCCGAGCTCTTCACGTACTTCGACGAGCTCGGGTTGTTCGGTGCCGAGCGCCTCTCGGCCGGGAGCGCGGGCGGGTCCGGCCGGATCCTCGAGCTAGAGGTCGGGGGCGCGCGCAAGCGCTTCGAGTTCCCCGCGCGCAGCCAGGGCGAGATCGGAGCCGAGCCTCCCTGGTTCGACCGCGCCGAGCAGGGGGTCCTGTCGCTCTCGCGCGCGAACCGCTGGCAGAGCTCATTCGATCCCGTTCGCTATCCCTCCGCCCTGGCCTTCGGACGCGCGGAGGGCGAGACCTTCGAGGCCCTGGAACCGCTGGCGCGGGCCCGCGGCCTGAAGGACCTGCTCCTCGCGCGCACGCGAGCCGCACCCGTCGCGGAACGGGACGCGGGACTCGCGGAGCTCGCCTTGCTCCTTGCGCAGCCGGGCGTGGCCTCCAGCGCGGACTTCGGCCCGTGTCTCGAACTCCTGGAGAGCGAGACGGACTACGGACCGCGCGTGTTCACCCTGGTCGACCTGCTGCTCGCCGCCGCCGCGCCCACTCTGCCGGCGACGAGCGCGAGCGGGGACGTCGATCCCACGTTGGCGCGGGACCTCGTGCACCGCATGGCCGACCGCTTCGGAGAGGGGGCGCGGCCGGCGCTCGAGCGGGTCCTGGCCCGTTCGCCCGGAGAGGTCCCGCGCCGTCTGGCGCGGGACGAGCGCGCCTGGCTGCGAGCGCTCTCGGCCGTGCGGCTCGCCGCCGGCTCGGAGAGCGAGGACGTGCGCTTGGCGATCGAGCTCGCAAAGGATCCCGATCCCCGCGTGGCGCAGGCTTCCATCGGAGCCCTGGGATGGAATCGGGTCGAGGAGGCGCGAGCGGTCCTCGAGGAAGCGGCGCGTTCCTCTGCGCCCTCCGTGCGCCGGAGAGCGCTCTTCGCCTGTGCGGAGCTCGGAGGAGAGGCCGCGCGCGAGCTCGCCCTCGAGGCCCTGGCCGATCCGGACGAAGGGGTCGCGGAGGCGGCCTTCCGGGCCCTGGCCGAAGTGGCCGATCCGCGCGATGCGACGCTCTTCGCGGCGCACCTCGCGCGCGGCGCGGAGTCCTCGACCTTCGACGACGCGGCGCGGGCCTTCGTTCGCCTGCGGGACGCGGGGCGGGACGAGCTCGGGAGGCTGCTCCTCTCCGCGAACCGGGGCGTGCGCCGCCAAGCCGCGTTGATCCTGGCGCGCCGCGCGGCGCCCGAGGCGGTCTCCGGACTCCTGCGCGCGCTCTCCGAGGATCCGTCGGACGCCCGAGTGGCCGAGGAACTCTCGATCCTCTCTTGCATCGACTTCTGGCACGAGCCGGATCCCGCGCGCGCGGGGTGGGAGTGGTGGGACCTCGTGGTGCACGACGACGCGCTCGCCTGGCTGCGCTCGAGCGCCGAACGCGCGGGATTCGCGACGCCCCCTGCGGGTGACCTGGCCGGGAACGGGACGCGCGCGGGAGCCCTCTTCCTGCTCGACCTCGCCGAGCACGCCGGCTTCCCGCTCGCCGAACGCGCGGCGCGCGAGCTCGCGAGGAGGCTCGGAGCGGAGGAAGATCTGCGCCAGGGCGTTTCCGGGATCGCCGAGCGCAGGGACGAGGTCCTGCTCTGGATCGAGGAGGTCTTCGGGGAGTGACCGCGCGCCGCCGCATCCGGTCGGCGCGCTGGACCGGAGCCGCGCTGCTCGTCCTCGTGGGCGGTGGGCTCTCCTGGAACGCCTACGAGAAGCCTCTGCGCGCAGCCGCCCGCGATTACCTCGCCCTGCGCCGCGTGGCGCGACACCGGGAGATCCTCGAGACGGCCGCGCGCGAATCGGGGGTCGATCCCGACCTCCTGGCGGCGGTCATGGTGGCCGAGTCGGGGGGGCGCGTTTCCGTCGTCTCGCGCAGCGGAGCGATGGGGCTCTTCCAGCTCACGCGCACCACCGCCGAGTGGCGAGCCATGGAGCTCGGCCTCCCTCCGCCCTCCGACGCGGAGCTCGTCTCTGACCCGCAGCTCAACGCGCGTCTGGGGGCCGACAACCTGGCCTGGCTGCTCGACACCTACGAAGGCGACGAGGAGCGCGCCCTGTGCGCCTACAACGCCGGCGCGCGCCGGCTGAAGGAGATCTGCGCGGAGGAAGGCGGATGGGAGCCTTGGCGCGCGGCGCATGCTGCGCGCGGGGACTCGCCGCTCCTCGCCTATGCCGCGCGCGTCCTCTCCGTGCGCGACGATCTGCGCGGGCGTGGGATCTTCGCCGATGCGCGGGCTCCGGGAGTTGTTCCCGCGCCTTCGAACCGGTAGATCTCTACCCCCCGGGGCGGTCACGGGTGGCGGCGAGCGCCGCATGCGGGCCGCGCTCGGATCCGCGCGCCATGCACCTCGCCATCCTCGGCAACGGAATCACGGGGGTCAGCGCGGCGCTGCGCGTGCGCGCCAGGCGACCGGATTGGCGCATCACGCTCGTCTCGGGGGAGTCGCGCCATCACTACTCGCGTCCCGCCCTCATGTACGTCTTCATGGGGCACCAGCGCTACGAGGACGTCAAGCCCTTCGAGGACTCCTTCTGGGTGGAGAAGCGCTTCGAACTGGTGCGCGGGTGGGTGACCGGGATCGACGTCGAGAAGAAGGAGCTCGCGTTCCAGCGCGCGTCCCCGATCCACTACGACAAGCTCTTGATCGCCACCGGCAGCAAGCCCAACAGGTTCGGCTGGCCGGGACAGGGCCTGCGCGGGGTGCAGGGGCTCTGGGGGCTCCGCGACCTGAAAGAGCTCCACGAGAACGCCGTGGAAGCGCGCCGGGCGGTCATCGTCGGCGGCGGTCTCATCGGCGTCGAGCTGGCCGAGATGCTCGACTCTCGCGGCATTCACGTGACCTTCCTGGTGCGCGAGCGGTCCTACTGGGACAACGTTCTCCCGAAGGAGGAGTCTCTGCTCGTCAACCGCGTGATCCGCGAGCAGGGGATCGACCTCGAGCTCTCGACCGAGCTCGAGTCGATCGAGGACGACGGCTCGGGCCGCTGCGCGGCGGTGCGCACGAAGGCGGGCGCGCGCATCGAGTGCCAGATCGTCGGCCTCACGGCCGGCGTCTCGCCGAACGTCGACCTGGTCCAGGGCTCGGCGATCCGGACCGGGCGCGGCGTCCTGGTCGACGGCAGTCTGCGCACGAACGTGCCCGACGTCTACGCGGCCGGGGACTGCGCCGAGATCGTGGGACTCGAGCAGGGGCGCAACCTGATCCAGCAGGTCTGGTACACAGGGAAGCAGCAGGGCGAGACGGTGGGGGACGTGATCGCCGGCGAGGAGCGCGTCTACGATCCTGGGATCTGGTTCAACTCGGCCAAGTTCTTCGACCTCGAGTACCAGACCTACGGCCGCGTGAACCTGAACGTCCCCGGGGAGCGGAACCTCTACTGGGAGCACCAAAGCGGCGCTCACGCGGCGCGCATCGTCCATGTCGACGGAGCCGTGATCGGCTTCAACACCATGGGGGTCCGCTGGCGGCACGCGCTGGCCGAGCGCTGGATCGCCGAGCGGCGGCCGCTCGTCTACGTGCTCGACCACCTGGCGGATCTGCACTTCGACCCCGAGTTCTTCCGCGCCCACGAGGCGGAGATCGCGCGCGCCTTCCGCGCCGAGAGGGAGAGGGAGCGGGTCGCATGATCGACGCCCAGGAACTCGCCCACGACTTCGACGAGGAGCGGGCGGGGTTCGGCGAACCGCCGCGCGCCACGAGGCGCTCGCTCTCCGTCGCCCAGCGTGCGGCGGCGGCCGCCATGGGGCTCGGCGCGCTGGGGCTCGCCCTGTGGATCCTCGGCCTCGACCTCGGAGGGGGGTGGACGGCCCTCGGGGCGACCTTCGGGCTCCTCGCCTTCGGCGCCGCGACGTGGTTCTACGTCGATTTCAAGGACAGCGTCCCGGGGATCGAGCACGACGACACGTTCTTCCGCGGGATCCAGAACCGCGGTCTCCTCGGCTGGACGCTCGGGCTCGCGCTCACCGCCTTCTACGTCGTGCTCTACTTCTACGACGACCTCTGCTCGCGCGGCATGCCGGCGCTCCTCGAGCGCCCGATCCGGCTCGTCGATCCCCTGGCGCGGCTCGTCTCCGGCAAGGACGCCGATCGCTGGTTCCTCTACGGGTTCCTGTACACGCTCGCGGTGTGGGTCTTCGGGGTGCGGATGTTCCTGAAGTACCGCCACAACCGCTACCAGCTCGTGCGCACCGCCTCCGTGATGGGCTTCCAGCTCGTCTTCGCCTTCCTGATCCCGAACCTGCTGAAGCTCTTCCACCGGCCCGAGTTCTACTTCTCCTACTTCTGGCCGCTGAAGCGCGAGTACCTCTTCCCCGACAGCCTGTCCAGCCTGTGGCGGAGCGGCGGCTTCGGTCAGTTCGCGGTCTTCTGGACCGTGATCCTCGCCTTCGTCGGCGTGCCCGTGCTGACCTACTTCGTCGGGAAGCGCTGGTACTGCTCGTGGGTCTGCGGCTGCGGCGGGCTGGCGGAGACGCTCGGCGATCCCTTCCGGCAGCAATCGAGCAAGAAGCAGAGCGCCTGGGGAATCGAACGCTGGCTGATCCATTCCGTGCTCGTCTTCGTCGTGCTCGTGACGGCGCTCCTGTGGTTCAACTCCTACCGGCGCGGGGAGTTCCTGGGCGAGTGGTCGAGCCCCTTCGCGAAGAGCTACGGGCTCCTCGTCGGCGCGATCTTCTCAGGCGTGGTCGGCGTGGGCTTCTATCCCCTGATGGGGGGCCGCGTGTGGTGCCGCTTCGGCTGCCCGCAGGCGGCGATCCTGGGGATCCTGCAGCGCTGCTTCTCGCGCTTCCGCATCACGACCAACGGCGGGCAGTGCATGTCCTGCGGCAACTGCTCCACCTACTGCGAGATGGGGATCGACGTGCGCGCCTACGCGCAGCGGAGCGAGAACGTGGTGCGCGCCTCGTGCGTGGGCTGCGGCGTGTGCGCCGCGGTGTGCCCGCGCGGCGTGCTGCGCCTCGAGAACGGGATCCCCGGGGATCGGTTCGCCGGAGCCGAGGATCCGCTGGGCGCCTTCCTGGCCTCCTTCGGGAAGCCGGAGACCCGGGGCTATCGCGCCTGGGAGCGGCCGGGCGGGGACGGCGGCGGTCCCTGATCAGGAGCGCTCGAGCCGCCCGCGAAAGAAAGCGCGCCAGCCAGCGGAGAGCGCCTCGAGCTCGCTCGCACGGCGGTTCCCATGGGGACGCGACGGTACCGGCGAAGCCGCCGCTCCGCGCTTGCATCGTGCGCTCGGGTTCCGTGTGGTGGGGATCTTCTCCCGAGGTCTTCATCCGTGGGCTCCGCATCCAGGGTCTCTTCGCCGGTCCAGATCGCGCTGGCCTGGCTCGCGTGGAGCGTTCTCCAGGAGCACGGCACGGCCCAGGGCCCCTCCGCCACGGCTCCGTTCAGGGTCCTGGACGGCGTCGAGGGCGACCGGATCGACCTCCACGCGTTCGCGGTCCGCCCGCTCGCCCGGGATGGCGCCGGTCGCCTGTACGCGGTGAATCCCCACGCGAGCAAGGTCGTCCGCTTCGACGACCTCGGCGGTTCGAGCGCCATGGAATACGACGTTCCCTGGGGACCCGTCTCGATCGCCGTCTGGGTCTCGAGCCAGGACGCGCACGCGGAGCTCCTGGTCGTGACGCGCGGGACCCACGGTCTCACGCGCCTCGATCCCGTCACGGGCGAGATCCTCGGCTTCCTGGAACTGCCTCCCGAACCCGGGGACCTGCTCCTGCTCGGGGACCAGGCCTTCGTGTCGAGCTCGGCCCTCGATCAGGTCGTGGAGATCGATCTCCTGGCGGGCGCCGTCGTCGATCGCTTCGACGTGCGCACCTCGCGCCACCTCCTGTTCCTGTCGCCGGATGGCCTGGGGAACGTGCTCGTGACGCCGATGCTCTCGGGGAACGACACGATGCCCTTGCAGGATCCCACCGGGACCGTCTCGGATCCGCTCGGGACCGTGCTCGACATGGGGGATCCCGCCGTCGCGGTCCAGGGACTCCCCGACGAGGACGTCTTCCGGTTGATCCCGGGCGCCACGCCCTTCACGGGCACGGTCGAGGTCGTCGCCAAGGGCGTGGGGACGAATCTCTTCGCCCACGGGATCGATCCCACGACGGGAGAGCTCTGGGTCCTCGGCACGGAAGCGAAGAACGCCGGCCCCGGATCCCACGGAGAGGCCGAGTTGCGCGGACGCTTCGCCGAGGACCGCGTGACGCGGGTCGTCCTCCCCGCGCCCGGCGCGCCACCCAAGACCGAGGCGGATCACGCCTTCGTCGCGCTCGACGGTTTCTCCGAGCCGATCGGCAATCCCTATGCGCTCGCCTTCTCCTCGGCGGGGTTCGCGGCGATCGCCGGGCTCTTCACCGACGACGTCGCGCTCGTCTCGCCCGCCGGAGCCGAGCTCGCGCTGTGGAGGCTCCCGGCCGGCTCGATCCCGCGCGGACTCCTGGTGGACGACGCGGCCGAGCTCCTCTACGTCTACGCCTGGGGCACGAACCAGGTCGAGGTCTATTCGCTCGCCTCGCCCGGAACCTGGCAGGCGTCGCTCGACGTCGGCTACGACCCGACCTCGAGCCTGCGCAAGCGCGGGCGCGAGCTCTTCTTCGACGGCGACAACTCGGCCGCGGGGAATCTCGCCTGCGCCAGCTGCCACGTCGAGCTCGGGACGGACTTCCTGTGCTGGAACCTCTCCGACGGCGAGGTCGACGACAAGGGAGCGCTCTTCACGCAGACGTTGAAGGGGATCGCGCCCACGCGGCCCTACCACTGGCGCGGCGAGCGCGAATTCGCCGACTTCAACGCGGCCTTCGCGGGGTTGCTCGGCGGGACGCCGCTCGACACGTCTCCGGGGGGCGACTTCGACGCTCTCGAGGCCTACGTCTTCGGCGTCGGGGAACCGGCCAACCCCTTCGAGCATCCCGAGCGCGTCGTCACGAACGACCGCACGCTCACGCGCTTCGACGACTTCCCCTTCACAGTGACGAGTCCCGCGCTCGACGCGACGCACGGTCAGGACGTGTTCTTCGACCAGCCCTCGGTCTTCGGCGCCACGTGCCAGGTCTGCCATCAGCTGCCGACAGGCACGACGAACGACTTCCACCCCGACGTCCCGGGCGACACGGGACACCGGAGCACCTTCGTCGTCGCGGGCTTCAACGGGCTCTGGCGCAAGGAGCAGCGCAGCCGCGTGAGCGTGCAGCGGGTGAACCAAGCGGCCGAGACGCGCCCGCCGCTCGGCGCGGCGACCAGTCATTCCGGCGTGCTGGACGGCGTGTTCGAGTTCGTCACGCAGATCCCGTTCACGCTGTCGCTTGCGGATCGGGAGGACCTGGCCTTCTTCCTGCACCAGGTGGATTCCGGGCTGGCGCCCGCCGTGCACGCCGCGCGCTTCCTGGACGCCGGCGGGGCGAACGCGAGCTGGGTGCAGGACTACCTGATGGCGCAGGCCGCCCTGCGCAACTGCGACGTCGCCGTCGTCGGCTGGGCGACCCAGGGATCGATCGTCCGGCACCTGCGCTGGGCCTGGGACCGCGACACGAACCTGTTCACGTGCGAGGACGGGACGGTTCCGCCGAGCCCGCTCGCGTTCTTCCTGGCGCAAGCCGCGGGCGGGGAGGGCGAGAGCCTCTTCCTCGGTCTCCCGGTGGGAATGGCCGAACGCTGGGCGATCGACGACGACGGCGACGGGCTCCCGAACCTGGACGAGGCGCCGCTCGGGCTCGAGCCCACGGATCCGGACTGGGACGGCGACGGATTCCTGGATGGGACCGAGGTGCGCGCGGGCTCCGACCCCAAGAGCGCCGCCGGCGTGCCGGCGAGTCTCCCTCTCCCGCAGATCCTCTCGGTGCGTTCGATCTTCGTGACGACGCGCGTCGCCAAGTTCATCGTCGAGACGGACGTCCCGACCCGGCTCGAGCTCGAGTACACCTCGAACCTGGGCGATTCGGGCACGGAGGTCTCGAACGAGCTCGAGGACCTGCACACGATCCTGCTGCGGGACCTCGAGCCCTCGAACGAGCTCGCGGGGCTCCAGCGCATCTACGGCGGGACGATCCGGGCGATCGACGAGCTCGGGCAGGAGACCGAGGTCCCCCTGCCGGCCACCCAGACTCTCCCCTTCCTGCATGCGCTCCAATCGGCGGGCGTCGTCGCGCGCGAGGTCGTCGCGCGGGACCTCGAGCTCGTCTCGAAGCGCGCGAACTTCCGCCAGAGGAAGCTCGGCCGGTTCACGGGAGTCACGCTGCGCTACGAAGTCCAGGTCGAGGACCGGCGCTTCGACCCTCCCGCGCCGCTCGCGGGGGAGGTCGTGGTCGCGCGCGTCTTCCGCAACGGGGTCGCGGTCCCCGCGCAGGACCTCGCCCCGCGCAACGGCCCGCCGGCGAGCGTGATCCGCACCCAGCACTCGCCGAACTGGCTCTACGGCGGATTCGGCGGATTCGGGCCCTTCGTGGTCGGAACGGCGAGCGCTGCGAACGGCCGGAGCACGCTCGAGTTCTCGCTCCGCAAGGCCGAGCCCGGCGACGAGATCACGCTCTCCATCGAGACGATCGGGGAGCCCCTCGATCCGGCGACCTTCGACCCCGCACAGCCCTTCTTCTCGAACGACAGCCTGTTCGACTTCTCGAGCACGCCCGCGGCGTTCCGCGCGCTGAAGACGAAGCTGTAAGGCCGGGGGTCAGGCCGTCCGTCGTCTCAAGCTGCGTACGGCGATCAGGTCTGTGTCGGCGACCGGACGCACGTCGTTCTCGCGTAGTGTCACCAGGGTCTCGGTCCGACCCGAGGCGGCTACGAACTCGACCTCGAGACCGTCCGGTTCGTAGGTATGGACGACGGCCCCCAAGTCTCCCTCCTTCAGGTGGGCTTCGGGGATGTCCCTCACGAGGACCACGGCATCGAGGCTCTTGAACTTCATCGACGTGGGTCTGGATAGGCGGTGACGAACCGAGGAGTTTCTTCTCCCGTCAGCACGACCCACACGGTCACGACCCGGGCAGACCTGCCGGCGGGACCGTGGAGTGTACCGAGGACCACGTATCTCTGTCCGAACTGGTCCAGGTGGCTTGGAAGGGCCTCCTCCGTACGAAGAAATCGCAGCAGGCTCGAGGATAGCTCGTGCCAGCCCGAGCGCGTGAACCCGAGCGCCTCGAAGAAGGGGGCCTTGACCCTCCCGACGACGTGGTCGTGCGAGAGGAGGTAGTCCCGCACCTTCCTCGGGTCGATCTCCGCGCGATGGGCTCCGGGTACCTGCATGGCGACCCGGAGGACTCCGGGTCGTGCCGGCCAGTTGCACGCAGACGGGGATCGTGCCGATGGATTGTGGAGGCACCTTTATGTTGCCTGTTGGTCCCCCGCTGTCGGCTTCTTCAGGAGACCGAGGGCTTTTCTGGCCGCGCTCCTCAGACGCACATCGCGGAGGATTCGGTTCCAGGGAGGTTCTTCCTCTTCGTCACCTGGAGCGAAGTGGTCCTCACAGGCGAGTCGCTCGAAGGCGTCGATACCTGCGAGATCCTCCTCGGCGAGCTCATAGCGGCCCTCCTTTTCTAGTTCCTTCTTCAGGGAAAGCGGAAAGGCGAAACTCGCCAGGAGAAGGTGATTCCGAAGCGTCCAGTGGGGCTCGTACGGAGACCGAACCCGTCCATGGGCATGGTTCCCGCGGAGCCGAAACAGGTCCCTCATCCAGGCCTGTCGAACGCTCGTCGCGTTCCCAAATCGCGAGGCATCGCCCGAGGCACTTGGGAGGACGTCTTCGGATGGTGCCAGAGAACTCGAAAACCGGTCGGCGAGTTCACTCTCCTTCCACACGTCGAAGAGCCTTCCGAATGCGGCCACCATGAGCACGGTCTCGAGCTCGGGAGTGAAGGAATCATCCGTGTTTGCATGGTTGAAGTTGAGGACTGCCTCGAAGATTGCTTCCCATCGCTCACTACCCCGGCACAGGAGAAGGGCGTTCAGGAGCGTCTCGTCGCAAGGGTTCTTTCCAGATAAGTGGACGTGAGGAGGCCGTTCAATCCGGGAGGCTTCGAGGGAATCGATGCTCGTCGTGGAGCCGTCCCGACGCCGCGTGGTCATGGACACGGCAGGTTGCCGCTCGGTGAAGGACTGGATGACGAGCAGGTAGTTGTGCCTGTTCTTGTAGCCGTCTCCCCAGAAGTAACGACGGCCCGATAGGCCTGCACATGCAAGGAGCTCCGAGAAGAGGAAGAGTTTGGAGCGTTCCTGCTCCGAGAGGTCCGCCGTGAGCTCATGATCCTGGACTCTGACGAGGACGGCTTGCTCGACCTGCTTCTCTCGCGAGTAGTAGCTACCGAGGATCCGATCGAGGATCGCCTGGGTCTGAGTGTCAGGCCCAGGCGATTCACCCCGGTGGAAGGGGATGAGTTGGAACTCGGCGAACTGCTTGGGTTCTTCGATCGCCAGCCAAGGGAAGAAGGCGAGCATTCCCATTGGATGGATCCTTCCTCGGCTCAGCGCCCTTCGGCCGGACGCTCGCTCAGCGTCCGCAGCACCTCCTCCACGTCCCTCGTCGGCGCCTGGCAGGCGAAGTTGCGGCAGAGGTAGATGACCGGGGCTCCATCCGAGCGATGCTCGCGCGTGTAGGGTGCCAGGCGCGTGATCGGCGGATCCTCGCCGGTCGGGCGCAGGAGGAGCACCTTGCCGGGCACGAACGGACGCCGGAGCCGCGCGAGGACCGCGCGCGTCTCCTCCCGGGCCGCGTCGCCAGCGACGACGATCTCGAACGTCGGTCCGAGCGCGAAGTCGAGGGCTGCGAGGAACATCGTGAAGCCGGCCGGAGCGCGCGCTGCTTCGCTCGCGTGGGCGCGTAGGGCTCGGCGGGCGACGTCCTCGAGCTCGGTGCGGCCGGTGAAGCGGGCGAGGAGGAGGCAGTCGAGGATCGCGAGCGAGGTGCCGGAAGGGAGCGCGCCGTCGTAGGCTTCCTTCGTCCGCAGGGGGAGGTCGTGGGCGTCGTCGGCGCCGAGGAAGAAGCCGCCCGTTCCGGGGTCGGCGAAGTGCGTGACCATCGTCTCGCACAGCGCCAGGGCCTCGGAGAGGTAGCGCACCTCGAAGGTCGCCTCGTAGAGCTCGAGCAGGCCGAAGGAGAGGAAGGCGTAGTCCTCGAGCGTCCCCGGGAGTCCGGCCACCCCGTCGTGCCAGCGCTTCCACAGGCGTCCGTCCTTCGCGCGCAGGTTCGCCAGCGCGAAGTCCGCCGCGCGCGCGGCGGCAGCCGCGAGGCGCGGCTCGTCGAAGGCCGAGGCGGCGCGCGCGAGGGCCGCGATCATGAGCCCGTTCCAGTCGGTGAGCACCTTGTCGTCGCGGAGCGGGCGCACGCGGCGAGCGCGGAGCTCGAAGAGCGTCTTGCGCGAGCGTTCGAGCCGCTGGGCGACCTCGCTGGGCGGGATCGAGAGCTCGCGCGCGAGATCGTCCGGCGAGCGAGCCCGATGGAGCACGCTCGGGCCCGACGCGCCCGCCGCGTCCCCGGCGGAAGGATCCTCGAAGTTGCCGCGCTCGCCGACGCCGAAGGCGCGTGCGAAGAGCTCGCCCTCTTCCGGGCCCAGGGTCGAGAGGACCTGCGCGCGCGTCCAGAGATAGAACTTGCCCTCCTCGCCCTCGCTGTCGGCGTCCTCGGCCGAGAAGAACCCGCCCGCGGGGGAGCCGAGGTCGCGCAGCACGTACTCGACGATCTCCTCGGCCGAACGGCGCAGGTCCGCTTCGCCGGTCACCTGCCAGGCGGCCGTGAAGGCCATGACGGCGAGCGCCTGGTCGTAGAGCATCTTCTCGAAGTGCGGGACGAGCCAGCGCTCGTCGGTCGAGTAGCGGTGCAGGCCGTAGCCGAGCTGATCGAAGAGACCGCCGTCGCACCAGGCGCGCAGCGTGCGCAGGGCCATCTCCAGGAGCCGCGCGTCGCCGGTCCGCCGGTGCTCGCCGAGGAGGAACAGGATCTGGTGCGGCGCGGGGAACTTGGGGCGATCCCCGAAGCCGCCGTGGGCCTCGTCGAAGGAGGAAGCGAGGTCGGCCGTCGCTCGCACGAGGAGCGAGCGCTCGAGCTCGGACCCTGACGCGCCCGGGCGCGAGCGCTCGAGGTGACCGATGGCCGCCTTGGCGTGCGCGACGACTTCTTCCTTCCGCGTGCGCCACAGCTCGGCGATCTGGGGCAGGAGCTCGAGCATGCCGGGCCGCCCGAAGGCGCCCTCCTTCGGGAAGTAGGTGCCGGCGTAGAAGGGCTGCTTCTCGGGCGTGAGGAAGACCGTCATCGGCCAGCCGCCGCTCCCCGTCGCCGCCTGGGTGTAGGCCATGTAGAGCGCGTCGAGGTCGGGGCGCTCCTCGCGGTCGACCTTGACGCACACGAAGTGTTCGTTCAGGAGCTTTGCGACCGCCTCGTCCTCGAAGGACTCGTGCTCCATGACGTGGCACCAGTGGCAGGTCGAGTAGCCGACCGAGAGGAAGACGGGCCTCTCCTCGACCTTCGCGCGTTCGAAGGCCTCCTCGCCCCAGGGATACCAGTCGACCGGGTTGCGGGCGTGCTGCCGGAGGTAGGGGCTCTCCTCGAAGACGAGCCGGTTGAACTCGGGGCCGCCGTCGGGATAGAGCTTGGCGATCTCCTCGCGCGTGGGGAGGGGAGGGCGCGGCGACTGCTGCACTGCGGCAAAGGAGAGCGTCAGGCCTGTGGCCAGGAGCCCCATGTCCCGGACAGTCTACCGGATTCGCCGCTTCGCGATCTCGCGCTCGCGCAGCTCGCGCCGCAGGATCTTCAGCACCGAGCTCTTGGGGAGCTCGGAGAGGAACTCGATCTCGCGCGGGATCTTGTAGGGGGCGAGCGACTCGCGGCAGTGGCGCAGGACCTCCTCCACGTCGAGGGCGCGGCCGGGCTTCCGGACCACGAACGACTTCACCACTTCGCCGCGCTTCTCGTCCGGGACGCCGATCGTCGCCGCCTCGAGGATCGCGTCGTGGCTCATCAGGACGGCGTCGACCTCGTCGGGGAAGACCTTGAGGCCGCCGGAGTTGATCATGTCCTTCTTGCGGCCGACGATGCGGAAATAGCCTTGCTCGTCCATCACGGAGAGATCGCCGGTGTGCATCCAGCCGTCGTGCAGGACGAGCCGTGTCTCGTCCTCGCGCTTCCAGTAGCCGGTCATGACCTGCGGGCCGCGCACGACGAGTTCGCCCTCGACGCCGACCGGGAGCTCGCGCTCGGAATCGCCCGGATCGACCACGCGCGCGTCCGTGTCCGAGATCGGCAGCCCGACCGTCCCGATCTTGCGTCCACCGCCCAGGGGGTTGGCGTGGGTGAGCGGAGAGGTCTCGGTCATGCCGAAGCCCTCGATGACGAGCGCCCCGGTGAGCTCCTCGAAGCGCTTCAGCACCTCGGGGGCGATCGGCGCCGATCCCGAGAGGCAGTACTTCACGCTGCTCACGTCGATGCGCTCGATCCCGGGGTACTGGTTCAGCGAGTTGTAGAGGTTCGGGACGCCGGGGAAGAGCGTCACGCGCTCGCGCGCGATCGCCTGTACGAGCGCGCGCGTGTCACGTGGGTTCGGGAGCAGCACGTTCGTCCCGCCGAGCAGCGTGGCGAGATTCATGCCCACCGTCATGCCGTACACGTGGAAGAGCGGCAGGGCGTTGAGCACCACCTCGTGCTCGCCGAGCGTGCTCCCGAGCCAGGCGCGCGTCTGCTGCGCGTTCACGGAGAGGTTGCGATGCGTGAGCATGGCGGCCTTCGAGACGCCCGTCGTGCCGCCCGTGTACTGGAGCAGAGCGATGCTCTCCAGGTCGACGTCCGTCTCGGACCCCGTCCTAGGCCATCGCGAGAGACGCTGACGCTGGATCAGATCACGGAAGCGGTGCACGCCCTTCTCGGGCGCCACCCTTGCGATCAGCGGGGGATCGGCTTTGCGCAGCTTGAGGGGCGCGATCTGCCGCCAGGGGAAGGGCAGATACTCCGGGATCGACGCGAGCACGAACTCCCGGACCGGGACGCGTCCGCGCAGCTCCAGGACGCGGTTCCAGAGCCAATCTCCCGTGATCGCGACCTCGCAGCCGGCGTCCTTCCACTGGTGCTCGATCTCGCGCGGCGTGTAGAGCGGGTTCGTGAGCACGACGCGTCCGCCCAGCGTGAGCACGGCGTAGTAGGCGATCACCGTCTGGGGCAGGTTCGGCAGGTGGATCGCGACCGCCGTCTCGCGTCCGACGCCCAGGTGCTCGAGGGCGGCGGCGAACCGGCGCACCTCGGACAGGAGCTCGCGGTAGGTGAGGCGGCTCCTCGCGAAGACGAGCGCCGTGCGCTCGGGCGTCGCCTCGGCGGCGCGCTCGAGCATCTGGGGCAGCGTGATGCGTTCGTAGTCGATCGAGGTGGGGACGCCGGGGTCGTAGTGACGGTGCCAGGGTCGCTCGTCCATCTTCGAAGGCAGCCTGGCGAGGAGCATCCCCGCTCCTCTCTGGCGTGTCCACTCTTCCGCGGGAAGAGTGGACGCCTACTGCTTGCCGCCGCCCAGCTTGACGGGCCTCGCTTCCTGGATCACGGGCTCGTCCACGCCTTCGACGATCTGCACGTATCGATCCAGCGGGATGTCGCGGAACACCTGCGTCTTGCCGGTCGAGGGCCAGAGCACCTCGAGCGACTCGATCTTCTCGGCGCGTCCGAGGCCCAGGTGCTGGCGCAGCGGATTGGCTCCGAAGCTGCCTCCGCTGCCCACCGTGCGATATACCGAGCGCTGCGCGCCGTCCTCGATGATCACGGCGCGGATGCGCGCGCCCAGCGCGGAGCGGTTCGACCGCTTGCCCTCGAGCCGGACCGCGAGCCAGTGGTTTCCGAAGCCCGGATTCTCGTAGAAGGCGTTGTGGAACTTGTCCGAGCGGAAAGCACCGCCCATCTGGGCGAAAGTGTCCAGGTCGCCGTCTCGATCGAAGTCGGCGAAGGCGATGCCGTGCCCCTTCTGGAGGTGCCCGAGCCCGCTCGGCAGCGTGACGTCCGCGTAGCCCTTGCCGCGCAGATTGTGATAGGCCTTGTTGGGCACCAGATCGCGCGCCTCCGGCCGTCCGGTCCCCGCGTAGAAGTCGAGGTACCCGTCGTTGTCGAAGTCGCCGATGTTGGCGCCCATGGCGGAGAACGGTTCGGTGAGCCCGCTCGCCTTGCCGATCTCCTGGAATCCGCCCTTTCCGTCGCCGCGATAGAGCCTCGGGAGGTCTGCCTCGAAGGGCAAGCCGAGCGCCGCCGCGGCGATATCGGCGGGCGCGACCGCGAAGGCATTCACCTGGAGATCCAGCACGCCGTCGTTGTCGTAATCGAAGAACCAGCTCGGGTAGCTGCGGAACGGTCCGGTGACCCCCAGCTCCGGCGCCACGTCCTCGAAGGTCCCGTCGCCCTTGTTGCGGTACAAGCGGTTCTCGTGCGCGAGGTTGGAGACGTACAGGTCGGGGCGTCCATCCGCGTCGTAGTCGCCCGCGATCACGGCCCGCGTGAAGCGGTCGTTGGTGACGCCCGCGGCCTTCGCCACGTCGCTGAAGGTCCCGTCGCCGTTGTTGCGGAAGAGCTGGTTGGGAGCATCGATGCTCGGGTCCGTTTCGTTCCCGACGTAGAGATCGAGGTCCCCGTCGCCGTCGTAGTCGGTCCACACCGCCGTCACGTCGGGGTACGACACCGCCGCCAGCCCCGCATCGAACGAGCGGTCCGTGAAGGTTCCGTCGCCGTTGTTGTGCAGCAGGGAATCGGGGTGCCGGCCCTTGGCACCGAGCCAGGCCCCGCGGGTGACGTACACGTCGACGAACCCGTCGTTGTCGTAGTCGCCCTGGATCATGTTCAGGCCGCCGAAGAGGCCGATGATCCCGGCCTGCTTCGTGCGCTGGGTGAAGGTGCCATCCCCCTCGTTGCGGAAGAACTCGAGCTGCCCGTCCGATCCGTAGCCCGAGAGGAGGAGGTCGATGTCGTGGTCGCCGTCGAAATCGTCCGCGATCACGCCGCCGGCGAGGTTCGAGATGTCCAGCCCGAGTTTCCCCGACACGTTGGCGAAGTGCGGGAAGTCCTCGTCGCCGGCGAAGAAGGCAGGGGGGATGCGGTACTTCTCCGGGACCTGGTCGGGATACTCCCCGAGCGTCATGGCCGTCATGTTGAAGAACCACAAGGCCTTCAGGTGGGCCGGCGAGCGCAGCTTGGTCGCGTCGAGGACTTCCTTCAGCAGCGCCAGCGCGTTTCGGGAGCCCTCTTGCTTGGTGTGCACGGCCGCGCCGCGGAGCGGAAGGATGCAGCTCTCGGGGTTGTGCTGGGCGCAGCAGTTCTCGGTCTCCGCGAGGCGCAGCCAGACGGCGGCGTAGCGCACCTTGGAGTCCAGGTAGAGGCCCTTCTGGATCTCAGCCGGATCCAGCTCGAAAGCTTGCTCGAGGACGGCTAGGCCCTCGCGCTCGTCGCCGTAGTAGGCCATCGCGTCGCCGAGCTCGACCAGGATCTGGAAGCGTTCCTCCGTCGGCGCGTCTGTCTTCAGGCCATCCAACCTCTGCCTCATCTCGCGCACCTTGCCGTCCCCGAGGGCGAAGTGGTCGTCGTTGGTCCGATCCAGGATCTCGCGCAGGGCGGCCAGCATCTTGTCGTGCCCGGAGAGGGCGGCCTTCTCCGGTGAGCCCTGCGCCGGGAGGGATGGCGACCCGGCCGAGGCGGCATCCTGGCGGGGAGCGAGGCCCCAGACCGGAGCCGAGATGAGGAGTACGGGAAGTGCGCAGGCGGTTCGTGTCTTCATGGCTCTCGCGGCGGCAGGAGCGATGGCCGACCGTGGTCGATCCAGCCGATTCGCCGGTCGGGCAAGCCGCGCGAGGGAGTCCCGGAGGCTTGGCCGAGCACGTGCTCACCGGCTGGCGGTCTGCCTTGGGCGGGAGTGTAGCAGGGCGGCGCCGCTAGCAGCAAAGCACCCGGCTCAGGTCGATGTCCCGTGGCGCGAAGCCGCCGGCCGTCGGGTTCCCCCCGGGGTCCGAGGGGTCTTGTCACGGACCGGAAAGGCCGCACGCTGAGCGTGCGATCACGATCACCGCACCTGCAGGAGCGGCGTGAAGTAGCGGTAGTAGATCTCGAGCGCCAGCACGCACATCGCCGTCGTGTAGGCGCGATCGCGCTCGTCGTCGCCCGCGTACTCCGCGTAGACGTCGAGCGGGCGCCAGGAGCCGTCCTCTTCCTGGGCGGGGAGCAGCGTGTCCTTCATGGCCGCGTTCCAGCGCTCCCAGTCGCTTCCGCCGGCGCGGAACATCGCCAGCGTGCCGTAGTACCAGAAGTAGAGATTGCCGCGGGCCCGGTAGACGAAGTCGTCGTCGCCCGTGTAGCGGTATCCGTCCGGCGCGCGCTCGAGCACGAAGCGACGCGCCGGAGCGAAGGCGCTCCCGGTCACGTCCGCGCCGAGCAGCGAGAGCGCGAAGATCGCGGCCGGAGTCGAGGCCGGCAGGATCGGATAGCCCGAACCGAGTCGGCCGGGGTCGTGGTCGTAGCGGAAGGCTCCGCGGCGCGGATCCCAGGCGCGCGTCAGGAACGCGCGCGCGTCCTCGAAGGCCTGCTCGGGGATCGAGAGGCCGCCGAGGCTCGCCGATTCCAGCGCCATGACCTGCCAGGCGCTGACCGAGACGCGCGGCCAGGGATCCTCGGGCCAGACGTCCCCGCCGCGCTGGTAGTAGCCCCATCCGCCGAAGAGACGCGCGTCGGTCTCGCGGCTCTGGCAGCGCAGGATCTGGGCCACCGCGCGCTCGAGGGGCTCGGAGAGACGCGCTTCCTTGGTGATCGCGAAGCACTCGGCGAGGGCGTAGGTCGCGATGCCGTGGTCGTAGGCCGAGCTCGCGCCGAAGTGTCCGCTCTCCGCGTCCTGCTGCGCCAGCAGGAAGCGGATCGCGCGCTCGACGACCTCTGAGTGCTCGGTGCCCGAGACGCTCGTGTGTCCGGCCCCGAGGAAGGCGAGGAGCGCGAGACCGGTCTTGCCGACGCGCACGTCGCCGTACTTTTCATGGAAATCGCGCAGGTCGCCCCAGAATCCCCGTTCGTCCTGGATCCGCGCGAGATAGGCGAGTCCGGCCGCGACGGCGTGTTCGGTCTCGACGCTCCCGCCGAACTCCTCGAGGGCTCGCAGCTTCTCCGCGCCGAAGCGGTTCTTGTAGGGCGTCTCTACCAGGCGCGGCCGGTCCTCGATCCCCGGATCGGAGCGCTCCGGAGCGCGGAAGACGAGCGGGGTCGCCGCGCGCGGCGGCGAGTCCGCGGGCGCGCCCTCGAATCGCCCGGGCGAAGCGAGATCCGGGCCCGCTCGCTCGGCGCTCGCGGCGCGCGCGAGTCCCTCGAGGGCAGCGAAGGACGGCGCGCTCGGGCCGCCGCCGCGCTCCGCAGGCGTGCCTTCCGCCGGGATACGGAGGGCGAGATCGACGCCCGCGCTCGGGGCCGCCGGGCTCGGCGCGCTCGCCAGGCGCTCGCGAGCTCGGGTCTCCGGCTCGCGCGGCTCGAGCCCCGGAAGGGCCGGAAGGGAAGGGACCGTCGGGGAAGCCTCGGGAGCCGCGAGTTCGCTCTCTCCTTCCACGAAGGACGAGAGGCGCACGGGTTCCGTGGCGGACGACTCGGGTCCCCGCGCCTCTCCCGCGCGCACGAGGTCGGCCAGCGGATCGAAGCTCGCGCTGGAGCGCCCGGCGCCGAGGTCGGCGGAGGCTGCTTCGTGCGGGGCGTGGACCGCGGGGGTCTCCGTCTCTCCCGCGCGCGCTCGAGGCGCGCGGAGGCTCGGCTCGAAGCGCGTCGCGGTCCCGCCCTCCTCCTCCGGGGAGCGGAGCTCCGGGAGGGAGGCGACGGAAGGCGCGGGCGGAGGGCCGACCGCGCTCTCGACCGAGGAAGCGGCCCGCTCGGGAGCGGAGAGCGCCCGCGCGGGCGCGCCCGTCTCGCGTCGCGGTCCGTCCAGGGAGAGCGCGGGTGCGCTCGCGCTCTCTCGCTCGATCGTCTCGCGCAGGGCGAACTCGGGGGAGGCCGCCGCGTCCGCCGCCGGCTCGAGGAGGAGCGCGTCGCGATCGGGGAGGGCGTCCTCGCGCGCCAGCGCGGCGAACTCGACCCGGACCGGCGCGGCCGGCGCGAGGCTCGCGTTCGACGGGAGCCGCGCCGGCGCGGCTCCCTCGGCCTCGACCGCTCGCGCCTCGAGCCCGAGCTCGCCGGCGCGCTCGCGCGTCGCGTCTCCTTGCGGCGTGCCCTCCAGGCGCACCCGGAACGTGCGTTCGCTCGCGCCGAGCGCGCCGGGATCGGGTTCCGGATGGACCTCGCGCAAGTAGATCAGCAGGAGGAGATGGACGAGGACCGAGACGAGGAAGCACTTGTAGAGGACGTCGAGGGCCTTCCAACGTCTCGAGAGCCACGCGAGCAGCCCCAGGATCGCGAGCAGGACCAAGAACAGGAGCTCGGCGAAGCTCGGCGGAGGCGGCGGGACCCGGAACACCTCGAGCGAACGAGCGCGCGCGAACTCGCGCGGGGCGGCTTCGTCCTCGATCGCGAAGAGGAGCGAGAAGGCGTCGCTCGCGAAGCAGGGCGAGCGTTCAGAGCGCTCCGAGTTCAGCACCTCGATCGGCTCGCTCGGGAGCCAGGATCCGTCCTTGCGGAAACTCCTGTGGAGGTCGAAGCGTCCCCTTTCGCTCCCGCGATCGGAGGCGAAGACGAGCGCGCGAGCGTCGGGCGAGAGCGTCGGCTCGCGCTCGTCGTGGCGCGTGGCGAGAAGGGCGAGCGCTGCGACCGACCAGCCGCTCCCCGCGGGCGAGCCGCGGTAGAGATCGAAGTCCGTCCGGCCGTCGCGGGGGCGATTCGAGGCGAAGAGGAGTTCGCGGGTGCCGGGGACCGGGCAGGGGTCGAGCTCGTCGGACGCGCTGGCGATGTCGCCCTCGAGCCGCTCCGGCGCGCCGACGATCCCGTCCCCGAACGGAGCCCGCCACAGGTCGAACCCCTCTCCGGCGCGGTTCGAGGCGAAGAAGAGCTCCTCATGGCCGAGGGCGGGAGTGAGCTCGTCGAAGGGCGAATTCAGAGCGACGAGGGGCGAGGGGGTGGCGAAGTCTCCGTCGGTGACTTCGGCCACCCAGAGGTCCGCGTTCAGGCCCGGCTCACCCACGGAGAAGACGGCGAAGCGCCCGTCCGGGGAGAGGGCGAGATGGGCGGCGTCCTCGGGAAGCCCCACGGGTTCGGGGAGATCCCAGACCGCGTAGCGGATGCCTTCGCCGGAGAGTTCCTGGCGGCGTTCCCCGTCGGACCAGGTCGAACGGAGGCCGAGACCGGTGCGGAGCGCGATCCAGCCGCCGAAGAGCGCGGCGGCTCCGAAGGCGGCGAGGGCGACCCAGTCCCGGCCCACGATGCGCACGGCCTAGCCTCGCTCCTTGGACCCCCGCTCCTTTGGCGTGGTCCCGACGGAGAGGTTGGCGAGCCCCGCGAGGCCGCAGGCGTCCATGACGCCCACCACGGCCTCGTGCAGGGCGTGGCGAGCGCCGCGGATCGTCACCGGGGTCTCGCGATCCTGCGCGGCCGCGCGGCGCAGGAGCTCGATCAGCTCCTCGCGCGCCACGTCCCGGCCCTGATAGACGACGCGGCCGTCCTCGAGGACGTTGAGCACGATCTCGTTCCTCTCGCGCGGGTTCTCGGCCGGCGATTCGGCCTGCGGCAGCTCGACCTCGAGCGCGCGCTCCGGATCGAGGAAGGCCGTCGCGACCATGAAGAAGATCAGGAGCTGGAAGACCACGTCCACCATGGGGACCATGTTGATCACGAACTCCTCGTCGTCGCTCGTCGTGCGGATGTTCACGACGCGACTCCCGGGACGAGGGCCGGCAAGTGGACGGACTCCGCGCGCGGGGCGGAGGCGTGCTCGGAACGTCGCTCGAGTTCGTCGTAGACGTCCTCCGCGTTGCGCACGAAGCGATCGATGCGGCTGCGGAACCAGAAGTAGGCCGCCTGCGTGGGGATCGCGACCACGAGTCCCGCCGCGGTCGTGATCAACGCCTGGTAGATCCCGCCCGCGAGCAGCTCGGGCCGGCCGAGGGCCTGGCTGTGGGCGATCTCGGCGAAGGCCGCGATGATGCCCCAGACCGTGCCGAGCAGCCCGAGCAGGGGCGCGATCACTCCGATCACGACCAGCGGGCGCAGGTTCCCCGTCAAGCGCTTCACCTCGCGCAGGCCGGCGTCCTCGACGGCCTTTTCTCGCTCGGGAACGGGAGCGCCCCAGCGGCGCAACCCCGCCGCCAGCACGCGGCCGAGCGGACGTTCGTCCTCGCGCACGACCACGAGTGCTCCCGAGGGCCCCCCGCTGGTGAATGCAGCCAGGATGCGCTCGCCGTAGCGCCGCGCGCCGAGTTCCCCCGAGCGCAGGCGGATCGACCGCTCGATCACGTAGGCGAGCGCCAGGATGGAACAGATCCCGATCGGGACCATCAGCGGCCCGCCGGCGACGAGGTAATCGAAGACCGACCCGAGATCGGTCGGCGCGTTCGGGGAGGACAGGACTTCTTCTTGGATCATGGTTCACTCGACTCCGATGCAGCGGGATGGAAGCCGGAGGAAGCCTCGGATCTGGATCCCGAGCACGCGCACGTGCGTGCTCGCGTACCCCACGTGCCCTCCATCACCCAGGCTTCCTCCGGACGTTCGTTGTCAGGAACCGCCCCCGGGACGCGCCAGGGCGAGTCGCTCGCGCGCCTCGCCGGCGAATCTCGAGCGCGGATGTTCGTCGACGACCTCGCGCCAGCGCGCGGCGGCCTGGTCGGGCCGGCCGAGCTCTTCCAGGCACAGTCCGGCGCGGTAGAGCGCCTCGGCCACGGATTCCTCGTGCGCGTAGAGCAACGCGACCTTGAGGTATTCGGAGAGCGCTTCCTCTCGCCGGCCTTCCGCTTCCGAGAGCCCGGCGAGCGCCAGGCGCGCCTGGGCTGCGAGCTCGCCCGAGTCGAGCGAGACGACCCGCTCCAGCGCGGCGCGGGCCGGCCGGAGCTTCTTCTGGGCGACGAGCGCGCGACCGCGCCACAGCTCCGCCTCGGCGAGATTGGGGAAGTCGTACCCGTTCCGCGCGAGCTCGGTGAGCACGGCCTCGCAATCGCTCCAGCGTTCGAGCTTCCCGAGCGCGAGGCCCAACCGGAAGAGCCCCTTCGGCAGGACCGCGTGTCGCGGCACCTCGCGGCGCAGGCGCTCCAGGACGCTCACCGCCTCCTCGAAGCGCTCCTGGCGGAAGCGCGTCTCGCCCAGCAGGAACAGCGCTTCGCCGAAGAACTCGTGCTTCGGATCCTGGACGAGCTCTTCGAGAGCCCGCCCCGCCTCGGCGAGCTCGCCGCGAGAGAGCTGGGCGTAGCCGAGTTGGTACAGGGCTTCCGAGCGGCGCGGATTGGGGACGGCCGCGGCGCGTTGGTAGAGCGCGAGCGCGCGCCCGCCCGCTGCGCCGGCCTTGGAGCGTGCCTGCCCCACGAAGAAGCAGGCCTCGGCGATCCCGGGCGAGGCGGGATCGCGCCGCAGGGCCACTTCCAACTGGGCGTCGGCACGGTCGAGGTCGCCCTCCTCGAGCGCGAGGTACGCGCCCTCGACCAGCGCCTGGAGCGCCACCTCGGGGGTGCGCACGTGCTGCAGGCACTCGTCGAGGACGCCTTTCGCTTCCGAGAGGCGTCCCGCCTTGCGGAAGGCTTCGACCACGGCCCGCGCCGCCTCGAGGCGCTTGGCGTCGTCGACGCGCAAACCGAGTTGGGCGCGCCAGGCCTCGCCGGCGCCGCGGGCGTCCCCTGCGCGCGAGGCGGCCCAGATGCGGAGTTCGGCGGCGGCCGCGCGCAGTTCCTCGGGGGCCGAACGCTCGTCGACCACTGAACGCGCCAGCTCGGCGCAGGTCTCGAAGCGCTCGCCCTTCATCTCGCACCAGGCGAGCCCGTAGCGCGCCGAGGGAGCGTGGGCGCCCTGTCCGTCCTGGTCGAGGAGCTGTCGATAGCGGCGAGCCGCTTCGTCGTTGCGACCCGCGGCCGAGAGCCGATCCCCGAGCTCGAGCAGCGCTTCGCCCGCGAGCGGGCTCGCCGGATGGGATTCGACGAGGCGTTCGAGGGGCGGGATGCCGGCCGCCCCCGGCCGGGCGCGCGCGAGGAGGGAGAGGGCCTGGTCGGCGAAGCGGCCTTCGGGATGCTCGCGCAAGTAGCGTTCGAGGATCTCTCGCGCGCGCTCGGGCGAGCCCGACTCGAGCTCGACCCGTCCCCACAGGCACGAGGCCTCCTCGGAGGGTTCGGCGTCGGGATGCTCGCGCAAGAGGCGCTCGAATCCCGCGCTCGCGCCGGCGAGGTCGCCGGCGAGGTAGCGACACCAGGCCAGGCGGTTCGCCGCCTGGGCCGCGATGGGCGGCGAGGGTTTCGCGGAGAGGACGGTCCCGAAGGCTGCTTCGGCGCGCGCCAGGTCGCGCTTTCCGAAGCAGGCTTCGCCCAGGAGGAGCCATGCGTCGAGTCGGTGGTTCGAATCGGGATGGCGCTCGAGCAGAGTCGAGACGAGACGGATCGCATCGTCCGCGCGGTTCTCCCCGAGCGCGGTGACGGCGGCGGCGTAGAGCGCATAGTCCGACCCGCCTCCCTCGTAGGCCTCGATCGCCGCCTGGCTCCGCCCGAGCGCGCGCAGCACGTCTCCGCGCGCCACCTGCAGGCGCTCGCAGAGATCGCCCTGCGCCTCCTTCAGGGCCCGATCGAAGGTGGCGAGCGCCTCCTCGCGCCGCTCCGCCGCGGCCTGCGCCCGACCCAGCCAGTAGAGGGCCTCGCCGTCTCCGTTCCCGGCGGCTTCGGAGAGCCAGGGGAGCGCGGAGGCCGCGTCGCCGGCGAGCAAGGTCTGGATCCCGGCCTCGAGCCGCGCTTCGGCCGCGTAGCGACTCTGGGGGTGGGTCTCGGCGAGGCTGCGGAACTCTCGCGCCGAAGCCCGGGGATCGCCCGCTCGGGCGAGGGCGAAGGCGATGCCGCGGCGTTTCGCGTCGTCGAGCTCGCTCGACTCGATCGACCGGAAGACCTCGAGGGCTCGTTCTTCTTCCTCCTGCTCCAGCAGGCACTCGCCGAGCAGGATGCGTACCTCGTCGGCGGATGCTTCCTTCCCGTGCCGGGCGAGGTAGTCGCGGGCGCGACGCTCGGTCTCGGCGGCGTCCTCGCGCCGCCAGGCGCACCAGGCGCGCGCGGCACGCGCTCGGGCCGCGTATTCGGAGTCCGGCGCGGACCCGAGCAGTTCGGCGAAGGCCTGCTCGGCCTCCTCGGTCCGGCCGCCTCGGAAGAGGGCGTCTCCCAAGAAGAAGCGCGCGGCCTCGTGGAGGTAGGTCTGATCCGAAGCGAGGACCCGGTCGAACTCCGCTCCGGCGGCGGCGAACTCCCCGCGATCGAGCTCGCACTCACCGAGTCGGAAGGCGCATTCGAGGCGGTACTCGAACCCGTCCGTCCGGGCGAGGGCCTGGAAGTGGGGCCGAGCTTCCTCCCGGCGCCCGAGCTCGAAAAGGGCACAGGCGAGCCGGTAGCGCGCGAAGGGGGCCTTCGGGTGAGTCGGATGCTCGCGCAGGAAGGTCGATCCTTCCGTGACGGCCAGGTCGAGGAGCCCCTTCTCGACGAGTCCGGCGAGGTAGCGATAGGACTCGTCGGCCGAGTGGTCGCCCTGGGCGAAGGACGGCGGGACGAGCAGGGCGAGGAGCGCCAGGAGGAGGAGAGGTTTCGAGCGCGTGGGGGGAGGCATGGCAAGGTCTTGGGAAGAACCGGGGACGGATTTCGGGCCCGGGAGGGTGCGATGGGACTCGTGATCGAGGGGAAAAAGGGAAGGTGTGCGGACCCCGGTGCTGACCGGGGTCCGCCCGGAGCTTCCCTAGCGCAGTCCGGAACGCGAGAGGGCGTGCACCTCGTCGCGCAGTTCCGCGAGAGACCCGCGTAGCTCGCGCATCTCTGCGCGCATCTCGCGCATCAGGTCGCGCATCTCGTCCAGGGCGTCGGCGCCTTGGGCCGGGGATATCGGATCGGCGCCGTTCCAAGCGATCGCCCCGGAGGAATCGGGGGAAGTGCACGTCACGCTTCCCGTCCCGAGTTCGAACGATGCGACCGGCTCGCCCGCGGACGTCAGCGACAGGATCTCGGCCTGGCCGTCGGGGCCGCCGTTCACCGTTCCCGTGCTGGACAGGAACAGCGTGCGTCCCCCCGCACTCCAGGTCACCGGATCCTCCGTTGCCCAGGGCGTCGCAGGGGCCCCGCCGAAGCCGGGCTCGACCGCGAGGGCTTGCGCCGCGACTCGGAAGTCGGCCTGCAAGTCCGACAACACGGGGCTCCATTCGACGTGGAAGTCCCGCGCGGGATCGAGGACGAAGGAGACGTCCTTCTCCGAGTTCGACTGGGCTTCTTCCTGCAGATCCTGGAGTTCGCGTTCGATCCCCTCGAGGGCCTCGTCGATTCCCTCCATCTCCCGATCGAGGTCGAGGTTCTGGAGCTCCGAGTCGAGGAGCGCGAGGATCTTCTGGTCCAGGTTCCCCTCGCAGGGACAGCCGCGTTCCTGGAGCAGGCCGTCGAGGGAACGCTCGACCTCCGACATCGCCCGGTGACGCAGGCCGAGTTCGGAGAGCGCTTCTTCGGCCCGCTCGCAGTTCTCTCCGGACGCCCTCCTCCGGCGGCAGTCGTTGCGCGTGGCGTGGCACTCCGCTCGTTGCATCGTCGCGGGCGCGAAGGTCCGCGCGAGGTCGTCGGCCTGGTCCGCCCAGGCCACCTCGAGGCGAGCCGCCAGCTCCTCCTGGAGATGGCCCTGATCTTCGAAGGCACGCTGGAGGTCCTCCTGCAAGGTCTGGAAATCCGTGCCGTAGGCCGCGCACTCGCGCTGGAGCTCTTCCTGGCAAGCTTCGAGCTCGCGCCGGAGCTCTTCCTGCAGAGCCGAGAGCTCTTCCTGCAGGCCGAGCCGCTCCTCGTCGTGCGAATCGGAGAGCTTCCGATCCCGGTCGCGGATCTGCTCCTCGAAGTTCCGGCGCGCGCGCTCGAGTTCCTGCATCGAGCGCTGGTACTCCTTCTGGAGATCGTTCTGCCGGATCCCGCGCTCGCGCTCGGTTTCCTGCAGACGCCGCTGCAGATCTTGTTGGCGCTTGGCGAGTTCCTTCTCGAGCTTCTGCTGTTCCTTGGCGAGTTCCTTCTCGATCTTGGCGAGCTCCTTCTGGGCTGCTGCGGCTGCCCTTTGGTCCTCGCGTTCGAGGTTCGCGCGCTCGCGCTCGGCCGCGCGCCGAGCCCGTTCGAAGGCGCGCCTCGCCTCCTGGCGCTCCGCGTCGGTCTCGGCCGCCTCTTGGCGGGCCTGCTCGTCCTCGCTCAGGGATTCGATGCGCTGTTCGAGGTCCTCGATCTCGCCCTCGAGTTCCCGTTCGCGGTTCTCGAGCTCGGCTTCGATGTCTTCGCGGGAGGCCTGGCCCTGCTGGTCGAGCGACTCCATGGAGGCCTCGTAGTCCTGCTGGGCCGCCTCGAACTCGTCGCTCAGCTCCTCGGCGAGGGCCTGGGTCCGATCCCCGAGCTCCTCGAGCTGCGATTCGAGCGCTGCCTCGAGCTCCTCGCGCGCAGCTTCCTGTTCTTCCTCGAAGTTCTGGCGCCCTTCGGCGAGCACCTCCTGCGCGCGCTCCCACTCTTCCTGGGCGTACTCGAGGCGCTCGTCCGCTTCCTGGGCGGACGCCTCGCGCCGCTCCTCGAGCTCCTCCGCCGCGCGTTCGAAGCGCTCCTGCGCCTCGTCCCTGCGCTGCTCGAGCAGCTCCTCGAGTTCGGCGACGCGCTCCTGGAAGGCCTCGATCTCGCCCGAGAAGGAGTCCTGCACCTCCTCGTTCACCGCCTCGAGTTCCTCCTGGGCCGCGTCGTGCAAGCAGTCGACACACACACCCTCCGCGTTCGCCGCCGAGGGTTCGGCGCCACCCGAGTCCTGCCGGGGGCTTCCCAGGGTGCCCTGGATCGCGGACAGGGTCCGCTGGAACAGGTTCGCCCGGGACGAAGCGGAGGACCCGGCCGGCTCCGCCGCCGGTTCGTACTCCGCGGTCTCGAACGAGGTCGGTAGAGCGGGCTCGCTCTCTTGTCCGGCAGAAAGGACCAGGGGGACGAGCATGCCCACAGGCAAGGCCAGCGACAGGAGTTCGCGTTTCATGGGGACTTCCTTTCCAGGATCGGTTCGACGTCGTGGGATCCGTGGGGTGTTCCAAGGGGGAAGGCTCGGTCGAGGAGCGCGCTGAGCCGTTCGTGCTGAGCGCGCAGGGAGGCGAGTTTCGCCTGCAATTCCTCGACGGCGCAGCCGAAGCGCTCGGCGAGGCCGAGCTCGACGAGCTCGGCCGAGAGGTCCTCGATCTCGTGTTCGAGCTCCGAGAGCTCCTCGTTCAACTGCGCGTGGTCGTGCTGGAGCTCGCTCGTGGCTCCGCGCTCGGGAGTCAGCGCTTCGGGCAACGCGTTCGGTGCGGATCGCGCCGGGCGCTCCGCGGGTTCCTGGGGAGCCGGGTCGAGGGAGGCCCGCGGCCCGGGCCGCATGCGGCTCGCTGCCGCGGACGAGACGCCCGGGACCGCGAAGATGCACAGGGCCAGGGCGAGCGGGAAGACGAGGACGAATTCATGCGCGGAACCTTCGGGCGGCGGAGAGCGACGATCGTCGAGCAAGCGCTCGATGCGAACACACAGGCGCGACGGCTGGCCGGCCATGGCGGGAACGGCGAGACGTCGGGTGCCGACGATCCACTGGGCGACTTCGGCGAGGCAGCTGGCGAGTGCGAGCCGTTGCCCGGTCCAGCGGACGGCCCAATCGTCGCACAGGAGCTCGGCGACGCCGTGCAGCTCGGAGCGAGCGAGCCGGTTCAAGGGCTGGAAGAACAGCGACCGCTCGCACAGGGCGTAGATCGAGAACCAGATCGGGTCGCGTCTCGCGGCGTGGGCGAGTTCGTGCGCGAGCATCGACTCGATCTGCCGGGTCGACAGCGATGCGAGCGCGCGTTCGGGGAGGACGATCTCTGGGCGGAACCAGCCGATCGTGATGGGGGAATCGGTCCGATGGGAGAGGGAGAGGCGCACCGGACGCGAGGTCCGTGCGCGGCGCTGGATCTCACGCAGTTGGTCCAGGATCGGTCCAGATTCGATCCTTCGTCTCCGGTGGAGCTGTCCCCGCAGGCGCACCCAGGCGCAGCCGAACAGGCCCAGGCCGAGGAGCGTGGCGAGGCCCCAGGCCACCACGAGCGAGCTTTCGAGGGTGGCGAGTAGGCGGGAGGACAGGGGCTTGCCTTCGATGGGGGCCGTGGTCCTCGCGGGCGCGGCGGGAACCATGGGCGCCCCTATGGAAGGATCCCCCTCGGCGAGGATCGTTGCCACAGGAGCCGTCCGCATCGGGGCCTCCGTCCCGTGGTGTTCGTTCGCGCGCGGGAGGAGCGCATCCGGTTCCACCCTCCGCGTCTTTGGATCGGCAACCTCCTGGGCAGGCGATTCCACGAGCAGGGCCGGCGTGGATTCCTGCCTTGAGATCTCCCGTACCGCTCCCGAAGGCGACGCGCTGCGCCCTGGGGAGGCTCCGGTGTCGAGGGAGAGACTCCCGAACACGGGGCGCGTTCCCGTGAACACCTGGAGGCTGGCGGAGATCAGGCCCGCCAGCAGGGCGAAACGCCATGTCCGCTCGGCGAGCCGGGGCCTTCTGCTGGAACGCCCGCGCAGGAAGACCCAAGCCGTCAGGAGGACGAAGGTGGAATGGACGAGATAGGTGCCCAGCCACGAGAGGAGAACGGGGACCGGCTCACCCGCGGCCATGATCGTCCTCCTCCCTCTCGCGCGCGGCGATCAGTCTCCGCAGGCGCGCGAGTTCCTTGCGATCGATCTCCTGATCCGTGAGCAGGTGGCTCACCAGGGCGGTCACGTCCCCTTCGAAGAGCTTCTGGGTGAGTTCGGCGACCATCGATCGCGTGACCTCTTCCTCCGTCACCGTCGCGCGCCAGATGAACTGCCGCCCATCCAGGCGATGATCGACGACCCCTCGTTTCTCCATCTTGGTGAGCATCGTGGCGATCGTGGTGAGGGCGCGTTGCTTGGCGGACGGGAGGAAGTCGCGCACCTGGGTCGCGGTGGCCTCGCTCACGTCCCAGAGCACGCGCAGGATGGCGAGCTGGAGCTCGCCGAGTCGTTGGGTGGCTGCCATGGGGGGTCGATCTCCTGTCGACTACCAGGGTAATACGACCGCGGTAGTTCGTGCGAGGGGATTCCGGTCCCGTCGTGGCGCTTTGCGATTCTTTTGCGCTCCGTTCCAGGTCGATGGAGTCGCTCCTCGGCCGATCCTTGGACGAGGCCGACCCCCGAAGAGACGGAGCCATTCCGATGCAGGGACGTGGCTTGGCGTCGTCCCACTCGGATCGCTGAAGGGCGCCGTCCGGAGGCATCGACGAGGGCCCTCCGCTCCGGCGCCCGCAACTCGAAGAGAAGGGTCGGCTTCCCTCCGGCGCGGCTTGAGTACCTCTCGTTGACCGTCGGAGAGGTGCGTGCCACCAACGAGAGACGAGCCCTCCGCGTAGAGTGGGCCCCTGCAGCCTCTTGTCCCCGGAGCGCGGACAAGGGATTCTCCCCCGACGATGACGGAGACCGCCGACACCCTGGACTTGTCCGAACGTATCGCGGGCGAGAGCGCCTGGGTCGACGAACTCGAAGGCGTTCTGCACGAGGTGATCGTGGGGCAGGACGAACTCCTCCACGGGCTCCTCGTGGCCCTGCTCACCGGAGGGCACGTGCTCCTCGAGGGCCTCCCGGGTCTGGCCAAGACGCTCGCGGTCTCGAGTCTCGCCGGAGCGGTACACGGCACCTTCGCCCGGGTGCAGTTCACCCCGGATCTCCTACCGTCCGACCTGGTCGGAACCGAGATCTACAATGCAAAGGAAGGAACCTTCCAGGCTCGCAAGGGGCCGATCTTCGCGAACTTCGTGCTGGCCGACGAGGTGAACCGGGCTCCCGCCAAGGTCCAGTCGGCGCTCCTCGAGGCGATGCAAGAAAGGCAGGTATCGATCGGCGGCGAAACGTTCCCGCTCCCGCGTCCCTTCCTCGTGCTCGCGACCCAGAACCCGATCGAACACGAAGGGACCTACCGTCTGCCGGAGGCCCAGATCGACCGTTTCTTCCTCAAGCTCGTGGTCGGGTATCCCAGCGAGGAGGAGGAACTCGCCATCCTGGATCGCATGGCCACGACCCAGGAGGCACCGCGCGTCAAGCGCGTCCTGTCGCTCGCGACGATCCTGCGGGCTCGGGAGCTGGTCGATGCGGTCCGTCTGGATCCTCGGTTGCGCCAGTACATCGTCCGCGTCGTCCATACCACCCGCCGTCCGGCCGAGCAGGGGCTGGCGGAGCTCGTCGGGCAGATCCAGCTCGGCGCGAGCCCCCGGGCGACGATCGGGCTCGCTCTCGCGGCTCGTGCCAACGCCTTCCTGAACCACCGTGGATACGTCACGCCCCAGGACATCAAGCGCATGGCGCCCGCCGTCCTGAGGCATCGCGTGGTGGCGAGTTACGAGGCCGAGGCCGAGGGCAGGACCTCCGACGGCCTCGTCGCTCGCATCCTCGAGACGGTCCCCGTTCCCTGAAGGTGGCCGAGGTGAACGGGGCGGAGCGTTTCCCGACCTTGCTCGCTCCCGAGCTCATGGCGCGGGTGCGGTCGATCCAGATCCGCACGCACCGGCTGGTTTCCGAGGTGCTCCAGGGGGCCTATCGCTCCAACGTCCGCGGGACCGGGATCGAGTTCGACGCCGTACGCCCCTATCTCGTCGGGGACGACGTCCGGAGGATCGATTGGAAGGTCACCGCAAGAACGGGGGATCCCTTCATCAAGACCTTCGTCGAGGAGCGCTCCCTGCTCATCGAACTCGTCGTCGACACCTCGCTCTCGATGGATTTCGGGAGCGCGGAGAAGACCAAGCGCGAGGTCGCGGCCGAGATCGCCGCGCTCCTCTCCTTCGTCGCCTCTGGGGCGCAGGATCAGGTGGGGCTGCAGCTCTTCTCCGACGGGCCGGGCCTGCGTCTCGCTCCCAACAAGGGGAATCGACACGTGCTGCGCGTGGTCCGCGAGGTGGTGGCCGCTCCTCCACGGGGGAGGAGCAGTGTCTTGGGTGCCGTGATCGAGGAAGAACTGCGCCTGCTCAAGCGGCGCTCGCTCCTCTTCCTGATCTCCGACTTTCTGGGCCTGGGGGAAGGCACGTGGGAGGGGCCTCTCGCACGCCTGGCTCGGAGACACGACGTGATCGCCGTGCGCATCTTCGATCCCCTCGAGGAGGAGCTTCCTCGCGCGGGCAGGATCCTCCTGCGCGAGATCGAGGGCGGGAACGAGGTCGAGATCGACACGCGCTCCCGGGCCTTGCGCGAGCAGTGGTCGAGCGCCGCGCGCGAGCGATGGATGCGCCTGCAACGGACCTTCCGCCGCGCTCAGATCGACGCCATCGACGTCTCGACGGCCTCGGACGTGGCCGAGCCCCTGGTCCGATTGTTCCAGCAGAGGTCCCGCGGTCGGCGCCTGACGGGGGCGGTGCGATGATCGCCGCGGCGTTCGTTTCGGCGAGCTTCTTCTGCGTGCAGTCCGAAGGCACGCCTCGAGCGCGCTTCTCCTGCGACTCCCAAGCGGTGGACGTCGGTCAGCCCTTCGCGCTCGAGCTCGAGATCACGCACGGGGAGGGGGTCGACGTACGGGATCTCCTCGAGACCCCCTTCGAACTCGACGCTTCCTGGGTGATCTTCGGCCGGGAGGTGCGTCCCACCGTCGCGGATCCCTCGGATCCGTCGCGCCGGATCTCGCGTACTGTCCTCTCGATCGCCTCGCTCGAGCCCGGAGCGCGCAGTCTCGGGCTCGCCCTGACGAGCGCCTTCCACGACGGGCGCTTCGAGTCGATCGACGCCTCTCATGCCTTCTTGGAGGTGGCGAGCGTCCTGGCCGAGGACGAGGACGCCCCGCGGCCCCTGCGCGGGCTGCCCGGGGACTTCGGTCGAGCGCAGGGAGAGTCGAGCTCTCCGGGATTCCCGTGGCTCGCCACCCTCGGACTCCTCTTCCCGGTCGCCCTCGGCGCATTCCTTCTCTGGCGCTCGAGGAAGAAGCGCCTCCGCGCCGGGCCGGCCGTGGATCCCCTCGCCTGCCTGGAGTCTTGGGCCCCGGTGCGCGGCCTCCCCGCGCGGGAGCTGCGGGAGCGTTCCTTCGAGCTCAGCCGCTTCGTCCGGCGCACGGTGGACGGTCGCCTCTCTCGCGCGCGCGACGGACGGACCGACGAGGAATGGCTCGCCGAGCTGCAGGGCTCCGGGCTCCTCGCGGAGCCCCTGATCCGGGAGCTCGCCCTCTTCTTCGCCCGCACGGAGGCCATCAAGTACGCGGGAGTCGAACCGTCCGAGTGGGCCCAGGCCGAACTCCTCGCCGGCGCGCGCCGCGCGCTCGAGCTCCTGCGTTCGAGCACGCCCCTCGTCGAGGCGGCGCACAGGGAGCAGGCGGCGTGATCGCGATCCTCGCCGACGAACCCGCCCAGAGCGCCGCTCGCGGAACCCTGCGGCTCTGGGGGGAGTACTCGCTCGCCGATCCGCAGTTCCTGGGACTCCTGCCCCTGGGCATGGTGCTCGTCTTCCTTCGACGCTCCAAGCGCGCGCGTGCGGCGGGCAGGATCCCGGTCCTCCCCGGCGTTCCGCTGCGTTCGTTGCGCCAGCGCTTTGCCTTCCTGCCCGGGGTGCTCGAGGAGCTCGCGATCGTGCTCGCCGTCCTCTGCCTGGCTCGCCCGCTGCGCGGGAACGTCGAGCTCGACGTGGTCTTTGAGGGCGTCGACATCGTGCTCGCGGTCGACCGGTCGGGGTCGATGCGCTTCGACGACCTCGAGCCCGGGAAGAACCGGCTCGAGGTGGCCAAGGAGGTCGTGGGGGACTTCGCCGAGCGCCGGATGACCGACCGCGAAGGCGCGTCCGACAACGTGGCGCTGCTCTCCTTCGCGCGCTATCCGCGCCTGCTGTGTCCCTTCACGCTCGACGTCGGCGCCCTGCGCGGGTTCCTGGAGGAGGTCGAGCTCGCCGAACGCCGCGAGGAGGACGGCACCGGGATCGGGATCGCGCTCGCCAAGGCCGTTTCGACCCTGCGCACGAGCGACGCCAAGTCCAAGCTGTGCGTGCTCCTCACCGACGGCGAGAACAACATCCACGACATCGAGCCCCTGGCGAGCGCGGAGCTCGCCGCCGAGGAGGGGATCCGCGTCTACACGATCTATGCGGCGCGCTACGTGTACAAGCAGGATCCGTTCCGAGGCATCGTCAAGGATCCCGAGCCGCCGGATACCCGCGAGCTGCGCAGGATCGCGGAGCTGACGGGAGGTCGCTTCTACGAGGCGCGCGATCGCGCCGCCCTGGAGGGGATCTACGCCGAGATCGAGGGTCTCGAGCGCACAGCGCGCCGCGAACGGCGCTACGAAGAGACCTACGACCTCTATCTCTTCCTGCTCGTCCCGGCGATCGTCTGCTACGCGTTCGCCTCGATCTCGAACGTCACCTGGGCCCGGAGACTCGCATGATCGGGTTCGACCTCCTGCGGCCGGAGCTCCTCGCGTTCCTCCCGCTCGGTCCGCTGCTTCTCGCGGCCGGACTGTGGGGCGTCGCCCGTCGCAAGCGCGAGATCGGGCTCCTCGTCTCGAGCCGCCAGCTCGAACGCTTCCTCCCGGATCTCTCGTTTGCGCGCGCGACCGCGCGCGTCGTGCTCGTTGCCGGCGCCGCCCTCTGGCTCGGGGTCTCGGCGGCCGGCCCCGTGCGCGGCTACACCCAGCGCGAGGTGGCCCGGCGCGGGATCGACCTCGTCCTGTGCGTCGACACCTCGCGCAGCATGCTGGCCCAGGACGTTCGGCCGTCGCGCCTGGAACGCGCCAAGCGCGAGATCCGCGGTCTCGTCGACGGGCTGCGCGGGGATCGGGTGGCGCTGCTCGCGTTCTCGGGAGACGTGCGCGAGGTGGCGCCCCTGACCCACGACCGCCACACCCTGTCGAGCCTGCTCGACTACGTCACGACCGACGACAACCAGCTCGGCGGGACCGATCTCGCCGCGGCGCTCGAGCGCGCGCTGGCGCTCTTCGACGGCCGCACGGGAGCCCACGAGGCGATCGTGCTCCTGACGGATGGCGAGGATCTATCCGGCCGCGGGAAGGAAGTCGCCACGGAGGCCGCACGCCGCGGGATCCGGGTCTACGTGGTAGGCGTCGGCACGACCGCAGGCGGCAAGATCCCCGTGATCGGGCGCGACGGTCGCGAGGCCTTCCTGCGCGGTCCCGACGGAACGGAGGTCGTGACCCGCCTCGAGGCCGAGTCCCTGACGGAACTCGCCCGGGCGACGGGAGGGGAGTTCCTCTCGACCGAGGAATCGGCGACGCCGCTCGAGGAGCTCATGCGCCAGCGGATCTCCAGGCTCGAGGGCCGCGATCTCACCGCCTCGACCCGGCGGGTCCCGCACGACCGCTACCAGTGGACGCTCGTGCTCGCGCTGCTCTGCATGTTCACCGAGCTCGCCCTGTTCGAACGCCGGGGTGGCTGGAGGAATCGATGACGCCCTTCCTCTGCGCGTGTTTCACGGCCCTCCAGGGCGATGCGGGAAAGGCGCCCGCCGTCTCCTTCGAGGTACGGGCGGCCGGGATCGCCGAGCACGTGCGGAGCGGGAGATGGAAGCCGGCTCTCGATGCCGCGGACGCCGCGCTCGCCGACGCGGAGGAGCTGCCGGAATCTCGAGCCGCAGAGCTCCACTTCGCACGCGGGGTGATCCTCTTCTCGAGCGAGCTCGAGTCCCCGGCGGGGAGCGGGGAATCCGGCCCCGGCCTCCGCTCCGCCGGGGCGGCCTTCTCCTCGGCCCGCGCGCTCGCGGGGCCGACGAGTCTGCGGCTCGACGCGACCTACGACCTCGCCTCGTGCTCCTTCCAGGAGGGCGAGCGAGCCCGCGCGCAGCTCCCGGAGGTCTCGGGAGCGCCCATGGGAGGCGCGGGCGCGGGAGCGGCACCGGCGGGGGGCGCGCACGCGGGGCCCGATCCGCTCCAGGTCGCGCGCGCCGCCTATTCCAAGGCCAAGGCCATCTTCCTCGAGCGGTTGCGCGCCGACTGGCGCGACGCGGACACGCGCGCGAACCTCGAGCTCCTGCAGCGCAGGCTCGCCGAGCTCGACGAGATCGAGAAGAAGCGCGAGGAGGAGAAGCAGCAGCAGCAACAGAAGGATCCTCAGCAGGATCCGCAGCAAGGAAAACCCGAGGACCCGAAACCCCAGGATTCCTCCGGCGAGCCGAAGGAGAGCAGAGAGACGCCCCAGGAGGAGCCAAAGCCCGAATCCGAGGGAGAGGAGCAAGGAAAGGAGCCTCCTCCCTCCGAACCGTCTGCGGATCAGGAGGACCCTGCTTCCCAGCCGGAGGGCTCGCAGTCCGGCGAAGAGGTCCACCTGACGCGCGAGGAGGTCCAGCAGCTCCTTGACAAGCTCGGCGAGCTCGAGGAACAGGCCGCGGCGATCGAGGCGGCGCTGCGCGAGGTCCGGCGCGTGCCCGTGGCCCGGGATTGGTGATCCCCATGCGGAACCCGACGCGGCTCTTCGTCTGTGCGCTCGCTCTCCTCGCCTGGCCCGCGCATCCGCTCCGGGCGCAGCGCTCCGGGGAGCCGAAGGTCTCGGCCCAGCTCTCGACAGGGGTCGCGCGTCTCGGGGAGCGCGTGCTGCTCACGATCGCGGTCGAGAACGCACGCGAGGTGCGGATCACGCGCATGCCGGAGGTCCCCGGCCTCGCCTTCGGGGATCCCAGCGGCCCGAGCTCCTACCAGAGCACCCAGATCCTGAACGGACGGCGCTACGACTCGTTCCAGATCAACTGGAGGCTCCCCATCCGCCCGTCGCAGGAGGGCGAGTTCTCGATCCCTCCGATCGGGCTCGACGTCGACGGCCGAGCGCTGGAGACGAGACCCCTGCGCCTGCGGGTCGTGGTCGACCTGCGCGGGGCCGATCTGGGCTTCCTCTGCATCCGCCCCTCGTCGGCGAAGGTCGTCGAGGGAGAGCCCTTCACGCTCGAGCTCCGCTTCGGCTGGGACGCCTCGACGTCGATCAACTACGCCGATCTCTCGCTCCCCTGGTGGGGCGCGCTGCCCGGGTTGGTCGAGCTCGATACCGGCGACCTCCCGAGCGGTGCGCAGCGCGTCGAGGGCGTGCGGATCAACGGGGAGAGCGGCCTGGTCGTCGAACAGGTCGAATCCGCGCCGGGCGAGGAGAACTTCCAGGTCTTCCGGCTCGTGCGGAGCTTCCTGCCGTCGCGCCCGGGACCGGTCGAGTTCCCCGAGAGCTTCCTCGAGTTCGCCAAGATCCGCGAGAACTTCTTCGACACGCGCAAGGTGGCGAGCTACTTCGTGCGCGCCGAGCCCTTCACGCTCGAGGTCGTGCCCCTGCCCCTGGAAGGGCAGCCGCTCGACTACTCGGGCGCCGTGGGAACGCTCGCGGTGCACGCGAGCGCCGACGTGCGCGACGTCGGGGTCGGCGAGTCGATCAAGTTCACGGTCGAATGGACCGGCCAGGGGAACCTGGAGTTCTTCCAGGCGCCCGATCCCAAGCGCATCGACTCCTTCCACTCCTTCCGGGTCTTCGGATCGACCGAGGAGAAGCGCTTCGAACTGCGGCGGGTCGTCTACGACCTCGCGCCGCTCGACGAGAGCGTGCGGGAGATCCCCGCGCTCCCCCTCTCGGTCTTCGATCCCGAGCAGGGGGTCTACAGGACGCTCGCGACCGATGCGATCCCGATCCGCGTCCGTCCGCTCGAGCGCAGCGCGACCCTCGGAGAGGACGCGGGAGCGAAGTCCTTCGCCTCCGACATCGAGGACATCGACGCGCGGCCCCTGGCAGGACCCTCCGCGGGCGAGGACGCCTTCCCCGGAGACTACGCCGTGCTCGCGAGCCTCGTCTCCGTTCCTCTCGGATGGATCCTGCTCCGCGGCGCGGTGCGCGCTCGCCGGGGGGATCCGGGGGCGCCCCTGGAACGCCGCCGTAGGCGCGCTCGCCTGTCTCTCACTCGCGCGCTCTCACGCTCGACCGAACCGCGGGCCGTGCTGGATGCCTTCACGGACTACCTGGCCGCGCGCGCGAAGGACCCGCCCCAGGCCTGGGCGGGTCGCGACGTGGAGACCTGGGCCGCCGCCCGCGGAGCTGGATCCGCGCCCGCTTCGCAGGCGGCGCGGGAGGCCGCGCGGGACGTCGCGCGCGTCGTCCGGCGGCTCGAGGCAGCCGTCTTCGGCGGAGGACCGCTCGTCCCGCGCGAGGAGGTTCTCGCGGCGGCCGAGCGCTGGGAGGAAACGACTCGATGAGGCTCGCGCTCGTCCTGTGCCTGGTCGCCGTCGCGGGGAAGCCCCGCGCGGTCGAAGGGGACGCCTTCGAGCGCGGAGTCGACGCCTATCGCCGCGGCCAGTGGGAGGTCGCCCAGAGCTACTGGAAGGAAGCGCTCGCGGCGGAGCTCGCCCCGCAGCACCGGGCGCGATTGCTCTACGACCTCGGGAACGCCGCCTGGCGCAAGGGCGAGACCCTGGAGGCCGTCGGCTGGTACGCGGCCTCGCTGCGTCTCGATCCGCGTCGAGCGGACACCTGGAAGAACCTCGAGCTCGCGCGCGCCAGAGCGGGGCTCGATCCGGCCGATCGCGGCGACCTCGGTTCCACCTTCAAGCGCCTCGTTTCCTCGCTGCGGCCGCGCGAGCGGCGTGGGCTCGTGCTCGCTTCGCTGGTGCCTCTGGCGCTCTTTCTCGCGCTCGAGGCGTTGCGCGGAGGGCGGCTCGTCGCGCGCCTCGCGCTCGCTTCGTCCCTGTTCGTGGCGCTCGCGCTGGTTCCCTTCGGCCTGGGGTTGCGCGGCGGCCCCGAGCATCCCTTGCTCGTCGTCCGGGGCCCGGCGGTGCCCCTCTCGAGCGAGCCCCGTGCGGATCTCCCTCCGATCGGCGAGGTGGCCGCGGGCGAGGAGGTGGAACGGATCGACGCTCTCCCCGGATGGACGCGGGTGCGGACCCGCGCTGGGTTGCGCGGTTGGGTGCCCGAGGAGGCCGTCTTCGCCCTCGAGCGCTAGCGGCCCGAAGGGCCGCTACGAGAGCCGCCGGTTGTCAGGATCTGCGCGGACGGACGGAGCTCGGTACTTCTCGTAGGAACGCGTCCGTTTCTCGGACGCTTTCCTAGCTCGGAATCGCGCTCCGTCCCGTGCGCTCGCGCCCGCGCCCTTGTGCGGAGAGGTGCGGAGCGGAATCCTTTCCCCGGTGACATCGCAAGAAGAACGGGCTTCGTATCGCGTCCAGGCCCTCGGCGCCCTGCTCGGCCTTGGAGCTTGCGGCCTTGCGCCCGATGAGGGACGCGTCGGTCCGGGAGTCCTGCTCATCGTCGTCGACGGACTGCGGGCCGACCACCTCTCTTCCTTTGGCTACGACCGTCCCACGACGCCGGCCCTTGACCTCCTGGCGGACGATGGACTGCGCTTCACCCACGCGTTCACGGCGGCGCCGCTCCTCGTTCCGTCCCACGCGAGTCTGATGACCGGGTCGGATCCGTTCCTTGCGCGCCGTTTCCTGCCGCGCGAGTTCGAGGGCCACGAGGAGCGGAACTGGCGCATTCCCGAGGCGCTGCCGCGCCTCGCGGCCGAGTTCCTGGCGGCGGGCTGGCGCACCGCCGCCTTCGTCGACGACCCGGCCCTCGATCCCGTCTTCGGCTTCGGAGTCGGCTTCCAGCTCTACGACCTGCCGGAGTCTCCCGCGCCCTCGGGATCCCCTGCGCACGAGCGCTGCACGCGCTTCCTGAGCTGGCTCCAGACGCTCGACCGTGGATCGCGTTGGTTCGCCACCCTGCACCTCTCCGACCTGGAGCGTTCCTGGGCGGCGCCGCAGGGGAGCTGGGAGGAGTACTTCCCTCCGCGCCCCGAGCTCTCCGAGGTGCCTCCGGTCGGCACCACGGATGCGGTGCTGTTCAGCGTGCCGCATTCGCGCTGGCGCGGAGGTTCCCACACGCTCGGGGAGTACGAGGCCTCCTACGACGGCCACCTGCGCAAGGTCGACGAGGAGCTCGGCGAGCTCTGCGGAAGCCTGCGCCGGCTCGGGCGCTTCGAGCAGACGAGCATCGCCGTGGTCGGCTCCTTCGGCGTGCAGTTCGGAGAGGCCGGGCTCTACCTCTGCAGCGGCCGCTACTCCCTGGCGGACTTGCACGTCCCCTGGATCCTGCGGCTCCGGCAGGACTCCGCCGTTCGGAGCACGCGCGCAGGGGCGATCGACGATCTCGCGAGTTCGATCGACGTCGCGCCGACGCTGCTCGCCCTGGAGGGGATCCAGCCTCCGCGCGGCATGCTCGGGCTCTCCTTCCGTTCCCGGATCGAAGGGGGTCCGCAGAGAGCCCCGGTCCGTTCCTTCGTCTTCGCGTCCTGCGGCATGCAGGAGGGCGGAGCGGTCCTCGGCGCACAGGATTGCCTCGAGGTCCTCTTCCCGGGCGAGGTCGTCGAGGGCGCCGTGCGCCGGGCCTGGTTCGGCGAGGAGGTTGCGCCCGACTCCGCGGCCGTCGTGCGCTTCTATCCGTGGAAGCGGAAGCCGTTCCATCCGCTCTCCGAGGTCGGTCTCGACCTGGCGAACGCGACCTGCCGCAGCATGTGGGAAGCGTGGAACCTGCGCGCGGAGCGCCTGCGCAAGGCCCAGCACCTCTTGCAGCGCTATCCGCTGGCCGACGCCGAGGTCGATGCGGCGGAGCAGGGCGAACTCGCCGAGCTCGGCTATCTCGGAGAGATCCCTTGAGAGACGAGGGAGGAGCGCTCGCCGCCCGATCGCCCGGCCGGAGACTCGCCGTCCAGGTCGTCACCCTGCGCTATCCGCCCTACGTCGGCGGCGGATTCGAGCTCCTGACGCAGGACCTGGTGCGCGCCCTGCGCGCCCGCGGACATCGCGTCCGGGTGCTCACCGCGCGCGGGGCGGGATTCGAGGACGAAGGAGTGACCGGGGCGCTCCTGCCCGCACTCGAAGCGGGCGTGGATCCCTTCGAGCGTTCCTTTCGAGCCTCCAGCGCCGAGCGCTTCGCGCTGCACTTCTTCCGGCTGGCGAACTATCGCGCGACGCTCCACGCGCTCGAGGCGGACCCTGCCGATGCCTGTCTCTTCCTCAACCTCGGACTCCTGTCCCTAGCGCCCCTCGTCGCCGCGCGCCACCGATCGGTCCCCGCCGTGGGCTACGTCGCCGATCCCTGGCCGCTCAACCACTGGCTGCTCTCCTGGCCGAGGATCGACGGCCGGCTCGTGAAGCCGGGGCGGTACAAGCTCCTCGAGTGGTTCTGGAGGGGCTTCCGCGATCTCGTCGGGATCCAGCGCCTGCTCGTGGCGAGCGCGCACCTCGCCCGGCGCTTCGAGGCGGGCGGGATCGACCGCCAGGCGCTGGAGGTCGTTCACGTCCCGATCCCCCCCGATCTCGAGGCGCTCGCCGCGCGCGTCGAGACGCTGCGGCGCGCGCCCGCGGAGCCCCTGCGCGTGGTCTGTCTCTCGTCCTTCTGGAAGGGCAAGGGACAGGACGTGCTCATCGAGGCCGTGCGCAGGGCGCGCGCGGAGGGCGCCCCGATCGAGTGCGTGCTGGCGGGCGCGGTCGTCGACGCCGCGTTCCGCGCGGAGCTCGAGGCCCGCGTGCGCGCGGCGGGGATGGAGGGCGTGGTCTCCTTCGTCCACGGGCTCGGGCGCGCCCAGGTTTCCCGCCTGCTCGCGCGCTCCCACGTCTTCGCTTTGCCGAGCACCTGGGAGGAGCCGTTCTCCCAGGCGGCGCTCGAGGCCATGGCGCACGGCGTCTGCCCGCTGGTGAGCGACGCGGGCGGCTCGCCCGAGGCCGTGACGCACCTCGCGGAAGGCTGGATCGCCCGGGCCGGCGACGCGCGCGCCTTCTCCGCGGCCCTCTCCGCGCTGGCGGCGGACGAGGCCCTGCGCACGCGACTCGCGGGCGCGGCGCGCCTGCGAGTGAACGCGCGTCACGCCCACGCGGGCTTCGTGGACCGGATCGAAGCGGAGCTGGAAGCCGCCGCCCTGGACGCGCCGTGAGGATCCTCTTCGTCTGCCACGGCTATCCCCCGCGGGGGCGTTTCGGGACCGAGTTCTATACGCGCGAGCTCGCCCTGGGGCTTCGCGCCCGCGGACACGAGGTCGGTGTGTTCCATCCCGATCGAGGGTTCGCCGCGCCGCCCCATGCCATCGAGGAGAGCGAGGAGGGCGGCGTGCGCGTGGCGCGCATCGCGCTCCCGCCGGGAGGCCGCGGCCGATTCGCGGCGAGCTACGCGGACCCCGGGATCGAGCGCGCCTTCGACGGCTGGCTGGCGCGCCACCCGCCCGAGGTCGTGCACTTCACCTACCTGCTCGGAGGGCTCTCGATCGGAATGCCCGCCGTCGCGCGGCGGCGGGGGATCGCGAGCGTCGTCACGCTCACCGACTACGGGCTCCTGTGCCACCGCGGCCAGATGTTCGACGCCCGCCTCGCGCGCTGCTTCGGTCCGCACCCGGCGGCGGTCTGCGCGCGCTGCGTGCGCACGAGCAGCCGCTACGACGCGTCCGCCCCGCTGCGCCTCGCGCGCAACGCGGCGGCGGAGCTCCTCGCGTCGCTCGGAGGGCTCGCCGGCGTCCCCGCGCGCGCCGACCTCGAGCGGCGCGAGGCGGCCGTGCGGGCGGTCTGGGACGCGGTCGGTCTCTTCGTGGCGCCGACGCGTCTCTTCGCCGAGGTCTACGCGCGCTCGGGAGTGCCGGCTCTGAAGCTGCGCACGCTCGTCTACGCCTTCGACGAGGCTCCCTATCGCGCGCAGGCGCTCCGGCCGCCGAGCGTGCCGCCGCGCTTCGGCTTCGCGGCCCAGTTCGCGCCCCACAAGGGGCTCGCGACCCTGATCGAGGCCGCGCGCCTCCTCGACGCCGAGGACCCCGCGCGTCCCTGGGAGGTGTTCCTGTGGGGCGAGAGCTCGGGCGGCCGTCACGCGCGCTACGCGCCCGACGTGCTCTCCCGCGCCGACGGCCGGCGCGTGAAGGTGCGGAGCCCGTTCGACTCCCGGCGGGCGCCGGAGATCCTCTCGGAGCTCTCGGCGCTCGTGCTGCCCTCGGAATGGGACGAGAACGCGCCCTTGTCGGTGCTCCAGGCGCGCGCGCTCGGCGTGCCGGTGCTCGCGAGCGCAGTCCCCGGCATCGCCGAGATCGTCTCGCCGCGCGCGTCCGCGCTGGTGCCCGTCGGCGACGCGCGGGCGCTCGCCGCGCGCATGCGGGACGTGCTCGAGGGACGGATCGGGCGCGATCCCGAGCCCGGACTCCCGCTCCCCTTCCCCGAGCACCTGCGGCAGATCGAGCGCACCTATTCGGACGCCCTGCGGGGGGCGGACACCGTGCGGGCGAGTCGTTAGCCTGCGACGATCACCATGACCGGGCGCACGCTGTCGATCGGTTTCCTCGGGCAAGGCTGGTACCCCGACGTCGGCGGAGTGGAGAGCCATACGCGCGACCTCTCGCGCGAGCTCCGCTCCCGCGGACACCGCCTGAGCGCGCTCGTCCTGGACCACGGCGAGCGCGAGCCCTTCACCACCCGCGGGGAGACGGTCGAGGGCGTCGAGGTCACGCGGCTCGCCTACCGCCACCACGATCATCGCGCGCTCGCCGACCTCGTCGATCACCCGCGGCTCGCCGCGCGGGCGGTCGAATGGGCGCGCGCGGCGGCCCTCGACCTCGTGCACGTGCAGCACGTCACGGGCTGGGGGAGCGGGGTGCTCCCGGCGCTGCGCGCGAACGGTCTTGGGCTCGTCATGACCCTGCACGACTACTGGTCGCTCTGCCCGCGCGGCCAAATGGTCCAGCCCGACGGCACGGTGGACGAGACGGCCGAACCGGAGCGCTGCGGGGCGTGTCTCGCCCGAACCTGGCCGCACTTGATGCCGTCGGGGAACGGCGAGCGCCGCGGTCCGGCCGGCGCAGCGGTCGCGAGCGACGCGGACGCGGCGCGCGCGCGCACCGCGTACGCCCTGCGCGCGCTCGAGGCGCCCGCGCGCCTCTTCACGCCCTCGGAGGCCGCGAAGCGGGTCTACGTGCGCGCCGGCGTCGCGGCCGAGCGGATCGAGGTCGTGCCGAACGGCATCGAGGTCGCCGAGCTCGCCGCCTCCGTGCAGCGCCTGCGCGCGGTCCGCGAGGGCGGCGCGGCGGACGGCGAGATCCATCTCGGGGTCCTGGGCACGGTGCAGCCGAGCAAGGGGGCGCTCGAGCTCGTGCGCGCCTTCCAAGCAGCGCAGGTGAAGGGCCTGGTGCTCGAGATCCACGGGGACCTGCCGAGCTATCACGGCGACACGCGCTACGTGGACGAGCTGCGCGCGATCGCGGCGGGCGACGCGCGCATCCGCGTCCACGGTCCCTACCGACACGACCGGCTGGCGGAGATCCTCGCCGGCCTCGACGGCGTGGCGGCGCCTTCGCGCTGGTGCGAGGTCTTCGGCCTCACCGTGCGCGAGGCGCGCGCCGCGGGGCTGCCCGTGCTCGTGAGCTCGGCCGGCGACCTGGCCTCGGTCGCCGCAGGCGGGGCCGCCGGGATCGTGGTCGATCCCGACGACGGCGCGGGCTGGGCGCAGGCGCTGCGCGCATTCGCCGACTACGAGAACCGCGCGCGCTGGCGCCGCCACTACGAGAAGCCGCGCGGCGCCCACGACATGATGCTCCAGCTCGAGCACGCGTACTTCGAGGTCGTGCGCGAAGTCGCCGCGCGCGGGCCGAGCCGTTAGGAGGGGAGGCTGCGGTGGCAGAGCGCGCACCCCCGCCTCCCTTCCTCGTCGACCACATGCTCGCGAAGCTGGGGGCCTACCTGCGCTGCATCGGGCTCGATGCGGCCTCCTCCGCGCTGCTGCGGCGCGAACTCCTCCAGCACGCGCGGGTCGAGTCGCGCGTCCTCCTCACGCGCAGCCCGAAGCTCGCCGGGCTCGCCCCGCCGGACGCGCACGTCTTCCGGGTCGAGGACGCGGATCCCGTGCGCCAGCTCTGGGCCGTGGTGCGCGCCTTCGACATCGATCCCCGCGCGCGCCTCTTCACGCGCTGCATCCGCTGCAACGTCGAGCTCGCCCTGCTCGAAGGCCGCGGGGAATGGACGAGCCGCGTCCCGCCGCGCGTGCTCGAGCGCCATGCGCGCTTCTGGACCTGCCCCGCCTGCGGCACGATCTTCTGGCGCGGCACGCACGTGGCGAACACCTGCGCGAAGCTCGGGATCGTCTCGCCGGAGGACACGTAGTATCCGAGGTTGCGGGATGGCAAGCATGCGATCGTCCTTCTGGAGGAGGGCTGTCAGGAGTTCTCGAACATCACCGGTCTGGAGCCAATCCGTTCTCCACGGGATGACATGGGCGCCAGGAGCGAGGAGATCAGACGAGTCTCCTCTCGCTGTCGCGGTGCTCAAGTTCGCGGCCGACGTCAGCTCCATTCTGGTCGGTCATCGGTGCCGATCGCTGCTCACGATGGAGTCGGCCGAGAATGTCCGCCGAATCGAAGATCTCGGTGAAACGCTTCGGACCGAGACAGGTCCTCCTGTTGATGGGCAACAGATCCCACGAAGGAGACCTCCCGTTTCCTGCGGGACGAGGCGGGGCGAGGAACGGAGCCGGCAGGCCGAAGAAGAGCAGGGAAACCGTGCCCCACGCGCGGAGGGCGCCGCTGTCGCGGCGTCATCCCGTACACGTAACCCTGCGCGTGGCGCGAGGATTACCACCCCTTCGGCGGGGTCCTACCTACAGCTTGCTCCGAGGGGCACTCGCCGCTGGCAGCGAGCGCTTCGGTTTCCGCCTGAACCACTTCGCAGTGATGAACGATCACTTCCACCTGATCGTCGAGGCCGACGACCGCCGCGCCCTCACGCGAGGTCTGAAGGGCCTCGCAGTTCGGATGGCGCGGGCCGTCAATCGCGTGTGGAAGCGGAAAGGGCGAGTGTTCGCCGAAAGGTATCACGAACACGTGCTGCGCACTCCGCGCGAGGTGCGCCATGCTCTGTGCTACGTCTTGAACAACGCGCGGAAGCACGGCCTCTGGTTCAGGAAGGAAGTCTTGGATCCCTTCACTTCGGGCGCGTGGTTCGATGGATGGCGCTTGGGCCAAGCCAGAGCGTTCGAGGGAAACCGGGAAGCACGGTTCCCGTCGGCACTCTTGGAACTCCCGATCGCGCGAGCGCGGACCTGGCTCATGACCGTCGGTTGGAGGCGCCATGGGCTCGTTGGCATAGGCGAGATCCCGGGCGGACCTTCAGGGCGTCGAGGAGCTTCGGGGAAGCATCGCTGATCCCGGATCAAGTCATGTGAGGAGGCGACTTTCGGGCCTTGCTTGTGCCCCGCGGGTCAGCGCGACGGCGAGGACGCGCCCGAGAACGCCACGCGCTCCCAGTAGTCCACGAGGTCCTGCGCCAGGGCCGACCAGCGGTAGCGCTCGTGGACGAAGGCCTGGCCGCGCGCGCCGAGGCGCGCGGCGCGTTCGGGGTCGCCGACGAGCTCGAGCGTCGCGCGCGCGAAGGCCTCTTCCTCGTCGGCCAGGAGCAGGTGCTCGCCGTGGACGAGCCCCAGGCCCTCGGCGCCGATCGTCGTGCTCACCGTGGGCGTGCCGAGCGCGAGCGCCTCGACGATCTTGAGCCGCGTCCCGCCGCCGATCGAGAGCGGCACCACGAACGCCGCCGCGCCCTCGAGGTGCGAGCGCACCTCGGGCACCTCGCCCAGGACGCGCACACCCTGCGAGGCGAGCGCGCGCACCTCGGGGGTCGGGGCGCGTCCGACGACGTCGAGCACGACGTCGGGCCGCTCGGCCCGGATCCGGGGCAGCACCGAACGCGCGAATCGGAGCACGCCCTCCACGTTCGGCCGGTAGTCCATGCTGCCCAGGAAGAGCAGGCGCCTCGCGTCGCGCGCGGGCCGGGGATCCGAGGGAGAGAAGAGCGCGGGATCGAAACCGCTCGGCACGACCGCGACGTCGAGGGCTCCATGGCGGCGCCGCAGGATGCGGGCCTCCTCCTGGCTGCACAGCAGGTGGTGGCGGTAGCGCCGCGCCGATTCGGCCTCCAGCCGGCGCAGCTTCCACAGGTCGAAGTGACGTTCAAAGCCCTCGCCGCTCGACACCGTGTCGTAGAACACGGTGTCGAGCTTGTGGTGGTGCTGCACGACCGGGATCCTGCGTTCGTCCGGGACGGTGCGCGCCAGGAGCAGCTCGTCGAGGTGCACCAGCTGGACCGTACCACCCTCGATCGCTGCCTCGATCTCGGCGCTGAGCTCGCTCGAATGGAACCAGCGCTCGAGTTTCGGACGCAGGAGCCGCGCGCTGCGTCCCGGCGGCGTGCGCCGGAAGAACGTGAGCGTCTCGCAGTAGGGAGCGAGGGCCTCCTCGGCCCCCGGGGTGCCTCCCGGTTCGTATAGAACGCGCACGTGGAGCTGCGCGTGGGCCGAGGCCTGCTTGATCAGATTGAAGGTCCGTACCTTGCCACCGGTCGAGAGCGGCCAGGGCACGAACGGGCAGACGAACAGGACCTTCATCCGGCGTGGAGCGAGAGGGGATCGAGCTCGGCGGGGCTGTCGGCGTTCGCGGCCAGGAGCCGCCAACCTCCCGGCGCATCGTGGAAGAGGACGAGCCGTCCCGGGTCGACGCGGAACGCGAAGGAGCGCGCCGGGGGGATGCCGAGCGCTCGCGCGGCGATCACGCGGATCACGTTGTAGTGCGTCGTCACCACCAGCTTGCCGTTGAAGCGCTCGAGGAGCGCGTCGATCGCGGGCCACACGCGCTCGCACAGCGCTGCGTCGGACTCGCCGCCGTGACCGCTCCAGTTCCAGGGGTCGGCGTAGAAGGCCTCCACCGCCGCGGGCTCCTCGCGGTAGAGGTCCTCGACCTTCCTTCCCTGCCAGGACCCGCGCTGGATCTCCGCGAGACGCGGGTCGATCTTGAGCGGCGCGCCGGAACGCTCGCTGACCCGCGTCCCGAGGTCGAGCGCCCTCCGCAGCGGCGAGGAGATCACGACGCGCGGCCGGAGCTCGGCCAGGGCCGCGGCGAGCTCGAGGGTCCGCGCTTCCCCCTCTCTCGACAGGGGGACGTCCAGGTTCCCGTAGGCCTTGCCCTGCCAGTCGGGATGGACCTCGGCGTGCCGGGCGAGCCACAGGAACGTCCCCGTTCCGGCCCCCGGATGGGGCTGGAAGGGGACAGGGGCGGTTCGGGCCGGATCAGGGAGGCTCATGACCGGACGAGGAGGGGGATGCCCCGCTCCCGAGACCGTGGGATCCCCGCGGTGCGTCCTGGAAGGGGACAAGATAGCGGAACGGGTCGGTGGGCGGCGAGCGGAGATTGCAAAGGGACTCCCCGCAAACCCGCGTTGCGTGGAGAATCTAACGGCGATCACCCCAACCTCTCTCAAGACGAGCTTCTTCTCTCGACGAAGAGCGAACGTCCCGTCGAGCCCCAGGAACCAGCACCCCATGGTTCGCCAGACCAAGAACCTCCCGATCGCGGTACCCGGTGCCCGCGGAGCCTATAGCCAGCTCGCCGCGCGCCGGTTCTTCGGAGAGAACCGACCGGCGCTCTCGTGCGGCACGGCCGCCGAGGCCGTGCGCGCCCTGGCATTGGGCAAGGCGTCGCACGCCGTGCTGCCCGTGGAGAACTCGATCACGGGCGCCTTCGCGGGCGTCGCGGAAGCCTTCTTCGAAGGGGACATCGCCGTGGTGGGGGAGATCCTGCTCCCGATCCGCCATTGCGTGCTCGGGAATCCCGGCTCGCGCCTCGAGGAACTCTCCGTGATCACCGGGCACCCCAGTTCGATCGCCCAGTGCCGCGACTGGATCGCGAGCTGGGGCTTCGCCACGCGCGTCTCCAACGACACGGGCGATGCCGCGCGCGAGCTCGCGGCGAGCGGCGATCCGGCCCTGGGCGTGCTCGGCAGCCGCGAACTCGCGCACACGTACGCCCTAGAGGTCCTGGCGGAGGGCGTGTCCGATCGTGCCGACAATCGCACGCGTTTCCTGGTGCTCGCGGAGCGCGGATCGCAGGCTGTGGAAGGCTCGCGGCACGCGGTGCAGGTCGGTCCCGTGACGACCCCGCGCGTCCTGAAGACCTTGCGCATCCAGCTCGAATCGCTGGGGGCGAGCCGCGTGCGGGTGCCGTTCCTCGGATCCGAAGACGGCACGCGCTTCCTGATCGAGTTCGATCAACCCGACGGGCGCGGCAGCAGCGCGGCCTCGCGCGCGTGCGGGAACCTCCCGCATCGCTATCTCGGCGCCTGGACCCCCGGACGGCCGTTCCTGAACGGCTCGGAGGACTAGGCCGGGCCCTCGGTTTCCTTCGCTCGCTCCGAGCGGCCGGCGGGGCGGCGGGCGAGGCGGCGGCCGAGGCGGCGGCCGACTTCGAGCAAGAGCTCGGTCTCCGCGGGACCGAAGACCCGTTCCGAGGTGTTGGCGACGCCGAGCGCCCCGACTACGTGGTCCCCCGAGAAGATCGGGACCACGATCGAGCCCTGCAGGCCCGTGGCTCGGGCTCCGGGCCGCACGTCGCCGGTCCGGTCCGTCTGGAGGTTGCAGGTCGTGACCGGGAGGCGTCGCTCCACGGCGAGTCCCGCCATTCCCTTCCCGACCGGGATCGTCTGGATGATGGCGAGGACGGGCGGGGGGATGCCCAGGCTCGCCTCGAGACGCAGGAGGTTCGGCGGGTCGAGCCGGTGGATCGTTCCGCTCTCGATCGCGAGCTCTTCCTGGAGCAGCGCGAGGACGCCCTCGTAGGAGGGAAGCGGGTCGAGAACACGTTCCACGGCTTCGAGGAAGGCCTGTCCTCCGCGGTTCATTGCGCTCGAGCATAGCGTTCGCTCGGCGTTGCGTCGCCGAGGAGCGACTTCCGTTTCGCGGGCCGATCCCTAATCTCTTGGCGCACGGCATGGTCCTTCCCGAACGATCGCAGTCCGAGGTCCGTGCGCTGCGAGTCGCTGGACTCTCGAAGCGATACGAGGGGATCCAGGCGCTCTCGAACCTGAGCTTCGAGGTCTTCGCGGGCGAGATCCTGGGGCTCGTCGGCCCCAATGGAGCCGGCAAGACCACGGCGCTGCGCACGATCGCGGGCGTGCTCCCGATCCAGGAGGGACGCGTCTCGATCCAGGGTCGCGATCTCGTCACGGAGGAGGTCGAGGCCAAGCGTGCGCTCACCTGGGTGCCCGACGAGCCTCAACCGTTCGACACGCTGACCGTGGAGGAGCACCTCGAGTTCACCGCGGAGCTCTACGGGGTCGAGGACTGGAGGCGGCGCGCCGACGAGCTCCTCGCGCGTTTCGAGCTCCTCGAGAAGCGGGCCGCACTCGGCGGAGAGCTCTCGCGCGGCATGCGCCAGAAGCTCGCCTTCGCTTGCGCCTGGCTGCCTCGCCCCCGGCTCGTCCTGCTCGACGAACCCCTGTCGGGGCTGGATCCGCGCGGGATCCGCGCGGCGCGCGACGCGATCCGCGACCTAGCGGCCGAGAAGAGCGCGGTCGTGCTCTCGTCCCACCTGCTCGAGCTGATCGAGGCCCTGGCGCAGCGCATCCTGATCCTCGACCGTGGCCGGGCGGTCTTCGTCGGGACGCTCGAGGAGGCACGTGCGAGCCTCGCGGGAGCGGCCTCGGGCTCGAGTCTGGAGGAGATCTTCTTCGCCGTGACGGGGCGGGGGGTCTCGCCGGCCGACGAGGGGTCGACCCCGGGCCCGGCATGAGCCTCGTCCTCGCCCGGCCGCTCCGGAAACTCCTGCTCCTGCGGGTGAGGGGCGGCTGGCGCAAGCAACTCGCCCGCCTCCGGACGCCGCGCGGGATCTTGTTCGCAGCCATCGGCGTGGTGCTCTTCGGCTCCTGGGCCGCCTCGGCCCTCGTCCCCGGGCACGTCCGGGAAGAGCTCTCGCCGGAGGAGCTCGAACTGCGCATCGGCATGGTCGCGCTCTCCTTCTTCCTGCTCACGCTGGCCGGAGCCCTGCGCTTCCGCGGGCTCTTCCTGCCGCGCGAGGAGATCGAGCGGCTCCTCTCCGCGCCGGTGTCCCGCCCCGAGCTCGTACGCTATCGCCTGTGCGCCGGCGGACTGCGCGGCCTCCTCGGGGGAACCCTGGTGGCGCTCCTCGGAGCCGCGCGCATGCCCGTCCCGGCGTTCGCCTTCCTGGGCACGCTGGCCGGACTCCTCTCCCTGACCGCTCTGCATCAGTTCGCGGCCATCGCCTTCGGAGCCCTGGAGCTCCAGAGCGCGCGCCGCCTGAAGGGCCTGGCGCGGCTCTTCTCCGTGGCTGGGCTCCTCGGCCTGGGCGTCTTGCTGGGCGCCTTCTTCTCCGGCGCCCCGCTGCGGGAGTTCCCGCTCGTCGGAGCCCTGCTCGCCTCCCTCGAGGACCCGCAGGGGATCGTCGCGCGCGCCACGTTCGTCCTCCGTCCCTGGACGCGCGCGATCGTGGCCACGGAGTTCGCCGGGTTCCTGCCCTGGTTCGCCTTCGACCTCGCGGCGTTCGCGCTCCTGTTCGAGGCGACGGCCCGCCTGCCCATCGATTTCCGCGAGCTCTCCCTGGACACCTCGGCCAGCATCGCCGCTCGCATCCGGCGCCGCCGCGAGGTCGGCGGGGCCGCCGCGGGCGACGCGAGCGTCGGGCGCGCGCGCCGGGTGCCCTGGTTCTTCGGCCGCGGTCCCATGGGAGCGGTGGCCTGGCGCAAGACCGGGAGCATCTTGCGCAAGGCGAAGAGCACGATCGGAGTCGCGCTGATGGTGCTCACCCTCGTCCTGCTGGTCGCGCGTGTCGTGAGCCGGAACGAGAAGATCGCGGCCCTCGGGCCGATCCTGATCTCCGGGTTCGGCACCTTCTACCTCTGCTCGGGACTGCGCTTCGACTTCCGCGAGGAGCTGGAACGCATGGAGGCGGTCAAGGCCTGGCCGCTCTCCTCCGTGCGCATCTTCGTCAGCATGCTCCTCCCAGAGGCCGTGCTGGTGACGCTGCTCCTGATCCTGGTCGTCGGAGCCGAGGCGCTCCTGCAGGGCGAGCTCGATCCCGCCACCCTGGGCTGTCTCGCGCTCCTCCCGCCCTTCGTGTTCGGCTGGATCGCGCTCGACAACGCGCTGTTCCTGTGCGTGCCGATGCGCGCGGTTCCCGGACAGGAGGGTGTGCTGCAGAACGCCGGACGCGCTGCCCTCCTGATGCTCGTGCGCCTCGTGCTCCTGTCCGGAGCTGCCGGTGTCGGCGTGGTCGCCTTCCTGCTGGCGGACACCCTGGTCGGAGCGCTCGGCGGGACGCACGCGACGGCGGTCGCGGCAGGCTTCGGCGCCACCTGGTGCGCCGTGGTCCTGGAAGACGTACTCCTGGTCTGGATCGGCGGGGTTTCTCTGCGTCGATTCGACGTCGCTCGCGACCGCGGGTAGGTCACGCCTCGGCCAGCACGGCGAGCCAGTGGGGCTCGAGCCGCGCTCGGGTGGCCTCGTTCGCGTAGCCGGCCATGTCGACCTGGGTCGTCGCGTCGAGCGGGAAGTCGAGCGGGCTGCCGTCGGCGGCGGTGACGACGGCGCCCGCGGCGCGGGTGCACAGGATCGCGCCGGCGACGTCGTAGGGCTTGGACGTGACCGCCGCGACGTGCGCCCGGCGCGCCACGAGGGCGCGCGCGTCGACGATCATGCGATAGGTCCCGAGCGCGAGCAGCACGAGCTGACCGGCGCTCGAGATGTACTGGTCGTCGTACACGTTGCAGAGGTCGGCGCCCTCGTGGCGTGCGAGTCGCTCGAAGAAGGCCCGCTCGAGCTGGGCGAGCGCGGGCCGGTGCGCCGGTTCGTAGCGGAAGAACGGAAAGTACCCGTGGTCCGCCCGCGCGTCGGCGTCGACGCGCAGGATGCGCGACCCAAGCCGCGTCCCGCGCAAGAGGTCGTACTCGGCCAGACGGCATTCCCCGGGTTCGGCGGCGAGCACGCGATGGCGCGCGGCGTTCGTGGGCGGGATCTCGGCCACGACGCCGCCCGTGAGATCGGCGAAACGCGGCATCCCCGGTCCAGGGTGCGCGAAGGAGATCACGGTCCAGGCCGAGCGCAGGTCCACCATCAGGTTGCGCGTGCCGTCGATCGGATCGACGGCGATGCGCGGGCCGCCGTGGTCGAAGCCGGGGAGCTCCCGCGGCGGTTCGCCTCCGGGAGCGGGGCCGAGGTGGCGCCAGCCCCGATCCTCGCTGAACAGGGAGAGCGGCCCCTCGCGGGCGCGCGCGACGAACCAGCGGTCGAGTGCTTCCTCGCTCGGGACGTCGAGGCCGAACGTCACGTCGCCCGCGCCCTGGCCGTGGGGGCGGGCGAGCTCGGCCTGCTGCCCGCGCTCGAGCCCCTCGAGGAGCGCGGCGCGCGTCGCGCGCCGGATCTCGTCGGCGAGCTCCGTGAGCCGGCCCGTCCAGGCTCCGAAGCCGGGCATCGCGCTACACCGGCTGGCGCCGGGCGAACCCCTCGTCCATGTGGTGCCAGTGGTCGATGCGAGTTTCGCCGCGCGTCCAGCACCAGAAGACCAGGTGCCCGTCGCGCACGCCGTAGAAGTCGACCAGCGCCGGGTCGATTCCCTTGATCTCGCCGCCCAGCGCCCCGATGCGCTGAGTCGTGCGCTCGAACTCTCCCTGGAGTTCGGCCATCTCCCGCAGATGGTGCTGGAGCTCCGGGTGATCGGGGTTCTCCGACTGGTGCACGGCCTCGCCCCAGATCATCTCCAGGGCGTTGATGCGCAGCTTGAGGGAGCGCATGCGGTTGCGCAGCGGGTCGAGCGCCGAGAAGACCTGCTCGATCGCGGGGATCAGGCGTTCGACCTCGGGGATCTCGAAGACGCGCGGGCCGGCCATGGCGTCCGTGGATCGTACGGGCATAGAGCGCCCCTCGCCAGACGCTAGACTTTCCCCCCCATGAGTCCGGAGGTTCTATTGGCCGCAGTCCACGACGTCGTCATCATCGGTTCGGGTCCGGCGGGCTACACGGCCGCGCTCTACACCGCACGCGCGAACCTGAAGCCGGTCCTGATCGAGGGCATGCAGCCGGGCGGCCAGCTCACGATCACGAGCGAGGTCGAGAACTACCCCGGATACCCGGGGGGCGTGCTCGGGCCGAAGATGATGGAGGACTTCCGCACCCAGGCGCAGCGTTTCGGGACGGACCTCAAGATCGGTCTGGTGACCGAGGTCGACTTCTCACGGCGCCCGTTCACCGTGCGCTCGGAGTTCGACACCTTCCAGGCGCGCGCGGTGATCGTGTGCACCGGCGCGAGCGCGCGGCTGCTCGGGCTGCCCAAGGAATCGGAGCTGATGCGCACGGGGGGCGGCGTGTCCGCCTGCGCCACCTGCGACGGGGCCTTCTTCCCCGACAAGGAGCTCGTGGTCGTCGGCGGGGGCGATTCGGCCATGGAGGAAGCGAACTTCCTGACGCGCTACGCGCGCAAGGTGACGCTGATCCACCGGCGGGACGGCTTCCGTGCCTCGAAGATCATGCTCGAGCGCGTGCGCAAGAACCGGAAGATCGCCTTCAAGGTCCCCTCCGTGGTCGAGGAGATCCGAGTGGGAGGGGACGGCAAGATCCGCGGCCTGCTGCTCTCGAACCCCGAGAGCGGGAAACGCGAGGAGTTCCCGTGCCAGGGCCTCTTCGTTGCCATCGGCCACGAGCCCAATTCCAAGGTCTTCGAGGGCATGCTCGCCCGGGACGAGCAGGGCTACGTCCTGGTGAAGAACGGCACCCACACCTCGGTCGAGGGCGTGTTCGCCGCCGGCGACGTGTGCGACAAGCGCTACCGTCAGGCGGTGACGGCCGCCGGCATGGGCTGCATGGCCGCCATCGACTGCGAGCGCTGGCTGGAGGCGCAGGGGCGCTAGGCGCGCCGCGCGGGAGCGTTTCGTCCTCGTTCCTTGGAACGCGAGGCCGGGGAACGAAGACGGCCCCGTTCCGTTCCCGGAGCGGGGCCGTCTTGGGTTCTCCCTTTGCCCTACAGCAGGTTAGCCGTCGGGTTCCAGAGCGTGCGCTTGAGCTCGACCCGGTTCGGGTTCGTCACGTTGAGCATGCCCTTCGTGCGCTCGTCGTAGTTGAGCTGCAGGCCGATCGAGTAGCTCGAGAGCGGGCTGAGGTTGGCGGGCGGCAGGTTCGGGTTGAAGTGCCCGGGCACGAGCAGGCCGAGGTCCGCCGCCACCAGCGCGCCATTCACGAGCATCCGTCCCTTCCAGTTCGTATTGCGGTTCACGATCCCGAAGATGGCGTTGTTCGTGTAGAGGAGGCTGTCGATCTCCATCGGCAGGTTCTTGAGCGAGCCGCGGTTGTCATGGAAGTACTCCAGCGCCTGTTGGTAGAGATCGGGGGCGATCCAGCCGTCCTTCTGCGAGATCGAGGTGGTCACCGCGATCGGATCGCCGTTCGCGGCGAACAGGTACGGATCATTCGCGTTCGCCGGATCGGCGTAGCTCATCAGGTCCGGATTCCAGTCGAGCGGGGCTTCCATGCCGCTCGGGCTGATCCACGAACCCGAGGCCGCATCGTAGTAGAGGTCGCCCTTGTTGTAGATCGGGACCAGGGTGTCCTCGGCGTAGCCGTAGTAGCGCGGCACATAGTCCGCGTCGTAGGCCGGGTTCGGCACGCTCCAGGCCTCGTTGCCCGGAGTGAGGGGATCGGGGTCGGAGAGACCGATCTCGCCCGGTCCGGGCAGGGTAGGCTGCGTGCGCTGCCACTCGCCGCGGTTGAAGAGCGACATCTCGGAGAGCGCGAAGGACCAGTCGCCCGTCGTCCCGTTCGGGTTCCCGCTGACGATGGCGTACTTCGCCTGGTTCACCCACGACAAGTCCTCTTGCAAGGACGAGGGACGCTGGAAGTCGCCCATCATCACCGAGCCGCCCGAGGAGAGCCCGAGGGCGTTGCGCGTGCCGTTCTGGGCGATGCCGAAGGTGCGCGGGCCGCTCGGGGATCCCTGCGGGTCGCCGGGTAGGTAGGCGAATCCATCGAGGTAGGTCAGGTCGTCGGGCACGTACACGTTGCCGCGCACCACGAGCGTTCCCTCGCCCTGGACCCAGCCCTGGACGATCAGGTCGCCGTCGATCGCGACCGTTCCATCGATCGTGATCGGGTTCGACGGGGTTCCGGTCAGGATCACGTTCCCGGTGACCGAGGGCGGGAGACCGTTCTGGTTGCCGACCGTGATCGCCTGGGTGTACTCCGCGGCGGTCGAGATCGTCACGCCGGGCGAGCTCACGTTGACCACGCCGGCCGTGATCGCGCCCGTCGCCTCGTTCGCCACCTGCTGGAACTCGGCGTCGTCGATACGCCGGTTCAGGGCCGCGCCGGGCACCGGGAGTCCGGTCGCCGGATCGATCCCGCCGTTGTCCGGGAAGGGCGGCGGGAAGTAGTCGGGCATCGGGCCGTCGATCTGCTCGGTCGCCGCCACCGGGTAGTCGAGGTACAGGTTCTCGAAAGCCGCCGGCGGCGAGCCCGCCGGATCGAAGGGCCAGGAGCTGAGGTTGCCCCAGGCATCCTCGAGGATCTGTCCGGCGCCGTCGAACTCGTAGCCCATGAGCGAGAGGTCGCCCCAGGCCGAGATGCTGCTGCCGTCGTCGAGCACGGCCGTGCCGCGCGTGTAGAGCGCACCGGCCACGAAGGAGTCGGCGTCGAAGTCGTTGTAGACCCCCGTCTGGCCGTCCATGTCCTGGCGCACGACCAGGCTCTCGAGCGTGCCCACGCGGACGCGCTCGAAGCTGCCGTACTTGGCCAGGTCGGGGTTGTAGAAGCGTTCGGCCGAGTCGACGTTCGAGTGGCAGAAGATGCAGTTCACGTTGTTCGCGAGCATGGCGAACTCGAAGCCGTCGAAGGTCTCCGGCTCGACCGTGTACACCAGCTGGACCGCACGGTTCAGGACCGGGTTCACGATGCCGCTGCCACGGGTCGTGCTGGCGGACACGGTGACGAAGATCTGCGTCGTTTCCGCGCTCACGTCGATCCGCACGAGCTGCAGCGCGTCCACGTTGACGTCGGCGAACCGAGGCCGGCCGTTCTCGACCGGCAGGTTGACCTGGGGCAGGAGGTTCGTGCCGGCAGTCGGGCCCGGGATCAGTTCCACGACCCCGTCGTCGTCCGGATCGAACTCGGCCGATTGGTCGAGGATCCCCTGGGTGCCGAGGAACAGCCGGAAGTTCGCGATCGTCTGCGGGAGCCCGCCCTGGTCCTGCAGGAAGCGCAGGAAGTCCGACCACAGGTCCTCGGAAGCCAGGGTGGCCACGCTCTCCACCGCGCTCGAGATGCGGTAGTCGTCGGTCTGGTGGTCGAGCGAACGCTGGCTCGAGAGCGTCGCCGTCATGAGCGCCATGGCGAAGATGGCGATCCCCGAGACGATGAGCAAGGCCGGCACGAGCGCGACTCCACGCTCGGCGCGATGGTTACGGACGTTCTCCGAGTTCTGCATGATCCTCTCCTTCCCCTCCTTCGGTTTCGAGTAGGCGTCCTTCATTGCATCTCGGGTTCGTTGCGCAGGAAGAGCAACGACTCGATGCGCCGGACGACCGGGAGCTCACGCGAAGTCCCGATCAGGAACAGTCGCACGTGGAGCTCGTTCGTGTCCTTGTTCCACAGGAACAAGGGATCCTGGAAGCCGTCTCCGTCGAGGTCGCTGCCCCACTGGCAGCGCTCCTGGACGATGTTCGAGGGACCGAGACCCAGGTCCTCGGCGCGAGTGGGATCGCTCGTGTCCCAGCTGGCGCGGCGGATCTGACCGATGTCGAAGACGTCGTCGAAGTCCCCGTCCTTGTTCAGGTCGAAGCGCGCGCCCGCTTCCTCGAAGGCGTCCTTGGGGAGGTAGGTGAGCGCGAGCCATCCCTGCAGGGTCGGCCCCACGCCCGGGACGTTCGCTCCCCAGAAGAGGTCCTCGCCGTTCAGCACGTTGTTGCCCCCGCTCGGATCGATCGGGATGCGATAGGAGAACCCCGTGCCGTCGCCGCGGAAGTAGATGCCCGCGCCCTGCTCCAGGGCGATCCCGTCGTAGGTGTCGAGGGGCGGATTGGCCTGGAGCGCGATGGGCTCGGCCAGACCCGACCACAGGACCTCGGCCTGGAACGGGTGGTCCTGGCCCGTCGTGCACTGCGCGCCGCGCGCGAGCTCCGAGAAGGTGACGAAGTCGGGTTCGAGGACGGTGTAGCCGATGCGTTCCTCGCGCGCCGTCCCGCGCTCGAGCACCAGGCTCCCGCGCGGCGGGAAGCCCAGGCTGGAGTCGACGGCGAGCCCGATCGCGTTCGTCGCCGAGAGCGGCTGCTGGAGCGTCGCCGCGGGTTCGAAGCCCGTGGCGTTCGCCAGCTCGTGCTCGATCTTGAACAGCATCTGCTGGGCGTACTCCTCGATCGCGGTGATCTCGAGCGTGGAGTTCGAGAAGCGCCGTCCCGACTCGACCATGGCCATGGACGAGAGCATCACGAGCGTGAAGATCGTCATGGCGATGATCACCTCGACCAGGGCGCTCCCGCGCGTTCCGCGCGCGGCAGAGTTGGAATCCATCGCCTTCAAGTCAGTACCCCATCACGTAGAAGCCATGGGCGAGCCGGCTCTCCCCGTTCTGTCCGGTCCACCGGAGGTCCAGGATCACGGGCAGGATGCGGGCGCTCGCCGTCACGTCGGCGTCCAACGCGTCCCCGTCGCCGTTGAGGTCGCGCGGCATCCCGAGCTCCAGTCCGAGGTCGGCGTCGGTCGTCGTTTCGTCGCTGACGAAGGACACCTCGCCCTGCGTGGTCTGGGTGGGGGAGACGTTCAGGCCCAGCACGGGAAACGTGTTCCCCGGCGTGCCCCCCGGTCCGTAGGCGCCGAGGAGCTCCTGCGACCAGGTGGCGGGGTCCTCGGAGAAGCGATAGGCGGCGGCGTGGATGCGTTCGGCCATCGAACGCAGGGCGTTCTGGCCGAGACCGCGCTCGCGGTTGTACTTGCGCAGCGCATTCATGCGCGACGTGGCCGAGACCACGCTCGCGATGCCGATCAGGAGGATCGACATGGCGACGGCGAGCTCCACCAGCGTGAAGCCCCGCGCACGGTTCCAGTGTTTCCTCGCAGAGACCTGGCGAGCGATTCGCATGCTTCCTTTCCCAGCCCTTCTTCCCGCGCCACACTCTCGGATGGTCGCCGCGGTCGTCTACAGCTCGCGGTCGGGCTTTTATCCAAGCGCAACAAGACGCAGAATGGACGCGATGGAAGGCATGTCCGCCGCGCGGGGCGATCCCGGGAAGGTTCTTCCGGGCCGATGCGCCGCTTCCGGCTGAACGGCACGCGAGAAGGGATCATCATGAGGATCTGCCTCGTCGCGCACGGTCTCCCGCCCGTCGAACGGACGGGCGTCGAGAACTACACCGACGCGCTCGCGGCGGCGCTCGCGCGTCTGGGGCACACGATTCTCGTGTTCGTGCCGCGCCGGGATGCGCGCCTGCCGAACGGCAGCCTGCGCCGCGAGGCACGCGGTGCGGTGGAGATCCACTGGATCGTCCAGAACGCCGATCCGACCGGACCGCGGGAGATGCTGGAGCGTCCGGGAGTCACGCGCGAGTTCGGGCGCTTCCTGGAACGCGAGCGGCCGGAGATCGTCCACTTCCAGCATTGGATCAAGCTCGGCGTGGGGCTGGTCTTCGAGGCGCGGCAGCGCGGGATCCCCACGGTCTACACGGCGCACGACTACTTCCCCGTCTGTCATCGCTACACCCTCTTGCGACCCGACCTCGCGCACTGCGAGGTGCGCGGGGATTCCATGGCCTGCGCCCGCTGCGATCTCGCCGCGAGCTTCCTGAACGCCCGTGCCGAGCGCCTGGGCGACTACCAGATGGGAGCGCTTCCCGAGCAGCTCACCTCCGACGAGCGCGCCGCGCTCGCCGACCTCCTCGAGGACCGTCCGGAGCCGGCCGGGTTCTCCGAGAGCGACGTGGACGCGGCCTGCGACCTGCGGCGCGATCTCGACTCGATGCGCGCGCGGGCCTTCGCGGCCGTGGAGCGCATCCTCGCCCCGACGAACTTCCTCGCGCGGGAGCTCGTGCGCGGCGGGGTCGATCGCCGCAAGATCCACCTGCAGCCCTATGGCATCGCGAACGGGGACCTGCTCGGCCTGCCGCCGATCCGGCCCGACCCGCGGGCGCCGGTCCGGTTCGGCTACCTCGGCGGGCTCGCGAAGCAGAAGGGCGTGCACGTGCTCCTGGAGGGCTTCGAGCGCGCGCGCGTGCGCGCCGAGCTCGCCGTCTTCGGGGGCGGGAGCGACGCGGAGTACGTGGAACGGCTGGCGCGCGAGGCCGGGCGGATCGGCGCCCGCTGGGGCGGACCCTATGAGCGCAAGGACCTCCCGCAGAAGCTGGCCGAGCTCGACGCCCTGATCGTCCCGTCGATCTGGGCCGAGAACTACCCGATCGTGATCCGCGAGGCCTTCTCGGCTCGCCGCCCGGTCCTGGCGAGTGCCCTGGGAGCGATCCCCGAGAGCGTCCGCGACGGCGTCGACGGCCTGCTCTTCGCGCCCGGGGACCCCGCTGCGCTCGCACGCGCGATCGAGAAGGCTTGCGCGCCGGGGGCGCTCGAGGCCCTCGCGGCCGGCATCCCCGAGGTCAAGACGATCGACCAGGAGGCCGAGGAGCTCCTCGCGCACTACCGCGCGCTCGCCCCGCCGCCGAAGGCGGCTCGGGAGCTGCCCTCGTCGCTCGCGGGTTTCGTCGAAGAGGTCGAGCGCGTGCAACGCCTGCCGACGCGCGAGCTCTTCGCGCGCGCTCTCGGGGGCGTGGCACGCCTGCGGCGAGAGCTCGGCCGCGACCTCGGCACGCAGAAGGAGGAGGAACTCCTCTTGGCGGCCCTCGGGACCGGGTCGCGCGCGCAGACGCTCGTTCGAGATCTGCGCCGCGAGACCGAGTGGTTGAACGATCAGGCCCGCGCCCTCGCGTCCGAGCTGGGCGGGGCGGCAGCCGCGGCGGCGGCGGAGCGCGACGCCAAGCTCGGGGAGCGCGAGGGACAGCTGCGCAGCACGGCGGAGCTCGGCTTGCTGGCCCTGCGCTCCCAGTCGCGGCTCCTCTCCCGTGAGTTCTGGCCGATCCTCGCCGACCTCTTCCGGCTCACCCACGAGGGAGCGGGGACCCCCGATCTCCCTCCCCAGGGGGCCCCGCCCGGCGAGCTCTCGCAGGCCTTCCACGAGCGCATCGAGGCCCTCGAGTCCCTGCGCCGCGAGCTCGACTGGCGCCGCGAGCTCACGAGCGGCCTCGAAGCGGAAGTGCAGTGGAGGCGCGCGCGGACCGAGGAGCTCGAGGCCGAGGTGCACCGGGGAGAGGAGCGCGCCGAGACGCTCGGCGAGGAGGTCCGCTGGCGCCAGGGCCAGATGGAGGCGCTCGAGGAGGAGGTCGAATGGCGGCGCGGGACCATGGGCGAGCTCGAGCGCGAGGTCGAGCGCCTGCGCGGCGAAGTGCGTCGCTTCCAAGAGGAGAAGGAGCTCCGTTCGCGCGAGCTCGCCGAGCTCTCTGGTGTCGCAGAGGCGCGGCTCGCCGAGCTCGAGTGGCGGCGCCGCGAGATGCAGGACGCCCGGGAACGCTCGCGCCGCGGACTCGTGCGGCTCCTCGCCAGGACCGTGCTCCTGCGCCAGATCGCGGCCTGGCCGCCGCCGGAGGGAGGGGCGAAGCCTTGAGTCGGCCCGTTTCGGTGGTGCTCCCCGCCCTCGATTCGCTCGCTCTCTTCGAGCGCCATCTGCCGCCGCTCCTGGAGGAGCTCGCGCGCCGGGCCGTGGGGGACGAAGTGCTCGTGGTGGACGACACCGGGCGCGACGTGCTCGCCGAGCCCCTGGCGCGGCGCTTCCCCGCCGTGCGCGTACTCGCGCGCGAGGCGAACGGCGGGTTCGCGCGCGCCCTGAAGAGCGGCGTGGAGGCCGCGCGGCACGAGCTCGTCTTCTCGATGAACACGGACGTGCACGTCCGGCCGGGGTTCCTCGCGCCGCTCGTCTCGTGTCTCGAGGCGCCGGACGTCGCGGCGGTCGCGCCGCGGGTCCTGCTCGGCGGCAGCGAGGACCGGGTCGAGTCCCTGGTCGAGCTCGCCTTCGAGGACGGGATGCCGTCGGTAGTGCAGCCGCTCCTCTCGGAGGCGGAGCAGCGCACCCTGGAACGGACGCCGGTCGCTTTCGCCGTCGGCGGGACGGTCCTGTTCCGCAAGCGCGAATTCCTGGCGCGCGGCGGCTTCGACCCGCTGTACGAGCCCTTCTACTGGGAAGACGTCGACCTGGGCTTCGAGATCTGGAGCCGCGGCGGTCGCGTGCTCTTGGAACCCGCGTCGGTGGTCGAGCACCACCACCGCGGCACGATCGGGAAGCTGGTCTCCGAGGAGATCTTCCGCGCGGCGATCGAGCGCAACCGCCTGCTGTTCGCGTGGAAGTTCCTGGACGACCCCGAGCTCCTCGCCGAGCACGTGGCGGCGCTGCTGCGCTCCGCCCTCGACGCCTGGATCCGGGACGAGCGCGCCGAGCTCCTGTGGCTGGTCCTGGCCCTCGAGCGGCTCGACGCGGCGCTCGCGGCGCGCAAGCGCCGCCGGCGAGCGGCGCTCTCCTTCCGCGAGGTGCTCGAGCGCAGCCGACCCGAGCTCGGGGAGGGCTAGCGACCCTGCGCGCCGTCCGTCATCGGCCGGCGGACGCGCCCGCGGCCGCACGCAGCACGCCCTCGAAGGTCTCGAGGTGCCGCTCGCGCGAGAAGCGTCCGCGCTCGAGGGCGCGTCCGGCGGCGCCCATGCGAGCGCGGAGCGCCGGATCCGCGAGCAGGAGGTCGATCGCGGCGGCCATGGCGCCCGTGTCCTTGCGCGGCACGAGGAAGCCCGTCTCGCCGTCGACGAGCCACTCGGGGATGCCGCCGACGCGGAAGGCGACCACGGGCTTGGCGTGAGCGTAGGCTTCGATCCCGACCAGTCCGAAGGGCTCGTCCCACACCGAGGGACACACGACGAGGTCCGCACGCGCATAGAGCGTCTCGAGCGCGCCCGAGTCGAGCCAGCCGGTGAAGTGCAGGCGCTCCCCGAGTCCCTCGGAGAGCGCCTTCTCGCGCAGCCAGGATTCCGCCGGGCCGGTACCGGCGATCACGGCGCGGAAGCGCTGGCGTAGGCCCCCGAGCGCGGTGATGAGGTAGTCGACCCCCTTGTCGGGTAGCGCCAGTCGGGCCGGGGTGAGGACGAGGGGATCGCGCGAGCGCGCCAGGAAGGCCTCGGTCGCGGGCGGGAGGGCTCGGGCCGGTTGCTCGGGCGTGTTCGAGCGCGTGAAGAGGTACAGGACCTCGGTCCGATCCGGCGGGAGCCCGGCGAGGATCAGCTGCTGGCGCATGTAGAGCGAGTTCGTGAGCAGGCGCGAGGCGCGCGCGGCGATCGCGACCTCGCGCCAGCGCTCGCGCAGGGCGCGCAGGGCGTCCCCGATCGGGTGCGCGCGTCCGGCGCGCTTGAAGCCCACGCAGCCCTGCGCGAGGAAGTAACGCTCGAGACACACCGCGCCGAAGGCCTCGCGGCAGTTCTCGCCGTCCTCGCGCACCTTGTTCATCCCCGGGCAGAAGAGCGTGTGGTCGTGCACGTAGCGCACGACGCTCGCCGCCTCGACGAGCGCCTCCGAGGCGTCGACGTTGCGGCAGGCGGAATGGAAGATCACGTCGGGGCGGACCTCGTCGAGGCGGCGTTCCAGGGCACGCCGGTCGCCGCGCGCGAGCCGCGTTCCCGAGAGCGCGGGCACTTCGATCGTGGGGACCCGGGCGAAGGGAGGGCGCTGGTCCTCGCGGCACAGGACGCTCACGCGGTGCCCGCGCTCTAGGAGCGCGGGCACGACCACGGCCGCGTGCCGCTCCGTGCCGCCGATCAGACCCCAGGTGTCGATGACGAACAGGACGTGCACGGTCGCGGCGCGGAGAGGGGCTACCCGATCGACATCAGGAACTCGCCGTTCACGCGCGTCTTCTTGATCTTGGAGATCAGGATCTCCATCGCCTCGACCGGGTCCATCTCGTTGAGCAGCTTGCGCAGCATCCAGATGCGCTTGATCTCCTCGGGAGTGAAGAGCAGCTCCTCCTTGCGCGTGCCGGAACGGTTGATGTCGAGCGCCGGGAAGATGCGCCGGTCGGAGAGCCGCCGGTCGAGCACGAGCTCCATGTTGCCGGTGCCCTTGAACTCCTCGAAGATGACCTCGTCCATGCGCGAGCCGGTCTCGACCAGGGCCGTGCCGAGGATGGTCAGGCTCCCGCCTTCCTCGATGTTGCGCGCGGAGCCGAAGAAGCGCTTGGGGAACTGCAGCGCCGTGGCCTCGATGCCCCCGGAGAGGAGCTTGCCGTTCGAGGGTGACTCGTTGTTGGAGGAGCGCGCGAGTCGCGTGATCGAGTCCAGCAGGATGCACACGTCGCGGCCGGCCTCCACCAGGCTGCGCGCCTTCTCGATCACCATGTGCGCGACGCGCATGTGTCGCGACGAGGACTCGTCGAAGGTGGAGCTGATCACCTCGCGCTTGCCCTCCGGGAGCGAGCGCTCGAAATCGGTCACCTCCTCGGGGCGCTCGTCGACCAGGAGGATGATCAGGTGCACGTCGGGGGAGTTCTCGACGATGCTCTTCGCCATCTGGTGCAGGAGCACGGTCTTGCCCGAGCGCGGGGGCGCGACGATCAGGCCGCGCTGGCCGCGCCCGATGGGCGTGATCAGGTCGGCGATGCGCATCTCGAGCGGGTTCTCGGAGGTGCCCTCGAGGATCATGCGCCGGTCCGGATAGAGGGGCACGAGCTCCTTGAAGGGCGTCCTTCCGATGGCCTCCTCGGGGGGGCGCCCGTCGATCGAGGCGATGCTCTTCATGGCGAAGTACTTCTCGCCCTCGCGCGGCAGGCGGATCTCGCCCTCGATCGTCATGCCGGTCCGCGTGCCGAAGCGCCGGACGAGGGAGGGCGGGACGAAGACGTCCTCCTCGCTCGCGAGGTAGGAGTTCTTCGGCGTGCGCAGGAAGGCGTGGCCGTCCGGTCCGAGGTCGAGGAGGCCGGTCACCTCCACCGGTTGCGCCTTCTGAAGCCGGGCGGTGGTGAGCGCCCAGACGAGGTCGCGCCGCCGGCGGAGCCCGTCGGCGTTCTCGATGCGCTCCTCCTGCACGAGATCGTTGAGGTCGGCCAGCGGGAGTCCTTCGATCTGCTCGTACGCCGTGGGCTTGACGCGCGCGCGCTTGGCGGGCTTCACCAGCGTCGCTTCGAGCTCCGAGATCTCCTGCTCGCTGAGATCGGCGGGCAGCGCGCCGTAGTCGATGCGCACCTCCGGCGGCGGCGCGATCGCGACGCCACCTCCTCCGCCGCCTCCCATGCCCATGCCGGGAGGTCCCATCCGGAACTTCTTCTTCCGCTGCCAGTTGCGCTTCTTGCCCATGGTTCGGGGGGCGTCCTTGGCCCCGTGGCTTTCTTCAGGGGACGCGTCCCTGGAGGAGGCGCTGCCGCAGTTCGCGGGCGGCTCGACCGAGATCGTCCAGGTTTCCTTGGTTCTCGAGCACGTGGTCGGCTCGCGCTCGCTTCAGGGCGAGCGCGAGCTGGACCGCTTCGCGCCGTCGGATCTCGCCCCTCGGCCATCCGCGGCTGGCTCGGGCGCGGGACTCGCGCTCGGCTTCGCCGCACTCGACGAAGACCAGAGCGTCGCACGCTCGCGCGAGCCCGTGGCTCTCGTCGTTCTCGAGGAGCAGGGGGACGTCGAGCACGACGATCGGAACCGCCGCGGCCCGAGCCTCCCCCAGGCGCTCCATGATCCTCGCACGAACCCGGGGATGGATCCAGCCTTCGAGGGCGCGGAGCGCCTCGGTCCCTCGGTCGGGGCCGAAGACGAGCTCCGCCAGGGCGCTCCGATTCGGTCGCCCCTGTGCGTCGAGGAGCGCGTTCCCGAAGCGCTGGCGCAGGAATCGCACCCCGTCGGGGGAGGCGAGTTCCTCGCTGGCGAGTGCGTCCGCCGAGAGGACCCGGCCGTCGGGCCCCGCCAGGAGCCCCGCGACCGCCGATTTCCCGCAGGCGATCCCGCCCAGGACGCCGACGACCAGGGGGCGGCTCCGAGGGGCGGCGGCGGAGGAGCTTTTCCGATTCAAGTGGGGGAAACCCGGGAGAGGAGCGAGGGTAGGAAGCTACGACCCGTCTCCCGAGGGGTCAAAGCTCCCCTGGCGCCCGAGCAAGACCTTGCGGAGTCGAGCATCCGTCGGGTAAGAAGTCCCGCCCGGGTTCGGCTACCTGACCCCTGCATCCAAACCCTAGGAAGCCTCGATTCCGCGTGCATCGGGCCGGAGGGCGGTTTCGAACCCCATGGAAGTCCTCGAGGAACCCTCATGATCCTTTCGAATCGCGGGGCCGCTCGCGTCGGCGTCGTCTGGCTCGTCTGCGTCGGCGTTCTGATGCTCGTGGCGCTGACCTTCGCCTTCATCACCCAGAGCGATCTCGGGCACGTGAGGGAGGCCCTCGACAAGGCGAACAAGGACAAGGACGATGCGGTGGCGCAGTTCGAGCCGGCCAACACGGTGCGGCGCGACCTCTCCCGGATGCTGGGCTGGTACGACCGCTCCTCGCCGGATCCCTCCACCGACCTCGAGACCGCCAAGCGTTACTTCGAGGAGACCCTGAAGCCGAAGTTCGGCGGGGACCTCGACGCGGACAAGGACTTCGAGAACGCCCTGCCGAAGGTCCTGGCCGCCTATGACGCCCGTGGAGCCAAGATCGCCGAGCTCGAAACACGCGCCGAGACGCTGACGAGCGAGATCCAGGCGGCCCAGTCCGCGCTCTCGAGCGTGCAGCAGGAGAAGGACCGGACCATAGCGGACCTGAGGAGCCAGCTCGCGGACGAGCAGCAGAACGCCGCCAACCGCCAGAAAGAGCTCGAGGGCCGGCTCTCCGGCCAGCAGCAGCTCGTCGCCGACCGCGACTCGGAGCTGCGTTCCGTGCGCGACGGATTCGAGAACGCGCAGCGCGGATGGAACCGGGAGAAGAACCTGTACGAGGCCCGCATCGCGAACCTGGTCGAAATGACGGGCTTCGCGCGTCCGGAGTTCGCCAGCAATGCCGACGGGACCATCCTCGACGTCTCGCGCAAGCTCTCGCTCGCCTGGATCGACATCGGCGCGAACCAGCGGCTCACGACCGGGACGCGCTTCCGGGTCCAGGGAGGTCCGGCGGGGAACCGCCACGACAAGGCCTGGGCCGAGGTGACCCAGGTCGAGTCGAATCGCGCGGAGGTCTCGCTCTCCAGTCTCGTCGATACCTTCGACCCGGTGGTCAAGGGCGACGTCGTGGTCAACCCGCTCTACGATCCCAAGGGCGAGCGCAACGCCGTCCTCGCCGGACGCTTCTCCGGGATCTACGGCAAGGAGGAGCTGGTCGCCCTGCTGCAGAGGATCGGCGTCAACGTCCAGGACGACCTCGACTACACGACCCACTTCCTGATCGTCGGATCCGAGCTCTACAACGATCCGGTGACGAACGAGCCCCTGGAGGAGCCGCTCGCACCGAGCGAGTTGGCGGTCTACAAGGACGCGGTCGCCAAGCAGGTGAAGATCGTTCCGCTCCAGGACATCCGGGAGTTCTTCCGGCTCGGGCAGTAGACCCGATCCGGTCCGGTCCGCGAGCGGGCCGCGCAAGGGGCGCGCGGCCCGCTTTCGCTTCCCGGGTTCCGGCCCCAACCTCTTGGGATCGGGCCGATGCGCGGGCGAAGATGGGTAGGCCATGACGGACGAATCGGGGGATCCCTTCGGCGGCACGCGCATGACGCTCGGGGAGCACCTGCAGGAGCTGCGCGTCCGGCTCTGGCGGGGTGTCGTTGCGGTCGCGGTGGCCTTCGTGCTCGCCTGGATCTTCCAGGATCACATCCGCGACGCCGCGATCTGGCCCTACGAGCGCGCGATGGACATGCTCGAGGTGCACTACCGGGACGAGGCCCTGGCGAAGCTCGCCGCCGATCCGAGCCTGCAGCGCACCGAGTACTTCATCACCGCCGATCCCTCGGACCTGCGCCTGCGGAACTTCGACCAGGGGTTCCGCTGGATCCGGCCCACGGAGCCTTTCGTGTTCCTCCTCAAGCTCTGCTTCTATGCCGCGCTGATCGTCGGTGGACCGATCCTCCTGTGGCAGATGTGGGGCTTCGTCGCTGCGGGCCTCTACAAGCGCGAGCGACGGCTGCTCTTCTCCTACTTCCCGTATTCGGTCTTCGCCTTCGCCGTGGGGGTCGCCTTCGGGTATTCCCTGGTCCTTCCCTACGGACTCTACTTCCTGAACATCCTGGTCCCGATCGAGATCGGCCGGCCGGCGATCACCCTCGATTCCTACACGGGCTTCCTGGCGTCCCTGTGCGTCGCCTTCGGGTTCGTCTTCCAGCTCCCGCTGGTGATGACCTTCGCGGCGCGCACGGGGCTCGTGACGCCGACCTGGATGGCCAAGCACCGGGGACACTTCGTGGTCGTGTCCTTCATCATCGCCGCCATCCTCACGCCCACGCCGGACGCCTACACCCAGTGCATGATGGCGATCCCCCTGTGCCTCTTGTACGAGCTCGGGATCTGGACGTCGCGCGCGGCCGCCCGCCGGCGCGTGGCGCAGGAAGCGCGACCGAGTTCCGCGTGAATCGCCCGCTCGAGAGAGCCTTCCTCGTGGCCGTGGGGGACGAGCTCCTCGCCGGCGCCCACATGGACCTGAACTCGCCCGAGCTCGCGCGCAACCTGGCGCGCCTGGGGATCGCCGTCCAGGGCGTCGAGATCGCGAGCGACGACGAGCAGGCGATCGCGCGCGCGGTCGCGCGCGGCCGGGAGCGTGCCGAGCTCGTGCTGGTCACCGGCGGCCTGGGGCCGACGCTCGACGACGTCACGCGCCACGGCGTCGCGCGGGCGCTCTCCCGCGGGCTCGTCCCGAGCCCCGAGGCCCGGGCGGATCTCGAGCTCTGGTATGCGCGGCGCGGGACGCCGATGCCGGCCGCGAACCTGCGCCAGACCCTGCTCCCTGAAGGAGCGGAGCGGGTCAGGAACCGCGTCGGAACGGCGCCGGGATTCCTCGTCGAGGACGAGCGCGGGATCGTGGCGGTCCTGCCGGGGCCGCCGCAGGAGATGCGCGTCGTGTTCTGCGAGGAGATCGAGCCCTGGCTGCGCGCGCGCCGTCTCGTCGGCGACGCGCTCGCGGAGCGACACTTCCACCTCTTCGGACTCTCCGAGAGCGCGTTCGCCGGAGAGGCCGGCGACTGGATGGAGCGCGACGCTTCCCCGCGCATGGGTTGCGCCGTGAAGGACGGCGTCCTGTCGGTCGTCCTGCGCGCGCGCGTCGAGCGTCCTCGAGCGCACCAGGAGCTCGCCGAGCGCGAGCGCGCGTTCCGCGAGCGCTTCGCGGCCCACGTGTTCAGCGAGGATGACCCCGCGCTCGAGTCGGTGCTCGTGAAGGAACTCCTCGCGCGGGGCGTGCGCGTGACCTTGGCCGAGTCCTGCACCGGGGGCCTGGCGGCGGCGCTCCTGACGCGCATCCCGGGGGTGAGCGCCGTCTTCGAGCGCGGCTTCGTGGTCTACGCCGATCGAGCGAAGGAAGAGCTCCTCTCCGTTCCGCGCGAACTCCTGGCGCGGCACGGCGCCGTCTCGCGCCAGGTGGTCGAAGCGATGGCGCAGGGCGCGCTCGCCGCGAGCGGGGCGGATCTCGCACTCGCCGTCACGGGGATCGCGGGACCCACGGGGGGCAGCGCCGAGAAGCCCGTGGGACTCATGTGGTTCGCCACGTGCTTGCGCGGCGACCTGCGCTCGGAGATGCGGCGCTTGCCGCCCTTCCAGCGCGAGTGGATCCAGAACGGGGCGGCACGCATGGCGCTCTTCCTCGGGTTGAGGCGCCTGCGCGGCCTCGATTGACCGCCCGCACCTGCGCTGGTATCGTCCCGCGCTCGAATCCGTTACCCCGTGGTGTAATCGGCAACACAACAGGTTTTGGTCCTGTTTTTCCTGGTTCGAGTCCAGGCGGGGTAACCCCGATCGCGCGCGTCAACGGCCGCGCACGAACGCTTCGGAACGGAAGTGCGCCGCGCGCTCGAGGGCGTGGGTGAGTTCCGCGGCGCTCGGCTCGTCGGCGACGAAGTCGATTCCGAACTGGCGTGCGAAGCTCAGCTCCAGGTGGTCGGCGAGCTCCGCGGGCCCCGTGTCCGCTCGGTCCAGGCGGGCGACCGTGTCGTCGAGGGGGCTCGGCCCGAGCTTGATCGATCCGTGGTGCAGCACGCGCTCCCGTGTGCGCCGCTGGGCCGATCCGACGCCCTTGCGCTCGTTCCAGGCGAGATCCAGGGGGTGCGAGCGCTGGAAGCACATCCCGCTCGAGGCGCGATCGGAGAGCAGGGGGCACTCGCCCTTCGCCCGCGCCCGGACCCCGAGATCGGCGAGCGCGGCGGCGATCGCGTCGTGGATCCGCCGATAGGAGGCGCGCACCTCTCCGCGGACCAGCGGGTGATCCGCTGCAACCGCGATCGAGAACGTGAGTTCGTTCGCGTGGTGGATCGCGCCTCCCCCGGTCGGACGGCGGACGACGACGCTCGCGCGCGAGGTCTCGGGGACGTCCGCGAAACGCTGGAAGAAACCGAGCGACAGGGCCGGCGGATTCCAAGTGTAGAAGCGCAGCACCGGGAGCGGGCCGGAAACGAGGAGCAAGGCCTCGTCGAGACCCATGTTGAAGCCCGGCTCGCGCCCGAAGGTTCGCAGGAGGCGCCAGGCGCTCGGCATCGGTTGCGCCGTCCAGGACGGGTCAGTGGGCCTGGGCGGCGAGGAAGGCCTCGTAGGCTGCCGCATCCATCAGCTCCGATCCCTCGAAGGACTTCGTCTTCGGCGTGAGCCGGACCATCCAGCCGGCGTTCCACGGGTCGCGCGAGAGGATCTCCAGGTGCTCTTCGACGGACACGTTGATCTCGACCACCGTGCCGGCCACGGGGGCATTGAGGTCGGCCACGGCCTTCACGGATTCGATCTCGCCGAAGGTCTCGCCGACCTCGACCATGCGTCCCGGCTCGGGGAGGTCGCAGTAGACGAGGTCGCCCTCGTTGCCGCTGCACAACTCCTGGACGGCGAAGTCCGTGATGCCGATGAGCACGGTATCGCCTTCCGTCTTCACCCACTCGTGAGTCTTCGTGTACTTGCGGTCGTTCGGGCGCATGGGGGATTCGTCTCTTCCTAGGGCTTCACGGGGCTCGCAGGGGTCCGCTTGCGAGTGCGGGAGTAGAAGGGCAATTCGCGCACCGTGCAAGGCTGTCGCCGCCCGCGCACGTCGATCTCGAGCTCGCGTCCTTCGGCGTCATGGCCCAGCCGCACGAAGGCCGAGCCGATGTTCGTTCCGAGCGTGGGAGAGACCCCGCCGGAGGCGACCTTCCCGACCCCCTCGTCGCCCTCGAGGAGCTCCATGCCCTGGCGTGGGACGCGCGGGCCTTCGGTCACGATGCCCACCAGGCGTCGCGTCGTGCTGGAGCGCAGGCGTTCGAGCGCCGCGCGCCCGACGAAATCGCCCTTCTCGGGCGTCAAGGCCACGGCGAAGGCGAGGCCCGCTTCGAAGGGGTTCGTCCGCTCGTCGATCTCGTGGCCGTAGAGCGCCATGCCGGCCTCGAGCCGGAGGACGTCGCGCGCTCCCAGGCCGATCGGCAGGAGACCCGCCGGGGATCCTGCGCGCGAGATCTCGTGCCACACGCGCTCGGCCTCCGCGGCCGGCAAGTAGATCTCGAATCCGTCCTCGCCCGTGTATCCCGTGCGGCTGATGCGCGTCCCGGGGAGTCCGCAGACGGTGCCGAAGGCGAACTTGTAGTAGCCGATCGAGCCGAGGTCGATGCCGCTCACCACGCTCGCGAGGATCTCCACCGAGCGCGGGCCCTGGAGGGCGAGCATGGCCTGTTCGGCGGTCCGATCGACCACGCGCGCCTCGAGTCCCGCGGTGCGGGAGCGGATCCACTGGATGTCGCGCTCGGTGTTGGATGCGTTCACGACCAGGTAGACCCCCGACTCCTGGCGGTAGAAGAGGAGATCGTCGAGGGGGAAGCCGTCCTCCCCGCAAAGGAGCGAATAGCGGATGGCGCCGGACGGGGTCCGGGCGCAGTGGTTGGTGCAGACCCGATCGACGAGCCCGATCGCGTCGTGTCCCGCGATCTCCAGGCGTCCCATGTGGGAGAGATCGAAGAGCCCGGCCGTCCGGCGCACCGTGCGACCCTCCGCGAGGATCGAGGCGTATTGCACGGGCATGTGCCAGCCGCCGAACTCGACCATGCGCGCGCCGAGGCCCACGTGGACCGAGTGGAGAGGGGTCTCTTTCATGAGCGAGAGGGGCGGGAATCTATAGGAAAAGGAAGAGCGGGGAAAGCTCGTCCGGACGCCCTTCCGGGGGGCCCCTCACGGGGGTGATTCCCTCCAGTTCCCTCGGGAGGGGGGTCGATACCTGCCAGGTCATCCGCCCGCGTACCTCCCCCTTCGAGATCGATCGGTGGGGCGGGAGCGGTCACGCATGTCCACCAGCACCCTGATCGTCCGAGACGCCACGCTGGCGATCAACGGAGCTCCCGAGGCACGCGGAGAGGTCTGCGAACACCTCGTCGCGCGCGTCGAGGAGGTCGCCGCCATGGACGCGGCAACCGCCGAGGCTTGTCTGGACGTACTGCGTCCCGTCGTGGAAGGCGAGGGCGCCGATGCGGAGGTGTTGCTCGCCTTGACGATCCTCGGGGTCGCGCAACCGGAGACCTGCCGCCGACAGGGGATCTCCTCGATCGCGCCGGGCCGACGGCTCGCCGCGCGTCAGGAGCAGTCCGGCGACCCGGAGTCCGCCAAGGGCGTGCTCGAGTTCCTGCTCGAACGGCATCCGGATCAGAAGTCGCTCGAACGCGACTATGCAGCGGTCCTGCGTCGTCAGGGAATGGTCCAGGATCTCGTGCAGCGCTACCACGAGCGCGCCGAGGCCCTGCTGCGCGAAGGCAAGACCCACGAGGCGATCGGATGGCTGCGGGAGATCCTGCAGCTCGACCATTCTCGCAAGGACGTCGCACGACAGATCCGCGACCTGCGTCTGAAGGAGTCGCGCTCCCAGCGCTGGAGCCTACGCGGGATGCGTTCGGTGCTGGTCCTCTTGTTCGTCGGTGGCGGGCTCGCCTGGCTCGTCGCGCACGAACAACGCGTGAACGAGATCTATGGAGGTCTCCCCCAGGCGCGCTCCGGCGACGTCGCGTCCATGCGCCGGCGCCTGGAGGCCCTCGAGGACTTCATCGCGGCGAATCCGTGGTGGCTGGGGAGCTTCTCGGCCCTGTCCGAACGCACCGAACTCCACGGCAAGCTCTCCGGGCTCGACCTGAACGAACGCATCCGGGACGATCAGCTGACCCTGGAGCTCTTCGACAAGACCGAGGCCGCGGAACTCGCGCGCGGCCGAGGTCGCATGCACGCCGATTCCGGCAACCTTCGCAAGGCCCTGGAGGACTTCCAGCTCGCGCTTTCGCTGGCGCCCGCCGACTGGCCGGAACGCGAGCGATTGGAACGCGATGCCGAGGCCGTTCGCGGCTTCCTCGAGGAGGAACGGTGACCTTCGTACGCAAACTGCTGGCGCAAAGACGCGTCCGCGCAGCACGGGCCGAAGTGTCCCGCGCGCCTTCTCCCAAGGCCTACGGGACCCTGGCCCAGGAGTGCGTGGCCGCGGGTCTCATGAGCGAGGCCCTGTCGACCTGCGAGGAGGGCCTGTCGGTCTTCCCGGGAAACGACCTCCTCGCACGACTCGCCGAGCGCTTGCGGCGCCAGGAGCGCGAACAGCGCATCTGTGAGCTCCGCCGGGAGACCGCCGAGGCCCCGCGCCCGGCGCTGTGGCGCGAGCTGTGCGGACTCCTGATCGAGGCGGGGATGCTCCATCGCGCCGAGGAGACGGCGCTCGAGTGGAAGAAAGCTCTCGACGACGCGGAGGCGCTCTTGTTCCTCGCGCGGGCCCGCTGCCAGCGCTACCTGGCCGACCGCGGCCGGGAGCTGGGGAAGCTCTCGTTGCAGACGCTGGACGAGAGCTCCAAGTGCCTGCCCTCGGATGCGCGTCCCTGGAGGCTGCGTCTGGAGCTCCTGAGCCGCATCGGAGCGTGGCGCGATGCCCTCGGGTGCAGCGCGAAGCTGCTCGAATTCACCCCGGGCGAGCCCGAGCTCGAGGCGCGCCACCGGAAGCTCCAAGGACTCTCCGAGGGCGCTCCGACCCTCGATCGGGCGCTGATCGACGTCGAGCGTACCGGTCGTTTCCCCGACGAGCCGGTCCCGAAAACGCCCGAGAGCGGTCGCTCGAACGCCGGCTCCGTGCGACCGATCCTGCGGGGTCTCGCCCAACAGCACGACGTGCACGCGGCGATGTACCTGAAGGGATCGACCGTGTTGATGCAGGGCCCCAAGGGCGCCACCGCCGAACGGACGGCGCGCGCAGTGCGGGCGGTCCTGGAGAGCGCACGCGGATCCGCGCGCAGGCTCGGCCTGGGCCAAGTCTCGCAGATCCGGCTCCAGGGGAACTTCGGTGTGCTCTCGATCGCGCCGGGCGAGCTCGACGCCGGAGCGATCTGGAGTCAAGGGAGGTTGGAACCCCGGCGCGAGGAAGCGCTGATGCAGCTCGCCGGCCTCAACGCCGACCTCGGAGAGAGGGAATCGTGATCCAAGTCCTCGAACCGCTTGCCGAGCTCCCGGGAGTCCAGCTGGTCATGCTCGTCACCCAGGACGGCGTGCCGATCGCCGTTCCCGGGCGCCGGGCCACCCAGGAGGAGCGGGACGCGGTGGCCGAGACGGCAAAGGAAAACGTGCTCGCCGCGCATTCCGTGGGCTGGTTCCGGGAGATCGCCGCCGCCGTGGCGCCGCTCTCCTGGGACGAACCCGCGCGCGCGATCCTGCTCTGCGCGCGTGGAGTCCTGATCGTCAGCCACGCGCGCAACGCGATACTCGTCGTCCTGCTCGCGCGGGGATCCTCTCCGGAGGACGTCCAGATCGCCATCGATGGAACGATCCGGCGCATCGAGCGCAACACGCGCGGCTCGGCCCAGCTCGCCGAGCCGGCGAACGACCCGTCCAACCCCCAAGCCCAACCGCCGAGCCCACTCCCGTCGAAGAACGGGAACAGGCCGGAGCGGGGGTTGGCCGATACCTCCCACAACGGAAAACGAGAAGATTTCTCCGGAAGGTGACATGGTCCAGATCAACTTTGCCCAAAAGACCGTCAACGTGAAGGTCGTCTACTACGGTCCGGGGATGTCCGGAAAGACGACCAATCTGGAGGTCGTCCACCAGCGGGCGCCCGAGGGCAACCGCGGCGAGCTCACGAGCATCAGCACGGACGGGGACCGGACCCTGTTCTTCGACTACATGCCGCTCGAGCTCGGCACGGTCGCCGGGATGCGCACGAGCTTCCAGCTCTACACCGTCCCCGGTCAGGTGTACTACAACTCGACCCGCAAGCTCGTGCTACAGGGCGTCGACGGCATCATCTTCATCGCCGACTCCTCGGCCGCGATGCTCGAGCAGAACCTCGAGTCGCTACGGAACCTCGAGGAGAACCTGAACGAGTACGGCAAGAGCCTCGCGACGCTGCCTCACGTGCTGCAGTGGAACAAGCGCGACGTTCCCGACGCGCTGTCCGTGGCCGAGCTCGAGCGGCTGCTCAACCACCACCACGCGCCGACGTTCGAGGCGATCGCCAACTCCGGTCAGGGAGTGTTCCCGACCTTGAAGGCCCTGGCCGGGAGCGTGCTGAAGAACATCATCCAAGAGAGCGGGGGGGCACGCAGCTCTCCGGCGGCTGCAGCCATGCCCGCGCCGGGTTCCGCACAGCGCGCGGCCTCGAACCCCTTCGGCTCTTCGGCCCAGGCGCCCGGGGCCGTCTCCCTGGGGTCGGCCGGGCTCCAGCTCGCAGCCCAGCGCGCGCCCGCTCCCGTTCACGGGCGCGTCGCCACCCAGCCCGCCCCGGCCCTCGGCGCCCAGGCGGCGGAGGGTCGCCAAGCGAATGCCCCCGCCGAGTTGATGCAGCCGCGGGCGAAGAGTCCCGCGCGCTCGTCGCGGCCGGCGGCGACACCGGCGAAGAGCGCTCCCGCCCGCCGGACGCAGCCCAAGAATCGATCTTCTCCGGCGCGGTCCTCGAGTTCCTCGCACTCGGGCAAGAAGTCCCCCGTGGGCCTCTTCCTCGTTCTCGCCGGGGGCCTCGGAGCGGCCATCGCGTGGGCGGCTCTCAAGTACCTCGGCTAACCCCAACAGGAGCATCCCGGAGATCCTCATGTCCAGAGACCAAAGACTCAGGGAAGACAGGCTGGTCTTCTACAAGAAGGACATCGATCGGCTGAATGCCGAGATCGACACCTTCCTCGAACTGTCCAAGGCTCGCTGCGTCCTGCTCGTCGACCGCGACGGGCACCTCGTGACGCGCCGGGGAGAATCGGTGAAGAGCGCAGAGGACACGATCTCCGCCCTGATCGCAGGTTCGTTCGCCGCGACGCGCGAGATGGCCCGGATCATGGGAGAGAACGAATTCGCCATCCTCTTCCATCAGGGGCAGCGCGACTCGATCCAGTTGCAGCTGATCGGGGAGCGGACCCTGATGGCGGTGCTCTTCGACGGACGCACCAACCTCGGGATGGTGCGTTTCTATGCCCAGGAGAGCGCGGGCCGGCTCCAGGAGGTCCTGGACGAGGTCACGCGCCAGGAACGGAGCGCCGACCTGGGCGACGACTACGGATCGAGCGCCAAGGACGCCCTGGACAAGCTCCTCTAGTACCGGCCGCAGGGCCGCCACGAGAGGAGCGCGTCCGTTCCTCGGGCCGCCGGGGCGAGTCCCGAGGGGGTCGACGCGGCGGTTCTCGTGGGGTCGGAGCGCGGATCCGTCGCGCGGACTTGCTCGCGTCGGGCGCTTCCGATACTCTTCCGCGCCCTTTCGACGACCCGCTGATTCGCCGGCTCGCGGTCCGGCGCTACCAACCATGGCCAGGGTGTGTGAGATCTGCAGCAAGAAGACGACTTCCGGAGGAACCCTGTCCCGGAGGGGACTCCCCAAGAAGAAGGGCGGGATCGGCCTGCGCATCACGGGCCACTCGCTGCGGAAGTATCACCCGAACCTGCAACGCGTGCGCGCCATCGTGGATGGCGAGGTTCGCCGACTGCGTGTGTGCACCCGCTGCATCAAGAGCGGGCGCTTGAAGAAGCCCGCTCGCGTCGCGGCGTCGGCCTGAGAATCGCCGGGGGAGAAGGAGCAGGCGAGCAGCGCCTAAGTCCTTTCCGAAGCGAAGGTTGTCGACTCGAGATCCACGCTCCTTCGACGGGAACGCCGCGCTCGTTCTCGATTCGAAGCGGGCGAATCGAAAGCTCGGAATCGACGCGAGGGAATCGTTCGCGGACGAGCGTTCCCGAAAATTGTTTTGGAAAGAGGGGAAAGCCGATCGCGAAACACGCCGATGAAGGACGGTGATGTCGTGGTGTGGGCGCTTATTCGGAGCGCCCCTCAATAGGAAGCAAGCCCAGGGAGAATTCTCTTTATGGCTAAGCGGAAGAAGAAGGCCAAGAAAGCCAAGGCCAAGAAGGCCAAGCGGCGTCGGAAGGCCTGATCTGCTGGAACCGGGCCTGGCTCCCTTGGGGGCCAGGCCTTTTCCGTTGGAAACCATCCCTACGTCATCGTCGTGAACAAGAGCGATCTCGTCTCGACCATCGCCGGCGAGCTGAATACGTCGAGGTTGTCCGCCAATCGTCTGCTCGACACCGTGCTCGCGAGCATCCGACGCGGATTGGTCCAGGAAGGAACCGTCACGATCACGGGCTTCGGTACCTTCGAGGTCAAGGACCGCAAGCCTCGCGTCGGACGGAACCCGCACACCGGCGATCCCATCCAGATCCATGCCGGGAAACGCGTGGGCTTCCGGGTCGGCAAGGGGCTGAAGCAGCTCGTCTAGCCGCGCGAGAGCCCGCGGGGATGGTTTGCGAGGGCCCCTGGGGGATCATCGGGGAGGGTCGCCGCGATCGGCTCGGTGGAGGACTGGAGCCGGTGAAGATGCGCATAGCGGCCGTTGCGCGCAAGGAGAGCCTGGTGGTTTCCTTGCTCCACGATGCGGCCGCCCTCCAGCACGAGGATGCGGTCGGCCCGGCGAGCCGAGGCCAGGCGGTGCGCGATGATCAGGGTCGTGCGCCCACGTGAAGCCTCTTCGAGCGCGTCGAGGACAGCGCGCTCGGACGCGGCGTCCAGTCCAGTCGCCGGCTCGTCGAGGATCAGGATGGGTGAGTTGCGCAGGATGGCGCGCGCGATGGCGATGCGCTGCTTCTGGCCTCCCGAGAGCGTGGTCCCACGCTCGGAGACCGTGGCCTCGTAGCCCTCGGGCAGCGCTTCGATGAACTCGGCAGCGTGGGCGGTGGCGGCGGCCGCGCGGATCTCCTCTTCGCTCGCTTCGGGCCGGCCGAAGGCGATGTTGTCGCGGATCGTGCCCTTGAAGAGCAGGGACTCCTGGAGCACGAGGCTGACTTGCTCCCGCAGCGACTGCACCGTGTAGCGCCGGACGTCCTCTCCGTCGACGAGCACGGCGCCCTCTGTCGGGTCGTACAGGCGCGGCACGAGACTTACGAGCGTGCTCTTGCCGGCGCCGGTCGCGCCCACGATGGCGAGTTTCTCTCCCGGCTCGATGCAGAGATCGATCCCGGAGAGCACCACGCGTCCCGGATCGTAGGCGAACGAGACGCCACGGAGCTCCACGCGCCCCCGGAAGGCCGGAGCGGGGCGGGCTCCGGGGAGATTCGCGACCTCCTGGTCGTGGCGCAGGATCTCGACCACGCGCTCGGCACCGATCTGCGCCCGGTAGAACCTCCCCGAACTCCGTGCCAGCGAACGCATCGGCGCGTAGAGGTTGGTGACGTAGGCGAAGAAAACCACGACGTCTCCGGTCGACAGGTCGTCGGCGAGGACGCGCGTCGCCCCGTACCACATGACGAGCGCCAGCCCGGCGGCCGAGAACAGATCGATCCAGGGCGCGGAGAGGGACTGGAGGCGCTTGATCTCCAGGCGCGCGTTCAAGCTCACGCGGCTCTGGGTCTCGAAGCGTTCGTCCTGCTGGTCCTCCTGCACCAAGCCCTGGACGATGCGGATCGACGCCAGCGTCTCCTGCGCCACCGAGGTCACGAGGCCGTCGCTCATCCGCGCTTCGCGCGAGGCGCCGCGGATGCGCCAGCGGTAGCGCAGGATGGTGGCGAACAGGAACGGTGCGACGGACAGAGCGATCAGCGCGAATTGCCAGTCGATCCACAGCATGAACGCCAGCATTCCGGTCAACAGGCAAGCGTTCGTGACGACGATGTGAGAAGAATCCGTGACGAGGTCGTCGATGGCGTTGATGTCGCCGCTGAGCCGCGTGGTCAGGTCGCCGGTTCGCTGGCGGTCGTGGAAGCGCAGCGACAAGCGCTGCATGTGCGCGAACAGGCGCCGGCGGAGGTCGAAGGTGAAGTGTTCGCCGATCCGGCCCATCGCGCGTCTGTAGTAGAGAGTCGAGAGGCCCGTCCCGAGGGCGATGAGCAGGGTCGTCGCGCAGGCGCCGTAGAGGATCTGCGTCCGGTCCAGCGGGAGCTGATCCAGCCAGGAACCGATGAAGGGCGCGCGCGAAGGCTTCTGGTTGATCACGCGGTCGATCACGACCTTCAACGGCCAGGGGCGAATGACCGTGAGCGCTGCGTCGAGCAGCATGGCGCAGTGCGCCAGCAGGAGCGGCGTGCGATAGGGCCGCAGCAGGCTGAGGAAGTGCTCGCGCCACTCGTGCAGCGATACCTTGGGCGGAACCAGCGCAGCGGCGGGCGGGCCTGCGGTCGCTTGCAGCGTCATGGCGTCTGAGCGCGGCCGCGCCTTTCCCGGACGGAGTCGACCGCGCGAGGTGCCCAGGGGAGATCCAGCGTGCCGCGAAAGTCCTCCACGACCAGGCGCTCGCCGTCCGGACCCGACAGCTCGGCCAGGCGCCGCAGGACGTGGCGGGCGCCCGCGCCCCGCAGGACCTTGGGCTGGTAGTCGACGCGCGGGTCGCGGTTCTTGACGTAGAGCGGGTAGACGAGGAGCTGCGTGCGCCGGTCCTCGAAGCGCAGCCCGACCAGCACGCCTTCCGCCTTGCTGTTGCCGGACCCGAAGGCGAAGTTGCCGATGCCGTAGAAGATCGGCCGATCGCGGTAGATCTCGAAGGGTTGGAGGACGTGCACGTGGTGGCCGATCACCGCGTCGGCGCCGCAGTCGATCGCCAAGCGGGCCCGGGCACGTTCTTCGGGCGATGGTTCGCGTGCGTACGGCACGCCCCAGTGGAAGGTGACGACGATGCGGTCGACCTGGCCGCGCAGGGAGCCGATGTCGGCTTCGAGCGCCTGCGGCGGATCCATGGCGCTGCCGGGGAGGGATCCGCGCGCCGCGGTGCGGCGGTTCCAGTAGTAGCCGAGGAAGCCGATCTCGAGCCCGCCGGCCTCGCGGATCGCCGGCGCGTGTGCCACGCGCTCGTCCTCGCCCGCGCCGATCGGCGTGATGCCCACGCGCCGTAGCGCCGCCAGGGTCTCCAGCACGCCCCGGCGTCCGCAGTCCAGCAGGTGGTTGTTGGCGAGCGTCAGCACGCGGAACCCGGCTCGCCGCAGCGTGAGCGCGAGCCGGGCGTCGACGCGGTACGAGTAGTTGCGCGGCATGCGCTTGGCCTCGACCGTCAAGGGGCCTTCGAGGTTCCCCAGGACGATGGCGGCCCGGCGCAGGACGGGCCGCACGAACTTGAACAGGTGTTCCGAGCCGTAGCGCGCGAGCACGGGCTTGGTGCGGCCGCCGATCATCGTGTCGCCGGCCGCGATCACCGACAGGGGCGGATCGTCCAGATCCCGGAGCCGCGCGCCGAGCTCGCCGCGCGCGAAGAGATCCTGTGTCTCGGGGATGTCAGCCGGAGGGACGTGCCGTTCGAGGCTGCCGCGCACGGCGGCGAAGCGAGCCTCGACTCGCTCGCGCTCGGCGCGCTCTGCGCTGCCGCGCAGGGCATTCGAGCCGGGGAGCGCGACGAACGAACGGTCCTCTGCGCCCGGCGCGGAAAGGATCCCGCGCTGGGCGAAGCACGCGAAGATCTGTTCGCGCTGACGCCCGTCGTGGAGCCGCTCGTCGGCCCGAAGCAGCGCGGACAGCGCGGTCCGGAAGCCGGCTCGCGCGTGGCGGACGCTCTTCACGGTCGGCGGGTACTCGCTCCCCTGCTCGGCGCCGAGCAAGAGCAGCGTCTGGAGAACGAGTCGGTCGCACGTCCGAGCTCCGTCTTCGCGCAGCCTCTCCAACCGGCCGCGCAGGTCCCACAGCGCGCCGGCCAAGGTGGTGCCGATGGCGTGCGGATCGGCGGCGCTGCAGCCGTCGGGGTCCGCCAGGGTGATCTCCGCGGTCAAGCTGCGCGGGTGGATCTCATGCTCGTCGTGACGGCGATGCCAGGCCCAGATGTGCGGCGTGCCGAGCATCGTCGCCGCCCAGTAGTCGCAGAAGCCCTCGTCGAGCTCGGTCTTGGCATTGCTCTGCCGGTCGCTCGCGCGCAGTGCGTTGGCACGGAAGTCGGCCGTATGCCGCGTGACGTGGTGAGCGTACTCGTGGTAGATCGTGCCGGCGTTGTGCGAGGCGATGTGGCGGTAGCGCCGGCCGGCCGCCTCCACCAGCGCGCCGTGCTCGAGCAGCTTCCACCCCGGGCCGAGATGGATCTCGCCGTGGGGGGAGATGGGCTCGTACTCGACCACGCCGTAGCGGCGTGCGGGCAGCCGGTAGTGTCCACCCTGGAAGGGCACCCAGCGGTCGAAGCGCAGGATGCCGTCGCGGGCGCCGTCCTGCCGCTGGGTCGCGGCGTGGTGCGCGTTGACCACCGCGACGACGAGCGGGAGCGAAGGCGCGCCGAGCTCCTGGAGCAGCGCATCCACGTGTGCCGCGATCCGGTCGACGTGGTAGTAGGTGTTCACCTCGCCGAAGCGCGAGGCTTCGACGTAGCGCTGGCGGTACCTCTCGCTGCGCAGCGTGAGCTTGTCGATGCGCGCGCCGCCGCAGTGGGGCTCGAACAGGAAGTCCCCGCGTTCGTCCGCTCGCGCGTCGCCGATGGACACGGGCACGACCTCGCCGACCCGTGGAGCGGGCTCGTTGACCATGCCCGCATTGCGCACGCGCACGAACCTTCCCCAGAGCCGGTCCCTGCCCGGGCCCTCGGTATCGAGATGCTCGAGCGGGAGGACGCTCGCCACGACCCGCCCTCCGGCTGGAACGCCCCCGTCGGGGATCCACGCGTAGACGCGGCCGCGACTCTCCCGGAACGGGCTTGGATCGCGGCTCGCGGCCATCACGAGACCGCCACGGGCCGGCGTGCCTCCGCCAGCCGCTCGTTGAGGGCCCCGCGCGCAAGCTCGGCGGCGGTGACGCAGGGAAGTCCCGTGACGGCGCTGGCCTCGCGCATGCCGAGCGGGCTCATCGTGAGCAGGCCCGAGAGCGCGAGCGGCTCGATGTGCCATCTGCGCAGGAGCTCGATGCCGCCCGCGGCCGCCAGCGGATCGCTGGCCGCGAAGAGCCACGCGTCGACCGTCTCGGTGAAGGGCGGGCTCTGGAGCAGCGCCGCGGTCTCGCGCTGGAGCGGACCGTCGGCGATCTCGATCACCACCCACTCGGTGCCGTGTGCGGAGGCGTGGGCGACGAGCAGCCGATGGAGCCCCAGCAGCTCGTCCAGACTGCGCAGGTAGGTGGAGGAATAGCCGCCGTCGACGAAGTCCAGAGCGGGCTCCGCGCCTGCGTCGCGCATGGCCCAGGCATCGCGGCCGGCGGCGGTGCCGGTCAGCTTCACGGCCGCGACGCGTTGGTTTCCGTTCCTGAGTCCGAGGATCGTGCTCATGGCGGTGTGCGTCTTGCCCGCGTCCATGTCGCTGCCGCAGATGGCCACGACCCGCGGCAGGTTTCGCTGAGCGATGGGCGGCAGCGCGAACTCCTGGAGGCGCAGGGCCCGGCTGTCCGCATCGCCGATCGCGCCCAGGAGCCGCAGCCGACTCGGATCGAGCATCTTCTCGTGCTTGCTAGCGAGCACGCCGCACACGCCGGCCATGGAGAGCAGGTCGCACGCGTCGCCGTTGGCGCCGGCGTAGCCCTCGAACTGCGTGGTCGCGTAGCGGTTGCCGAACACCACGGCGAGCCGGTCGCCCACGTGCAGGTGGCTCGGCCGTCCCGAGGCGAGCTCCAGGCGCGTGTTCTTGCCGATCGATTCGAGCCGCGCCAGGGCGATGTCACCGGCTTGCGGCGACCTTGGAACCGCGAGCAAGCGGGCCAGTCGCTCGCGGGGCACTCGCCGCAGCGCATAGGGAATGCGGAACGAGTCCTTGCTCAGGTCGACATCCATACATGTTGGCTCCTGCGCGAGCGCGGGTTTCTTCGATCGAAGCACAGGGTACCATCACGAACGTAGCTCGGGCGGGGAAAGCTCCCCCCCCTCGGGCCGTCATACTGGGCGCAAGAGTCCGTCATGCCCGGAGGATCCCATGCAGATGTCGGCGTTCCCCGCCCCGTGCCGCTCGCTCGCGCTCGTCGCAGCGGCGCTTCTCCCTAATCAGGAACCGGTCCCGGTCCGCGCGCGTGACCTGGGGGTCGCGATCGGCGAGCTCGCTCCGGGGCCGGGGAACGCGATCACCGACGTCGAGGGCGTCGCCGTCGGCCAGGCGACGATCTGCGAGGGAGAAGATCTGCGCACGGGTGTCACGCTGGTCTTCCCGCGCCACGGCGAGAACGTCTTCTTCAACCGGGTGCCTGCGGCCGTATACACGGGAAACGGCTACGGCAAGGCCGCCGGTTTCACGCAGGTGGAGGAACTGGGGGAGATCGAGACGCCCATTGCGCTCACCAGCACGCTCGTCGTCGGCGCCGTGCTGGACGCGATGGTGCAGAGGTGCCTGGCGCAGCCCGGGATGGAGGAAGTGCTCTCCATCAACGTCGTCGTCGGCGAGACCAACGACGGGTGGTTGAGCAACGCGCGCGCCTTCCCGGTGCGGCGCGAGCACGTCGAGGCTGCCTGGGAGGCGGCCTCGACCGGACCCGTTGCGGAGGGCTGCGTCGGCGCCGGCACGGGCACGGTCTGCTTCGGCTACAAGGGGGGCATCGGCACGTCCTCGCGCCGGGTGGAAGGCTGGACGGTGGGCGTGCTGGTGCAGACCAACTTCGGCGGGACCCTCAGGATCGCCGGCCGGCCGCTCCCGTCGACGCGCGAGCCGCGGCGCGAGGACGGCGGCTCGTGCATGGTCGTGATCGCCACCGACGCGCCGGTCCTCGCCCGCAACCTCGGCCGCCTGGCCAAGCGCGCCTTCCTCGGCCTCGCTCGCGCGGGCTCGGTGATGTCGAACGGGAGCGGCGACTACGCCATCGCGTTCTCGACCTACGCAGGGAACGCGATCGACCCGCGCGCGGCCGGCACGCTCGTGTTCACCGAGCTTCCGAACCAGGCGCTGAGCCCGTTCTTCCAGGCGGTCGTGGAGGCCACGGAGGAAGCCGTGCTGAACTCGCTCGTGGCCGCGCGGACCACGGCCGGCCGCGACGGGCACGCGGCCCAGGCCCTCGACCACGAAGCCGTGCGGCGGGCCGTGCACGGGGACTGAATCGTCACGCGCTAGAAGCCGACCGTCAGGCCGAGCTGCAGGACGTCGCCCTCGTCGGCGCCTTCGGTGCGGATCCAGTCGAGCTGCCACTTGCACTTGTGGCCGCGGACGTACCAGTTCAGGCCGAGCCACGTCTTGTGCGAGTCGTTCGCGTCGTCGAGGCCCTCGTAGCGCGCGGCGACCTCGCAGCGCTCGCTGAGCATGCAGGCCAGGGTCGCGCCGTAGGGCGTCGTGTCCGCGCGTCCGCTTGCGTTCTTGGCGGCCCCCTGCCTCACCGCCTTCGGGACGAAGCCCTCGCCATAGTCCACGATCTCGCCGTGGAAGAAGAACCGGCCGGACGCCCCTTCCAGCTCCGCCGCGAGCACGGTCCCGCCTTCGATCGTGCCCTCGTCGACTACGCCCACCGCGGTCGTGACGCGCGTCGGCGAGTCCACGCCGTAGCCGCCTTCCTGCTTGAGGTCGATGCCCGGGCCGAGCAGGGCCCAGGCGAGCTTGCCGGCGAGCAAGAACTCCTCTCTCGCGCCGTCGCCGCCGTTGAAAGCCGAGGCAAACCAGCGCAGCCGTCCGACGCGACCGTCGAGCATCCAACCCTGGTCGCGCCGGTTCCAGATCGCTCCCTGCGAGCTGCGCTCGAGGAACAGTCCCTTCGAGCGCGCGCTCGTGGCGCTGTAGAGGAAGGGCACCCGGAACTGGCCGACCGTGCTGCGAACGCTCTCCGTCAGGGGAAAGCTGACCCGGGCGTCGCGGACCCCCAAGACCGGCTCCCCATCCTCTTCTCGGAAACCGAAACCGAGAAGGTAGCGCACGTCCTCCGCGACGTTTCCGTTGAACTCGAGCCAGACGGGCCCCAGGACGACTCCCGAGACGTCGTCTCCGCCGCTCGGGTCGTCCGCGATCTCGTAGCGCGTCCGGATGAAGCCGCCGATCCTGGATTCCTCCGGCTGCGAGTCGGGCTTCTGGGCCAAGAGCGCGATCTCCCGATCGAGCCGCAGCCAATCCTCGGGAGCATCGCCGCTCCCCGCCGTCTGCGCCGGGACCAGCGCCGGGAGGAAAGAAGCCAGCACGATCATGGGATGGAGAGCCCGGCGATGGGCCCCGGGCCCTGGAGGATACCAAGCCCCCCTTGCGGATTTTCGCCGTTGCCCGTAGAAGTCGACTGAACCCATCGCTCGCAAGAACGGAGAATCCGATGGAGTCAGCAAACGAAGCGTTCGCGGGCGGACGCGGCATCCGACTCGGCGCGGGCATGCTCTTCGTGGTGCTCGCCGCGGGAAGCGCGCCGGCGCAGACGATCAAGCGCGTGAGCCTCGGGGGAGTCGGAGCCCAGGGCAACGCGCTCAGCTCCGACGGTCTGGTCTCGGCGGACAGCCTCTACGTCGTGTTCTCGAGCGACGCGACGAACCTCGTGCCCGACGATGTGAACGGCTTTCGCGACGCCTTCGTGCGTGACCGCCTGTCGGGCACGACCACGCTCGTGAGCGTCAGTTCGGGCGGCGCACAGGGCAACGCCTTGAGCAGCGCGTCCGATCCCTGTCCGATCTCGGCCGACGGCCGCTACGTGGTGTTCTACAGTTCCGCCGACAACCTCGTCCCGGGCGACAGCAACCTCGTGCGCGACGTCTTCCTGCGCGACCTGCAGACGAGCACGACGACGCGCGTCAGCATCAGCTCGGCCGGCGCGCAGGGCAACGACTTGAGCAGCGGGCCGACGATCTCGGCCGACGGTCAGTACGTGGCCTTCTATAGCTCCGCCGACAACCTCGTGTCGGGCGACACGAACCTGGTGCGGGACTGCTTCGTGCGCGACCTCGAGGCGAACACGACGACGCGCATCAGCGTCAGCTCGAGCGGCGTGCAGGGCGACGGCCTCAGCAGCGGGCCGATCATCTCGGCGGACGGGCGCTACGTGGCTTTCTACAGCTCCGCCGACAACCTCGTGTCGGGCGACACGAACCTGATCCGCGACGTCTTCGTGCGCGACCGGCAGACGAACACGACGACGCGCGTGAGCGTCAGCTCGAGCGGTGTCCAGGGCGACAAGCTCAGCAGCGACCCCACCATCTCGAGCGACGGGCGCTACGTCTGCTTCTACAGCGACGCCACGAACCTCGTCGGCGGCGACACGAACCTGGTGCGCGACGTGTTCGTGCGCGACCGCCAGACGAACACGACGACGCGCGCCAGCGTCGGCACGGGCGACGTGCAGGGCAACGCGCGCAGCGAGACCGCCGCGATCTCCGGAAACGGGCTGTTCGTGGCCTTCGACAGCGACGCCACGAACCTCGTCGGCGGCGACACGAACCTCGTGCGCGACACGTTCCTCCGCGATCGCCAGAACCTGACCACGATCCGCATCAACGCCAGCGCTTCCGGCGTCCAGGGCAACTCGAACAGCGCCGACGCGTCGCTCTCCGCCAGCGGGGACTTCGTGGCCTTCGGCAGCTACGCGTCGAATCTCGTGGCCGGCGACACGAATCTCACGGAGGACGTCTTCCTCTACATCCAGCGGCCCACGCCGCATGCGGGTCAAGCGCCGGATCCCCCGCGTCCGGGGGGAACGGTCCCGGCTTCGCTGGTCGTAGCGCCGGGCCCTGCCCGGGAGATCCTCTTCTGCCTCGCGGATCCGGCTGGAATCCCGCGGCCGGATGCACTGCCCTTCGTGATCCTCGGGACTCGGCCGACCGCCGACGGGAAGCTGGACCCGTGGTCCACGATCGGGATCTTCGCCGGCCCGCCTGGCACCGGCACGGTCCGAGTCGACCTTCCCTCGGAGTCCCTCCAGCGCGATCCGCTCTACGCGCTGGGTTTCTTCCTCGAGCCCACGCGGGGTGCAGGGGCAAGAGCGACACCAGCGCTGGTGACGGAGGCCGACTAACCGACCGAGGCGCCCGCCCCGAGGGCGGCGATCTCGCTCGCGATCTGCTCGTCGGAGAGCTTGGCGAAGAGTCCGCGGACCTCGCCGAGCGGCATTCCCTCCGGAACGAGCCGCCAGCGGCCGGGAGCCGGGAGGCCGGGCCAGGGTAGGTCGGCAGCGTCTCCGGTGCCGCCGACCATGCTCCACAGGGACTGCGCCTTCTCGGGCATGAAGGGGGTCATCCAGCGCGCGAGCCAGGCGATCCACTGGCAAGCGGCGTGGAGCACGCTCGCCGACCGCGCGGGATCGGTCTTGGCGAGCGCCCAGGGCGCCATGCGATCGACGAAGACGTTGCCCACGCTCGCGTTGCCCAGCAATTCCTCGGTCGCACGCCGGAAGCGGAACTCGCGGATCGACGCCGCCGGGTCGGAGATGGGGCCGCAATCCTGGAAGAGCGCGCGCACGAGCTCCTCCTCGTGCGGGGCCGAGAGCGCCGGGATGCGCCCGTCGTGGTGCTTCGCCACGAAGCGCAGGACGCGCGTCGCGAGGTTGCCGATCTTGTCGGCGAGCGATGCGTTGACGCAGCGCTGGAAGTCCTCCCAGCGCCACTCCGCGTCCGAGGTCTCGGGCGTGCTCGAGAGGAGGTAGAAGCGTGCCGCGTCCCGGTCGTGGCGCTCGAAGAAGCCCTGCAGGGGGATGGTCCGTCTCTGCGAGGTGGAGAACTTGCCCCCCTGGAGGTTGTAGAACTCGTTCGCCGGTACGGCCCAGGGCAGCACGTATCCCTGGCGCACGCCGTGGAGCATGGCCGGGAAGGTCAGGCAGTGGAACGAGATGTTGTCCTTGCCGATGAAGTGCACCAAGCGCGTGCCCGGATCCTGCCACCAGCGCTTCCAGTCGTCGGGACGACCGGCGAGACGCGCCCATTCCTTGGTGAAGGACAGGTACCCGATGGGCGCGTCGAACCAGACGTAGAGCACTTTCCCGCGCTCGCCGCCGGCCCGATCCTCGGGGACCGGGATGCCCCAGGAGAGATCGCGCGTGATCGGGCGGGGCGCGATCTCGTCCAGCTGGTTCCCGATGAAGCCGGTGACGTTCGGCTTCCAGGAATGGGAGCGGAACCAGTCCCCGAGAACCTCGTCGCGCAGCTTGGGCAGATCGAGGTACCAGTGCAGCGTGGCGCGCTTCTCGGGAGCGGTCCCGCAGATCCTGCAGGCGGCCACGGTCATCCTCAGCGGATCGAGCTCCTGACCGCAGCGCGGGCACTCGTTGCCGCGCGCGGCCTCGAATCCGCAGCGGTAGCAGGTGCCGAGGACGTAGCGATCGGCCAGGAACATCCGGTCCTTGGGACAGTAGAGCTGCTCGCTCGTCCGCTTCAGGAGGTAGCCGTTCTCGTCGAGGCGGCGGAAGAACTCCTGGCTGGTCGCGCGGTGCTCGGGACACACGCTCGTGCCCGACCAGACGTCGAACTCGATCCCGAAACGGTCGAAGGTCGACTTGATCGTCTCGCGCCAGCGACGCACGTACTCGGCGTAGGGAACGCGCTCCTGCTCGGCGTGGATCGTGATGGCCGTGCCGTGCTCGTCGGCCCCGCACACGAAGAGCACCTCCTCGCCGAGCGCGCGCAGCGTGCGCACGTAGCAGTCGGCCGGGAGGTAGGCGCCCACGAGGTGTCCGAAGTGCAGCGGCCCGTTGGCGTAGGGGAGGGCGCTCGTGACGAGGTAGCGGGGCATCGGCGCGGCGATCTTAGGCAAGCTCGAGGGGCCGGGCGAGCCTCTCAGGCTCCGCCGAGGGCCGCGCGTCGCACGAGCGGTTCGAAGAGGGCCGGACGCAGGCTTCCGGCTCGTGCGAGGAAGCCGAGCGCGCTCGGATGTCCCGCCAGGAAGCGCAGGGCCTTCGCGAGCGCGCGGCGGGAGCGGCTCTCGCGCGCGAGAGCCCGGGCATAGGCGCGCTCGACGGCCCCGGGATGCGCGCCGCGCAGGAGATCCGCGCAGGATCCGGCAGCGAGCACCCCCGAGCGGAGCGCGATCGTGACGCCGCAGCCGAGGATCGGATCGACCGCCGCTCCGGCGTCGCCGGCGAGGAAGGCGCCCGTGCGGGCGACGGCGCGCGCCCGCAGCCGGTCGAGACGCCGGCCGCGGGGCGGGGTCACGAGCGTGCCGAGCGCCGAGCTCGCCCGGGGCGCTGCGTCGAGCGCGAGGCCCACGAGCTCCTCGGGGCCCCGCGCTCCCTCGAGGGGACGTTCGAAGAGGAACGCGGCGTTCACCAGGCGTCCGGGGAGCGGCGTCAGGTAGACCTCGCACCCGCCGGTGAGGTGCACCTCGACCCCGGTCAGCGGACGCGCGGATTCGAAGCGGCAGCGCAGGCCGAAGCGTCCGGATGCGTAGCCCGTCGGCCGCAGCCAGTCCACCGCATCCCCCTGGGCTCCGTCGGCGAGGATCAGCGTGCGCGCGTGCGTCGCTCCGTCTTCGTGCTCGATCGTGAAGCCCGCCGCGCGCGCTTCGATGGGCCGCACCGCCGCCCTCTCGAAGATGCGTTCGATGCGCGGCTCGGCGCGAACGGCCCTGGCGAGCGCGGCGGCGAGCCGCGGCCGCGGGATCGCGAGCGCCTCCCCGGGGAGCAAGAGCGCGAACGAACGCCCGCGCGGCACGACGTAGCGCAGCGTCCGGAAAGGGAACACCTCGCCCGCGCCGAACTCGATCCCGAGCTCGCGCAGGGCGAGGACGCCCTCGGGCATCAGGCCCTCCCCGCAGGGCGTGTCGGCCGGCTCCCGGAGCGGGTCGAAGAGCGCGACCGAGAGGCCGCGCCGTCCGGCGGCGAGCGCCGCGGCGCTGCCGGCGGGCCCGGCGCCGACGACGGCGAGGTCGAAGTCGGCGCGCGCGGTCACTTCTTCGCCGCCCCTGCTGGCTGCACGAGCTCGAAGGTCCATTCGGGCAGGAGACCGGGCTCCTCGGGCCCGATCCGGATCCCGCGCACGGTCATGGCGTCGGGCGTCACGGTGGTGAAGCGCGCGAAGAGCGGGACGCCGCGCGCCTTCACGAGAGCTTCGCGGACTGCCGTGGGGATCCCCGGAGCGACGAGCAGGAGCTCGGCGAAGTGCGCTTCGCCGGCGAGCCCCTCCAGGCGCGCCCACTCGCGCTCGCCCAGGGAGAACGAGGTGCGATTGCCTTCGGTCTCGGCCTGCATTGCCGCGCCCGAAGGAAGCAAGGCGAGGAACCCCTCGACCCGCTCCAGCCGGCCGGGAACGTGGGGAACGTGCATGTTGCAGTTGCCTGCGTTCGGGCGCGCCGGCGGATGGATTTCGTCCTCGAGTTCTTCTTCGGCGCTGCGGGCCACGCCGGCAATCCCGACCCGGTGATGGTCGACGACGATCGAGCCCGCGGCGGTGCGCAGGATCCACTGAGCTGCCGCAGGCCGCTCCCAGAGTAGGCGCTCCCCGTCGACCCACAGGCGGCCCGTCTCGCTCGTTCGCCCGAGCGAAGCGCCCTTCTCGTCGAGCCGCTCCTCGGCGAGCTCGATCGAGCGCGACGCGGCCGGCCGTAGCTCGCTCTTCGCCGGCTGGAGGACGAGGTCGAACCACACCTTGACTTCGTCGTCCATCGTGACGAACAGCATCGAGGGCGGCTCGACGCCGAAGTCCTCGATGTCGAGCTTCGCCTTGCCCGTGAGGTGCAGACCGCCGTCCGCGCGGCCCTCGACGTCGACGGCGAGTTTCGTCTCGCGCTCGACGCCGTGGATCGAGAAGCGTCCGGTGATCTCGAGCCGGCACTTCGCCGGGCTCCAGGCACCCCGGGTCGAGCCGAGGTCGAAGCGGATCTCGGGGAACTTCTCCACCTCGAGCGTCTCGCGCATGTCCTCGTCGCGGCCCTTGCTGTTCGTGTCGAGCGAGGCCGCCTCGATCGCGATCCGTCCTCCGGCGAGCGCGAGGCGCGCGGGCTCGAGGCGCACCTCGCCCGTGATCTTCCGCGTGCGCCCGGTGAAATCGTGCAGCGTCGAGCTGCCATCGAAGCCGGCCTCGCTCGCCTGCGCGTCGACGAGGAAGCGCTGGATCGCCGGTCGGAAGGGCTCGGCGGCCTGCGGGGCCGCCGCGGAGCTCCCAGCGAGGGACTGGAGGACCGTGGACAGGAGAAGGGAGAGCATCACGTCGCGGCTCCGGATGAAGCCCTGCGAGAAGAGAAGCGCGGAAGGAGGGCCCCCTTCCCGCCCATGAGCTCCCGGTAGCCTTGGATGCGTGCGAGCAGCGCGTCCTCGCCCTTCATGCGCCGGCGCAGCACGACGGCGTGCAACGGACCGGTCGCGAGGAGCGTGATCCACGCTTCGGCGGCGAGTCCGAGCCCGAGGAACTCGAGCAGCACCCCGAGGTAGTTCGGATGGCGGATCCAGCGATAGGGACCGCTCGCGACGACCCGGAGCTCGGGATGGACGGCCGCGCGCGCGTTCCATTCGACGCCGAGTACCCGCATGCACCAGAGGCGCAACGCCTCGCCGGCGAGGAAGAGCGCGAGGCCGGCGAGCACGAACGGCCAGGCCGGAGGACGGTCGCGCAGGACGAGTTCGACGCCCGTGCCGAGGAGCCACGTCGTCTGGGCCGCGACGAGGAGGATCCAGTTGCCGCTCGGGTCGGCGCGCTCGCCTGGCGTGGCGCGCGCGGCGAGGTTCCTCTGTGAGCGGAGGAGCTCGGCGAGGCGCTGGAGCGCCACCCCGGCGATCGCGCCGAGCAGGAGGAGCACGCGGACTCCCATCGAGGGAAAGTCTAGCCCCGACCCGGGGATTCCCGTGCCGGGGTGGACCGGAGGCGCCGGCCGGGGCGGCAGGCCCACCACGCGGCGGCCAGGACGCCTGCGGAGTCGGACCCTAAGATGGCGCGCAAATGCGAACCTTCCTCCTCGCCGCCGTGGCGCTCGCCGCCTGCCAGACCGCTTGGTCTCCGTCCGAGGAAGAGGCCTCCCCTCCCGCCCGGCCGATCGTGCACGACGTCCACAGCTTCTCCGAGCCCGAGCGCGTGCGCGTCACGCGCGTCGAGCTCGATCTCGCGCTCGACTTCGACGCGCGCAGCGCGCGCGGCGAGGTCCTGCTCGACATCGAGCGTCCGGATCCCGCCGCTGCGCTCGTCCTCGACACGCACGACCTCGCGATCGAAGGCGTCAGCGGTGCGGACGGCTCGGCCCGGCGCTGGAGGCTCGGCGCCGCGGACGGGCGTCTCGGCGCGCCGCTCCTGATCGAGCTCGCGCCGGCCGACGAACGCGTGCGCGTCGCCTATCACACGACGGAGGCGTGCGAGGCGCTGCAATGGCTCGCGCCCGAGCAGACGGCCTTCGGCCGGCGCCCGTTCCTCTTCAGCCAGGGCGAGTCGATCCTGACGCGCTCCTGGATCCCCCTGCAGGACACGCCGGGCGTGCGGATCACCTATGCCGCACGCGTGCGCGCTCCGGGGGACCTCACGGTCGTCATGAGCGCGGACCGGCTCGGAAAGGACGCGGAAGGCGCCTTCCGCTTCCGCATGGACCAGAGGGTCCCGCCCTACCTGATCGCGATCGCCTGCGGCGTGCTCGAGTTCCGGCCGATCTCGCCGCGCTGCGGCGTGTGGGCCGAGCCGAACGTGGTCGAGCGCGCCCAGCACGAGCTCGAGGACACCGAGGCCATGATCCAGGCCGCGCAAGAGCTCTTCGGACCCTATCGCTGGGGCCGCTACGACGTGCTCGTGCTGCCGCCCTCCTTCCCCTTCGGAGGCATGGAGAACCCGACGCTCACCTTCGCCACGCCGACGATCCTCGCCGGCGACAAGTCGCTCGTGGCGCTCGTGGCGCACGAGCTCGCGCACTCCTGGTCGGGCAACCTGGTGACGAACGCCACCTGGAGCGACTTCTGGCTGAACGAGGGCTTCACGGTCTACTGCGAGAACCGGATCATGGAGGAGCTCTACGGCAGGGAGCGCGCGGCGACCGAACGCGTGCTCGAGATCGACGAGCTCGAAGAGGAGATGGCCGGCCAGGAGCCCTGGCAGCAGGTATTGCACCCGGATCTCTCGAGCCGGCACCCCGACGACGGCTTCTCGAACGTGCCCTACGTCAAGGGCGCACTCTTCCTCTCGCGTCTGGAGGAGTTCTTCGGTCGCACACGCTGGGACCGCTTCCTGCGCTCCTATTTCGATCGCCACGCCTTCGAGAGCATCACCACGGCGGACTTCCTGGACGATCTCGAGCGCGACCTCCTGTCGAGCGACCCCGCGCGCGCCGCCGAGGTCGACGCCGTCGAATGGACCGAGCGCCCGGGCCTGCCGAGCGATGCCCCGCGTCCGAAGAGCGCCGCGCTCGCGGCCGTCGACCACGAACTCGAGGGCTACGCCGCCGGGAAGCCTCCCGGCGAGCTCGAGACGAAGGATTGGACCACCCAGCAGTGGCTGCGCTTCCTGCGCGGCCTCCCCGAGGGTCTTTCGGCCGAGGACATGGGCGCGCTCGACGAGATCTTCGCGTTCACGCGCTCCGGGAACAGCGAGATCCTGTGCCAGTGGCTCGAGCTCGCCGTCCGGCACGCCTACGGCGCCGCGGACGGGAAGCTCGAGGCGTTCCTCTCCGACGTGGGCCGGCGCAAGTTCCTGAAACCGCTCTACACGGCGCTCAAGGAGACCGACGAGGCGCGCGCGAAGGAGCTCTACGCCAAGAACCGCGCGCGCTACCACGCGATCTCGACGAGCACGCTCGACGCCCTGCTCGGGTGGAAGGGCTGAACGCGGCTGCGACTTCCGCCGCGGCTCGCCACGAAGGCCGCTCGCGCCCGCAGCCTTCACGAATCCGAGAGGGAATGCTGTGGATCTGGGCGGTGGTGCCGACGGCCTTCCTCTTCGATTGAGGGCGAGGGGTGCGTCTGGAATAGGTACGCCAGGAGGGCGTGTCACCGGGCTCAACGCCACCAACCCGCGGAGGGCGTGCTTGGGGTGGGGAAGAGAGTGCACGTCAGCTAGCGGTTGACTCATCCCGACGGCAATTTGGCAGGGCGGATCAGCCCGTGTCGTCGCCAACCGATGCGCTGGAGCCAGGTCCTCGCGGATGCGACCGGCGGGTCTGCGCCCTTCTGGACGAACGCTGACGAGCTCTCGCTCCAGCCGTCGAACCACCTTCCGGAGGAGAAGGGATCCACCGACACGGGCGTAGTCCGTGCCGGCAGAAGGGCTCCGTGCTTGAATGCGTTCCTGAGCACGTACAGCAACGCACGCCGGACTTCGAGCGGAGTCTTCAGGACGTGCTCGTGGAAGCGCTCGCGGAAGACCCTGCCCTTGCGTCGCCACAGGCGGTTCAGTGCCTTCGCCAGGCGGATGACGAGTCCGGCGAGGGCACAGGTCAGGCTTCGCCTGTCCGCGGCCTCGACGATCAGGTGGAGGTGGTTGTTCAGGACCGAGAACTGGGTCAATCGAAAGCCGAAGCGCTGCTTGCCGCCGTCGAAGGCGGCAAGCAGCGCTTCGTATTCCCGCTTCCGGCGGAGGGGGGGCAAGCTGCTTCGCAGCTTGAGGGTCACATGCACCGGATGATGCCGCGAGAGAGGCGGGCGCTTCGCGTGCGGAACGCTCGCGGGTTTCTTTCGCTTGCGTCCGGCGCCGGCCCTTCGCCCGCCCCATGATCGGAAGGGGAGCTCGGGAGCGTGGATCCGGGTCTTCATGCATGACGAAGACCGCTATCGGCGGAAAGGGTTGCAAGATTCCCAAGCTTGATTCCGGCGACAATTCACGGCGCCGAGGACTTCACGAACTCACGGCTGGCTGACGAGCCAGGCTCGATGCGTTCTGTGAGGTCCGTACGCCCGATGTCGCCATGCGGGTGCCGATGGATCGGCGCCTCGTGGGTGCCACGCTGCGGTGAAGCCTTGCTAGTGTCCCTTCCCCGAAGTATCGCCAACAATCCGCCGCACTGAATCGCCGCTGGCGGCGTTGCGCCTCCTCCGAGTATTGCAGCGAATACGCGTCGTCGGCGCGCCTTGCCAGCGACGATCCATCACGGCGCCTTGTTGGCGCTACTTCGGGGAAGGAACACTAGGCTGCGTTTCGTGGTGCGCACTTCCGAAGCGTCCAGGGATCCGCTCGGACTCTCGAAGAGCAGAAATGGCTGATCGCGCTCGCTCTCGTCGTCGCGTGCGGGGTCGTGCTGGGGACGATCTTCTCGGAGGTGGTGCAGGCCCAGAAGATCCCCGGGGATGCATGGCTGAGCGAGCGACCTCCAGGCCTGTTCCCAGCGGACTTCGAGCCACCCTTGCCGCAGCGGTTCTACGCCTTCGGCAGCGACGTGCGCGGAACGCGAGGTCGTGACCGCCTCGATGGAATGGGTCCGCATCCGGGAGAGCGGGAAGGCGGAGTTGACCCGGAAGCTCAAGTAGGGACCGGCTCTGCTCGGGACCCCGGGTTCGGGGGTCCTTCAGAATCGAATCTCGATCGGAGGGTTCTCGCCGGCGACGAGGTCGATCGGGACCTCGACTCGCGCCGAGCCCGCCCTGAGCTCACCCAGGGTTCCCGCGCGCAGGCGGAAGGAGCCGACGGGAACTTCCTGGAGCAGGAACTCGCCGCGCGCGTTCGTCTCGAGGAAACGGACCGGCGTTCCGTAGCCTGGCGCTGTCCGCAGCGGGAGCGCGCGGCCCGCCTCGTCCACGAGCTCGATGGCCAGGAACTCCTGCGTTGCATCGGCGAGGATGCGCCCGCGCGCGCTCGTCGTCGGGACGAGCTCGAAGTCGAGCGTGTAGTCGCCCGGCTCGAACCAGAGGCATTCGGTCGCCATCGGGAAGAAGGCGTGACGGCCGTCGACGCCCGGAGTCTGGACGCCGATCGTGTACCAACCGGGCTGCATCGGCTGGAGATCGAGCTCGCTCCCCCCCTGCCGGCCGTCGCAGCCGAACTGCCACTGGCCGAGTGCGTCGGTGTGACCGCTGATCCCGCCGAAGCCGTAGTGCGCTTCCAGCGGCCAACCCCCGAGCGAGGTGACGCGCAGCTCGTGCGGCGCCGGGACCCTCGGGAAGGTCCGGGGATCCCGCGGGAAGAGCCTCCCGTGCAGGAAGTCGAGCGAAGGGGGTGATCCGCCATGGACCCGCAGGTGGATCTTCACCTCCGCTGCTTCGGGCGCCTCGTCGCGCCAGCGTAGTTCGAGGTTCTGCGAACCGGCCGGGATGTCGGGGAAACGCTGGACGAAGCTCGAGAACGAGTAGAACGAGGCGAGCTCGCGCGAGACGAAGACGTCGTAGGGCCCGTCGGGAAGCGCGCTCGCGCGGAAGACACCTCCTTCGCCCTGCTCGACTTCGATCTGGCCCAGCGCTCCTCCGGCGTATTGCGGGGCACCGGCGGGCGCGACCCAGATCCGGCTCCCACCGCCGAAGCCCCATTGCACGGGATTCCGGCGGGATCGAGCACGCGACCGGAGATCGTGGCCAGTGGCTCGAGCACCAGCGTCAGTTCCGATCCGGAAGCGACCTCGCTCAGCTGGAGGACGCGCACGGCGGCGGCGGCTCCGCCGGGCGACAGGTCCGCACCCGCGTAGCCGAGTCCTCGAAGGGAGCCGGCAAGGCCGGGCGGCTCGATCCCGTCGGTGGCCACGATGCGGAGCGGCCCTTGGATCGACGCGGTGCGCAGCGAGAGCACGAAGCGCCCGCCTTCGTCGCCCTCGATCGTGCCGAGCCCGCGGTTCCCTTCCCACGGCATTCGACCATCATCCAAGACGACCACTTTGGGATGGGGAACGGGGCGTCCATCGGAATGGACCACCTGTCCCTCGAGTTCGAGCTCCACCAGCGTGGCTTCGAGCTCGAGCTCCGCGTTCGCCGGGATCGAGATCGGTTCCCCAGTTCCCGGCTCGGCCTCGAGGAGTAGCGTTCTTCCCCGTCTGCCACGGGCCGAGAAGGTCTGCGTCCCCAGGACGATTCCGACCTCGAGCCGTGTACCGGTCCAGATCCCTTCGAAGAGCGCGCTCCCGCCCTGGTCCATCGTCGCGAGCTTCCTGGGAAGCGAACTCCCGAAGTCAGTCCCAGGTCTCCCGGGTAATTCCGGAGCCGCGACCGAGACAGAGGCGGAGATTCCGGTGAGGGGCTCGCCGGCGGAACCGAGGACCCGCAGGCGCAGCGTCGCATCCGGGGCGAGCGTGATGCGCATCGGGCCCCAGCCGCCGACCTCGAACCGGTCGGGCTCGGTGTAGTCGAGCAGCGAGTGGCCCGGGGAATCGGCCTCCACGCGCTGGTGATTCCCGAGGTTCTCGACCCGGAACGCCCCAAATCTCGTCGGAGGAGACCTCGGCGACCACGCGCCCTCCCGAGCCGAGGAAGCGCACGCGAACATCCGCGAGCGGTCGGCCCCGCGGATCGACCGTCTCGCCATGCAGGACTCCGTGCGCGACGCGCTGCAGCTCCAGGCCTTCGAGCGCGTTCGCGCCGTAGGGGATCGACCGTTCGTTCCAGAGGGCGCGGTACGTGGCATCCTCTTGGACGGTGAACAGGATCCCGAGCGGGCGTTGACCGGGATCCGGGACGTCGACCGCGAATCGGCCTGCCTCGTCGGTCGTGGCGCTCGTTGCGAGCGCATTCCTCGCCCACCATCCACCGCCGGACCCGGAACTCTTCTCGACGCTCACAGCGACCTCGATTCCCGCACCGGGTCTCTCCGGCAATGAGAGCTCGGGGTAGGGGAGGTCGATCAGATGGCCTGAGATGCGCAGCGTCTTCCCGCTCGCTCCCTCCAGCGGAACGCGGTCTCCCGAGGAGCCGGGCGTGTCCTGTGCCCGCGACTCGCTCGGGTCCTCCGGCGCGGACGCGACCGTTGGGGCCGGTTCGCCGGGGCTCGGGTGGGACGGGGATGGACGGGTGAGGCGCCAGCCCAGGAAGGCGCCGGAGAGCAGGATCAGCGCTGCGGCGAAGGTCTTCGTCGCAGCGCTCGTCGCGAGGACGCTCGTCGCGCCCTTCGCCCCCTCGAGCTCGACCAGAGTCCCGAGCGCCGTTCCCCACGCCCCGCGATCTCCGTAGGCGCGGTCGAGCTTGACCCGCAGCTTCTCGAGCGCGCGCTGCTCTCGGCTGCGCACCGTGGAGAGCGGCACTCCGCTCGTCTCGGCGATCTCGCGCGCCTCGAGCCCCCGGAGGTAGCGGGCGAGAACGGTGGCGCGGTAGGGTTCCTCGAGCGCCAGCACCGCGTCGACGACGCGGCGCAGGAGTTCGGCGTGGGCTGCCTCGTCCGCGGCCGAGGGCAGGGCCTCGGCGCGTGCGGCGCGTCGCTCGCGTTCGACTGCGCGTGTTCGACGCCGTACGGCCTTGAGGCCGAGATTGCGCAGCACGACCCGGAGCCAGTTTCCCTCCTTTCGCAGGGGCCCGGGCGAGCGCTCGAACCAGCGCACCAGCGTGTCCTGGGCGAGGTCCTCGGCCAGGTGCGCGTCGCGCAGGAGCTCACGGCCGAGCCGGCGGAGGGCGCGGCCGTGCTGGAGCAGGATCTCGGGAGCGGGGATCGAGGAGCTGTCCATGGTTCTCTTTCCGGAAGGGTTCCACGGAAAGGACCCACCTGGGCTGCGCCATGATGCACCCGACCGGGCTTTCTCGCCCTTCGCGGCCGGTTCCGGGCATGCAGGCCTGGTGGTGCGCGTGCTCCTGGCTCTAGATCGAGAAGAGAACGAACTCGAGCGAGAGCCCGGGGCCCACGCCGACGAGCAGCGCCTCCTTCCCGGGAGGAAGCGGGAAGCCCGCTTCGAGCGCGAGCTCGAGCACGGTCAGGATCGAGGCCGAGGACAGGTTCCCGTAGCGTCGCAGCGACTCGCGCGAGTAGGCGAGCGCGCCCGGCGCGAGGTTGAAGAGCGCCTCGTAGCGCTCGAGGATGCGCCGGCCGCCGGGGTGGACGAGATGGAGCCCGATGTCGGCGCGCGTGCGGCCGTGGTCGGCGAGGAACCGGTCGATGGCGGGGGGCAGGTGCTCCTCGAGGATCAGCGGCAGGTCCCGGCGCAGGAGGATCTTGAGCCCGCCCGTGCCGACGTCGAAGCCCATCGCGTCCTCGCTCCCCGGGATCAGGTGCGAAGCGACAGCCTCGAAGCGCGGGACGCGCTTCGAGGCTGCTCCGGGCGGGACGCGCTTCGAAGCCGCCACCTCGCGAGCGCCTTCGGCGCCTGCGGGCTCGATCACCGCCGCCGCCGCTCCGTCCCCGAAGATCACCGACGACACGAGGTTCGTGCGCGAGCGGTCGCCCGGGACGAGCGTGAGCGAGCACAGCTCGACCGAGACGAGCAGCACGCGCTGGCGCGACTGCGCCAGCGTGGCGGCGAGGGAGAGGCCGAGAGCGCCTGCTGCGCACCCGCTCTCGGTGATCGGGATGCGTCGCACGGCGGGGGAGAGGCCGAGGCGCGGGGCGAGCGCCACGTCGAGCGCGGGGATCACGAGGCCGGTGCAGGACACGTCGACCAGGACGTCGATCGCGTGCGGCTCGAGCCGCGCGCGATCGAGGGCCTGCTTCGCCGCACGCTCCGCGAGCTCGAGCGCGGCCGCGCGGTAGCGCCGGTTGCGCGCCGTGAAATCGGAGGGCGCTAGCACCTCGGCCACGCTCGGCACGATGCTGCGGCTCTCGATCCCGGAACGCTCGACGAGGTCCTGGAGGAAGGACGGGCTCTCGTCGGGATACAGCGTGACGAGCCCCGCCACGGCCGTCTCGCGATCGATCCGGTTCGGGGGGAAGGCCGAGGCCACGGCCGAGAGACGGGCTCCGGGAGTCGGCGAGATGCGCATGGTGGCGGACCGAGCCTAGCGCTGCCCGCGGGCGACGCGCCCGGAATACCGGTTCGAGGGAGGTCGAGGGCGCGCTAGAATCCACAGGCTCTCCACCGGCCGAGAGGGTCTCGCCCAGCGCTTCCGCGAAGGGTTCGAGGGAGTCTCGCCGCACCCACGAACGACCCAAGCCCGAGGCCCCATGGATCCCTTCCGACCCCTCGACTTCCTCTCGCTCGACGATCAGTTCTCCGAGGAGGAGCGCATGGTGCGCGACACCGTGCGCAGCTGGGTGAGCGAACGCTTCCTGCCGCTCGTGATGAAGCACTGGGAGGCGGGGACCTTCCCGATGGAGCTCACCGGCGAGCTCGCCGAGCTCGGCGTCTTCGGCCCCACGATCCCCGAGACCTACGGCGGAGCCGGGCTGAACAGCGTGGCCTACGGCCTGATCTGCCAGGAACTCGAGCGCGGCGACTCGGGCCTGCGCTCCTTCGTCTCGGTGCAGGGCTCGCTCGTCATGTACCCGATCTACGCCTACGGGAGCGAGGAGCAGAAGAAGGAATGGCTCCCGAAACTCGCCCAGGGCGAGGCGATCGGGTGCTTCGGGCTGACCGAACCCGACTTCGGATCGAACCCGGGCGGGATGCTCTCGACCGCGCGAGCGGACGGGAATGGCTGGGTGCTGAACGGCCGCAAGATGTGGATCACGAACGGGACGATCTCCGACGTGGCGATCGTGTGGGCCCGAGCGAAGGACGGCGTCCGCGGCTTCGTCGTCCCCACGAACCTGAAGGGCTTCAGCGCCCCCGAGCAGAAGCACAAGTGGAGCCTGCGCGCCTCGATCACCTCCGAGCTCGTGCTGGAGGACGTGCGCGTCGGCCCCGAGGCCCTCTTGCCGAAGGCCGAGGGCCTGGCGGGACCGCTCGGTTGCTTGACCCAGGCGCGCTACGGCATCGCCTGGGGTGCGGTGGGAGCGGCCATGGCCTGCCTCGACGAGGCCATCCGCTACGCCAAGGAGCGCATCGTCTTCGACAAGCCCCTGGCGGGCTTCCAGATCCCGCAGAAGAAGTTCGCCGACGTCGCGACGGACATCACGCTCGGGCAGCTCATCGCGCTGCGCGTCGGACGCATGAAGGACGCCGGAGCGCTGGAGCACCAGCACGTCTCGATGGCCAAGCGCAACAACGTGGCGATCGCGCTCAACGCCGCGCGCGTCCTGCGCGACGTGCTGGGCGCGAACGGGATCACCCTCGAGTACCAGACCGGCCGGCACATGTGCAACCTCGAGTCGGTCTACACCTACGAGGGGACGCACGACATCCACACCCTGGCCATCGCACAGCACTTGACCGGCATCGCGGCCTTCCGCTAGGAAAGACGCATGCCCGCGCGGGAGAAACAGCGTTTCGTCGTCAGCAGCCTCGGCTTCGCCTTCGCGGTCCACGACACCCAGATGCGCCAGGAGTACGCCTTCGAGGCCGGCCGCGACAAGCCCCACAAGTCCTCGAACGAGCTGAACGGCCGGCGAGTCGAGCTCTTCCCGACGCGCGCGGAGGCCGAGCGCTTCGCCGCCGAGCTGAATCGCCGCGCGAGCGGAGCGAGCGCGCAGGGTGGATCCCCGCCGCGCTGAGCGTGGAGGGGATCAGTCCCTCAGGCGCTCGAGCTTCGTGATGCGGCCCGCGGACACCCAGTCGACGACGTAGAGGTCGCCCGCCGCGTCCCAGTGCGCGCAGTGGGGCGCCAGGAACTCGCCGTCGCGCCACGCATCCCGCGGCACGCCGTTCTGCGCGCGCTTCGCCGGGTCGGGATTGTCGCCGAGCTGCACGAGCAGCTGGTTCTTCGCGTCCAGGATCGTCACCCGCCCCTCGAGGTCGGCGACCACGAGATCGCCCTCGCGCCGGTGCATGTGGCAAGGACGGCGCAGGATCCCTTCCACGGCCGACCGATAGGTTCCCGAGAGATCGAAGCTCTGGAGACGGTGGTTCTCGCGGTCGGCGACGAGGAGAAGGGCCGCATCTCCGTCGTGCTCGAGCAGGATGCCGTGGGGGGTCTGGAACTTGCCCGGCTCGCTCCCCGGTCCGCCGAAGGAGGCGAGGTAGTTCCCCGCCGCGTCGTAGTGGTGGATCCACGAGGCGCCGTAGCCGTCGGCCACGAAGAAGCCGCCGTCGGGCGCGATCGCCACGCTCGTCGGCAGGTACTGCTCGGCGCTGGCGTAGATCCCCGATTCCTCGGGGTAGCCGACGACCGAGCGGATCTCGCCCTCGAGGGTGCTCTTCAGGACCTGGTGGCGGCCCGTGTGGGCCAGGAGGAAGAGCTCCTCTGCGCCCTCGCGGAAGAGACACATGCCGTGCAGTCCGCCGGCGAGCTCCTTGCCGAAGGAGCGCAGGAAGTTCCCCTCCGAATCGAAGACGACGACGGCGTTCTCCGTGTCCGTGTTCAGGTACACGCGGCCCTTCGAGTCGAGGACCACGCAGCCGTGGGTGTTGCCGAGCTCCATGCCCGGGGGGAGCTTGGCCCAGTCGCGCACCCAGCGATAACGGTGACTTCCCGACCCGAGGACCGGTCCGTCTCCACGGCGCGAGCCGAAGGCCGAGAGCGCCCCGGCGACGAGGAGGGTCGAGAAGACCACGGTGCGCAGCAGCTGGACTCGGGAGAGCATCGGCGAACTCCACGGGGGACGCGGGGAGGGCTTATCATGCCGAGATGTCGCGAGGTTGTCGCGCTCTCCTCTCCTGCCTGCTCTCGTGCGCGGCCTGCGGAGAGAAGGCTCCCCGCGAGCGTATCGTCCTCGTCACGCTGGACACGCTGCGTAGCGACGCCCTCGAACGCGACGACGGCACGAGCGACATGCCCCTCTTGGCCGCGCGCGCGGAGCGCTGCACGGTCTTCGAGCGCGCCTATTCGGCCTCGTCCACGACGCAACCGACGCATGCGACCCTGCTCACGGGGCGCCACCCCTGGGAACACGGCGTGACGCGCAACGGGATCGTCCTCGGGGAGGAGGAACCCACGCTGGCCGAGGCCTTGAAGGAACGGGGCTTCGAGACGCACGCGGTCGTCGCGGCCTACCCGCTGCACCGGCGCTTCGGATTCGCCCAGGGCTTCGATTCCTTCCACGACGACTTCCACCAGGAATACGTGCGCGAATGGGAAGGAGGGGAGATCGAGGGAGGACGTTTCTACTCCCTGGCGGAAGCGCTCACGGACGAAGCGCTGCGCGAGCTCGAGCGGGCGGAGGCCGACCGGCAGTTCTTCTGGTTCCACTACTTCGACGCCCATGATCCCTACGGCGATTCGGGCGGCGACTCCGGGGCCGAGGTCGTGGCGATCGAGCGGCTGCTCGCGCTCGCCGCCGCCGCCGATCCGAGGCTCGCAGGAGAGCTCGCGCGCGCGAGGGAGTTCTATGCGCGCGACGTCCGGGCCCTCGATCGATCGCTCGCGCGCCTGCTCGAGACGCTCGAGCAGGACGAGCGCTACCAGACGCACGTCCTCCTCACCGCCGATCACGGGGAGAGCTTCGGCGAGCTCGGCTGCCTCGGACACGGCAAACGTCTGGTCCCCGCCCAGCTGCACGTCCCGCTCCTGATCGCTTCCCCGCGCCTCGCCCCCGGGCGCCGCGAGGATCCCGTCGGGACGGTCGACGTCACGCGCACGGTCCTCGCCCTGGCCGGCGTCGTTCCCCGGGCCGGAGGGGTGCACGGCGTCGATCTCCTGCGCGAGCGCGGAGGCAGTGTCGTCGGGATGCGGCGCACCTTTGCCGAGGCGAAGGCCGAGCAGCTCACCGACGGAAGACGGACCCTCCTGCGCCCGCAGGCGTTCTTCGCGGTCCACCAGGGAGCCCTCTACGCCGGGGATCGTGAGGTCGTCTTCCTGGACGATGACCCGAGCCAGCCGATCGGGGAGGAGATCGGGCTCGAGCTCCGGGTCCTCTTCGGCGGGTTCGAGGAACGCCTGGAAGGAAAGGCCTTCCACGAGCTCGTCGACCCCGAGACCCAGGACGCGCTGCGGAAGCTCGGCTACGCGCGCTGAGGACCCGGGCCTGACTCCCAGGGCTGGGACTCCAGGCTGAAAGGGGCCTCTTCTGCCGGTACGTCCCAGCAAGGATTCGCGCGCGGGGATATAAGGGATCTCTAGCAATTTGCTTTTCCTTCCCGGGCTCGACCCGAAGGAAAATAAGTGGATCGGGCCGATGGGAAGGGGACCTCAGTCCGGGGCTCCGCGGAGCCCCCATCCCCAAGGGAGAGCCCATGTCGGCCCTTCGTTTCGTGCGTTCGATTCTCGTTTCGTCGGCACTCGCGCTCGTTTCCCTGGCCCAGGGCGGGAACCAGACGAGTCAAGTCCTCCTTTCCGCTTCCTCGGGAGCCCAGTTCGCCAGCGGGGACGACCTCGAGGGCGATCTCAACTGTGACGAGGTGATCTTCCCTCGCCGCGGACTGCGCTCGATCGTCCAGAACGTGCCCGCCATGGGGCCGGAGTTCGCCGCGAGCATGCGCCGCCGCGCCAAGACCCTGACGCTGGCGGCCGTGCTCGGCTCGAACAGCGTGCTGCATTCCTACTACCAGCAAGGCATCCTCGCCGGGCTCGAGTTCGACTGGTTCTTCCCCAACGGGAACCAGGCTCCGACGACCTACCGGCTCCCGGGGATCGCCGAGATCTTCGTGCTCGGGGCGGAGAGCGAGCCGAGACTGGTGGCTCGCGTCTATGGCTACGACGCGCCGCAGTACGACAAACGGCGCGCGACCGTGCAGATGATGATCTCCCACCCGATGCGGGTCTACCCCGTTTGGGCGGAGGACGTGCTCTCTTCTTGCGGGGGCCACGGGAGCCCGCTCGCGATCACGGGGTTCGCGAACGCGTTCCATGGCCGGGTGGCAGCGTCCGACGCGCTGGCCCTGACGGGCATGCAGAACCTCCTGATGGACGGGGCACTCGCCTCGGGCGAGACCTTCGTCAATCCCCACAACCAGGTCGCCTTCCTGCTCCACGCGGACCTGGCGCCGGCGCCCTCGGTTCCGTTCGCGGAAGACGCCGTTCGCAGCGGGGCTCGCTCGACGGGCACCTACGCGGCGGGGGATCTCGTGATCGACGAGGAACACCTGCCCCCCGCGGGGATCGTGTTCGCGGAAGGATCGATCCGGGTCGACACGACCGGCGCCGTGGGACGCTATACCTTCGTTTCCGCGTCCGGGTCGGTCCAGTTCCGCGGTGACGGGAACGCCTTCCGGCCCTTCCTCGCGGACGTCCTCGCGGTGTCCTTCTCGGAGCGCGTGGTCCTGTCGGGCGAGCAGAACCAGTTCCTCGGCGAGCTCCACGCTCCCCTGGGAACTCTGGAAGTGACCGGTTCGGACAACTGCCTGCTCGGTATCCTGGTGGGGGCGTCCGCCTCCGTGACCGGCTCCAGCAACGTGGTCACGGACGGCACTCATTCGATCCCCCTTCCCTAAGGACCCATGAGCCTCCCTCGGCAGCGAACCGGATCTCGCGAGTTCGGTTCGCTGTCCGAGGAGAGATTCGAGATCCTGCGCGAACTGGGCTCGGGCGCCCTTTCCCGCGTCGATCTGGTACGGGATCGGCGCGACGGATCGTTGTACGCGAAGAAGAGCGTCGCGATCGAGGACGAAGAGAGGCTCGACCTCCTGAAGCGTGAGTTCCGCCTCCGCGGACGCATCGCTCATCCGCAGGTTCCCGCCGCGCATCTCCTCGGGCACGACGGGCGCGGCGGGAAGGCCTGGTTGCTCATCGACCACGTCGAGGGCGAGGACCTGAAGCGGGCGCTCTCGGATCGCGGGCCCGAGGCGCTGCCGCTCTTCCTCCTCCAGGCGTTGAACGCCATCGCCTGGGTCCACCGCCGGGGCGTGATCCACGGCGACCTCAAGCCCGAGAACCTGTGCGTGCAAGGAGCGCGCGAGGAGCGCGGGTTCCTGTTGCGCCTGCTCGATTTCGGGACCGCGGTCGATCTCGAGGCCGGCGAGAGGGAATACCGCGGCGGGACACCGGCCTACCTCGCACCCTACGCGCGCGAGAGGGGCGTCGATCCGCGCGCCGACCTCTTCGCCCTGGGGCGTTCCTTCCAGGAAGTCCTCGCGACGCAGAGTGAGGCGCTTCCCGAGCGCGGCTTCCTGGAGGAGTTCCTGGAGTGCTTGGCTCGTCCGGATCCCGATCTTGCGTTCCCGAGCGCCGAGGCCGCCCTCGAGGCGCTGCGAGAGCGCCTCGTCGAGCTCGGGCGTGTCCGCCTCCCCCGTCCCGTGGAGACCGCCTTCTCCGGTCGCGACGCCGAATGCGCCTGGTTCCGCGCGCGGCGCGAGGAGCTCCAGGCGGGCCTCCTGCGGGGGAACGTGCTCCTCGTGCGAGGCGCGGAGGGCGCGGGCAAGACCCGTCTCCTGCAGGAATTCGAACGCGAGGCGGTACTCGCGGGCCTCGGCGTCGTGCGCCTGCACGTCGCCCGCGGAGCCGCGGGTTCGGAGACCCTCTCGGAGCTCGTTGCGCGCACCCTGCCGAGCGAGCGCCCCGAGAACGTCGAGCTCGCACGGGCGCTCGCCGAGGAGCGCGAGGGACCCTCGCAGCGCTTGCTGCGCGACCTCGCGCGCGGACTCAAGGAGGAAGGCACGAGGCGGCCGCTCGTCGTCTTCGTCGACGACCTCGACCGTGCGAGCGAGGCCACCCTGGAGTTCCTGCGCATCTACGCCCGGGTCGCGGCCCGCTCCGGACCGCTCTTCGTCGCCTCCTGGAGCGAAGGCCAGCCCTCCGGCCAGCCCTTCGAGTTCGGCGAGGACGTGCAGGGGTCCGAGCTGGCGGCCATGCCGCCCGCGGGACTCAAGAAGATCGCGACGTCGCTCTTCCTCGAGAAAGAATGCGCGCGCCTCCCCCTGCCGGAGTGGATCGCCCTCTCGCGCGGATCGGTCGGGATCGTCGCCACGCTCGCGCGCGCGGCCGATCCCAGCGTCGTCGGGAGCTCCGAGAGTCAGGACGAGCTCCTGCGGTCCTTGCTCGAGCATCGCCTGCAAGGCCTGGGAAAGGAGGAGCGTGGCGTGCTCCTCTCGCTCGCGATCCTGGCCCGACCGGCGCCGCTCGCGCTCCTCGCGCGCGTGACCGGGCTCGAGGAGCCGGTCCTCGTGCGGCGTCTCGACGCCCTCTTTCCCTCGGGACTCGTCGAGGTCGACGTCCACGAAGGGGGGCGGCGCTTCGCGCTCGCCTCGCACCTGCTCGAGGAGCCTCTCTCGCGCGCCCTCGCGCCGGCCGAGCGAACGGCCCTGCACCTGCGCGCGTTGGAGGCCTGGAGCTCCTGGCCGTTCGCCTCCGAGCGTCCCATGGACGCGCTCGTGGGCCACGCGCTGGGTGCCGGTCTTCCGGAACGCGCCGTGGAACTGGGGTGCCAGGCCGGGCGGAGCCTGCTCGCACGCGGCGCCCTGCGTGCGGCGGAGGAACTGGTCGAGCGAGTGCGGCCCCACGCGCGGGACGCGCGCGTTCAGGTCGAACTCGGCATCCTCGCGGCGGAGTCGAAGCTCCGTTCGGGCCGCCCGCGCGAGGCGCGCGAGACGCTCTCCGGGCTCGAGGTTTCGCTGGAAGCGGGGATGCCGCCCGAGACCCGGCCGACCCTGCTGTGGATCCTCGGTGCGAGCGCCGAGGCCGAGGACGATCTCGAGGCCGCCCGTGGATTCCTGGCCCAGGCCCTCGAACTCTCCGGGAGCGCGCCGGCCGACGTGCGCCAGCGGATCCACGAACGACTGGGAGCGGTCCACTATCGCCGCGGAGACCTGGCCCTGGCCCGCCGTTGCTGGGAAGAGGGGCTGGCGCTCTCGGGGCCCGACGAGCGCACGCGCATGCGCAGCGAGCTCCTGAACGACCTCGGCGTGCTGGAGTGGCGCGCCGGGGGGCTCGAGGCGGCGCGGAGCCGACACGAGCTCGCGCTCTCCATCCGGCGCGAGATCGGCGATCTCGACGGGGAGTCGCGCTCGCTCACGAACCTGGCGAACGTCGCCGTGCGGCGCGGAGATTTCCGCGCAGCGGCCGAGTACTACGAGGAGAGCCTGCGCCTGAAGCGACTCGTGGGGTCGCGCGCGAGCCAGGCCTTGACGCTGCGCAACCTGGGCACGCTCTACCGCAACCGCGGCGACTACGGCAAGGCGTCCGCGTGCCTGCGCGAGAGTCTCGAGCATCGGCTGGCGACCGGCGAGCGGTTGGCCGCGGCCGGGACGCGCCGACAGCTCGCGCTCCTCTTGCTCGAGAAGGGCGAGGTGGGCGCCGCCCTGGCCGAGCTGGAGGGCGCGCGCGTCGAGCTCGAGGGAGAGCGCGCGAGCGCGCTGGAACGGGCCGGGCTGCGGGAAGCCGAGGCGCGCTTCGCGTTCGAGCAGGGCCGGCTCGAGGAGGCGCTCGCGGCCACGGAGAGCGGCCTCTCGGATCTGGGGGACGGCGCGGCCACGACGCTGCTCCCCGCCCTGCTGCGCCTGCGCGCTCGGATCCGGCTCGGCGCGGGCGATCCGCGCGCGGCCCGCGCCGACGCGGAGGAGGCACTCGCCGCGGCCGAAGTGACCGAGGATCTGTGGGAGATGGGCTGGAGTCACCTGGTGCTGGGATGCGTGCTCTCCGCAGCGGACGAGGGCGAGCGTTCGGCGCAGGCGATCCAGCGTGCGGTCGAGCTCGCGCGCTCCTCCGAGATGACGCCGCTCCTCGCCGAGGCTCTGCTGTACGAGTCCGATCTCGCCGCGCACCACGGAACGGGAGCGGCCGCGCCGCGTTCGCTCGCGGAGGGTGAGCGTCTGGCCGCGCGACTGGGATTCCCCGCGCTCGAGGTCCAGGCCTGGCGCCGGATGGGGGAGCATGCCCTCGAGTGCGGCTTCCGCGCGCGCGCCGTGCAATGGTGGCGCAAGGGAGTCCAGCGCCTGCAGGACCTCGTCGACGGCTACCCGCCGGACCGGCGCGCGAGGATCCTGGAGAAACCCGGGCATCGCGAGCTCGTTTCGGCCCTGGGCTCGATCCTGGGGGGCGGGGAGGACCGTGCGGGCGATCTCTCCGAACTCCTGGCGCAGGCGCAGGCCTTCGACGAGCTCTTCGAGGGCGGGGCCGAGCGCCGCGCGCTGCAGCCGGAGATCTTGACGCGCCTGCTCGAGATCTCGCGCGCGATGAACGGTCTCCACCGGCGCGAGGAGATCCTGGGGTACCTGCGGGATCGACTGGTGGAGCTGTTCGGGGCCGAGAACAGCCAGATCATCCTGGTCGGTCGGGACGGATCCTATCGGTCGCTCGAGGAGGGCGCGGATCCGCTGCAGCGCACCTTCAGCGTCACCCTGCTGGATCGCGTGATCCACGAGGGGAAGCCGCTCCTGATCCAGGACACGAGCCACGACCCCGAGCTCTACGACAGGAAGAGCGTGCACATGCTCGGGCTCGTGTCGGTGTTGTGCGCTCCGCTGGTCGTGGACGACGAGGTCATAGGGATCATCCAGTTCGACCATCGCAGCCGTCCGGGGCCCTTCACGGAGGAGGACCTGGCGGTCCTCGAGCTCTTTTCCCACCAGGCCGCGACGGCGCTGAAGAACCTGCTCCTGGTCGAGCGACTCGACGAGTCGGCCGACAAGGTGCGCGATTCGGAGGCCCGGCTCCTGGCCGGGGAGCGCCTGCGAGCCCTGGGTGAGATGTCCGCGGGCGTGGCGCACGACTTCAACAATCTGCTCACCGTCATCACGGGCCTCACGGACCTGATGCTCGCGAACGCCGACCTACCGCCCGTCGTGCGCGCCGACCTCGAGATGCTCGATTCGGTGTCGAAGACGGCCAGTGCCACCGTTCGGCGCCTGCAGACCTTCCGCGGGCACGCGCCGCAGCTCGAGACCCGCGCGCGCCTGGATCCGTCGAACGTCGCCCGGCAGGCGGCCGAGATCGGTCGGCGCCGTTTCCCGGGACTCGAACGCCACGAATTCGTGCTCGAGCTCCAGCCGACTCCGGCCGTCCTGGGGCAGGAGGCCGAGCTGCGCGACGTCCTGCTCAACCTGATCATCAACGCCGAGGAGGCGATGCCCGAGGGCGGACCGATCACCGTGCGCGCGCGCGAGGAATCGGGATCCGCCGTGCTCGAGGTGGAGGACCGCGGGGAGGGCGTTCCCCCGGAGCTCCGCAACGTCATCTTCGAGCCCCATTTCAGCACCAAGGCCACCGGACAGGGCCTCGGGCTCTGGCTCGCGCGAGGCATCGTGCACCGCATGGGGGGGACGCTCTCTTACGAGCCGGTCGAGGGAGGAGGAGCGCGCTTCCGTATCTCTCTTCCCGCGGCAGCGGCGGAGCTCACGGTCTCCGCGCTGTTCCCGGCCGCCAAGGGGGTCCTCTCCGTGCTCGTGGTGGACGACGACCCGGGCGTGCGCGACGTCGTGTGCCGCATGCTCGAGCTCGCGGGTCTGCATCCCCGCGGCAGCGGTTCGGGTCGCGAAGCGCTGGCGCTCTTCGGACGCGAGACCTTCGACTTGGTCCTCACGGACTACGCCATGCCAGGCATGGACGGCGCCGAGGTGGCGCGCGAGATCAAACGCATGCGTGCCGACTGCCCGGTGGTGTTGCTCACGGGCCGCTCGGCGCGAGGAACCGTGCCCCCGAACGCGGGCCAGGCGTTCAGCCTGATCCTGGAGAAACCGATCACGAGCGAGAAGCTCGCGCTCGCCCTCTCGCTCCCGCACGAATGACCGAACGACCGCTCCTCGTGGCGGCACTGCGGCCGCTAGTGTCCCTTCCCCGAAGTATCGCCAACAATCCGCCGCACTGAATCGCCGCTGGCGGCGTTGCGCCTCCTCCGAGTATTGCAGCGAATAGCGTCGTCGGC